>Ga0315310_10001118_pt1 | contig 16873 bp, 15 predicted proteins | sample TDP5_MG_FD_203630 | JGI IMG/M metagenome (GOLD analysis project Ga0315310, IMG submission 203630) | Freshwater sediment microbial communities from Lake Towuti, South Sulawesi, Indonesia - TDP5 | ecosystem: Environmental > Aquatic > Freshwater > Lake > Sediment | place: Indonesia: South Sulawesi... | reverse complement strand
CGGTCGGCATGTACTTGACGATCTCCTTGCAATATTCCAGTGCCTCGATTGTAGCATCGGATTCGACGATGATGTCTCCTCTATAGGTCATGGGCGCAGCGCCGTAAGAGAGGAGGAGCGGAAAGAGCCATTGATTTGCATCGTTGCAGTTAGAAATCGGCATCGCGGCCGGGAAGCCCGCGGCATGAACCTTCTTGGCCCCTTCGAGAAACATCTTCCAGTCCCAGGCGTCCACTTTAGCCTTGCTCCTTTTTTTGACATCCGGTGGGAAGATGTCCACGACATCAAGGGCTGCGTGTTTCTTCCAAAGATCCATCCGCGTAGCGATCGGATAGGTATGGGAGCCGATGGCTGATGGGATGGCAATCCACTTCCCTTCCTGGAAAGCCAGGTACTTCGAGTTATCGGTGTATGGCCCAAGTCGCTTCTGAACCGCCTCGGCGATGTCGTTCAGGGGCTCGAGTTTGTCCTTCTGGGCGACGGCATCCCACTGCCATAGCGTAATGATATCGTGGCCTGCTTCGGCACGCGCTTCGGCCGCACCGGTCAGTGAGAGTTTATCCCCGATGGTCGGGAAGAAATCCACTTGTACTTCCACCTTATTCGCCTTGCCCCACTCATTGATGATATCTACGACTACCTTGTTTGCTGGCTTTACCCAATGGTCCCATAGCGCCAGAGTTAATTTACCGGCGCCACGCGAAACCCTTGGGAATCCCATTGTAGAGAGAGCTACAGTCCCTACCGCTGCTTTTTTGAGAAATTCCCTTCGTGTCTGTCGTTTCATGGCTCAACCTCCTTTCAATGAAAAAAAAATACCCCTTTTCTCCTGTGAAACGTGACCTCCTTCGACAATGAACTTCTTCTTATCACCTCCTTCAACGATCAGAGAATTAAGAATTGTTAGATGAGATTGGATCCTCCGTCTACAAAGATCGTTTGACCCGTAACGAAGTCAGAGGCCTTTGATGAGAGAAAAATGGCTATTCCCACATAATCCTTCGGGTCTCCCAGACGTCCAAGGGGGATGGATCGAATTCTCTCTTTGAGATCTTCTGGATGGTCTTCAAAAAACTTCTTATTGAGGTCGGTCATGGTTGGCGCTGGCGCGATGGCATTGACATTAATGTGATAGGGAGCCCACTCCAAGGCCATCACTCTCGTCAAGTGGGAGACCCCTGCCTTCGTGATTGCATAGACACCCCGGTGGGGTTGAAGCACCTGGGAGATATTTGAGGAGATATTGATGATCTTTCCCTTTCTTCTTTTGATCATTTCGACGCCCACAATCTGGGAAGAGAGAAAGACCCCGCGGAGATTAACGTCCATGAGCGAGTTCCATTCTTCGTCTGTCACCTCTTCGATGGGCTTTCTCAAAATAATCCCAGCGCAGTTGACCAAAATATCAATTTGACCAAATTCCTTCAATGTTTTGGAGACGAGGTTTTGAACAGAATCCCTTTTCGTCACATCAACGGGAATTGACTTCGCCTTAAACCCTTTGGCTTCGATCGTCTTGGCTGCTTCTTCCCCTTTTTCAACAAGGATATCTGCGATCACAGCCGTTGCCCCGGCAGAGGCAACGCCTTGGGCGAGGACAAAGCCAATCCCTCTGCTTCCACCTGTCACAATTGCCACACGGCCAGAAAGGTTGAAAAGATCGAGAGAGCTCACGGCTTCAGATCTCCTTTCTCCATCAAAGAATCTTGCATCAGTCCAAGTCTTAAAAGGGTCTCCTCTTTCGGAATCCCCTCCCTTGACCACCCTCGAAGGTCATAATACTCATCCAACATTTTTTCCAAATCTTGTTTCGTAATCGCCTCGCCTACGCTTCCCCCTTCTTGGAGTTGATCCGAAAATCGGTTGGGGAGTAAGTCCAGACTTCGGTTCACCCCTTCTCTCACATTAAAGAGGCGACCCAGATTGAAGATCCTTTCCCCGACGTTTAAAAACTCTTCCAATGTGATATCCCATCCTGTGGTGAATTGGAGAGCTGAAACGAGACGTCCTGGCTTTAAGGGTCTTGGAGGGGCCATGGGAAATTTGCAAACGGGTAGGGCATCTGACAATATCCCCCAGAGTTCCTGGGTCTTCTTGACCAGTAGTGGCTTCGCTTCAAATTCTTTCCTCCCTACGGACTTCACCAATCCTAATTCTTCGAGGGCATTTTCCTTCTCAAAACATTCATCATGCATCGCCGATTCATGGTCCGCACCTTTTATTGCAGTTGCATAAGCAAGACCCATCCCCTTCTTTCCCCTGGGATCATGCATTGGAATTTCGAGTCCCTTCACGTGCATGGCCCATTCTTCCGAACCTTTACCAATTTTCTCAGAGGCCTTTCTCACCCCTTCGGCCAATAGATCTCCCACCCCCTCTCTCATAGCGATCATTCGAATCATCTTCAAAATCGCCTCTGGATCTCCCCACTTCAAATCAAACCCCATATCGTTTCCGGTAAGAATGCCCCTCTCCCTACATTCCATCGCAAAGGCGATCGTCACACCCGTGGAAATGGTATCTAATCCGAAAAGGTTACACAACTCATTCGCCTTGGCAATGGCGAAGGGATCCCCGAGGAGTAAAGTCGAACCCAATGCAGCCACGGATTCAAACTGGGGGCCCCCATAGTCTGGAGAGGCCTGATACGGAGGTTCAGCCTTTACCACCCTTCGACATCCAATCGGACATCCAGGACACGTCCTCTTTCCAGAATAGATCGTATTGAGCATGGCATCGCCATCGATCAGCCCGATCTTTTCAAAGGTTGTTCTTTGAAAGTTCTTTGTAGGAAGAATCCCCTTGAGATTGCTTGGACCTGTCGTATTCCAGGTTCCATATTTTGAGAGGGTGTCACAAGATCCATCGTGCTCTATATCGTAAAAGACTTCCTGGATTAACTTCTTCAATTCACCAGGGTTTGCCACTGGCGTTTCTCTCTTTCCCCTTATCACAATGGTCTTCAGATTCTTCGATCCCATCACAGCACCCATGCCCAATCGACCAGCAAAAAATTGAACATCTCCAGAGATGCAGGCATACTTAACCAAGTGTTCTCCTGCAGGTCCGATCGAGAGAATGCTCGACCCTTTTCCGATCCTCTGAGAAAGAGTGTTTTGAACCTCCGCTGTCGTTTTACCCCAAAGATCCGTTGCATCTTTAATCTCCGCGAAACCATCAGCTATTTCGATATAAACTGGGGCGTCGGATTTCCCTTTGATGACGAGTGCATCACATCCACAAGACTTCAAATGACGTCCGAATGTTCCTCGAAGATCCGAATCGCCAATGAACCCTGTCAAAGGAGATTTCGTCACCACTGAAATGCCCGTGCTACCCAAAAAATTTACAGCAGAAAGTGGACCAGAAGAAAAAATGAGGAGGTTGTCCGACAAGAGGGGATCGGTCTGGGGTGCCAAACGATCGTACAGCAAACGCATTCCAAATCCAACTCCTCCGATATACTTTCTTGCAAACGGCTCATCGAAGTTCTCGCTTAGAACTTTCCTTACTGTAAGATCAACCACCCATATTTTTCTTTGATATCCATACATATTCATGACCTTACTTTTATAGTCGATTTTTCTCTTGACAAAGGTGACGGAAATCTCCAAAATAAAGGTCAAGTGGTCTGACCGAAATGATGATGAATCTTTTCGAAATTGTCAAGCGTTTTCTAATTGACACATAACGCCCTTTTCTATATATTTGGTTCGCTTTGGAGTAAGTTCCTATCAATCAAAGGAGGTGGATCATGATGCAACATGGCGGTAAGTATGTCGGCATTGTATTCGTGGTGTTCCTTGCAACATGGGGGCTTGTGCTAAGCGGAGCCCCGAGTCCGGCCTCGGCGCAGCAGCCGATCACGATCTCGATCTTGGACAACGGCGGAGACTGGGCCTCGACCGGGGTGATTATTGAGAACTATAAAAAGGCCAACCCCAACAAAGTAAAGGAAATCAAGCTCCAGCGCGGGCCTGCCCCGGAGACTCCTGCCAAGATCAAGGCGCAGCAAGACGCGGGCCGGGTGGATATCAACCTGGTCCTCACCGGTCAGGACGCTGGCTCGGTCTTGGCCGCTAACAAGCAGCTCATCCAGCTATTTCCAAAGTACGATAAGATGTTTCCCAAGGACGAGCTGAAGGAAGAGGCGAAGATTCTGCAGGACGCAGGGGGAGGCTATCTTATGACGACTGTGGTGAACGCCGGCGGGCCGGTCTTTATCTACAATCCGAAGAAGGTGCAGAAGCCCCCGAAGACCATCGACGAGTTCCTGGCGTGGGCTAAGGCAAACCCCCAGCGGTTCCTCTATGCCCGGCCAGCGAACAGCGGCCCCGGTCGGTCCATCATGTGTGGGTTGCCGTGGATCGTGGGTGACAAGGCTCCCATGGATCCAGAGAAGGGCTGGGATAAGGCTTGGGCCTTCATGAAGGAGCTGGGGAAATACATCGAGTATTACCCCACCGGTACTCTCTTTACCCTCCGGGAATTTGCCCAGGAACAGCGGTGGATGATCTCCGGCATCATGGAGTGGGACATGAAGCCCCGGGCCGAGGGCGTGATCCCGCCGGAGGCCAAGATCACCGTCCTGGACAACACCACGTTCATCATCGACGGACACTACTGGGGAATCCCCAAGGGCGTGCCCCAGAACGAGGTTGAGGTCCTCCTGGACCTCATGAAGTTCATGCGCCGGGTCGACCAACAGGTCCTGACTTACAAGGCTTTCATTGGCCCGACCATCAAAGCGGCAACTCTGGACAAGGCGCCGCCAGACATCCGGGACTACGTGAAGGAGTTCTGGCGGCCCGAGTACGATCAGATCGGCCCTGGAAAGAAGTACAAGATGGCATCGCAGCTCGACTTCAAGGAGCTGACCTACGCCATGGACCGTTGGGACCGAGAGGTCGGTGCGCAGCAAATCAAGAAGCAGTAAAGTCGAGCGTATCACTTAACGGAGGGGAAGGTCCTAACGAAGGGCTTTCCCCTCCCTTGCATAGCGGCCGAGACCCTATGAAAGAAACCATTGATTCCCTGCGATTCCGGATCACCAAACGATTCGGGACAAAGACTGTATTGCAGGATTTTGGCCTGGAGGTCCGCGGCAAGCAGTTTATCACGTTCTTGGGGCCCAGCGGCTGCGGCAAGTCCACGGCTCTGAACATCATTGCCGGGTTGATTCCTGCCACCGACGGCGAGGTCTGGATCGACGGGGAGCGCATTGATCACCTGCCGCCGGAGAAGCGCGGGTTCGGCATGGTGTTCCAGAACTATGCGCTCTTCCCGCACATGACCGTCTTCGCCAACATTGCCTTTGGGCTGCAGCTCCAGCGTCGGCCGGCTGCCGAGATCCGACGTCGTGTGCAGGAGATGCTGGACTTGGTCCAGCTTCCTGGCTTTGAGGGGAGGTATCCAGGGCAGCTCTCCGGCGGCCAACAGCAGCGGATCGCCATCGCACGCGCCCTGGTCCTGCATCCACGCCTCCTGCTCTTGGACGAGCCTCTTTCGAATCTGGATGCCAAGCTTCGGATAGAGATGCGTACCGAGATAAAACGCCTCCACACCAGCCTGGGCCTCACCTCCATCTACGTGACCCACGACCAGGTGGAGGCCCTCTCCCTCTCCGACTGGGTTGTGGTGATGAAGGACGGCATCCTCATGCAGGAGGGCCCTCCGCAGGAGATCCACGATCAACCTGCCAGCGTCTTCGTGGCAGATTTTATGGGGTTTAGGAACTTCTTTCCGGCCCAGGTCGCGATCCTCGGTCCAGACCGGCACGTGGAGGTGACGGGCGACAGCATGAGGATCCAGGGGAAGACCCGGCACATCTTCTCCCCTGGCGCATCCGTGGTGGCCGCCATACGTCCGGATGATGTCGGGATCGGCGGCGATGCCAAGACTCCGAATGCCTTCCGGGCCAAGGTGGATATCGTCGAATACCTTGGACGTGAAGACGAAGCGATCCTGACGCTGGAGGCTGGCCGCAGGCTCTGGGTGCGGACCAGCACCCGGCTAACCCCTGGAGAGAAGGTCACCGTGGTTCTCCCACCGGACCGGGTTATCTTCCTCCCACCGGAGGGATCGGGAGGCACGACATGAGGCGTGGTAAGGCTGGCGAACTGAGTGAGTTGGACCTGATGGCGATCGCCTGCCTTCTTCCCTCGCTTCTCTATGTTCTCGTGATGTTCGTCTACCCGTTCCTCTACGGGATCTACTTGAGCATCCGCCCGCTCAAGGCAGACGGCTTTAGTCTGGCCAACTACCTCGCCTTCTTCAAGGATCAATACCAATACAAGACCGTGGCCATTACCTTCCGCCTCGCTGTCCCTAATACCATCGTCGTCGTGGCCTTCAGCCTGCTCTTTGCCTACAGCATGCGCCGTGGAATTTGGCTGGAGCGGGCCATCACCACTATTCTGGTTCTCCCCATCTCGCTCGGCGTGATCTTGTTGAGTCAGGGGATTTTAGGCTTCTATGGAGGGAAGGGATGGTTTAACCAGATGCTCCTAGGTCTGGGGCTCCTGGAGGAGCCGCTGGTGCTCACTCACAATTTCACAGGGGTGATGCTCTCTCTCTTCATGCAGCAGTTCCCATTCTGCTTTCTTATGCTGTTGGGCTATATCTCGGGAATCGACCCAAGTATTGAGAACTCGGCACGGACGTTGGGAGCAAATCCCTGGACAGTATTCCATCGGGTCATGCTGCCTTTGATTGCTCCCGGACTGGCCATTGCCTTTGCCCTGGTCTTCGTCATGAGTTTCGCCACGTTTCCCTCGGCTATTCTACTGGGCCAGCCTACGGGTGCTACCCGGACGATTGCCATCGCCGCCTATGCGCAGGCTTTTGAGATGTTTGACATGCCCTATGCCTCGGCCATCGCAGTGATCATGGGATTTTTTCAGCTGGCCGGGCTGCTCGTCATCATCCTTCTGCGCAAGCGCATGGTAATGGCGGCCACCATGGGGGTTGGAAAGAGGTAGATGAGGTGACGTATGCGCGGCCGCATGTGGGGATTGGCGCTCTACATGTTAGTTCTCGGATTCATCCTGAACCTGCTCGGCATCGTGAGCCACGTCGTGGTGAGCGCATTCGCCAAGCGCTGGTTTGGCACGCCTCTACCCCGATCCTTCACGACCGACTGGTTCAGTTATGCTTGGAGGGAGTTCGGCCTGGCCCAGGTCCTCGGCGTGACCATTTTCGTAGCCTTGACCGTGGTCTTTCTCGCCTTGCTCATCGGGTTCCCGGCAGCGTACATCCTGGCCCGCCGCAACTTCCGGGGCAAGCCACTGCTGCTTCTGCTCTACTTCCTACCGCTCCTCATCCCTCAGATGACCTATGGCATCCCCCTCGCCACGACCATGTTCCGGTACGGGATCGGCGGGACCGTGGCTGGCGTCATCTTGGCCGTGATGGTTCCCATGGTACCTCTGGCCATCTTCATTCTCATGCCATTCTTTGAGCAGATCAGTCTGAACTTGGAATGGGGGGCGGCAATGATGGGGGCCAACCGATTTCAGATCTTCCGTCGCATCCTTCTGCCGCTTGCCCTTCCTGGGCTCCTCACGGCCGGGGTCCTCATTCTGGTGAACACGGTCTCAAACTTTGAGCTAACTTTCCTCGTGTCAGGCGCAGGCTCCCAGACGCTGGTCGTAGCCCTGTTCTACAACGTCTTTGCGGGTGGGGTTCGCCCTGTCTATTCCGTGGATGCCATGGCCGTGATGTACATGACCATGGTCATGATCCTCCTCGTGATCGCTCTCCGCTTCGTGCGCCCCACCCAGATGGTCTTTCGCCTGGACAAGCGGTGAGACATTTCTATGGAGCCTTTGGAGAGATTCTTAACAGCCGCCCGTATGGAGGAACCGGATGAGGTACCTATCGCGCTGCTCACCTCAGCCCGGTTTTTCTCGCGCCTTTATGGAATCAAGATCTTCCGGTTCTTTCATGATCCAAAAATGATGTTGGAGGCGACCCTCCATACGATGGAGCGGTTCCCTGACATTGTCTTCTTCCCAGGACTTTGGGCTGATTACGGGATTGTTGTGGAACCCTCAGCCTTTGGTTCCAGAATGTACTGGCCAGTGGACTTCGTTCCATATGTGAAAGGGGATCTGCTCAAAAACCCTGAGGAGATCAGAGACCTTGAGATTCCAGATCCGAAGACCGATGGGCTCATGCCCTTTGTGCTCGAATCGATTCATTACATCCAAAAACGCGCACCGAAGGGATTCAAGTACCTTTATGCCGTTGCCAGAGGTCCTTTCCAGGTAGCCTCCTACATGAGAGGCCCTACAGAGTTCCTGGTTGACCTGAGAGTGAGACCGGATGTCGCTCAGAGGCTGATCGACGTCTGCACGGAGACGACGGTGGAATGGCTCAAGGCCCAGTTGGAAGTGATCGATGATCCGATCGGGATCTTCGTCCCCGATGATGTGGCCTCCTTTCTCTCTCCAGGGCTCTTTGAGAAATTTGGCCTCCCTGCTTACAAACGGATCTTCTCCGAATTCGACGGACTCCTCAAAGTTTACCACAACGATGCGGACTCAACCCATATCCTCCATTTATTATCCCAGTGCGGCTTTCATGTATTCAACTTCAGTCCGGCCACGGATATCGGAGTCGTAAAAGAGTGGATCGGACAGAAGGTCTGTCTCATGGGCAATGTGGATCCGGTCAACGTTATGCTCCGGGGGACACCAGAAACGATTGAAGAAGAGTGTAAGCGATGTATCCAGATCGGGGGCCCTGGAGGAGGATATATCCTATCATTGGGCGGTGGTCCATCCATGGAAACGCCTGAGGAGAATATCGAGATCATGATCAGGGCGGCAAAAAAATATGGGAGGTATCCCGTAGAGACTTCTCGTCGATGAAAAGGAGATCGAGATTGGAGGACGAGATTTTTAAGAAGTTGTCCCTTAAAATCGAGGCCCTGGACATCGAGGGCACGCTCGAGGAGGTGGAAAGGGCTCTGAGCGAGAAGATCCCCCCCTATGAGATATTGAGGCAAGGCCTTTCCCCTGGAATGGATCGGATCGGCCAACGCTACGAGAGGAACGAGTATTTTTTGAGCGAACTTGCACTCGCCAGCCACATCATGAAGAGGACCATGGATCTTCTTAACCCCTATTTTGAGGCCTCTAAGAAAGGCTGTCTTGGAAGATTTCTCATCGGCACTGTGAAAGGCGATCTTCACGATATCGGAAAGAATATTGTTTCAACCATGCTTACCGGTGCAGGTTTTGAGGTTTATGACCTCGGGATAGATGTGCCTGATGAGAAATTTCTCAAGAAGGCATTGGAGATTCAGCCAGATTTTATTGGCATGTCATCGCTTTTGACGACCACCATGCTAAATATGAAGAGTGTGATCAAATTGCTCCAAGAGGATGGAATCCGCGATAAGTTAAAAATCTTTGTGGGAGGCGCTGTGGTAACCCAGTCTTTTGCAGATGAGATCGGTGCTGATTTCTATGCAAAAGATGCGATTGAATGCACACAAAAGGCCAGGAATTGGATCGAGATGAAAAAAGGAGGGACATCTCTGTGAAAAGATCTTCTTCTACTAAAAATGTTTTTGGCCCTATTTTGAAGAAGAAGGTCTTCGATGAGGTATATGACCAACTCATCTCGCTCATCAGCAATGGAAAACTGAAGCCAGGCGAACAGCTCCCTTCTGAGAGAGTCTTAGCAAAAGATTTGAAGGTGAGTCGACAATCGATTCGAGAGGCATTGAAGAAGGCGGAGAGCAAAGGTCTGATCAAGGTTCGCCAGGGGGAAGGGACGTTTATCCTCTCTGCGGCCACCGATTTGATCCAATTCCCCCTTCTCACTATGCTGACAGAAGAGGTAGGCAAGATTTACGAATTTATCGAGATCCGAAAACTGATCGAAGTCTGGTGTGCTCGCAAGGCTGCGGAATTTGCGATGGTGAAAGAATTGAAGAAGATGGAGAATGCCCTAATGGCAATGGAGAAATTGATCGATTCGAATAAAATTTTAGGACAGCCAGATATTGATTTTCATATTGCCATTGCAGAGGCGTCGCACAATACATTGATGGTCCATATGATGACCACGGTGAAGCAGATCTTTCTCTCGATGTTTAAGATCAGTAATTTCACAAGGCGGCCCGGAAAAAACAGAATTCTCATCAAACAACATCAGGAGATCTATGAGGCGATCAAGAACAGGAATCCTGATTTGGCCGGACAGAAGATGGAGGGCCACCTTCAGTTTGTGGAAAGCGAATGGAGAGAAGAGATCAGTCGCCATCGAGTTAAGAAAAGATCGGGCTCTTTTTTTAGCAAGATTTAAAACAGAAGCCCCTCTACCCGCCGCTGATAAGAGGGACGATGACAATTTCTTCTCCGTCTCCTATCGGACAATCTAAAGTACGACACAGCTCTTGGCCATCGCCCTTGATGTGGATCAGTTGGTAAGCAGGATTTATTTTCCCATCTGAATGAATCAATTTTCTCTTGAGGCCAGGGACTTGGATCTCAAGGTCATCAATGATCTGATCAAGTCTCTCCTTTTCTACAAAGAATAGTTTCTTCGAATGGGTTAAATCCTGAAAGGCAGAAAGAAATCTTACAGTGACGGCCATGGGATTCTCATTTTCCTGAAAGAATGGGAAGGGTTAAAAGCCCGTCAGGGATGAGAACGACCCTTGCCTTTGGATTTTTCTTTAACTCTCGATCGAATGCCTCCTGCAAAGTAGGAGCGGATTCAAGATAGAGTTCCTTCAATGTCTCCTCTGGGAGAGAACAATCCGTCATCACAATCCTTGCCTGTTTTAGAATCCAGGCCAGGATCAACGCCTTCTGTTCCCCAGGCGCAAATCCCTCCTCTCGAGAGATGGCGATCACCTCGTCGACATCCACCGCTCTTCTCATAATGTTGCAATAGCCCGGATGTCCACATCCATCCTCACACAGAGCAGGGATGAGAATCACTCCTCCTTTGACCACGACCGGCTTGGGACCGAAGACAACCACATTTCCGGCGCGGGTCGCCTGATAAAGGTCTCTGCTCTTTGGATAGCTCACACCGCTTACGACAATATCTGCGGGATGATCAATCTCCACCTCGTAGAGATTCCTCGCAACCTTCACTCCTTCATTAAATGCTTCTACAGGGTGTCCAGCGACGACCTTTACCACTTCTTTCTTGCCGGTTTGAACCACATTGACAATAAAATGGAGTCCTAAAGCCTGAGTTGCTTCTGTTAGAAATCTTCGGAATCGATTTCCCTCGATAATTCCGAGCCGGGTTTCCTTAAGTACCTGGTAATTATGGGTTGCCGCAATCGTCTCCTCACCCGCCACGCCCACGGCAATGCTTTTTACTCCGCCGCTGTAACCGGCGAAGAGGTGCGTTTCGATGACGCCCGTGGAGATTCGGATATCGGCCTGAGCCACGGTTCGATTGAAGACGAGCGGGATTCCTCCTTTGGTTATTCCTAAGTCGATCAGACCTTCACGATTCCACGCATCGTGGTTGATGAAAGAGATCTCGTCAACGACCTTACCAAACTTTTCCTTCAACTCCTCTGGAGTATTGGGTCGGTGCGTTCCTGTGGAGACCACAGCTGTCATATCCTTCTTTCTGATTCCGCCCGCCACCAGTTCCTCGACGAGAAGGGGCAGGATGATCTCCTCTGGAAGCTTTCGCGTGATGTCCGTAACGACAATGGCCACGGTCTGTCCGGGCTTCACTAACTCTCGGAGTCGAGCGCTTCCCATGGGGCGGTTGAGGGCCTCCTCAACCGCACTTCTGACATCCGGAATCGGGGGCATTCTCCGAGATTCCACCCACTTGACGGAAACATCGTCAGGAATCCTTAAGTTGATCGTCTTTTTTCCACAAGGAATCGAATAGGTTTTCATTTTCTTATAGTTCTAATATTGCTGATTCTTATCGAAACTGGATGAACTCCTCCAGCGGCTTACGGTTGCCTTGAGGAGATTCATCTGCATGCCCAATGGGAAGAAGGGAGACCACTCGAGTGGTCTCAGGAAACTGAAAGAGTTTTCGGACAGCGGTTTCAGCCTCTGTTCCCCAGACCCCGATCCAACCAGCGCCCAAACCTAAGCTATGGGCGGCCAGCGCCATATTCTGTGCAGCAGTCGCTCCTGCTTCGATTGCGTGCAGGGGATCGATCCTGCGGTCCACGCAGACCAGGATGACGACAGGTGCCTCGTTGATCCCCAAATGGAGTACAGATTCCCTGGACGCCTTGTCCAATTCATTTTTTAGATTTTGGTCTTTAATGATGATGAATCTCCAGGGTTGAAGATTACTGAAGGACGGAGCCCACCTTCCTGCCTCAAGAATCATCTGGATTTTCGCATCATCGATGGGGTCGGGTTTGAATCTTCGAATCGTCCTGCGATCTTTAATGGCATTCAGCACCTCGTTCATAATTGGCTCCTTTCTTACAATGGCTCGTCCTGTCCAACAATACCGGCGGTTCAGAAAAAAGACAACAAGTATTTTATATCATCTTAAGAAGAAATTTCTCAAGCTCTTTTTTAAAAGGGAGAGAGGGCTGGGCACCCAATCTTGTTGTTGCCAACGCTCCGGCTCCATTCGCAAATCTCAAAACTTCCCGAATTGGTTTACTCTCCGAGAGGCCACAGGCAAGGCCGGCCATAAAGGCATCTCCTGCTGCGGTCGTATCCACAACATTCACTTTAAAAGCCCTCATCCAGATTTCTTCAACATCATTTTTGAAAAAGAGGCCCTTTGGACCTAAGGTGATCACAACATTTTTTGTTCCTATCTTGAGCAGTCTATTGGCCATCTTTCGAATATCTTTTTTCCTCTCGCCTTTTAAACCAGTCAGAAGTTGGGCTTCCCATTCATTGGGCACAAGGAAATCGACCAGCGAAAGAATGTCAGATCGAAGTTGAATAGGGGGCGAAGGATTAAGAAGCGTGAGGGCACCATGGTCTTTAGCCATCTTCAAACCCGTCTTGACGGTTTGAATAGGAATTTCCAGTTGGGTAACAAAAACCTCGATCTCTTCCAAGAATGGGCGAAACCTTGTCAGATCTTTTTCGGAGAGTGAGCCGTTTGCTCCAGAAGAGACGATGATGCGATTTTCGCCTTTTGGATTCAGTTCAATCAGTGCGACTCCAGTCGGGAGTTTCTTATCTCTCAGCAGGCATTTCGGAGGGAGGCCATTTTGAATCAAGTAATGACGATAGGATTTTCCATAGTGATCATTCCCCAATTTCGTGATCAAGGCTACGTTTCCGGCCAGACGCTTTGAGGCAATGGCCTGATTGGCTCCTTTTCCACCAAAGACGGTCACCAGATTCTCACCCTTAATGGTCTCGCCGGGATGGTGGAACCTAGGAATTCTGAGAATGAGATCAATATTCGAACTGCCAAGAACCAATATTTTTTTTGCCATGGGTTACGTTAATCTGGATAGGAAGAGTTCTAAAAACCTCTTTGTATCCACCCCTAAACATACCTCTACCTTTGGCCCTTCTTTGACTTCCTTTATCTGACCATAATATTCGCATTCCTGAGTTTCCACATCAAGGGATAATCGTTCCGTTCTCACTAAATTGGGATCGATCACCACGCCCACAGCCAGAGGGTCATGAAGATAGATAACTTCTTTGTTCCGAAACTTCTGGGCAGCGGAATTGTACCCTGTTGCCTCAATAACGAATTTAGAGAAAGGATTCTTTAGGGGCTTTACTTTTTCTTCCATCCATGCGGACGTAAGGGATACCTGATGAGTGACATCGAGAGGGACAAGGGTCATTGGTAGTCCTGATTCGAAGACGATTTTGGCGGCCAAAGGGTCGGAGAAGATATTGAATTCCGCGTGAGGAGTGATATTTCCTTTTGTTCGAACCGCCCCTCCCATAATCGATACTTCTTTCACTTTCTTCATTCGCTCTGGATCCTTTTGAAGGGCTAACGCCAGATTGGTGAGCGGACCTGTAGCAATCAAAGTCAATTCATGGGGATACTGATGAGCCATATTTGTAATCAGGTCATCTGCCCGACCAGCAAAAATCTGCCAGAATTCTTCACCCTTTCTTCTTTCTATTTTTGCTCCGCCCAACCCATCTTTCCCGTGGACAGAGTGGGCGTAAATGGTTTTACCCTTTAGTGGTTGATTCACACCTCTTGCAATAAATGGTTTACTTTTGGGTCGAATGAGGGAAAGGACTTTTTGGATATTTTCAAAAACCTGTTCTAAAGGGACATTCCCATTAACTCCTGTCACAGCCTTTACTTCTAACTCAGGTGAATGGAAAGCAAGGATCAAGGCAAGGGCATCATCCACCCCCACATCACAATCGATGAGTACTTTTTTCACCCGTCACCTTCTTTTCAAGGGTCTTTATGTTTTAAACTTCTATCGGAATTTCAACGCGCCGTCAACCCTTTTCAATCTATGCTCATCCCCTCCCAGTGACCAAAAAATTTCTTGACTCTGAATCAATTCAAAATTAATCTTTTAGAAAATATTTAAAAGGCCAAATTTCATAATATGAATCATAGCCGCTGTCTCGAAAGTCTGAAGTCAGAGATGAAGATTGAGGCGGAAAACGTCTCATTATCTTTGGAGAAATTTATCAGAGAAAACATGGAAAAATTGGAAAGGGAAGGGGTGATCTTGGGGCTGAGTGGAGGGATTGATTCAGCAGTTGTGGCGGTCTTGTGTAAGAAGGCGGTTGGGGCAGAAAAGACTTTGGCTCTCATCATGCCGGAGAAGGACTCTAAAGAAGAGCATATTAAAGATGCCCTCAACTTTGCTCAGGAACTTGGCATTGAAACAAGGTTGATTAACCTCACACCCCACCTGAAAAAGTTAGGAGTGTATAAGATAATGCGCCTGAATAGAGTTCCCTTCTTGGGTAGATTAAAGGGAACAATAATTAAAAAGGCCTATAATTTCTATGAGCGAAAGACAGGGGAAACCCCTTTTTCGGCGAGCATAAATGGTCTGAAGGATAAGCCGTATGCTTCTTTTCTTAAAAGAGGCAATGCCTATTACCGAATAAAACATAGACTGAGAATGCTGCTGCTCTATCTTTATGGGGAACTTGAGAATAGGTTGGTTGTTGGGGCAGCAAATAAGAGCGAATCTCAGATCGGTTACTTTGTAAGACATGGATGCGACGATGCCGTGGATATCATGCCTCTTTTGGGCTTATATAAGACCCAGGTGAGAGATCTTGCCCGATATCTAAATATTCCTTCAAGAATAATAGACAAGGCTCCCTCACCGGATATTATTCCGGGGATTACGGATGAAGAGGCGATCGGAATTCCCTATGAAGAGTTGGATTTAATCTTATTGGCTTTAGAAGAAGGGTGGGGGATCGTTGATGTGGCCAAAGCTTTGGAGATGAAAGAAAAGAAAGTGACGTACGTCAAAAATTTAACCCAAAAATCAGAACATATGCGAAAAATCTACTCGCCTGATCTTCATCCAAAAACCTTCTAAGGAAGCTTCTCCAATTCCTCGATGAAAAAAAATAATGAGAAAAGAAGGGAGAAAGTGGGGCATTTCAGCCGAATTGGTTATATAATATCCAAAATGGAAGCCGATCACAGTGCCAACAGAAGGCCTGCCTTACTGATTACGACCTTAGGATCTTTCCTGATCCCCTTCATGGGTTCTTCCATCAATATCGCACTCCCCTCCATTGGAAAAGAGTTTGGGATGAATGCGATCCTGTTAAGTTGGGTCACGACCTCCTATCTTTTGACGATCGCTACCTTTCTTGTCCCCTCTGGAAGGATAGGCGATATTTACGGGAGAAAAACCATCTTTACATTCGGATTTGTCATTTATACCTTTTTTTCTTTTTTTTGTGGGGTGTCCACTTCAGCATTTTTCCTGATTTCTTTTAGAGTGCTACAGGGAATCGGAGCTTCGATGACCTTCAGCACCGGGGTGGCCATTCTGATGTCTGTATTTCCAAGTGGGGAGAGAGGAAAGGTTCTTGGGATAAATGTCGCAGCGGTCTATTCAGGACTTTCCTGTGGGCCTATCCTGGGAGGACTTTTGATCCATTATCTCGGCTGGAGGACGATTTTTCTTGTCAATGTCCCTTTTGGACTCCTCATCGTCCTTTTTACATTTTGGAAATTGAGAGGAGAATGGGCTGAGGCAAAAGGAGAGAAATTCGATCTTGCCGGATCGATTCTTTACGGGTTCACCCTTATGACGATCATCTATGGTTTTTCTTTGCTTCCCGGGATATGGGGAACCTTCTTTATCCTCTTGGGTATCATAGGTATTTGGGCCTTCGTGAAGTGGGAGATCAGATCGAAAAGCCCTGTTTTCGATATGAATCTCTTCAGAAAAAATAGGGTCTTCGGCTTATCCAACCTGGCCGCATTGATCAATTATAGCGCCACATTTGCTGTCAGTTTTCTTTTGAGCCTTTACCTACAATTCATCAAGGGCCTCAACCCCCAGGATGCAGGCATGATTATGGTATTCCAGCCGATCGTTCAGGCAGTTTTTTCACCCCTCGCCGGTAGGCTCTCAGACCGAATCGAACCGAGAATGGTGGCCTCAGCCGGAATGGCATTAACAGCCGTGGGGCTTTCCTTCTTTATCTTCTTGGATGAGAAAACAGCACTCTCGTTCATTGTGGTTAGCCTCGTTCTGATCGGATTTGGGTTTGCCCTCTTCTCCTCTCCCAATACGAATGCGGTGATGGGCTCGATCGAAAAGAAGTTTTATGGGGTTGCTTCAGGAATACTTGGAACGATGCGGGCAACAGGGATGATGCTGAGCATGGGGGTGGTGATGCTCATCTTTTCTTTATACATAGGCCGGACTCAAATCACCCCTTCCTGCTACCCCCTCTTTATAAAAAGC
>Ga0315310_10001117_pt1 | contig 16873 bp, 17 predicted proteins | sample TDP5_MG_FD_203630 | JGI IMG/M metagenome (GOLD analysis project Ga0315310, IMG submission 203630) | Freshwater sediment microbial communities from Lake Towuti, South Sulawesi, Indonesia - TDP5 | ecosystem: Environmental > Aquatic > Freshwater > Lake > Sediment | place: Indonesia: South Sulawesi... | reverse complement strand
AACAAGAAAACCGTAATCAGCCCTGTCGATGGGAAGCTCGACGTTCCGGTCATTGAGAAGAAGACTGCGCAAGTGATCTCACAGACAGGAGATATTGTTCAGCTAATGGATGTAGAAACCTATGAAATGTTCGAGACCCCCATACCTAGCGAGGAAGAGTTAAGAGGAAAGATTTCTTCTGGCCAAGAAGTCGAATACTGGCGGATGCTCAGTAGAAACAAGATCGTCAGGATAAAGTCCTAGAAATAGTTGGCTTTGTTGGTACTTAAGAAGCGGGGATCAGTGGACAATGTCAGCTTCTCCGCAACTAAAGTTGGGAGCTTGCAACTTGGAGGTTTAAGAGCTGCCAACTATCCTCTTCATCTTGCCTGACGGGCACGCTGACAGATACCCCGGTCGGAAGAATCTGATCCCCGGTTACTGGGTAGGTAGCTTGGATCGCCTTCCGACAGATGTTCACACTTGCCACCCGATCCGCGTTCACATCGAAACCACATTTGACGCAATGGAATTGCCGCCAGTTTCGACGGTTGCTTCTGGAGATGTGGCTGCACTTGGGGCAGGTTTGACTTGTGTACTTTGCGGGAACTTCAACGAGCGGTATTCCGAGCAGTTCAGATCCGTGGCTGAGTGCGTGGCGGAAGAAGCTGTAGGGTATCCGGTTTGTTTTTCGTCTGCTCTTTCGGTTGAGTTGGTGTCTTCGCCGTTTCAGGTTGCGAAGTCGTTCTATGGCGATCTTCGCTTCATATTTCTCAGCGAGTTCCATGATTGTTTTGGCAAGTGTCCAAGTGTTTGTTCGGACATAGTTATGCTGTTTGCCGCTGAGCCGTTTCAGCTTCAAACCTGCTTTGCCCCCATGTCCTGTTCCGTCTCTGTAGGTTTGGAGTTTGGCGCGGCGGTTTTCGTAGCGGACCTGTCGAAGCGAAATATTTTTTCCCAAGTAGAGTTGCTTCAGAATCCTGCCCTTTCCACTCATGACGCTTATAGCAACGCCGTTGCTGTTCTGGTCGACACCAAGAATATTTCTTGTGTTTCGTGGAGGTGGAGCTTCCTTCTGAAGCAGAGCGAGAAAACGGTAGCGACTGGTCATCAAGACGCTCGTGATTTTCCAACCATCGGCAACATGTTGTTGAAGTCGTCGGTAAGCTCCATCTTGGCATATGGGCAAGCCGAGCCTCTCATGGTTAGCTCTGACGCTGAGGACGGGGTGGCCTCGACCTGTCGCTTTGAAGCTGAAGAGCCGTTTGTCGAATCTTACCGTTGGATGGTTGACACTGTCGCATATCCTGCGCCTGTGCCAAGCGTAACGTTGAGCCTCTTCAATCAACTGGCTGGCTATGCCTTTTGCCTTGTTCTTCTCGTAGATAATGTGGTGGAGATGAGTGTAGGTTCTAGGCTTCGCGGATTTGATTGCTTCAAAGGAGGCTGTAGCGATCTCCTTGAAGCTGACGTATGTGCCTCGGAGCTTCTGCTGTTTAACATCTGTGAGAGGCAATATGTTGAGTTGCAGCGTCTTTTCCGTCGCTACCTACCAAGCAGAGAAACGTCGTCTCAACTATTTAATGTAGAAAGCTACGTGAAAGTATTCCGCAACTCCTCTCCATGGCTGGAGCCAAGAGTTTCCTTGCGGTGATCGGTGTGAAAACCGTCGAGCAGATGAGAATTCATCCGCATATGACAGTGAACCAGCTTGTTCAACAGATGGATGCTTCAGGAATCCTTGGAGCGGGAAGAATCGGTCAGGCCGCTACAATATTGACTGAAATGTTCTCCGATGAAGAGTGCACCGTATTTCTGTCTTTGGCTGGACCGCTTGTTGCGGGAGGACTGCGACAAATCATTGCAGATCTTGTTGACCGAGGATTCATTGATGCCATCGTAACCACGGGAGCCAACATTGTGCACGACATCACAGAGGCATTGGGTTATCGACACTTTGTTGGATCACTTTCCGCCGACGATCAGCAGCTCCGCAAGGATGGAATCGGCAGGATAGGAGATGTCTATGTTCAGTTACAGGCGTTTGAGGCTCTCGAGAAGCTCGTCTTTCAAGTCTTAGATGAGATCCCGGAGGATAGAAGGCGCCGACTGACCCTCCAAGATTTCTTGAATCAGGTTGCAGGTAAATTGAGTGACCCCTCAGCCATATTGGCGAGATGCAGAGCTCGGAATGTTCCTGTCTTCTCGCCAGGTTTTCTTGACTCGATGGTTGGGCTGAACCTTTGGACATACAGCCAAACGAAAAACCTCGCCATCGATCCGCTCCAAGATCTGAAACAACTGATGCAGCTGGGTTTAGAAGCAAAGAGATCCGCAGTTATAGTCCTAGGAGGAGGATTGCCCAAGCATCACGTATTGATGGCCAACATCCTAAGGGATGGAGTTGACTTCGCGATCCAGATCACCATGGATCGGCCGGAAGCAGGAAGCCTCAGCGGCGCATATTTGGAGGAGGCCATAAGCTGGGGTAAGATACGCAGAAGGGCAAAGTACGTGACCGTCATAGGCGATGTTGTTGTATGTTTTCCACTCATTGTCGCGTCAGCTCTTGAGAGGGTATCTAAAGGCGTTAAGTAGTAGCTGCTTCATTAGCTCCTAATGCAACCTAACCCCTCTCGGCTTGGACGTTCACCTATCTGTAAAGAGGCGGAACTTCACACTGCCGTGATTTAGTCATCTTGGACATTTCTTCCTGCGTACGCTGCATGATGTCTTTCGCCTTCAACCGGATTTCCTCTCCCTTCTGCAGAAGTTCAGAAACGTTGACTCTAATGCCGGTAATTTTCTCTAAGGATTCAAGTACAGCTGCCGCCGCCTCTGGATCCGGATAGTTATAGAATGATTGGGCCAGAAGAGCGATTCCGCTAATCTTGGAATCGAGGCATTTCTTCAGGATCAAGGCGTAGGGCCCGACCATATATCCCTCCTCGAGAACCTTAATAGAATGTCCGAGCATTTTGACCAGATTCCGATCAGTCAGCGCTGCAAAGACTTTGGGCTTCTCGATATTCTCGCGATTTTGAACGGCCATCCCTCCGACTGAGATGAGTACCTTAGCCTTCTTTGAGGCTGCCCATTTCACAATGGCATCAGCGAGGCTGTGGACTGCTCCTGACGGAACAGCCGTCTCGGAAACTATTGCGGCGAGCGATTCCTTGTGGAAGATCCGTATCGGAGACTTAGAGAGACCTCCATGAAGAACAACCAAGGGCGGAAAGATCTCGGACTCAATCGATCCCACCTCCTCCATTTCAAGAGAGGAGATCAGATGCGATACCGCCAAGACCCCGACAAGGCCTACATCCGGAAGGCCATTGACAAGAGTGAAGTGCTGGGGCACCTCCTTCCTTTCAATAACTGTGACGGGCTCCAAACCTCTTCCCTAGACACTGCTCCTCATCGGTTCTGAAAAGAATTGTTGCACTTATGCAGCTAATGTTTAAGAGAAGAAACGAAGTAATGACGTTGAACATATCAAGAAAACTTGATTGAAATAAGGCGGAGACCGAAACCTGAGCGCCCTCGAGAATATCGGCAAATCTCTGAACGAAGCCATAAGGAAATTGCTGAGGCTTCCACTAGTTGACGAGGCTGCAGTAAAAGAACTTGTCAGGGATCTTCAGAGGACGTTGCTTCAGGCCGACGTAAATGTCGATTTGGTTCTCCAACTATCGTCCAAGATACAGGAGAGAGCTATCAGCGAGACTTTGCCACCGGGAGTCTCAAGAAGGGAGCATGTGATCAAGGTCCTATACGAAGAACTCACCAGATTCCTAGGCGAAGAACCATCGGGAACACTGATCCCACAAGGAAGGACCTTTGTCATAATGATGGTTGGAATTCAAGGCTCAGGCAAGACCACAAGCGCAGTAAAGATCGCGAGATTCTATCAGAAGAGGGGGCTCAGACCCGGACTCATATGCGCCGACACCTTCAGACCAGGGGCATTCGAACAGATTAAGCAACTTGCGGATAAGATAGGCGTGCCAACGTATGGGGAACCTGGAGAAAAGGCGCCATGGAAAATAGCTGAGAACGGAATATCGTACCTAGAAAAGGAAAAGTGCAACATCGCAATCATCGACACCGCCGGACGACATAGAAATGAAAAGGACCTCATGGACGAGATGAGAGACCTAGCAAAAGCAATTCAGCCAGATGAAATTGTGCTAACAGTCGATGGTACAATTGGGCAGCAATCCATGGCTCAAGCCAGAGCGTTCGCAGAAGCCACAACCGTCGGCTCGATACTGGTCACAAAGCTGGACGGCTCAGCCCGAGGCGGAGGCGCCTTGTCAGCTGTCGCAGCCACACGAGCCAAGATCAAGTTCATCGGAGCCGGGGAGAAAATTGACGATCTAGAGGAATTTGTTCCATCCACCTTCGTCGGCAGGCTTCTCGGGATGGGAGACATCAAGGGCCTGGTGGAGAAAGTCAGAGAGGCTGAGACGAGTGTCTCCGAACAAAAAGCAAGAGTCTTCTTGGAAGGTAGATTTTCGCTGAAAGACATGTACGAACAAATGGAAGCCCTGAGAAAGATGGGGCCGCTCAAGAAAGTGTTCAGAATGATTCCAGGTAGCTTCAACATACCCGAAGACGCCATGGACACAGCAGAACAAAAACTAGATGCGTGGAGAGTTATTATACAATCAATGACGCAGGAAGAAGTTCAAGAACCTAAGGTGATTGATTCGTCAAGGGCCAGACGAATTGCAAGAGGATCCGGGAGAAGCGAGAAGGAAGTGAAGGAACTGGTCAGTCAGTACTCGAATATGAAGAAGATGATGAAGATGATGCGACGACGGCAGCCCGTGATGTTTAGGAAAGGAATCTTTCAGATGAAGGAGTAGAGAAAAATGTATATGAAAGGGGGCGGAAAAGGAGGCGCCTAAACCGTTACCTGGTGAAGCTCATGGTCAAAAGATCAAAAGGGTACCGCTCTAGAACCAGGTCTCTCTTCCGGAAAGACCATAGAAGGAGAGGTAAGATCAGCATAAGCAAGCTACTGCGAACATATAGCGTGGGAGACAAAGTTTGTATCAAGACCGATCCGAGCATACACAAAGGGATGCCCCATAGACGGTTCTACGGAAAGATTGGAGTCATAGCCGGACGAAGAGGAAGAAGCTACGTCGTCAATGTTCCCGCAGGAGGCAAAGCTGCCACAGTTCTAGTCAGACCTGAACACCTTGAAAGTCGAGGCGGCTGAGGCGATGCCAAGGAGGATATCAAATCAGAAAGACATTACGATCATAGAAGCTAAACGCATACTTGAGAGATTCAAGGAAGAGGAGTTAGGGGAGTTCCAAAGAAGAACCTTGGCCTTTGCAACGAAGTTCAGCAAGACAACTCCGGCCAAAACAGAGAAAATCATCAAGGAACTCGTCGACAAGATTAAGTTAAGCCAAACCGAAGCCATTCAGGTAGTAAACTGCATGCCCAAAACCAAGGAGGAGCTCCGAACGATACTTGCGACCAAAGGCAGGGTTATTGCAACTGACCAACTTGAAGAAATAGTGAGACTGGTATCTCATGCTGCAGGTAACGAATAAGATTTCCGGGGCCGACGATGACTAAATTGTTCCTAGAATAGCAGGATATGCATGTATGCTAGGCTGTAGGCCATCCTTGTCTAGACCCTACTGATCGCCTTGTTGAAGAAGAGGATGATGATTTCAATCACTCAGCCACCGGATGTCTCCTCGAGGCCGATCGATTGATCGGAGTACGCAGGCTATGTGAATTAGAGGCTCACCTAGGAGCATACTGCAGCAGAGCCTCACATTCTTTGGGAAGATTTATAACATGAAATCCCAAGTCCTCTTAGAGAGCGGTCTTAAGACAAATGAGGCCCTTCGCTTCACTGGCGAGTTCCATGCAAGCTTCCGACGAGAGTGAATAGCTAGCGGGACCTGAGGCGGGTATCCATTCTTGATTCAAACAGATAGACCACCTGAGAGAGGGACGGGGCTCGAGGTATCAAAGCGACTCTATGAGGAATATGCATATGTGTTGGATTTTCTGCCTACCGGCAGGTCATCACCGGACAGACCCCGGCATATGGCAGCCCCTATGATCCAAGTCTTGGGCGAAGAGTACTTTACACTACTTGAAGCGGAGCTTAAGCCCGAGGTCTCTGTCGAGACTCAAGAAAGGATCTACGTGGGAAAAGAGAGAAGGGAAAAGGTAGACCGTATAATAGGTAGAATCAGCTACGAGGAACTGACCGCTTCAGCGAAGGCAGAGCTACCTGTAGTCCTAGAAAAGTTGATTGAGAACCAAGAGAAGAGATTTGTAGATTTCTTCAACAAGGCTCAAGCAGTCACACAGAGAATGCATGCATTAGAGATCCTTCCGGGAATAGGTAAGAAATCTATGTGGCAAATAGTCAACGAACGCGAAAGGAAACCTTTTGAGAGTTTCACAGATATTCAGAAGAGAACAAGCCTGGCCTACCCAGCAAAAACTATCGCAAAGAGGATAATTGAGGAATTGAGTGGAGAATCAAAGTATAGACTTTTCACGAGGGCTATCTGAGGTACCATGTTGACGTGGGACGCCACTCGAACTCGTAGCCTTAGGCGGTGGGGTCAACACTTCCTAGTTGACTCAGCAGTGCTTCAGAAAATTGCTGATTATGCAGCCCTGCGGAGGGAGGAAACAGTCCTTGAGGTGGGGGCTGGAACTGGCAACCTCACAGCTCTCCTTCAACGATATGCAGGTAAGGTTATCGCGATAGAGAAGGATCGGAGGCTCGCGAATCTACTGCGACAAAGATTTCATGGCAAGAGCCATGTGGAAATAATTGAAGGAGATATCTTGAAAGTTTCTTTGCCAGCTTTCAACAAAGTGGTCTCCAGTCCGCCCTACTATATCTCCTCAAAACTGATCTTCCTCCTCTTGAGAAAGAACTTCGATTCTATGACGATGACATTCCAAAGGGAGTTCGCATCAAGACTCGTTGCAGAATCTGGGTCGGCTGACTATGGCAGACTCACCATCGCCGTGAAACATAGAGCCGATGTGGAACTTCTCGACTTCATACCGAAAACGGCCTTTCGACCGGTACCAAGAGTTGACTCGTACATCGTCAGAATCGTCCCGAAAGCTGAAGTTCCCCCAGTTGACGAAGTGTTTCTAGATCGAATGCTCAGATATCTCTTCTCTCAAAGAAAAAGGACTCTCAGAGGAGTTCTAAAACGCGCCATGGACCCAATGATGAACAGACTTCTGGAAAGTCTTGTTAGACCAACCGCTCTCCTCGAGAAAAGAATCTTCCAGCTGACAATATCTGAATTGGAAAGCCTCTCGGACAGTCTTTACCCACATCAAGAGCTATTAAAGTTCTAGATGAAGGTCCATGCAGGTTAGGGTCATTCTCGTAGAGCCGGAGCATGAAGGGAACATAGGTTCGATAGCAAGGATCATGAAAAACTTCGGATTCACCGATCTATGGATTGACAATCCCAAGACGCGGATTGACTCGCAGGCTAGGGCATATGCGTCTCATGCTAACGACATTCTCCAAAGAGCAAAGATAGTCAAGACCCTCGAGGAGACATTCGAGGACTGTAGCCAAATCGCGGGAACCACCGCCGTTCCCAGTCGGAGGCCATCAAACATTCTTAGAGTCACTCTCTCTCCTGAGGAATTCGCAGACAAGATCAGATCGAGCAAAGGAAGAGTTTGTCTATTGTTCGGGAGAGAGAGCATGGGGTTATCGAACCAAGAGTTGAATCGATGCGATGTGCTCATATCAATCCCAGCAAGCAAAGATTACAGAACCCTGAACGTAGCAACTGCATGCGCAATAATACTCTACGAGTTATACAAGCACACCCATGATGTTGAGAAAGCTATCCAGCCTGCCGATCCTCAGACCAGAAAGCGACTGTTCGGGTATTTCGAAAAGCTCACGCATCTGGTTGGCGCTCCAAACCATAGGCGAAGAATGGCTGTGAGGGCTTTCAGAAACGTAGTTTCCCGAGGACTGTTATCCAAGAGAGAGGCACTTCTTCTAATGGGTATCATCCGTCGAGCTTGCTATCGAACAAAAAAGAGTGCAGAAATCCCTCATGATCGATGAACGCTTAAATATTCCTCAAGAAACGGTATGCTGAACCGATGCAGGATTCGATCCCATTGAAAGGCCGCAACTATAGATATGCAAAAGGGCAGCCTTACACTAGGGAAGAGTACATCCACGGGTCGCCCTCACTGAAGATCAGCAGATTCGTCATGGGCGATTCCAAGACAACCTATGAACACAAGGTTTCGCTTTTGGCCGAAAACTCCGTTCAGATTCGACATAACGCGTTGGAGGCGGCCCGCGTTGCGGCGAACAAGGTGCTTTCTGACAAGTTAGGGGAGACTGGCTACCTCCTTAACCTCTGCGTCTATCCGCACATAGTTCTTAGAGAGAACAGAATGATTGCAACCGCGGGCGCAGATAGGCTCCAAGAAGGGATGAGGAGAGCATTCGGAAAACCTTCGGGCAGAGCCGCCAGAGTGAAGGCTGATCAAGCAATCCTGTCGATCTATGTGAATAAAGACGCAATTGAACACGCGAAGAAGGCACTGACGATTAGCGCCGGAAAACTTCCGACTCCCTGCAAGATTGTTGTCGAGAAGCTCGCCTAAGCCGATCGACGTATTTCGATTTTATCTTCCCCACGCATCTCGAAATTCTGCGAGAGGCTTTAATATGACCCGTTCTTCCTACTAGGGAGGCGACCCTAACTTGCCTCACGACAAAAATCAACCATTGGCGCTCTGGTTCGACGAAGTGGGCCGCAAAGACGTATCGCTTGTAGGCGGAAAGAATGCCAGCCTTGGTGAAATGATTAGAAAGACCCGTGTCCCTGTGCCACCAGGATTCGCCATAACCGCATACGCCTATCAACTCACTATCGAGAAGGCCGGACTCTGGGGCTTCATGCGGCAGCAACTTGAAGGCTTGGACACGCATGATGTGACCGAACTCCAGAAAAGAGGTGCGGCCATCAGAGAGGCGATTGAAAAGGTTCAGCTGCCCGCTGAATTGGAAAAAGCGATCGCAGAATACTATGAGAAACTAGGTGAGAAGCTTGGCGAAAAGGATCCTGACTGCGCTATCCGGAGCAGTGCAACAGCGGAAGATTTACCTGACGCGAGTTTCGCAGGTCAACAGGAGACTTACCTGAACATCCGAGGTCCTGACAACGTAATCGAGGCGACTAAGAAGTGCATGGCAAGCCTCTTTACCAATAGAGCGATCAGCTATCGAGTTGACAAGGGGTTTGATCATTCCAGTGTGCGCATTTCGGTTGCAGTTCAAAAAATGGTTCGTTCTGACCTAGCAAGCAGCGGCGTAATCTTCAGCATAGATACGGAGTCAGGTTTCAGAAACGTGGTATATATCACTGGTAGCTGGGGCCTTGGTGAATATGTCGTCCAAGGAAAAGTGAACCCCGACCAGTTCTACGTGTTCAAGCCCACTGGAAAACTGATCAGCAAAAGGCCCGGAAACAAGATCGTCAAACTAGTCTACGATGAGAAGGGGGGAACCGTCCAAGCCCCTGTATCTGCGGAACAGCAGCTCGCATATGTGATCACAGATGAAGAGGCAGAGCAGCTTGCTCGATACGCCGTCGAGATTGAAAATCATTATGGTTTGCCTATGGATATTGAATGGGCTCGTGACGGAAGAACGCAGAAGCTCTACATCGTCCAAGCCCGCCCTGAAACCGTTCACTCCCTCAAAGATCGAAGAAGACTGAAAACCTACGTCCTGAAAGAGAAAGGCAAAGTCCTCATCGAAGGAGAGCCCGTCGGGCGAATGATAGGGCAAGGCCCAGCCAACGTTATACAAAGCGCCCGTGAGATAACAAGATTCAGGAAGGGAGAAGTTCTCGTAACAGACATGACTGACCCCGACTGGGAGCCAATAATGAAGATCGCATCAGCAATAGTTACAAACAAGGGAGGACGTACATGTCACGCTGCGATTGTAAGCCGCGAGTTAGGGATACCGTGCGTCATAGGGACTGAACACGGCACAGAAGTACTGATGTCAGGCCTCGACGTGACAGTTGACTGCAGCGAAGGGGCGGGCAGAATATATGAGGGGCTTCTCAAGTTCGAAGTTGAAGAAACCGACCTGACACATTTCCCAAGAACAAGAACCGCCATAATGATGAATGTGGGCATTCCCGAAAGAGCATTCGATCAGGGACAGATGCCGAATGATGGGGTAGGCCTCGCCCGGCTTGAATTCATCATAAACTCTCACATCCAAGTCCATCCACTCGCTTTGCTTGACTTCGAGAAGTTGAAACGGATGCTGCAGAACAAAAGCGAGCTCGAACATGTTGCTCTCAGGCATAAGATAACTCTGCAGCAGGCACAGCAAAGGCTCGAGGAGGACGTAAAGAAGATTGAGGAGATCACAGCGGGATATGCTGACAAGCCCCAATTCTTCATCGACAAGCTCGCATACGGAATCGCAACGATCGCCGCAGCGTTCTACCCCACCAAATCAAGTGATAGAACGATCGGCGGAGATGTCATAGTTCGCCTCTCGGATTTCAAAAGCAATGAATACGCAAACCTCATCGGAGGATGGCTATACGAGCCTCTTGAAAACAACCCTATGATCGGCTATAGAGGATGCAGCAGATACTATGGAGGAGAGTACTCCCGAGCCTTCCGTCTCGAATGTAGCGCACTAAAGAAAGTCCGCGACGAAATAAAGCTCACCAATGTAAAGATCATGTTTCCATTCTGCAGAACCGTCGAAGAGGCTGACGAGGTCATCAAAGTGCTCCGGGAGGAGGGGCTCGAACGAGGTAGGAATGGTTTGGAGCTGTACTGCATGGCTGAGGTCCCCAGCAACATTATCCTCGCAGATGAGTTCGCCAAACGTTTCGACGGATTCAGCATCGGCAGCAACGATCTTACACAACTGGTCCTAGGCATAGACAGAGACTCTGAACTATTGGCACATCTCTTCGACGAGAGAAATGAGGCGGTTAAGAGGGCAATCGCGCAGCTCATCAAGACAGCACATTTGGCGAAGCCTCGCGTCAAAGTAGGAATATGCGGACAGTCCCCATCAGATTTCGAAGAGATCCGAGTCTTCCTCGTAGAGAACGGAATAGACTCGATGAGCCTCAACCCTGACACTGTAATCCAAGGATACATAGATGTTGCCAAAGTAGAGGAACGACTAGCATCCTCAAGAAGACGGAGTCCTCGGCGGAGACAGAAACAACGAAGGTAGTCGACTGGAAATCCGATGCCACCTCAGAAGCACATTTATCAGAAGTTCGGTAAGGATCCAAAAGCGAATTGTTTGATCTAGAGCAGGAAACGATCATAGACGAGATAACTAGGCGGAACTCGAAGCGAGTCCTGCTACAGGTACCTGAGGGGCTTAAGCCGTCCGCGTTCCAGTTGTCCCGGTTGATTGAGAAGCAAACCTCTACCGAGGTGATAATTTCGGCGGATCCGTGCTACGGTTCCTGTGACCTGGCGCTGAGTGAAGCATCAACATTAGATGCTGATCTGATAGTCCATCTCGGCCACTCCGGAACGCCCGGGATCAAGAACGAAAAATGCCTCTTCATTGAGGCAAGAGCCTTACTCGATGTGGTTGGGATCGTCCGAAAGGCTCTGGCAGAACTTAAGCAAGAGAGAGTTATCGGGCTTGCGTCAGTGGTCCAACACATCGACAAGTTGGAAACGGCGAAGCATATCTTGGAAGAGGCGGGAAAAATTGTCCTAATAGGAAAAGGTGATGGAGAGTTAAAGTATAATGGGCAGATCCTCGGATGCCAATTCGGAACCGTCAAATCTATCTCGTCTAAGGTGGATGCCTTCCTCGTTCTTTCGGGGGGAGATTTTCATGGACTCGGTGTCCGAGTTGCAACGGGAAAAAGGACCATCGTATGCGATCCATTCCAAGACCAAGTCCGAGACATGGAGGAGCTGGCAAAGAGATTCTTCAGAAAGCGATATGCAGCCATAGATTCCTTCAGAAAAGCTACGAAAATAGGAATTCTCATAGGACTCAAGACAGGGCAGTTCAAGCCAACCGCAGCCACCACGATAAGAGATCTTCTAGAAAGCAAAGGGCGCGAATGCGCACTCCTTGCGCTGAGAGAGATAGATCCGACCGTGCTGGAGAATTTCTCGGATATTGAAGGTTTCGTGAACACTGGCTGTCCAAGGGTCGCGTTGGACGACCAAGATAGATTCAGAAGGCCCGTTCTCAATCCGGAAGAGGCCATAATAGCAGTAGGCGTGAAGCGTTGGGAAGACTATGCACAAGAGGATAGTCCGTCGAAAGGAACTTGAACTCTTCCTTCAATCACTTAAGCCTCATCCTGAACCGAAACCAAGCCTTGAACAATACACGATTTCAGCCAAAGCCGCCGCCGAGATATTGTTGATCGCAGAATACCAACATCACGACATAGGCGCAAGGGTTGTTGCAGATCTTGGTTGCGGAACTGGAAGACTTGCGCTTGGAAGCGCATACTTAGGAGCTGGACTCGTGGTAGGAGTGGATCTGGATAGGAAAGCGATAGAGACCGCCAAGCGCAACACTGCAATGTCAAGCCAGCGGGGGAAGGTTCAATGGGTACTTTCCGACATCAGAGCGATCGTTGGTGAGGTTGACACGGTAGTCCAGAACCCACCCTTCGGAGTTCAACGGAAAGGCGCCGACAGGATGTTCGTGGCTAAGGCTTTAGAAATAGGGAATGTCGTGTATTCTCTCCATAAAAGCGGTGCCAAGAACAGAGCCTTTATAAAAAGGCTGATTGAAAAGCATGGAGGCACCGCCACGGAAATATATCAACTCGAGTTTGAAATCCCACACATGTTTACCTTTCATCGCAAGAAGAAACATTTGGTGAGAGCCGATCTCTTCAGGATGATAAAGAATGCCTAGCAAAACTGGACAAAGCGCACAATTCGTTGTCCCGGGTGAGAGGCTAGGTGTCATAGAGGAATTCATTCCCGGTCGTGGCACTTATGAAGAGGATGGAATTGTATACTCAGAGGTCACGGGCCTCGCAAGAATTGACATGGTAAACAAGACTGTTGAAATCCAGAGGAAGGCGAAGAGGCCGCTAATCCCTGAGGAGGGCTCCACTGTGATCAGCATCGTTACCAGCACACAGGACAAGGTTGCTCAAGTCAGCATTCTAGAAATCGATCAGGTACGAGTTGGAACGCCTTTCTCAGGCATCCTTCACATCTCGTCGTCCAGCCCTCGATACGAGAGAACCATGAAGGAGGTATGCAAGACGGGTGACATCGTTCGCGCAAAGATAGTAAGTACCAAGAATAGAGTTCCTCAACTGACAACCATAGGCAGAGGACTGGGGGTAGTGAGGGCTTATTGCTCCCAATGCGGCCAGCCGCTCGTGCAGCGAAATCACCTCCTGCAATGTCCCTCCTGCGGAAAAGTTGAGCGTAGGAAGATGGCGGATGATTACGGCAGATATATCGCGTAGAGGCAATCTGCAGTGAAAATAAACATTTTGAAAAAAACAAAGAACGAGTTGAAAATTGAGATCGAAGGGGAGGGGCATACCTTCTGCAACCTGCTCCAAGACGCACTTCTGGAGGATAAGTCCGTGGAGATGGCGGGATACGATATCCCCCATCCCTTGGTAGCAAAACCGATCTTGCAGTTGAGAACTCGCGCGGACCGATCACCCGAGAGAGCGCTATTGAAAGCGCTAGACAGAATTGGCCAGGTCAGCAACGAGTTTCTTCAGGAATTCCAGAAAGCTACCAAGACGCAGTAGGCGGGGTTCCCACAAGAGCCAATTGATCCTCGCCAGCGAAGCCTAGGAGCGTGGGCTTCAACCAAGGTTCCCTGACCATGAAAACACAAGAGCTCATCCAGATACTCCTAGACCGAAAGCTAGCTCAGCTTGGAGACTCGTTCGTCAACTTTGCGTATTCTCTTGCCCTGACACGCAGTCTAAGACAACCCGTTGGGATTAGGGTTAGCGATAAGGTTCTCGCGGAAGCGGCACATAAAGCAGGAATCCGAAAGCTCCTCCCAAAAAGGACAAGAAGAGGAGACGTATCCAACGCAGTTGAGTCACTCATCGTCTATGCGTGGCTCCATCACCACTTGACCATAGATGAGATCTCGACAATTCTTGAGAGACAACTACACTCGCCCTCTGATGCGTTTGCGACCCTCTCAGAAAAGATCCTTGAGAAACTGATGGACGAATAAGGCGACGACTTTGAAAGCTGAAACCAGAGTTATAGGAATAGATGATGGAACTACTCGACTAAGAAGAAGAATTGTTGTTGGCGTTGTCTTTAGAGGCGGCTTATGGCTTGATGGCGTGATAAGCTGCATCGTCGATATCTTCGCTCCCTCACTGGGAAGGAAACTGGCAACAATGGTGACTGGGTCAAAGTTCTATAAGGAGTTAAGATTTGCGATGTTGCATGGAGCAATGTTAAGTTCCATGAAAGCTACCGGTTTGCTGGAGTTCAATAGCGCCACGAGACTGCCAACGGTTGCCATTCTAAACAGGAGACAGGCTCAGATGGCTGATCAAGCACTAGAGAAAACGAAGAATGCCGTTCACTTTAGGCTCTGGGACGATGTCTCGGCGCTCTGTATAGGTCTGAGGAAAGAAAAGGCTGTCGAGATGCTTAGAATTACTAGTCTAGGGGGCGTTATGCCTGAGCCGGTCAGGGTTGCGGGTCTCATCGCATCAGCTGTGAATGCCCCAAAAAGATTAAATTGGACGCTCCGACAATTTCGGGCTGGCAGTTGAAGGCCAAATGCAATTCTGCCCCAAGTGCGGAACGACGCTCACACCCCAGAAGAAGGAGAAGAAGGTCGTACTTAGCTGTCTCAAGTGCGGATATGAGACCAGAAAAGGTCAGAAGAGCCTTAGTAAGATTCAGCACGATGCAGAGAAGATAGTAGTTATAGGACAAGAAGAGCAGAAGATTCGAACTCTTCCGAAGACGAGAGCGGAGTGCCCCAAATGCGGCCATACTGAGGCGTTCTACTGGCTAGTTCAGACGAGAGGTGCCGACGAGTCCTCCACACAGTTTTTCCGATGCACCCGATGCGGGACAACTTGGCGAGAAAGTGCTTAGCCTTACCTGCTTTGAAGCACCTGTAGTCTTTTAAGTCAAGAATGCGTCTCAGAGGATACGGTCAAAGGCCGTTGACTGAAGTCAAAGCAACGGTATGAGTTGGGAAAGTATATGTTCAAAGCAGCATTCGCAGACGCAAGGGTCTGGAAGAACTTACTCACCGCGATCTCTACGCTGATCGAAGAGGCTGACTTCGAGATAGCGCCAGACACAATAAAGCTCAGGTCGATGGATCCTTCTCACGTAGCAATGGTAGACTTCGAGCTGCAGAGTTCCGCTTTTGAGAATTACTTGTGCACTGCTCCACTGAAGATTAGGATGAATATGAACTCGATGCTTAAGCTACTTAGAAGAGTCGGATCCGACGAGCATCTTGAGATCGTATATGACGAGGCAACAAAGAAGATTGAGATGACGCTGAAAGGAAAGATGACAAGAAAGTTCATTATGCCGACTCTTGAACCTGCCGAGGAAGAAGTTCCTACCCCAAAACTCGCCTTCAACGCACGAGTTAAGATGATAGCTAGCAGTTTCAGAGATATGATTGAGGATTCTCAAGCAATAAGTGACAACGTAAGGCTTGAATCCACCGCCGAGAAGTTCGTGGTTAACTCGTCAGGAGAGTTGAGTAGCGCCTCAATCGAGTTGGAGAAGGGAAGGGAGGCTCTGCTAGATCTCGATGTGAAGGAACCTTCGAAGGCGACGTTCAACCTCAACTACTTGGCTGAGATTATAAGGGCCGGAGCTACGACTTCTGAGGTCGTCACTATCGAATACTCTTCCAATATGCCGGTTCGGATTCAGTTCGAGATGTCACAGCAGGGACGATTGCAATACTATCTTGCGCCAAGGATAGAAGCGGAATAAGCAATCCAATATGCTCAGCAAGACTGATCAAGCGAAATATCCGGTTGTTCCTGAAGCAGCGGAATACGTAAGAGAGAAAGGACTAACAATAGACGAGCTATCTGACCAGATCTACAAGAAACCTCTCGACAGAGCTGAGGAGAGGCTCAGACAAGCGATAGTAGAGGGCTCAGTCTCATCAGAGTGGCAAGACGATGATATAGAAATTCTGTCATTTCCGATCGCAATATACTTCGCAACAGCTCTTCAGGATGACTGGGTCAAAAGACGCTTCGCACTAGCTGAATCCAGAAGAGCATCCCAGTTCCTGACCAACGAGGATACGAGCAGGGTCGCCGAAGTAGCCTCTAGGGCTTTCGGCTGGAAGATTGACCTCGCCGAGGCAGAGATGAACAGAGGAGTACCAAATCTCGGAGTAGGCTTCAAGAATTACATCAAAAACGCGCTTAGGATCAGGGAGCCCAAGTGGAAGCTGACCAATCGTCTACTTGATCATGGATTCGTCAAAGTAAGCAAAGACGAGGCCGCAAGGCTTCTCGAAGAGGAAATCCAAAGCAGAATACTCAGCAGGATGAAGGACATACCTCCTGAGCAGCCGGATTTTCTGAGGAGTAGGATCGAAAGGCTAAGGAGACTAGTCTTAGAAAGGAGAGGAACTGCAACTCTCTGGGAACTGCCAAAGATCGTCGTCTCCGCAGCCATGCCTCCATGCATACGCAACCTGTACGACTCAGTGCATTCCGGAAAGCACATACCTCACGTCGGACGCTTTGCCCTAACTTCCTTCTTGGTCAATATCGGGGCAAGCCAAGAGGATGTTCTACTGCTATTCAAGACAGCCGCCGATTTCGATGAAAAGAAGACACGATACCAAGTT
>Ga0315310_10001116_pt1 | contig 16895 bp, 24 predicted proteins | sample TDP5_MG_FD_203630 | JGI IMG/M metagenome (GOLD analysis project Ga0315310, IMG submission 203630) | Freshwater sediment microbial communities from Lake Towuti, South Sulawesi, Indonesia - TDP5 | ecosystem: Environmental > Aquatic > Freshwater > Lake > Sediment | place: Indonesia: South Sulawesi... | reverse complement strand
AGGAAAGAATGCTGGAACATCACAATAGAACTCCTAGCCGACCACCTAGGAATAATAGAAAATCCCTGGAAGTACAGCCTCCCAAACTTCGACCCAGCCTGCGGTTCAGGCATGCTTATAACCAAAACGCAAAAACCAAGTTATGCCGGATTCCAAGAACTCAAGAAACACATTCAGGTAACAGGGCTGATAGAGGCATACATTGAGGCAGCCAAAAAAGAGCCATGGGACTACCTCGGCGACATATTCGTTGAAGAAGAACTGGCTGGCAGAAAAAACAGGATGGGACAAAACCTCACACCCAGGGCAATAGTTGAATTCATGGTCAAGATGGTCGGAATCGGAGAGAAGAAGCAACGCCCACAACTGGACACACTGACAGAAGCATGGTTAAGCGTCGAATCCCTAGCACACGACCATAAAATGGACCTAAACCTTCTTGTGGAACAACAGCGCCTGCGAAACATTTCCGAAACGGAACCATTATGGACAAAATACGTCATTAAGCCACAAACCGTGATAGACCCAGCAGGCTGCGGAACAGGCCGATTCCTACTCGGAGCCACCTGGCACGCACCTAAAAAGCCTTTAATCTTGTTCGGAATTGAGCTAGATTTATCATTATATCGGTCGTGTTTAGTTAATCTGGCAATGTTCTCGAATCATAGCTACAGCATCATTAATGCCAATGCATTAATGATTGACGAGAAATACATCGGCGTGAATAGTAAGCTCTGGGACTACGGTAATAGGTGGCAGCCATTTGGTGTCTCACAATTCTATTACAAGGTAAAACCGCCATTCAAGTTCTCGCTTGCAGCTTTGGCAAAAGCAAGGAAAGAGCCGTCGACTCCTATCCCGGTGCCCATTCCTCAAACGTCAGCTCTTGTGCAGTTCATGAAGGCAAAGAAGAAAGCTTAGTTCCTCTTTTTTTCTCTGGGGTGAAAAAGACAAGCCAAGTTGAGATGTGAAGGATAGTAGAGGGAAGAACAGCAAAGTGCAGAACGGCCCGCCAAGGAAAGATAAGTCGAGCAGGATAAGGAAGCTAAGTTAGGTAAGAAGTCTAGGAAGAGTGGGCTTTTTAATGTTTCTCTACCTTTTTTCTTTTTGGGGTGAATTAATGCCAATATATACGACCTACTTGGGCTTTCTCAACAAGCACGGCGGTGCCCATAAAGTTGGCATGGAACTAGGTTCATGCCTCATCTACTATGTGATGGTAGGGAGAGGCAACGATGATGTAGCGCCTTACATAGAAACGGTTCAAGCTGTGAAGAAAGGTACGATTAGTTGGGATGACTACAAAATCATTTACTTGCGTACAATTGACACTCCTAATGGTAGAGAATGGATGGAGAGGAGAGCTGGAGAGGCTAAAATCGGCAACATCCTCTTAGTCTGCTACGAGAAAGACCACACACACTGCCACCGGAGATTACTCGCTGAAGAGATAGCTAGGCGACACGGTGTTGAATACAAAGGAGAGCTGTCAGATGAATATTCAAGTGGAATGTGAAATCTGCAAGAAACTTGTTCCAGTCAAAAGTATGAAAATCACTAAGGACGGCAAACTCTACCTCACCCTTAAATGTGGCCACTTCTCCGGCTTCCTCTTCGCAGGCATTATATACCTGACAAAAGAACCATCGCCATCTCCCTAATTTTTTCTCTTCGGGGTGATAACATGAAAGCGATAACTGTTAGGCCCTTAATATATGCTGGAACTCTACTATTGGCTTTGGGAATAGTCAGTGGTATCTTAACTCATCCCTATGGTTTTCCATGGGGGTCTGTTATCGCCATCGCTGCAGGAACCTGGTGCCTACTAACTGCAATAAAATCATGGATTGAGTCAAAAGACTCCTAAAAATAACCCTCCTTTTTCTCTTGGGGTGAATACTTGAAAACTATTCAGAAAGACACCTTGCCAAAATGTGATATTCCTGGATGTAACGAAGAAGCACATTACGATGATAAAACAAAGATGGGTCCTTGGGGCTTTCTATGTGAAAGTCATGAAAGAGAGTTTGGCTTAGGAATTGGAACTAGACTCGAGAAAAGAGTAAATTTGGATGTCAAGAAAACTGATCAGATTCCCGTAGTATCTATTCCATTAAGTCTTGACGACGTAGCAGAAGTGCAATGTCCACACTGCGGGGAAAGTAGAACCGTAGAACCTGATGCTAATTACGTTGTAACATGTGAAAATTGTGGCAATAAATACAGGGTTGTTTCTGAACTCTAATTTCCCTTTTTCTCCGGGGTGATTTAGACATTGCCCAGTGAACAGTTAAGTGTCCTTCTCGAACGCATTCAGCAGCCAAGAATACTCTACCATCGAATACACCCAGAAGAACCAGCCAAGAGGAGGCGTTTAAAGAAGCGCAATATACTCTTGGACAGGATTGCAACCCGAAGGTGGCTTAATGTAGTCCAAGACCAACTGATGGAAGCCGTCGCCCGCCTAAGGGACGAAGTGAAATTCATTGAGCATCTGCCTGGTTGTTGGCGGTGTAAAATGATGCTTAAGCTGGACGTGGAAAGATACCTTGGAAACCATTCATTCTGGTATCTATGCCTAGAGAACAGCGAATATCTTGAAGCGCGATATCCCAGTTGTCCGAAAGAAAGAAACTATCATATAAGCTCATACTGGGAACAACTCCGGCATTATGAGCAATATGGTAACACGAACGTTCCAGGTGAGAACACTGTGGAGTTCATTCTGGACCGGGCAAAGTGGGCCTACAAAATAACGGGAAAACAGATAAGACTACTACGGCGACTGCTGCGTCTTGCTAGAAACTGGAACTTCAACGAAGAGCAAACCATGGAATTTCAGAGACTATACGACCGACTTGGAATGTATGACATAGCACTTCCTTTTGATATATGAATCCCTCTTTTTCTCTTGGGGTGATAAAAATACCAATTCTTAGAAGTCTGTTCTCCTTTGAGCAGTTCGAAACAGTAATGCAAAAACTAGCACATAAAATAGCTATCGAAGCGGTAACCAACCTAAAAAGCGGCGAAATCTTAGTGAAGTCCCACTCTCCTGGTAGACTTTCTGAAGTGAACACTGGAGTCCATACTATCAGATTCTATGCGAATCATCTCAGTTTCACATATCAGCCTAAAGGAACATGGGATGACCCTGAAACCTTAAGCTTTGATGTCGAAGAAAAACTATATCTCAACAGCAACCACAGCACCAAAATATCTTTCTACTCCCCTGAGATCGGAGTAACATACGACAAAGGATGGAATAAGTCTATAGATCAAAAGAAAACAGAAGCAGAGAAGACAAGACGTGAGAAGAAAATACTGGAATTCATTGACAAACTCATGGCTGAAGCATCAATAAAGCCTATTCCACGCTTTAGGCTATCTAAAAAGCCAAACTAACCTCCTTTTTTTCTTTTTTTGGGGTGTAAATTGAACAACCTTGAACTGCGTACGCTTAAACGTATATGCGATAAACATGGATTAGACTACCAAGAAATAGATAACACGCTAACGTATGATGAAAACAGGAAACATCTTCGTTCCTTAATCCGCATGCTGTCTCAGACCCTCGACGTATTCGAGATGGAACGGATGGCTGAACTCCAAAAAGAGTACATGAAAGATCACTTTCTCTGCTACTACATAACTTGCCAAATGGCCGGGGAAACTAGATCTAAAGACATCGGAGAGGTCAGTACTGAACCACAGATGTTCTCCTTGAAAGCTATGGCTCATGTTGGGTTCTCATTAAATGTGTATATAAAACATAAAAACTCTTCACACTCTTTTTCTCTACGTAACTATGTGGGGTGATTAAATGCCTAGTAGAAAAAACGAAGGAAACGAAAGATTCACTCTTACACTCCCGCCTAAACAAAGCAGGAAGCTTAATGACTACTGCCTAGCGGTTGCCAACAAACAAGGGAAAATGCCGCACGCCATAAAAACCAAAATACTGAGAATGGCCCTTGATGAATGGCTCGAGGAACACGGTAGCGACCACGATCTTCAGTTCTAACCTTTCCTCCTTTTTCTCTTGGGGTGAATTTTGATGCTTGGAGTGCGAACGAAATGGGTCGCTGGGGTGAGAAATTGAAAACAAAAACAGAGTTGGTTCTAAAGGACTGGGACAAGGCTCCAATAAAACTTGAGAAGATTGCCGACTTACTCTTCGATTGGAACATTTATCCTAGAAAAGAAGTCGACAAACAAGTTGTGAGCAACTACGCTAAAGCCCTAAAGTCAGGCTCCACTTTCCCGCCCATAAGAGTAGGATTGCTCAATGGAGAGAAAATCGTTGTCGATGGGTTTCACCGGGCACACAGTCGAATACTCTTGAACATCACCTATATTGAATGCTCCACCTTGCATTTCCAAAGTGAAGCTGAACTGTTTGTCGAAGCTGTACGACTTAACAGTAGTCACGGAAAAGCTTTCACGGATGTCGAAGTAAGAGCCAGCATTAGACGTCTACGCAGGTACAATTTCGACCTGAAGGACATAGTGTCCATAGTTCACGTTCCAGCTTCAGCAATTCGTAGTGAATCCACAAAACCAATCACTATATTGACGCTGCCCAGCGGCAAAAAACTTTCATGTGTAAAAGTTAGACCTGGCGAACATGGAGTACACGGTTTGACCTGTCTGAAAAATGCACTAATAATAGTAGCAAATTGGGCGGAGGAACAAAAGATCCCGGACGATCCTGCCTTCAAAGAACTTGTTGACCAAGCTCTCGTGGCTTTGAGAAAGGTGCGATTTAATGCTTAAGGTCAGGAATTGCGGTGTAAGGTGCGGTGTAGTCCTGTCCTCCATGGTAAGGCAAGGCGTTTCATGGTTAGGCATTGTCCTGCGAAGCTGGGCGAAGAATGGTGAGCCACGGCATGGTCTTTCTTGGCGAGGCAGAGTCCGGAGTGGTCGGGCACAGTATGGCGAAGTCTTGCACAGCAAGGTACGGTACGGTTCTATCCGGCGAGGTCTTGCATGGCTACGCATTGTGAGGTCCTGTCCTGTTAGGTCCCGCGATGTAAGGCAAGGTTTCATTACGGTATTGCGAGGTTTGTCATTGCATGGCACGGTTCGGTCCTGTCCAGTTAGGTTGCGTAAGGCGTGGCTTTTCGAGGTCTGGCATGGAATGGCGGTGTTGGGTCCTGTCCGGCTGGGTCATGTCCTGTTTGGTTCTGCAAGGCTCGGTACTGTTCGATGTTTCATGGTGAGGCCCGGTTGCGCTGGTTGGGCTACGGCGGAGCGGGGCTTTGTCTTGTATGGTAAGGTAAGGTTTTATCATGGTATGGTTTGGCGATGTCCTGTTTGGTGCTGCGGGGAGGGTGGGGTACTGCACTCCATGGTAAGGTTTTATTACGGTATGGTCTGGCGATGTCCTGTTTGGTTGTGTGGGGTTCAATGGGGCACTGTACTCCATGGTAAGGTCTTATTGTGGCATGGTTTGGAAGGGCGGTGTGGAGAAAAGCGAGGTTCGGCACAGCACGGTTCGGCAGAGTTAGGTGTTACATGGTATGGTGATGTTCTGCGGTGTGGGGTTTTGCTTGGTTTGTCATGGTTAGGTAAGCTCCTTTGCGGTATGGTTTGGAGTGTTGAGGCACTGCACGGTATCGCGAAGTTTTGTCCGGTGAAGCACTGTATGGCAAGCTTAGGCGTGATACGGCAGGCTAAGGCATCATTGAGGTCTGGTATTGCTAGGCATGGCACTGCAGAGTCTGGTTTTGCACGGTTGCGTGCGGTTGGGCAAGCCTTGGCATCAGGTCAGGTATTGTCCTGTGGAGTGTGGAGGAGTCCTCTCAGGCAAAGTGGGGTGATGTACGGTTAGGCAACGTGAGGAGGTGAAAACCTTGAATGGAAACTTCTACAAAAAGATAAACGTAGAAATTAGAGGTCTGACGCCGCTTCTAATGAATCGCTTGAATCCAGAGAGTCTAAAATCAAAAAGTAGAATGAGAATGGAAACCTACAGCACGGTAGAGGATGCAAAAAACAGCGCGTACATGGCTAAGATTGATGGCAAGGATCAGCTATACATTCCTCAAGAAGCAGTATACAGCATGATCATTAACACAGCGAAGCAATACAGAGTGCGAAGAGTGAGTCTTTCTAGCTTACTTGCTGGTACAATGAGAGTGGAACCTGAGAAAATTCCGTTAGGCACAGACAAGTATGAAGTTGACGAGCGAGCAGTTGTGATCCAGAGACAACGTGTTCTTAAGGGTAGAGCCAAAATACCAAAGTGGGGCGTAAAATTCCAGATTATCTACGATGCCAGACGTCTCCCAGACGGAATCGAGAAAACATTAAAAGAAATCCTAGAAGACGCAGGAACCAGAATGGGCTTGTTGGACTACCGCCCACAGCATAAAGGCTGGTTCGGCACTTTTGCCGTTGAGAGCTTTACTACAGAAGAGGAAGAAGAGGCATAGTCGAAACTAATAAAACTGCCCTATTCCCATCTTTTTTCTTTTGGGGTGCGAGGTGGCTCAGTCACCCATGAGGTTGCACTGTCGGCTCTCAGTATTACTGAGATGTCTCTCAGAACGGTGACGGTGAGACGTTAGGCAGAAATGGGCTGAAAGGGTAGGGTACTAGGCTCATAAGATTGTAGGTTGATGTATCCGCGGTAAGGCAGGTTATGTGGGTTCGAATCCCACCTTCAATCTTCAGTCTGAAAAACCTAGGGGTCGCCGGTTCAAATCCGGCCCTCGCAACCATTTTCATCAAAGATGTTAACGAATATGCTCAGCATAATTGAAATGGGGTGAAAAAATGAGAGCACACTTAGAAAAGGGTGAGTTAGTGCTAGAGGCAGATACACCGGAAGATAGAAAGTTTCTACGTGAAGCCTTTGATACGCTTAGGCTAAAGAAAGCGCGGTTACTTCCAACTGCAACACACATAGGCGAAAAATTGACCCTAGCAATGAAGAAAGAAACAAAGTATCGCTTGCTGATTAGAATATGGGTCAAACAAGACAAACTCTATGATACCGCGAAAGCAGCACATGAAGCTGGAGAGAAAATCGCGAAGCCAGAGGACATAGCAGTGGAAAGAGTGGATGAATGAGTCTATGTCCCCTGTTTTGTGTCCTAGATATCCTATCATGTGTTGGAAATGCCAGGATAAAAGTTGTGAGCTCGCTGGAAAACTTAAAAGAATCAGGTATGCAAAGTAACATCCTTTCTTTTTTGGGGTGATTGTTTGGCTAAGCTTAGTGAGCGTATGCGCGTTACCCTCACCGTGCTAAGAATCCATGGACCACAACCAATAAGCAATCTTATACAAATAGCGTACCCTGGACAAAGAGTTTTCACGAGGGGACAACGAAATCACTTTCTCGCATCTCTACGGCACCTAGAAGAAGATAGTCTCATTGCAAAGGTTAAAGAGGATCCCTTCAACCCGGTGTTCAAAATCACCGAAAAAGGCAAAAACATTTAGTTTCCCTCCCTTCTTCTTTTTGGGGTGGAAAACCCTAGTGAGGTGAAATGGTTGAGAATTCGTATAATACCTACGAAGACTCCCGCAGGGTTGAAATACGACCTTGAAGTTAACGGTGAAAAGGTTCATTCCAACCTTGATGAAACGTGGGTTTTATGCAACATAAGACCAAAGAAAGGCGGATTAAAACTAGCCCATGCTTAGAAACTACAATATACCCGTCGGAGTGGTCTAATGAGTAAACGTTTTCGTGTCTGGTTCACATACTGTCGTCTATCCGGAGAAAAATGCTCTGCTTCCTTCGACGCCATCGACAACTCTAAACCGCGCATGGTCTGCAACAACTGCAAGCTTGCCCTCGACAGAAATTAGTACCGAAATTAGTACCCTCCTTTTTTGGGGTGTAACCCTGTACTAGAAGAGTCTTTCATAAGGAATTTAAGAACTGAAGGCGTCCTTCTACACATGGAGCTAATCGGTAAAGTCATAGGTGCTCTTGGCGATGGCGAATGGCATGACCTCAACGAATTAAGTGCCAAGAAAGGACTTACAAACGTGTCCATGACAAAACTCACGCTTGTCCTCGAATTCCTTGCCGAATACGAGTTCATTGAACTAAGCGAAGCATGGAAAGGCGAACCTCTAAGAACTGTGGTGGAAGCTAAATTACAGCCAAGCGCCCACGAATTCTGGGTGAAAACGAGATGGATCGAGAGAACTGAAAAAAGGTGGAAACGTTGATGGAAAGAGTTACGTCTCTGACCAGACGTAAAGAGACTCCTTTCTCGCTCTTTCCTTCAGCCCCATGAACAAGGTGGAACGGGTTTGCGGGGAGTTTTGTCGGCCAGACAAAAAAAAGAAGAAGATTTTTGGAACACTAGAGCTTTTCCAAAATTCTCCTCTCAATCAGCCTTCCCGTCAAACCCCCACAAACAGCATTATTTCTGCGGGTTTACTTCTTCATTATAGACGTTAATTCTATAATTGTTATTCATAAACATATATTAATGTCCTCTACTTTTAAACCAAAATGAGGGGAAATGAATGAAGTACGAGCGAGAGTCACATACTCGGATACTGAAGGCCCTTCTATCTGATTGTAAACAAACCGACCGCGCCCTTGCCAAACGTGTTGGAGTATCACAACCGACAGTAACAAGGATTAGACAAAAATTCGTAAGTACAGGAATTATAAAAAGCTACGAGATAATCCCTAACTTGGCAAAGCTGGGCTTCGAGGTCTTAGCGTTCTCAATAATGAGAATGCCTACTGAGAAAGTAGAAGAAGACAATGAAGTGGTCTATGCCGTCAACCTCGGACCAAAAGGCATGTATGCTGTGTCAGTTCATAGGAAGTATGCAGATTACAGTAACTTCTGTCGTAGATACAATGTTTATACAAGTGATCCAGTGCCAACATCAGTAGAGCCCGTGAAGTCACTTAGCTTCAAGGATATCCCGCTCTAAATTCCCTTTTTTTTACTAGTCGAAGGTAAGAAAATGTTGGGCGAACTCTACAAACCAAGAGGTCTCGCGTTAGAAACAGCTCAAGCAGTACTACAAGTGAAGGATCCTTACGCTGTAAATGTTGCTTATGGCTGTTCAAATCAGTGTGCATATTGCTACGTGCCAAGGTTCACGCGCCAAAAAAGATATGAAAGTCAAAAAGTAAGGTTGCCTAAGAAGCCTCCCATCGAGCTTGTGCGCCACCAGCTAGAATATCAATGGCGTTTTCACCCTTGGAAAAGCGACCTCGGTGTTTTCTTATCATTCTTAACAGATCCATTTTTGCCTGAAGTCGACGCTAATACATTGGACTTGATTCGACTTCTCAGGAATGTTTACGGCATTAGAGTGGCTACTCTATCGAAGCTTGATTGCTCGAGTATTCATGACGTAAGACAGGGAATGACATTAGTCTCGCTCGATAATAAATTTTGGATGATGTATGAACCTAACACTGTCGTTCCTGAAGCTCGCCTCATTAGAATGCGAACTTGTAAACAAGAGTTCGGTGATTATGTTTGGGTTTCCATGGAGCCCTACCCGCCCTCCTCAATTTATAAGCAGGATCTTCTTCGGCTGCTCGAGGAGCTTACATTTGTCGATTTGATAGTTTTTGGAAAGTGGAACTACGATTCCAGAGCTAACACCGAAGAAGCTAGAAGAGAGTATGCAGCGGACATTGAGGTTTTAACTGATTTCTGTAAAAGTAATAACGTGAGATGCCATATTAAATCGGACACGGTGGACTTTTGTCTCTCGGAATTCAGTTAAGAGGCGTTTAACTGTGGACTACGAGTATTGTGAGCACGAGGACCGCGAAGAGCTGTGGGAATACAAGGAGATTGACAAGGAACATAAGATTTGGCAACGAACCTGTCTAAAATGCGGAGAAGTTGAAGAAGAAGTCTTAATCGTCGAGTATTGGCCAGACAAATTCATAACCGTAGCAGGAAAGCAGTATCCTGCCCTAAAGGCATGGGGCAACATCAGCCTCTGCAGCGAATGCGGAGACGTCGTGTGGCACCCACTAATCCTGTGGGACTCAAAAGACCCATCAAAAGCCGTAACCTTCCATTTCCGATGTGCTGAAAGCCTTGGAATCTTGGATGCTATTGCACGGGCTGCTCAACGCAGATCTACTGGAGAGTAACCGCCCCGCCACAAATAATGCATGGCATGTCGACGCTGCAGGGACGCCCCCTTCTTCCACTTCTATGATGAGGCTTCTTATCCCGTCGTTTCCCATGACCGTAATTATACCTCAAAAACCGTGTCTTACACCTAGTGCATTTCACCCAAATCTGAATCAATCATCTTTCCCTCTGACCTATGAAGTCATAGATCAGAGGTGCCTCCAACTAGGTGCATGGAAAAAGAAAGACGTGTGGATATTTAAGGATTCCCTCTTCTAAATACTTAAGAAGTAGTGGTTGGACCCGAAGCCTCTTCTTCATTTAGTTTCTCTCAATAAATGTAGGCCAGCAACTCTTTCCATAGTCGGACACCTTCTGCGTCTGCAACACCGCTAAGCCTAACCGCCTGCTTCTTTGCAAGATGTTCAGCTAAAAATCGAAAATCAAGAATCGGGATCCCCCGCTCACCCCTCACCTCTTGAACATAGTGCCAAAATTCATGGGCAACAGCCCACCTTAAAGCCGACTTCGTCTTCTCTCTATCCACAGCCCACAAGACGGCTACCTGCTCAGGAACCAAAATCTTTCTTACACGCGGATAGTATTGGGGCGGCCACACCGGACCCAAATCCCACAGTGGAGGAACCCTCACATCAGGGACTTTAGCCACATACTCGCTAAGCAAGTCATTAATGAATTCTCTAACCTCGACTGCAGCCCTCTCCAACTCGCCCACGGTCACAGTGACAGCCAAATACTAGACCTCTTCAACCTTCAGAAGATAAGTCCTCTTCTCCGCCGCCCTGATTTTCCCCTTAATCCATGCGACCGTAAGTCCCATGGCTTCAACTTCCTCCGCAGTTCCATCCGTAAAAATTAACCTAAACTTCTGAGCCACATATATCCCAAAATTAAAATAACAATCGTAACGCTAATAACAGTTACGAGGTAGAACCTTGCTTGACATACTTTTCATCGTGTTCTTGGCTTTTTTCCTCGAAATGGTAGACAATGGGTTGGGAGGAGGATACGGAACCCTCATGTCTCCCCTTCTACTCTTGTTCGGCTACGACCCAAGAGTTATCGTTCCAGCCGTACTGTTCAGCGAGATGTGTAGTGGAGTTATTGGAGGTAGTGCACACGCATACTTCAAAAACATTAACTGGAGAAGTGTAGGAATCACCCTCACTGGTTCAGTTGTCGCCATGGTTGTTGCAACCCTATCAATGGGTATTTTTCTTCCAAAAAAGGTTGTAAGAACCTACATATCCTTAATAGCTGTAATGATGGGAATTTTCGTAATCATCAGGTCTTTTCAGAAGATTAAATTCAAAAGTAGACCGAGCACCCTTGGAACAGGCATCCTCGGATTCCTCTGCGGCTTCAACAAAGGAATGACTGGAGGAGGCTACGGACCCCTAAGCGTAAGCGGCTACATGACTCTAGGCTTAATCCCAGCCGTGGCCATAGGAACCACAACCATCGCCGAAGGAGTAGTCTGCACCATCGGCTTCGCCACCTACCAAGCATTCATAGGAATCACCTGGTCAATAGCACTAGCCATGGCCCTAGGATCCGCCATAGCCGACCCAATTTCTGCATGGTTAAACAACGGAGCCAAAAAACGCCTCAAACCACCCTTCCACGGCAGAATAATAGGTATGGCTATGTTCACACTAGGCTTAATAACTCTCCTCAAAACCTTAGGGTTCTAAAATAGACGGACTAAAGAAAAAAATGGGAATGACTTCTTTGAAACAACGCTTCTTTTTCACGTTCTGTCTACTTGTCCTTGTATCTTGCTTCCAAGGGTAAGGTTTGGGTTTCGGTACCGTACTATGCCTTCTTTATCGATAACCATTGTGGTCGGTATTACTGATAGGAATGCAATGTTTTGAACCATTCCACCGACCTTTGGCACTGGATAGTTAGGACTACCGTACATCTTCCAGTATTCATTCCAGTCATTGTAAGCTGGTGGAATATCAATCGCCACTTGTCCAGTTGGATTGAGGGCTTGAACATACGGTTTTTTCCCATCTCTGCACTCATCCTTCGACGGGAAGTCGACCATTACGAAATGTCCTGAGTTTGGCGGTATCTCTTCGTAGACTGCTGGATGCTCTTTTATAACGAAGCCGTAGTCGTGCCAATCGCATTTAGACACTACCAAAACGACAGCATTCTTCACGTTCTCCAATTCTTTTAGTTGTGCCACGACATGACATTGGTCTTCTTTTAAAGCTCCTTCGCAATAGTATGGTCGTATGTAAGCAATTACAACCTTTTTCCCAAGATTACCGCTCATGGAAAACACTGACCCGTCCATACAATCAATGTCAAAGTCAACTATCCGCATGCCTACCTGTCCAGGAGGTCGAATTATCGTTGGAAGCCATTTATCTCTCGTCATTTTTGTCACCTTTCAGGCTAAAATACGAATTTCTTTTATTTAAGGCTTCTAAGCTTTCAAAAAATTCAAGACGAAAAAAGAGGGAAGATAGGAACAGTCAAAGACGCTGAGGCTACTACTCATTCTGACATCTTAGCGCGGAAATTTCTGGCCCACTTTTCCACGTCTACACGGTGAGTTGCAGCGTCAACGCCTGAGTTGTAGTTCGCTTTCCTCGTTGGGCCAAACGGGGTAGCTCCGTAACCAGTCTTCATTCTGCCCTTCGCAGCATTCCAGCTAGAAGACATGGCTGCAGCTTTCCTTGTCAGTTTGGCAGTTCCTACCGAAACCATTTCGTCAAGACTGCGGACCATTCTAAACACCTTGAACAAGTTTCGGTAAATTCACCCTTATAAATCAAACGTTCATGTTGCACAAAAAATAAAGGGAGAGAGGGGTTAGTAGGTTCGCAAGAACTCGCGGAGTTTTGCAATTTTCTCAGTGAATTGACGAGAAGCTTGGTCAAGAGCTGTAATAGTGTTAGTTATTTGTTGTTCCCGAGTCATGTATTTGGTTGGAATGCCAAGAGATGAAACTGTTCCTCTTACCGTACCCATGGGACCTTCTAATTCATTTATCAGTCTATGTAGTTCTGCTAGAAAACCAGTCCAAGCCATCGACACATCAGAAATTTTTTGGTTTACCTCTTTACCTGTTGTCATAATTAAACCTCAACAGTTTTATTTTTCTCAGACAATTTAAGCTTAGAGGAAAATGAGCTCCACTCTTAACCAAGAAACCTACAATGCTGCTCTAGTTCTTCTTTCCCACGACACAGACGGTAGTATGAAGAAACTCTTAGAAACGATAATAGAATGGGAGAAAACTCATCCACCAAAAAATGAGTGGGATGGGTTCGAATGGCACATGACGTTTGCCGATGCAAGAACCCTCAACAGACTGGTTACTCACAGAATCTTGAAGGTTGTGTTTAAAAGCAACAAGTATTGTGCTTATCGTGCTCTTGACCTTTCAGCCTTAGAGAAGGCCCTGGCTGACTACGAAGGCTCATTCACCCAAGAAACTGAAGCCGTAGCTGAACAGATGCCCTCAGACCTATTCCGGCTTGTTGTTGGGCACGAGGACAAAAAAGACATACTGCTAAGAAGCCTTAAGGCTGAGAAGCCTGTTCACCCCTTACTGTGGGGATCCGTCGCATCAGCTAAAACCCTAATACAGGAGGACCTTGCTAGGCTGCCACAGAGCCGATTCATTCTGGGAAGCAACCTAACAAGAGCAGGCTTATTTGATGTGTTATTTAATGAACGCCCTAAATACCTGATTATTGACGAGCTGGACAAAGTTAATGACCCAGAGGTTCTATCTGCCCTTCTTAGTCTTATGCACAAGGGCTATGTTAGCGAAACGAAATACCGGAGACACCGAACCCTACGGCTGAAGACTTGGGTTTTCGGTAGCGCCAACGATATTTCGCGTATTCCAAAAGAACTCATGAGCAGATTTCTGCCACTACGCTTCAGGGACTACACCGACGATGAATTCTACGATGTTGTAGTCAATGTTCTGGAAGACCAAGAGAATATACTCAAAGACCTAGGAATCTATATTGCAGAGAAGGTTCTAAAAGAACTCTCCAGCAGAGATGTTCGTGACGCTATCAAATGCGCTAGACTCCTAAAAACTAAAACTAAAGAAGAAGTTGACATTATCGTGGCAATTTTGAAGCGGCAGAGGTAGTCAGTTGAACGATACCGAATATCACGCTTTGATAAAACGGCTACCTATAGGAGCAATTCCGAGAACTCGGAGACCATTAATGAGTGAGCATGAGATGACTGAGCTTCTCACGGGTGAGGTTACGGTTGAAGAGAAGCTTGACGGAAGGCTAACATGGTATCCTGCCAGTCCCGAACAGCCCTACGACCTATTTTATGAACACCTCAGAATAAGACATAGCGTATTCTATGATAGATTGCCAACATGGGACATCATGCTTGACGTTGCCGCGGGCAATAAGATTTTGAGTCCACCTCTAAGAGAACAATACGGGATACCACCACCACTCATCAAACGAAAAGTAGATATGACACCTAAATACTTCTTCGAAAAACTTTCATTCTATCTCGACAGAACTTCAGCCTTTGCCCCAGAGAGTAATATAGAAGGAATAGTGATCAAAAACTATCAAAAACAACTATTCGGAAAAGTTGTTAGCATAGAGTTCTATAAAGGGATTGAAGCTGCTGGAAGTTATCTGAAGCGTCGAATAGTGGAAAGAAACCGTCTTGCTCCACTCGCCTTTAACAGGAAACTCTAACTACTTTCTGAATGTTATGACCGTCATGTCCAGAATCTCTCTTTTCTCAAGTTGAACCCCTAGGAAAAAACTTACGGAACAACCCAGACCCTCCTCAAGAAGATTTTACCAAAAACCAAGAGACCCAGCGCTGCAAGGATAATTATAACAAGTCCCCAGTATGCTTCACGAGGAACTTCATCCAACAACTTAACCCTAGCTTGCATCCTGCGCTTAAAATAGCCTTCCGGAAGCAACTCCACCTTCTCACGCAAAAACTTAACTACCTCAGCACGGTCTTTCCCGCGTAATTCAAGCAGGCTCATCCTCAACCCCTAATACCATTCCATTTCACAAAAGATAACACTTTTGGAAGAATTTGCGAAAGAAATTACTTCATCATGGCGACAATCCAAGCCTCACCCACAGACAAAGCTTTCGGGTATGCGTTACGGATTATTGCTTCTCGGATATCTGGTCTATCAGGTGGAGCCCAAGTTGCCGCTAAAGAACTAACCCAACCATCCGAAAGCATCAAAGCCTTTTCGACTAGGCCTTCAGGGTAGCCTTTCGCCTTCCACTCCCGCTTCTTAGCCTCACGCATACTCTCTAATTCCCGGTCAACGGGCGGGTAAATGGCGATCTGAGGATCCCGCAAACGCTTAAGTAGACCTCTTTCGCGTAACAACTTCCTTAATGGTCCCTCTTCAAACAATTTTTCTTTCCCTCGAAAGAGATTCCAACATATCCTTCAACTGTTGAGCGTGGCGTTTCTCATCCTCAGCTATGCCCCAGACTATTTCCCTGACCCATGTGGCAGTTTCGATGGGACCTCCAGGAGCCATCATGTCTGCAAGACGTTTATACTCAACTTCCGCTTTTTCTTCGTCTAAAATTAATGAAGCCCAGTAGTCTCTAGTTGTTGGTAGTGCCTCATGGAGGAGAGCTGCTTCCTCAACAACGGATTCCACTAGGCTTCTGGAACCCTTTCCAGTTAGCGCCCTACGAAGGATCCCAACATTCCGAGTAATCTTCTCTGCCGCTCGCAAGCCTCATCTCCTCTTTAGACATGCCTGTACTTTTCTGCTAACTCTCTGAAGATATCATAAAGATTTGCTCTCAACAATCTATTTTCAACGACCAAATTGAGAGCATATCCTTCTATCGCATTCTTTACCGCTTCTCTCCTTCTTTCCCAATCCACTTCAGGTGACCTTTTCCCTTCTCTTTCTAAGAATCTCTTCTCCCTAAGTATCTTACGAATCGGCCCTTCCTCAAGAATCTTAGCCATCCTTATCGTCTCCTTGGTCTCGGTGGAGGTGCAACTGGTGGAGTCGGAGGAGCCCAAGTTATACCCAGAACACGCGCCGCAACCCTATGACTAACATGGTACACGCAACGATCAAACTCCGACGTGCCAGGACTGAAACCCACATAGCCAGGTCCACAAACACCCTCAGCCAAGCCACGTGCCCAAGACGAGCCTGCCACAACTTCTATGGCGTTGGCAGCCGACACCGCATCCACAATAGGTACTTGTTCAAAGATATAGGGGTCAATTCCAATGATGTCAACAAGCTTCTTGCGAGGAATCAGAGTTTCCCTTTCCTTCAAGTATGTGCGGAATGGTTTACGCTCTAGAACCTCAGCCATAAGCTCACCAGAATAGAGTTAGAAGAATTGACTTTTATCTTTTTCAGAGATATGCTCTTGTGAAAAGGGTTTTAAGCGCTAAAGTCGGATTTTATTTTGGGAAAAACATGAACATGAACTCGGATCGTCTAAAGAAAGTAGCTAAAGTAGTGCTGTTGGTGCTGATACTCACTGGTGTAATGCAGGGAATCTCTTTGGCCATGAAAGAGGTTCCAACAGAAGATGTGCCAGAGCTTGTTCAACCTTGGTGGCTGTACGCTTTAACGATCATAAGTGCAGTACCCTGGGCTGCTTTAGTCGGCTTCGGGAGAAACATTTGGGGCTATACGCGGGTCTACTACAGAAACGGAAAGGAACTTGAATATATCGAAAATAAATTGAAGGAAACCCTAGCGTTATATGGAGGAATCATAACTACAATCATGGCGGTAGCCACCTACCT
>Ga0315310_10001115_pt1 | contig 16948 bp, 17 predicted proteins | sample TDP5_MG_FD_203630 | JGI IMG/M metagenome (GOLD analysis project Ga0315310, IMG submission 203630) | Freshwater sediment microbial communities from Lake Towuti, South Sulawesi, Indonesia - TDP5 | ecosystem: Environmental > Aquatic > Freshwater > Lake > Sediment | place: Indonesia: South Sulawesi... | reverse complement strand
TAGGCTTTCGCCTTGTCCGTGGAAGGTTCGTTGTTGAAGGCGTTATCAGAGCGGGTCATTCATATTCTCCTTCCCATCTTCTGGAAAGAAAAGCGATCCGACCACTGCAGTTCGTCCCGCTCACTGCGGGGTGGGCTACCGGTATGTCACCGAGGCTGAGAGCCCCTCGGTCAACCAGCGGCGCTTAAGGTAGGGTCCCTCCAAAGCGTACTCACCCATGTTGAAGGAGTGGATGTATTTACAGGAGATGCGCAGGAAGAAGATCCCCTTTTCCACCTACCCATGCTCAGATAGGGGGAGTCATGGGAGAAGCCGTCGCGTGATCCCCCGAGGCCAAACAGGCTCTTTGCGGAAGCCCTCGGCGAAGGGAACGCCACATTGCAGGCCCCGAAGTTTGGCCATGGTTACCACAAAATCCATAATGTCGATGTTGTCGTGGTCTTTGAGCCACTTCACCTGGCTCTGGTGGCAGGAGAGCATGGCTCGCTTGGTCTCAATGGTCTCTGAGATATCCACGTACTCCGTAGGCAGAAAGTCAACGCTGGCTAGAGTGTCAAAGTAATACAGCGGTGGCACCAGCGGATGTGCTGGGTGTTCGGTCTCTATGGCAGGCACGCTGGAGATGAAGCTGGCGTCAAAGACCAACCGATTGACCATGCGATGGTCAGGATGATAGTCCTCTGGGGCGTGGGTGATGATGATATCGGGCCGGGCCACGCGGATCATATTGATGAAGGCCAGGCGAGTGTCCAGGTCGTTCATGAGCAACTCGTCGGGGAAGCCCATCCAGATGAACTCGGCCCCGATGATCTCCGCTGCCTTGCGTGCCTCTTCCTGGCGGATCTTGGCCAACTCCGGAGGTTTGATGATCATATGCCCAGCGCTCCCATCAGTAACCACGCAGTTGATCACCCGATGCTCCGCCTGGGCATACTTGGCTAAAGTGCCAGCGCATAGGATTTCGATATCATCAGGGTGAGCTCCGATGGCCAAGACTCGCAGTTTCTTCTCGCTCATCGGCTTAGTCTTCCATCTCTTCGAATTCTTCCACAAGGATCGGCGGCACCCATTCCTCGGGGACCCGCTCGTCGGTGTCCAGCACGACCCGGACGTCCAATGGATGGGAGAGAGCCTGCTGCCGACGCTCGATGGCCTCAAAGCGGGTCGCCTCATTGCTTCCCAGACGGAAGGGAAGGAAAGCCGTCTTCTCGTAGTAAGTGCTGCCGCCCGGCGCCCGGATCACCCGCTGCGGGTTATTGGTGGCAAAAGTGTAGATCAGTGGGCGCGCACAATAGGTCCAAGGGCCCCAGTGCATGTATCTATAAGGCTGCTCCACACGGCTCGGGCCTTCACTACGACGCATATAAGCCAGCTCCAGATCGATAGCGCCAAAAGCAGCGCCAATCTCGCGGTTATACCAGGCAAACCAGGGTGTAACGGCCTCGATGTCCAACCCCCGGGTCGGGTGGCGGGGTCGCTCCTTGATGATCACGCTGCTGATCTCACCGGTGGATTTCTTCCAGGCGAATTCACGCACTACATTGTGGTTCAGGACGATCTCGCCGTTGCGCAGTGCTACCACGTCAATGTCTTTCAGGACGTCAAGGGTGGAAGTCATTAGGAGGTAAGGGTTATGGGCGTAGAAGAGATAGGTGATAGAGACCTCCACTTCTGGATAATAGGGAAAAGGTCCCCAACGCTTGGTCATGAAGAAAACAGGACCGCCCTGGGTGCTGTAGCCAGCCGGCGGGTCCCAATCAGAAGCGTGAATCCAAGTGCGAGGTGGGGCATAGACATCCGGATTCCAGTGAAGGGCACCATTGGTCTCCAGATGATGGTCGAAGATGACATCCAGCCCCTGTTTCAGCAAGATCTCATCAATGGCCCCGCTGAGAGGATGAAGTTTAACCCGATAATGATCGTTTTCCACTGTCAGCTCGAAGCCCTCTCCTGTGACCTTTAAGTCAGTGGGGTAGGTGATGGGCTCGGCATGGGGGTTGCCGTAGAAGATCAAGTAGACCTTGGCGCTCTTGGGGGGCACATCGGCCAGGAAGGCCACTTCAACCGTGGTGGTGGGCTGGCATCGCTCATCCTTCATCTTGTCCCAGGTAGAAATGCCATACACCTGGTAGGGCACCTCGATGTAGGCGCCGCTCTCCGGATCCACTCCCACCACCCGGATCTCCCGCTCTGGATCGGTGAACCGGTCAGCGTAGAGGCCCAGGGTGATGTGCATGGGCTCCACCACCCGGGGCCAGCCGTCGTTCTCGGTCAGAACCACGCTGGCGTAATACTTCCAGGCTGGATTCCAGTATCCCCCATAGTCCGGGGCGGTGAACTCCGTGCTGAGAGTGATTTCCTCCCCACCTTCAGCAGCGATCCTAATCTCTAGATGATTGGCGGAGCCATTCTGCCAGTCGTGGCGGACCACAATAGAGGATCTGGCGTCGGCCAGGAAGGTCTTGTCTTTGTGGTAGGTATCGTCGTTGTAGACCCAGAAGTCGCGCACCCACTTCCCGTTGGCCTCCACCCGTTGCACCTGATAATCCTTTTGCCCCGGCGTCTCCACAAAGAGCCGGGCATAGTAGCAGGGATGCTCCGGCGTAGGGAAGGAGCAAGCCACTATTTGTAGGCTGCCTTGCGAACCTTTGACGTTCATTAGCCATATCCTTCCTCGGAAGAAATAAATTAGTAGACACCCCCTGCCACCAACCCCTTGACCATATATCGCCACACGGGAACCACCAAGAGCAAGGTGGGAATTATCCCGATGGTGATGCTGGCGCTGTTCAGTCCCCAGGTGACATCCGGATTCCAGGAGACTGTGGCTAGAATAACGGGCAGCGTTCGGGACTTTATGGACTGGGTTATGAGGAGGCCGAATAGGAACTCGCTATAGGAAAGCATGAAGGCGAAGAGGCCCGTGCCGATAAGGCTGGGGAGGGCAAGGGGAGCAGCGATCCTGACGAGGATTTGGAATGGGCTGCATCCATCCAACTGAGCCGCCTCCTCGATCTCCTCCGGGAGCCCTCGGAAATAGAGGGTGAGGATGAGTATTGTAAAAGGTAGGGTAAGCACAGAGTAGATGAGGATCAAAGCCCCATAAGTATCGAGCAAGTTCAACTTTTGAACGATGAGATAGTAAGGTAACGCCAACGCTACAGTAGGTATCAGTCTACTTAGAGTGATGAAAAAGAATATGGGGGTCTTGGCTCTAAATCTCAGTCTGGCGAAGGGGTAAGCCGCCAGGGAGCCTATTAGGCAGTTGATGATCATAACCGAAAAGGCAACTATGGAACTATTGAGAATGGTCCGGGGTACGAGCCGCACCTCTTGAGAGATCATAGTACGCAAGGTTGCGGTAGTTACGGCGCCACTAGGGGGGACCTTACCAGTGAAGATATAGTCATAATTGGCGCCCATTAGTTCGTACTGGAACCAGTTCGGCGGAAACGAGAGGATCGCTCCTTCAGGTAGGACGCTGGAGAGGAATATCCAACCCAGCGGAGCCAGTATATATATGGCTAGTAATATAGCCCCCAGATAGGTGACCAGTTTGATTCCCCTTGCCTCCATCATTCCTTTTCACCTCCAATGAGCGCTCCTTTGGGGATGAACCTTAGGATGCCCAGGATCAGGACCAAAGCGAACAAAGCGAGAATAACTGCTAGAGCGGCCCCGTTACCAAAGTTGAGCATCTTGAAAGATTCCGACCAAGTGAAGTAACTGATGACGGTAGTAGCGGTGCCCGGTCCCCCTCCCGTCAAGGCGTAGGTGAGGTCGAAGGTGGTCAACCCCATCAAGGTCTCGAAGATCACTACGATGGCCAGCATGGCCCTGATGCCAGGCAAGGTGACGTAGAAGAAGCGCTGCAGGAGACCCGCCCCGTCAATGGCCGCCGCTTCGTAGAGCTCTACCGGGATCGCCTGCATGGCGGCCAGTGTCAGAACCGTGGCGAAGGGAAATTGAGTCCAAATCTGAGCGCTGATGACCACCAGTATAGCCAAGTTCGGATTGTCCAACCATGGGATATAACTGTGGATAATACCTGCCATATAGAGCAGGGCGTTGAAAGCCCCCCAACCACTATTGAAAAATCCCCTCATTACCACACCACTGACGGCAGTGGGGATAGCCCAGGGAAGCAGGACCAGGCCCTTTATGACGAAATCTCCAAAAAAGCGTCGATTGAGGAGAGAGGCCACCAATACGCCTAAGGCGACAATGACGGGGACCGAAGCAGCGGTTAAGATCAGCGTAGTTCTCATGGCGCGGAGAAAATATACGCTCGTGATGACCGCTTTATAGTTCTTGAGGCCGGCAAATGCTGGAGGGAGCACAGGGGACAGCACTCGGAAACTTGACCACAGGGCGTAGGCATAGGGATAAAGGGTGAAGGCAGCCACCAATAATACCACTGGGGCGATCATCCAATAGGCACTGAATGTAATGCTACCCGTTATCCTTCTTATTACGCGCTCTCTTGCCGCCACGACGATTTGACCTCCCTTTTTGACTAGCCGTCATCAGCGACTTGCTCATTAGGTGGGGTCAACGCTGCTACTATTTCAACCCCGCGTAGCAGCGTTGACCCACAGCGACGGGTAACTTAGGGACTAGTACATCACGGCGGGAATCCTTCGGCAGTTACAGGGCAAGCGCCGGTTGAGTAACTTCGTAGCGCCAGCGGAGAAGTGTATCGCGGCACTATTGCGCCACAGGAAACCAAGCGTTTTCTACCCACAAGAGCACTTTTGACAAGCCGCTTGGTCTCGATACGTCGCTTGGTCTCGGTACGCTTCGCTACTCGACCTAAAGCTCCTACTCGACCGGCGCTCTCGCCTAACGTCGAACTGGGGAAGGATTTACGCCCACGTGTACTAAGCGTACTGCTTTTTCAGCTCCTTAGCCTTCTCGGCCATGCTCTTGATGGCCTCCTCCACGGTGATCTCCCCGGTGGCGGCCGAGACGATCTGCGGGCGTGCAAACTCGTTGAAGACCGCTTCCCACTCCGGATGGCGGCGCGCCCGAGCCTTAGCCTCCTGCTCTTTCAGCACAACTGGATCGATGAAAGAGGCGAAGGCCTTCTGGACATCGGGGTCATCGAAGAGCGACTTTATGCCGAACCCCAGGCCCTTCTCCACTGCCCACCGCTCAGCCACCTTGTACTCACCCTCGTGCTTGCCAGCGAAGTACTCGATGAACTTCCAGCAGGCGTCTATCACATCCTGGCCCCGGTCCACGGCCATCTGGGTCATGTTGTACATCTTAGCCATACCTTGGGTCTCATGAGTTGCACCGGGCATGAGGGCAATCTGGAACTGCCCGGCCAGAGGCGAGATATCCTTGCTGTTCAAGGCGGCCATGTTGTAGTTCCAGAGTACGGTGTAGATGGTCTTGCCAGTGTTGAGCTGCTTCTGCACGTCGGTCTCGTGGGGTAGATAGGCCACCAGGCCAGCCTTATAGTTATCTACCATCCATTTTAGTTGCTGGCCCATAGGGCCTGTTGGGTCCTCGAAGAGGGGATCAAAGTTCTCATCGAGCCAGTCCCCACCGCGGCCGTAGGCCATAGCCGTGAAGTTATCAAAGGTGGTGGGCAACTCGGCTGCGATCTCCAAGACCATAGGAGGTTCGAACCCCTTCCCCTTGAGGAATTTCAACTGGTCGGTCAACTCCTCCCAAGTTTCAGCAGGGCCTTTGACGCCGCTCTCCTCGAGGAGTTTCTTATTGTACTGGAAGCTGGTGATGTCAGAGTAGTACGGCAGGCCATACAACTTCCCCTTATAGGTTACGTCGCTCAAAGCGTAGCCCACGATGTCTGGTTTGTAGTCCAGCGCTTGCGGGAAGTGATCCTCAAGGGGAACCACCCAACCGGCCTTAGCGAATTCGGGGAGCCAATCGCCGCCGTTATAGCATACATCGGTGGGTGTCTTGGCCATGAAGCGGGCAACCATCGTCGAGTGGTACTCGCCCCAGGCGATGTCGGTCAGTGACACCTCGAACGCATTATTGTAGGCTTCTTGGAACTTCTTGATGTTGTCGAGGATGGTTTCAATGCTGTAGCTCCAAACGGTGAAGTCGAGGTGGAGGGGTCCCGCCGGTGTCGGAGTGGGCGCGGGCTTTGGGGCGCAGCCAGCGATACCCGCTATCCCCAGGGAGGCCGCACCAGCCCCCATGAGCTTGAGGAAATCCCTCCTCCCTATCCTGGAGCCTCGTGTATAAAATTTTGTGCTGCTCATCTTTCTCTCCTTCTCGTCTTTTTTCAGGCGATCATTGCCTTCTCCGTATTGGGATGGATGTAAGAAGGCTTTCAGAATTCGTGACAATCAAGCTTGAAAGGCGCAATAAACCTGCTCTTGCTAGCGACTTGTTTCCTGGATAAACAGGCTATGGTGCGCGCTTCAAGTCCCTGCCAACTAGCGCTTCAAGTCAGAGCATGGGCAATCACCTCCTCCCCCTCACGCGTTCCACTCGATTTCCTTAAAAGGACATGGTGCCTTTCTCTGCTGCCAACACCGCCAGATCCCGATGGAGGTTCTCCGACGTGGTGAACGATCACAATACTAAATATATCATGGATTTTCGTTCATGTCAAGAGTAATCTAACACCTCATGTCAGAGATGATGCGCTTGCAGTTGCCATCTGCCGTCAGGTCGCCTGGTCGGCCCGGCTACAGTTATCTGTATTTTCCGACGATTCTCGTCATCTGGTCGAACTTGGCTTCCATGTCTTCAATCATCTTGAACTGAGTGCGACACCTATCCAGGTTATGGTTTTCCCTGTGTATTCTGAAGTAAACGTCGCCGTTTAAGTGGTCTGTCAGAAACCGCATGCCACACTCAAATGTCATGAGCTTTGCAGAAAAGGCCATATAGTCCACCTCTGTAGGCGTCCAGAAATCGCGGGCGGCATCCAGATACCCACGGGCAAAGCAATCGAAAATCTCAAGATCAATACACACTTTCGAAAGATCCCGTTCATCCTCGGCGGCTGGATTGGCTCCAGAGCGTATAGAATCGCCAAAGTCATACAAAGATAGCCCAGGCATCACTGTATCAAGGTCAATGACACAGACACCTTCTCCTGTTTCATCATCAATCATTACGTTGTTGAACTTGGTATCGTTGTGCGTGACGCGTTCGGGCAGTTCGCCCCGCTCGAGCAGACCGACCAAGACCGATGTATCCTCGGCTCTTCTCTCCACAAACTCGATTTCAGCCTTAACGGACTGGGCACGGTTCTTGACGTCTCTTTCCACTGCCTCAACAAAAGCCTCGAAGCGTTTCCTGGTGTGGTGAAAGTTCGGTATGGTTTCATAAAGCTGCCCTGCCGGCAAGTCGCTGAGCAACCTCTGAAACTGGCCGAACGCTTTCGACGCATTGTAAACATGATCCAGGTTCTCCACCACCTCGTAGGTTTGCGCCCCCTCTATGAAGACATAGGCCCGCCAGTAGTTACCATCCGGCGTCCTGTAGAAAGTCTCTTCGCCTACCGTGGGAATGAGATTCAGCGTTTCCCGTTCTGGATTGCCACCGGCTGCAATAATCTTCTTCCGCAGATGGGTCGTCACCTTTTCGATGTTGTGCATAAGCTCTTCTGGGCTCTTGAAGACATTATGGTTTATCCGCTGAAGAATGTAGCGGTGGACCGCACCGTCCGCTTTTCGAAAACGAGCAACGTACGTGTCGTTGATGTGTCCAAATTTCCAGAGGTTAGCTTCTAAGAAATCGCCCTCAAATCTGAAGTGCTTGACCATTTCCGCAAAGTCAGGTCTCATTTGACATCACCCCACAAGTTCTCTGGATAGACTCCTTGGCGAATCAGATCCCGTATGGCTTGCTTGACCCTGGGCATATCCTGCTTGTAGGTGACCCCAAACCATCTCTCGTTTGTCGAAAGGACTCTAACACGCGCCTTATTCTCTCGAATTAGGTCTCCGACGACGTCGGGAAGGAAATATTCCGCTTTTCGTATGTTGTCTCTGTTCTCTTGGAGGAAATGCTGGAAACGCGCTTCTAGCTCTGGAAAAAGGCTTGGAGTAAATCCCCACATATTCATTGAAACAACGCTTTCGCCTGGTATCTCAATCCAGGTCTCGCCATTCTCTGTGTATTTCACGCTCTCGCCGCATTTCTCTATCCAGGTACGTTCGTGAACCTCTATGAGGAACCCTGCCTCATCTACCGTGCAGACGCCGCGTGCCACGTGACCATGTTCTGTAAGTGTGTTCTTCAGCACATAGCCGACCATACAGTAATCATACACACCATCACGGTCTTGTGCGCTTCTCAAGTAGTCGCAAAGGGTTTGATACGAAGACCGTCCATAGAAATCGTCGGCGTTAATCACTGCAAACGGAGAGTGGACCACATTCCTGCAACTGAGGATCGCGTGGCCGGTTCCCCAAGGCTTTTGCCTGCCCGGCGGGACCTCAAAGCCCTCCGGTACATCCTCGAGTTTCTGAAATACGTAGGTCGTTTCACATCGTTGTTCGATGGTCCTACCCACCCTTTCCCGGAACGCTTCCTCGATGTCCTTCTGTATGACGAAGACGACCTTTCCGAACCCCGCATTCAGTGCATCATAGATGGAATAATCAATGATGATTTCACCATTGGGGCCGACAGGGTCAGTCTGCTTCAGTCCGCCATAGCGGATCCCTATGCCGGCGGCCATCACAACAAGCGTAGGGTTTGACATACCTTCTCCTGGTAACGGTTGAAACTCAGTCAGTTGAAGATGAGGTCCGCGTATTCCTCGTAGCGGTGAAAGTCTAGCTCTGTGAAATGCGCCATGGCCGAAAGCTCCAGATTCTCAAGGTTGCCAGAGTAATTGTACCGGCACACAGCAAATTGCACTATCAGATGAACTTGTTCCTCAGCCGCCTAGATGAGCAACAGCGACGATGGTATGTAGCTTTAGAGGCCAAAAAGATGGGCATGGTGGTGCTAAACGCATGTCTCAAATCACAGGGATGAACGTGGAGACGATTCGACGTGGGCGACATGAATGGAAGAACTCATTGGCTGACCGTCCTGTTGATTGTGTCCGTCTACGTGGTGGCGGGCGGCATCAGGTTGAAGAAAAGAACCAGGCATCGAAAAAGCACTAGAAGCATTGGTGGAGGGGGAAACCAGCGGTGACCCAATGAACTCTATTATGTGGTCACCCTCTTATCTACTGGTGACGCACATTTTACCATCTTTGCCTGTTATTGTCAATGAACTCTGTCACCTTATTCCCCCATAACCTGTACGCAATAGGTCCGACACAGAGGGCCGTCATACTCAGCAAAATAGATCCTTTGTCGCGAGCCTCTGACGATCTTGCCTTCGGCGATGGGGAAGTAGGCGAAGTAGCCACCCAGTATGTTCTTAAGATGTGACCCAGCATTAAAACCCAGCCGCCCATCAATGTCCAGGTAGCGGCTGTGCCAGTAGTCGCCCTCATCTGGAGCCAACCGTTCCAGATGGGCGATCACGTCTCGCTCCAGACATTCCAGCCCCTCGTTGACCAGCAGGCCCGACGAGGTGTGGGTGGTCATCACGTAAACTAACCCCTCGCGCACCCCGCTCTCGGCCACTACCCGCTCGACCTCTGGGGTGATGTCAATCAGTTCCTTATCTGCTCGGGTCTGAACCTCAATCTTCTCCAGCTTGATTTTCACTTGTGATTCTCTCCATCCCTATTAGCCCGGTTGAAGGTTCAGAAGCCGTTCAAAAGCATCGTCTGCCAGTTCGGTCAGGCGCTTCACGACCAGGTTGGCATTGCTCAACCTCTCTGCCGGTTGCGTAGTAGCCACAGCCAGGCAGGCCATCCCCGCCCTACGAGCTGCCTGCACGCCGGCCACGGCATCTTCGACCACCACACAGCGTGCAGGGGATACGCCCAAGACTGCAGCGGCCTTGAGGAAAATAGCCGGGTCCGGCTTACCTTTGATCACATCGTCTGCCGAGACAGTGGCCTGGAAATACGGCCCTATGTTCAGCGCATGGAGCAAGACCTCGATGTTAGCTCGCGGTGCCGACGAAGCAATGGCCTGTCTGTAATCCTGTTGTCTCAGCCGCTCTAACCAGGTCTCCACCCCAGGCAAGAGAGAGACATGGACCTGCACCACTTCCCGAAAGAGGGTTTCCTTGCGCTCGCTGATCCGGGCTATCTCATGGGACGAGACCGTCTCCCCCAACAAGAGCCGGACGGCATCGGGGTTGACGAGTCCAAAGATACGACGAAAGTCGGCCTCATCGAAAGGGCGGCTCAACTCGGCCATAACTTCTAGCCAGGCAGCGAAATGAGCAGCTCCGGTGTCAGCGATGACACCGTCCATGTCCCAAATCACAGCCTTGAGCGGGATGGCTGCGCTTCCCGTATCCCCTGCCATCGCCGCTCTCAGGCCTCTCCCAGCAACCGTTCCGCGTTGCCTCGGAATACCAACTCCAGACAGCCCTGGCTCAGCCCCAGGCTACGCACTGCGGCGGCCATGTTCTTGATCTCCACCCGCGGATAATTCGAGCCGAAGACGAGCTGCTTGCGCAGGCTGCGCTCCCAGACCGTCAGGGGCACTTGCTGAGCCATGGCAAAGGTGATAAAGTCTTTAGGGTTATCGAAATAGAGAGCCGAGGTGTCAAGATAGAGATTGGGGTACTTGAGGGCCAACGAAACGGCCTCTAGCACCCAGGGCCAGGCTAAGTGGGCCAGCACGATCTTTAACTCCGGGAAGTCATAGGCCACATCCTCGAAATAGATGGGCCGACCATACCCGGCCTTAGCCCGAGGCTCCCAGGTCATTCCGGCGTGGAACAGAATGGGTATGCCCAGTTCCTGCGCCTTCTCGTAGAGCGGGTAGAGGGCAGGATCGTTCGGGTAGAACGCCTGGATGCCTGGGGCCAGCTTGAGCCCCCGCAGCCCCAGTCCCCTGACTGCCTGCTCCAACTTTTGCACGGTCTCAGGCTGATGGGGGTCAACGCTGGCAAAGCCGATGAAGCATCCGCTCATGGCGCACAGCTCGGCGATCCGCTCGTTGGTGTAGATGGGTGCACCACGGGTGGTAGTGCAATCAATAGGCAAGAGCACCGCCCGCGCCAACCCGGACACCTCTAGCTCCAGCAGAAAGGTCTCCAAAGGCTGGAAATTGTTGCTGATGAAAAAGATCTGGCGGGCGGCTCGTTCCAGCTCAGGGTGTCGCTCGATCATCTCGCGGACCAGTACAGGATGGGTGTGAAAGTCTATCATCGTCGCTCCTTGATAAAAGCATCTACCTCGGCAGCGCTGGCCAGAGCGGTGGCCCCGCCGACGGTGGTAATGGCAATGGCGCCACAAGCGTTGGCGAAGCGCAGCGCGTCAGGTATGAGGCGGCCTTCGACGACGTGGGCATAGAGGAAACCGGCATTGAACGCGTCGCCTGCGCCAGTGGTATCCACTACCTCCACCTCGAAGCCAGGGGCCTTCCACACTTGTCCACCCGCCTGAGCCAGTGCGCCCTTCCGGCCTAATTTGACAGCCACAGCGCCCGCGTAGCGGCTCAACTCTGCGGCCGCTTCCTCGACGGTGCTCGCACCGGTAACATGGAGGGCCTCAATCTCGTTGGGCACGAAAAAGTCCACGCAGGGGAGCACGTCGAAAATATCACGCCCCCAGCGCTCCTCAGGGTCCCAGCCACTGTCCAGGGAGGTAGTCAGCCCAGCCTCCTTGGCTGTTCGGTAAAGAGTGGGCAGCCCGGGGCGCAGCCCCCGCTGCAAAAAGATGGAGGCGCTGTGCAGGTGGTCATAGCGAGCCAGGAGGCTGAGGTCCAGGTCGTCCAGGCGCAAGGCGGCGATGGAGCCCAGGTAGGTGAACATCGCCCGATCTTGGGGGTAGGTGAGGGAAACGGTCACGCCGGTGCGGATGGCGGGGTCGCGGATGACTCCGCTCGTGCCGATGCCGCGGCGTTCCAGTTCATTGACCACAAACTCGCCATAGAGGTCACAGCCTACCTCGCCCCAGAAGTCCACCGCTGCGCCGAGGGCGGCCAGCCAACTGGCGCAAATAGCCGAAGAACTGCCCAACGCCATTTGAAAGTCTTCACAGAGCAACTCCCGACCCAATACAGGCAGCGTGGGCAACCCGCTGACGATGAGGTCCACATTGAGTTCACCGATGACAAGAATCCGTTTCATCCGATCCGATTTCTCCCAATGGGCGTATGCAAATGGTGGGGAGCGAGCGCCGGTTGAGTAACGAAGTGTATCGAAACCAAGCGAGCGGCTTTACAAACGACCCGCTTGGTCTCGATATGTCACTTTGGTCCTACCCTTCGATACGCTTTTGCTACTCAGGGCGACGCTCGACCGGCGTTGGTCTCGTCTTCCCAACGCTCCCCCAACTCCTGTATGCACCCATTTCTCCCGATTGAAATTTACTTGAGAAACTCTGGAAGGTAGTCCCGTTGTGCCGCCGCCATCTCGTCAAACATCTGCCGCACTTCAGCCAAGGAGCAGACCGCAGCCGTAAGAGGGTCTACCATCAGGGCATGTACAGCCGCTTCCCGGTCCTGCTCGAGCACGGCCGTGGCGACCAGGTCGTGAAATGCCATGTGTTGCGCATCAAGCGAGGCCAGGTGAGTGGGCAACGGTCCAAAATGGGTCGGTTGCACCCCCTTCTTGTCCACCAGGCAGGCCACCTCGACGATGCTGTCCTGGGGCAGGTTGTCAATCAGGCCGGTGTTGAGCACGTTGCCGTAGATGACGGCTGGCACACCCGTCTCCATGGCCTCCATGATGTACGAAGCGAACTCGGGGCCGCGCTGGAATTCGAACTCTCTCTTGCCGGAGAGATAGTCACGGATCTCCTGGTCGGCTTCGGCCCGCCATGTCGGCCAGTTGTTGGCATAGAAACCGCTCTCACCCCGATAGCCGGAGCGGCAGTAGCGCTGGATCAGGTCGGGGCGCTTGCGGTAGTAGGCGGTGTACTCGGAGGCGTGCCCGCTGCTTTCGGTGGGGAAGGCACCCAGGTGCAGCACCATGTCGAAGCGGATTGGGTCTTGCTCATAGATAGCCGGGTCCTTGATGCGCTCGCGCAGCAGCGGATAAAGGTCTTCGCCGTCGCGCTCGAGCTGCACGAACCAGGCCAGGTGGTTGATGCCGGCTGCGCGCCAGTCAATCTCCTCGTAGGGCACACCGAGGTACTCGGCCAGTTGCCGGGAGGTGTGCTGGATGGAATGGCACAGTCCGACGATGGGCAGGGACGAGGCACGAATGCCAGTCAGCACGGTGAGCGACATGGGGTTGGTGTAGTTCATCACCAGGGCGCGAGGGGCCAGCCACTCCACGTCCTTGAGGATGTCGAGCCAGGCCGGCAAGGTACGCAGGGCCTTGAACAGTCCACCAGGGCCAATGGTGTCGCCGATGCACTGGTCCACGCCGTACTTGAGCGGGATTTCATAGTCGTGGCGGACGTTGGCCAGGCCAGCCACCTCGATGGTGTTGATGACATAGTCGCTCCCGGCCAGGACCTGGGTCCGGTCGGTGCTGGCCTCGACGGTCCAATCCCGGCCGCTGCGGGCGATCAGGAACTCGGCCATCTGGTGGGCCAGGTCCAGTCGCCCGGCGTCAATGTCCACCAGGGCAAAGGTGCCGCGCTCCAGCGCCGGGGCGGCCAGGATGTCGGTCATCAGCTCGGTGGCGAATACAGTGCTACCGGCACCGATAATGGCAACTTTGGCTTCAGGCATTGACAGATTTCCTCCAGTTGTTGGTCTTCTGGTGACGTTCACCGCTCAAGCTTGCCGAAGTGCGATGTGTGCAACTCTCCTGTTGGTGCATACCTTCCCTTTGCCGTATGTCGGCAGGCGTGTGTTTCGTGCCGCCCTATCCGTTCACTTTGACCACAAGGTAACGGAATGTTCCATAACTCTCAGCGCTTGGCCGCGAGTAGTCTTCCCAATGAGCTAAGTCCCTTTCAGTTCGAGTGATTTTTCTCTGGTGCGTTTCGTTCCTTCTGACGCGCCTTCACCCCATCTCAAAATGCCGTGAAGATTACGCCCTTCTTGAAGACGAAAATCTGCGTCAACTGGGCGACTGCCTCTTGCCCTTGTCCAATACGCGCTGTCATTGGCGAGTAGAATCGCATAACCAACGATGTTCTTTCGGTCGGAGATGATTTGCTCTAAACGCCGGATGTCTTTGATGAAATCGTATCTGCCGATGTCTTGTGCACTTTGGTTTCTCAATGTGAATTGCTCATCATCGATTCGTACCGAGAGAGCACGAGTTTTGTACTTCAATTCAACTGCGAGAATAGTGTTCTCCTGCGCAGCCCAAACGTCCAAGTGAAGTTGATTGTTCAACGGGGCTAGTGGACGTTCTAATCGAATTGAGGCATTTGGTAGTCGCCGATGAATCTCCCAAGCGAAGGCGTGTTGAAAATCGGCTTCCGAGTGGAAGATCGGTCTTTGCGCGGCGAGTGTTGCAAGGATTTCTGTGATAGTTATCATGGTTTGCCTGCCTTTCAACGGGGTGGCACGAAACTACCGCTTGACCCCGGTCAGGGCAATGCCCTCAACGAACTGCTTCTGAGCGATGAAGAACACCAAAATGAGCGGCAGGATGCTGATCAGAGCACCGGCCATCAACACCGTGAATTTGCCCCCCATGACCAGTTGCTGCTGGAAAAAGGCCAGCCCGACCGTCAGGGTCGTCCTTTGCATATCGGTGGGCAGATAGACGAGAGGATGTAGCAAATCATTCCATGACCACTGGAAGACGAAAATGGACAACGCCGCCAGAGCCGGTTTGGATAAGGGCAGGTAGACGCGCCAGAAGATCTGCATCAGCGAGGCACCGTCCACCCGGGCGGCGTCGGCCAGGTCACGCGGAATGGTCAGGAAATACTGTCGCAGCAGAAACGTGCCAAAGGCGCCACCCCAAAAAGATGGCAGCCACAGCGGCGCCTGTGTGCCAATCAGGCCAAGCCACTTAAACACGATGAAGTTGGGAATGAGCGCGACCTGCCCCGGGATCATCAGCGTGATCAGCAGCAGGGTAAAGAGCAGGTTGCGGCCGCGGAACCTGACCACGGCGAAGGCAAAAGCGCCCATCGAGCAGGTTAGTAACTGTCCGATAGTAGCCAGGATAGACAGCCAGAAGCTGTTGAAAAGCAAGCGCGGGAACGGCAAATGCTGCCACAGTTCCTTGAAATTGTCGAGCGTGGCCGGATCGGGAATCAGGGTCTTGGTGTATTGATCGGCCGGCAACTTGAATGAGGTGGCGACCATCCACAGGAAGGGTACCACCATGATGACAGCTCCCAGGGAGAGCAAGAGATACGTTCCTGAATCCAGGAGGGTGTTGCTTGCGCGAAGGCCGGGGGAAATCTTCATAGCCATACCTCCTATTCATACACCACGTAACGGCGTTCCAGCCAGAAGTAAACTGCCATGAGTGCAATCACCATGACGGCCAGTTCTATTGCCAGGGCGCTGGCCTCGCCCATGCGGAAGAAGTTGAAGGCACGGCGGTAGATGGAGAATACGACCACCGGGACTGAGCTATCCCCCTGGCCGCGCCGGGTGAGCATGTAAATATACTCGTAGGCCTGGAAAGCATTGATCGTCGTGATCAGTGTTTGGAAGAAAATGCTGGGGGTGATCAATGGCACGGTGATGCGGGTAAACTGCTGCCAGCCACTGGCGCCGTCCACTGTAGCAGCTTCGTAATAGTCGCGCGGGATGGCTTGCAGCCCGGCCAGGAAGATGATCATCCCCTCGCCAATAGCGCCCCAAACGTTCACGATCACGACCGAATACAGGGCCTTGCTGGGGCAGAGCCAGCATACCGGCTTGCCACCCAGCCGCTCACTCACATAGTTCAACAGACCGGTGTCCCGACCGTAGATCATTTGCCATACCAGAGCAGCCGCGACTGCTGAAGTGACCACCGGCAAAAAGTACATCGTGCGGTACAGGCTGATGCCGTGAATCCTGCGATTCATCAGCATCGCCACGGCCAGCGACACCACAGCAACGCCTGGCACGTACATGGCGCTAAATTTGATCGTGTTCAGAAAGGATTCGAACAGATCTTTGTCGGTGAATAGTTTGATGTAATTGGCCAGCCCCACCCATTGCGGCGGGGTGAGCAGATCCCAATCGGTGAGGCTGATAAGGAGCGTTGCCACCACCGACCCCAGCGTGCCGAATATCAGGCCGGTGATGGTAGGAGCCAGCAACACTCCCAGCCAGAAACGCTCCCCTCCCAACGGCTTAATTCCAGATGCTTCCATTGCCATTCTCCTAGCGAAGCTTCGCCTCAAACAATTATGTCATTCCTTCGGCAAGCTCAGGATGGGTCTGAGCAAGCGGAGTGAGCAAAGCATCTCGTCCCACGAGCCAGGAACGAGATGCTTCGCTCCGCTCAGCATGACAAAATGAGGATCGGGAGGCCTCCCTCTGCCGGTTCTTGAGAGGGACCAGGGTGAGAGCCGAAATGCGGCTACTACTGTTGTTGCTTTGCCAACACCGCGTCGGCGTTGGCCACGGCCTCATCCAGGGTCGCGTCTAGTTCAGCTTCCCCAGCCCAAATATTGGCCATACCGTCGCCGATCGCGCTGGACCACTCCGTATAGCCCCTGAAGATCGGCTTGAGATGGGCATACTCCAGCGAGTCTAGGAAGACCTTCTGGTTGATCGTCCGTCCCTTCACATCCTGCTTAAGGAAGACCGGGCTTTCAGCAACGGACTTGAGCACCGGAATGGCAAAGCCCAGCTCAGTCAGACGAGTCTGGCCGGTCTGGCTGAGGGCGTACTTGACGAACTCCCAGGCCGCGTCGGGGTGCTTGGAGTCCTTGGCGATGACAAACCCAGCGCTGTTGACGCTGGTCGCCTGCCCGGCGGGACCGGCGGGCATAGGAGCCGCGTCCCACTGGAACTCGACGTCTTTATACGCAGGCATTGACCAGTGTCCATGAGGCCAC
>Ga0315310_10001114_pt1 | contig 16948 bp, 14 predicted proteins | sample TDP5_MG_FD_203630 | JGI IMG/M metagenome (GOLD analysis project Ga0315310, IMG submission 203630) | Freshwater sediment microbial communities from Lake Towuti, South Sulawesi, Indonesia - TDP5 | ecosystem: Environmental > Aquatic > Freshwater > Lake > Sediment | place: Indonesia: South Sulawesi... | reverse complement strand
AACTCCACTCTCAAGCCCAACAATGGTTTGTCGTTGGTTTTTAATGGAGTTAAGTCAATCATGAGCTTGCCTGTCTCATACATGCTTAAGTGGTTTTTAAATAAAATTGCTATTATACTCTTTGCTTAAGCGAGGAAGCCAAAGTTGCTCACTAGGCTAAAAGAACGGATTCAGTTGTTGATGGTTGGTGAAGCCAGGCTGGCGCACAGCATTGGCTTGACGCCCAATCAAGTAAGCCTGTTGGGAGTGCTGTCGTCTCTGTTTTCAGCCTACTTTTACTGGAGTTCACAGTTTGAAACCGCACTGTTGACCGTGGCTGCATTATTCTTGCTGATTTCGGGTTTCTTGGACGCGTTAGACGGCGTCTTAGCCAGGCTTTATGGAGAAGTCACCCTCTTCGGTGGTTTCCTCGATTCGCTTCTTGACCGTTACGCCGATGCCTTCGTTTTAGTCGGCATCATTTTAGGCTGGTTAACAACTGACACTCCACTTTGGCTGTTCCCTGGGCTAGTCGCCCTGATGGGTTCTTTGCTTGTCAGTTACAGTCGCGCGAGGGCTGAGGCGGCTGGTGTCAAAATGGAGACTGTGGGCGTTGCTGAACGAGCCGAACGCATAATTATATTATCGGTTGCCAGTTTCCTCAGCCTATTGTGGCTAGACGCGTTACGTTGGAGTGTGGTTCTGCTCGCTGTTCTAACAAACCTCACTGTGCTGCAGAGGGTAGTCCACTTCAGAAAGGCGTCTAAGAAGAAAGAGGCAGCAGCTACACCAATTGTTTAGTACCCGTATCTGGGGCGTCTCCAAGCCCTTCTCCGTTCGTCTCGAGCCCGCACCTTGACGACGCCGCGGTGAACCGCACACGAAACGCAGTAGTATTTTGTTTCCACGTGCCCAGGTATGTACGCGCCTCTCTGCCGGAGCTCTCGAGCAAGAGTGGGCTCAACCAGCGTGACTGGTCGCGAAATCTTCTTTGCCTTGTCAGCGGGAACCAGCGCCCCGCAGGCGCTGCACTGAACTAGGTCGCTTCTTCCTTTGCCTCCTTTGGCTCTTCCACGGCTTTTTCGCTTCACTGGCAATTTTTTGCATCCTCAGTGTGTTAGATGTTAAGCGAGTTAATAATTATTCTTATATGTCTTTCCTTCAAGCATGTTGTCATTGAAAAGCGCCGAGGAAGACGTGTGTTTGACATAGTCACGGTTGGGCACTTTGCAATCGATTACATTCATTCGCCTACAATAGCTTCTCCGAAGCCAACGTTGGGTGGACCTCCAACCTACGTTTCCCTAGCCGCTGCCAAGCTGGACGCCAACGTTTCGGTGATTTCGAAGGTGGGCGAAGACTTCTCGAACGAGTATGTCAAGTGGCTAAAAAACAACAGAGTAGACTTGTCGGGACTGAAAAGGGTCAAAGGCGCTTCAACTACACGGTTTGTAATTAAGTATCAAAAGGGTTGGAAACGAAAACTGCAGTTGAAGGCTCGGGCGCCACCAATCTCAGCCAGTGATTTGCCCGATTCCTTGCAAGCCAGAGCGGTTCACGTGGCGCCCATAGTCAACGAAGTCCCCGAAGAGTTGGTCACCAAACTGCGAAAGGCAGCCGGCATCCTGTCTCTAGACCCGCAAGGGTTTGTTCGCGGCTTTGACAGGAGAGGAAATACGAGTCTAAAACGCTGGAAGGGACAAGCTGTGTTGGAGGAGATTGACGTGTACAAGTCGTCGCTGAACGAAATAGAGGCGGTGACTGGAACAACCAACTTGCAACTCGCAGCGAGAAGAATCAGTGATTATGGAGTGAAGGTAGTTATCATCACGAGAGGCATGAACGGTTCCACGGTGTTCTCCGACAGCACGTTCTACAACATCCCAGCCTGCGCATCCAAAATTGTTTTAGACCCAACGGGTGCGGGAGACGCCTTCAGCGGAGCTTTCCTAGCCGAATACGTTCGTGGAAAAGAGCCTTTATGGTGTGCTTGCGTTGGGTCATCCTCCGCCTCCTTCATTGTGGAAGGCGTTGGACCTGAAAGGTTCGGGGAGAGGGAAGAGACTTATGAGAGGGCTAGGGAAATATATGAGAAACAATTGAAACAATAGAGAAAAAAGATTGCGTGGTGCTCATTCTTGGGGCGTGTGGCAAAAGGCGTAAAATGCAGCGTGACAGGGTGCGGCAACGACGCTGTTCGTTCACTCCCAATTGATAAGGTGAAAAAAACTGGCTTGAAAGTTGGCGAAGTGAGACGAGCCTACCTCTGCAAGGAGCATTATAAAGAATTCAAGAAGGAAACCAAGAAAGACCGTGCGCTTGAAAAGTGGAGGCACGGAGTACCGGGCAGAGACTGAGAAAAAACGCAAGACTAATCTGAAGAAACTTCATTTTATCTTTGGGTTCACGACCAAGTGAGGTAGACATATTTGAGAATACTTCAGTTGCACTCAGACTTCATCGAGTACAAGCCAATAAAGAAAGAAGTCGCAATAGCAGAGGAAACCGAGAAAAAGCCGAAGAGACTAGACGACCTCGTTGTTTTGTTCACATGCGTCGAAGAAGGCGACAACGAAGCGGTCGCTAAGCAAGCCATAGACGAGGTTAAAGACGCGTTGCAAAAGTTGAAGGCGGAAAAAATTCTGATATACCCCTACGCTCACTTGAGCAGCAACTTGGCGAAGCCCCTAGCCGCTCTGAAAATTCTGAAGACCATGGAGAAGTATGCTAAAGAGGTGGGTATAGAAGCCTATCGAAGCCCGTTCGGCTGGAACAAGCAGTTCTCTCTGTCGATTAAGGGTCACCCTTTAGCCGAACAGTTGCGAGTTATTTCTCCAAGCGAAAAAAAGGAAGAGGAAAGGGTTTCTGAGGCGGTTAAGGCTGAAGAAACATTAAAGTCGACATGGTTTATCATGGAACCCAACGGAAAAATGACGCCCGTTGAGAAGTTTGATTTCAAAGGACACGAGATGCTGGAGAAGTTTGCAAGATACGAAATGGCAAAGGTGCGCGCTGTTCAGCAGGTTCCGCCCCACGTAACGTTAATGAAAAAACTTGGATTGACCGACTACGAGTTTGGCAGCGATCCGGGCAATTTCCGTTGGCCTCCTAAGGGTCGATTGGTCAAAGCGTTACTGGAACGATATGTGACACAGGCGGTAACCGAGTACGGCGCCATGGAAGTCGAAACGCCGATCATGTACGATTTTAACCACCCCAGCCTCGCCGACTACATAGACAGGTTTCCAGCCAGACAGTACGTTGTTAAGTCTGAAGACAGAGACCTTTTCTTGCGATTTGCTGCCTGCTTCGGCCAGTTCCTAATGTCACACGACGCCCAGATTTCTTATCGACAACTGCCCTTCCGAATCTACGAGTTGACACGATACAGCTTTCGAAGAGAAAAGAGCGGCGAACTGGTTGGACTTAGACGACTGCGAGCGTTCACCATGCCTGACTGCCACGCCATGTGCGCCAACCTCGACCAAGCGAAGAAAGAGTTCATGGTCAGATTCGACTTGTGCTCCCAGACCATGAGCGACGCTTTGGAGTTCAACAACAGAGACTACGAGTTGGGTGTGCGCTTTACGAGAGCCTTCTACGAGAAAAACAAAGACTTCATTGTGTCGCTCGTGAAGCGAGTCAAAAAGCCTGCTCTGATTGAGCAGTTGCCTGAACGGTCTTTCTACTGGATCATGAAGTGGGAGTTCAATTTCGTCGACAACTTGGACAAGGCATCAGCGCTTTCCACAGACCAAATCGACATCGAAAACGCAGAGCGATACGACATCAGCTATGTGAATGAGAAGGGAGAGAAAAAACGCCCACTTATATTGCACTGTAGCCCCAGCGGCTCCATTGAGAGGTGCGTCTACGCTATACTGGAAAAAGCCTACAGAGAACAACAAGAAGGAAAAGTGCCTATACTACCCTTGTGGCTGGCGCCCACACAGGTTCGAGTTATACCGCTCTCTGACAAGTTCGTGTCGCACGCGGAAAAGATAGCCGAAAAAATAGAGAAGAACTGCATCCGAGCAGACGTGGACGACCGCCCCCTAACTCTGCAGAAGAAGGTGCGAGAGGCGGAAACCGAATGGACAAACTACGTGCTTGTGATTGGACAGCGGGAAATAGACTCTGGTGTTCTTCCAGTGCGCGACAGAAAGCTCAGAAAGATTAGAAAGATGCGACTTCAACGGTTGATAAACGAGATAAGCAGGAAGACAGAGGGCAAACCCTTCCAGCCGTTGACCCTTCCCCGACTTCTGTCTCAAAGACCACAGTTCTAGAGTGTTTAACAATTGGCATGTCGGATTTAGATTCTGAATTCTGACATTTACACATGATACATACTCTGTGTTCACACATGTTAAATAGAATAGGCTAGTAGAAACTTTTCCATGCAGAAGGCAGAGGATATGACCATTGAGGCTGCGAAACTCGTCGTTCCCCAAAGAGTAGAAACTCGAATCGTTGGCATCGAGTTGACCCTTCGAAAGATGGTTCTCGCCGCCCTCACAATGCTGGGTGTAGGATACATCATGGTCAACGTGCCAGTCATGATTTTGCTAGGATACTCCTGGTCAACAATTCCCATCTCCTCTCAAGCCAACATCGCCGCCATATCTGGCAGAGTACTGTTCATAATGGCTTCAGCCATTTCGTCAGGTTTGGGTATAGTCATCGTATTCGCCGGAGTCAAGTTTTACGAAGGAAACCCGACGAAGGGAACAGCCTTTATCGGTGCACTCTTGGCATCATTCTACCTATTGTGCTTGGGCATAGGCTCAACGCTGCTGCTTCCGAGTGGAAACTTCACAGGCTTTTTGCTCCTCGTGGCACCCATATTTACGATGTTTGGCGCTGCAGCCCTCATGGTGCCCCGCTCACGTTTCAAACTCGCGGGCTCAGTCTCAGGAATCGTGGGTGGCGCTTTGCTCGCCTACGCCTTGTTCAACGCTCGAATATTTGAGCTTGCTTTCGACTGGGGAATACCCTTCACTGGACCCTTCATGTCACTGCTACCTCTAGAAGCCATATCAGTCATATTATGCCCAGTGGCAGCTCTCATCCACTCAATCGTGGGAGCAAACAGAGAAGAGAGACCCTTGGCACACGCGTCTATCCTCCTAGCTGCTCTGGTTTATGGAATCGGGTTGTTCGTCGGTTCGCTTGTTCTCTCCATGAACCTTTGGAACCTCGTCTGGAAATCGCCTTGGATAGGACCTTTGAATGGTCTGCCAGACTGGGTCATCAGCACCGTAGTTTTCTGGAGCGCGAGTCTTTTCCTCATAGACTTAGGAGGAATAATACTAATAATCGCGGCTTGCTTGGGATTCGCGTTTGTGGCAAAAGAGTTTTCGCAACTCTAACAGTCGCTGCCTAGCATGTTTTAGTGTTGACGAATCTGTTCGAGTTCGTTTTACAAAAAGCATAAAAGCACGCCGAAGGTTGCATACAATACTCTACACAGAAGTGATGAAATGTGGCAAAGCCAGAACTCTTCATTTATATTGATGGTAAGTTTTATCCCAAACCCGAGGCGAAGGTCTCAGTTTACGATCACGGCTTGCTCTATGGAGACGGTGTTTTCGAAGGCATACGCGCCTACGACGGCGTCGTCTTCAAGTTGAAGGAGCACATAGACCGCCTGTACATGTCGGCGCATACGATTATGTTGGAGATACCTTTTAGCAAAGAAAAGATGACGCGTGCTGTTTTGGACACGCTCAAAAAGAACAAGCTGAAAGACGCTTACATTCGTCTCGTTGTCACCAGAGGAAGTGGTGATTTAGGACTAGACCCCAGAAAATGCTCCAAACCCACAATCATTGTGATAACAGAACCCATGATTGTGCTCCACTCTAAAGAAAAGATAGAACGCGGCATAACCGCCATGATAACATGGGTTAAAAGAGACCCTGTTGACGCTACAACCCATGAAGTGAAATCGCTCAATTACCTCAACAGCATACTAGCAAAAATTGAATCTAATGTTGTCGGCGTGGACGAAGCCATCTGCCTAGACAAAACAGGGTTTGTCTGCGAAGGAGCTGCGGAGAACATCTTCATAGTTAAGGAAGGAAAAGTCATCACGCCGCCCACTGCAACAGGTGCTCTCCGTGGAATAACAAGGAATGTGGTCATGAGGCTCGTCGAAAAGCTCGGATACCCCCTGATTGAGAGAAACATTACACCCAACGAATTGTTCACAGCAGACGAAGTTTTCTTCACAGGAACAGCGGCAGAGGTCACGCCGGTTAGAGAGATAAACAAACGCACGATAGGCGGTGGCAAACCCGGACCCGTAACAAAACGTTTGATCCAAGAGTTCAACAAGCTTGTTAGGAATCCGAAGGAAGGAATCCCTATTAGCTAAGGAGGTGAATACCATGAAAACCTTGTTGCTGAGAGAGAGCGACGTCAAACGACTGCTATCCATGGACGAAGTTATGCAAGCTGTTGAATTAGCTTTTGCAGAAAAGGGCTTTAACCGCGTGCAGATGCCAGCAAAACTCTACCTCTTCTTCAAAAGATACAACGGCGACCTGAGAGCCATGCCCTCCTACCTCGAAGGATTGGACATCTCCGCCGTGAAAGTTGTCAACTCACACCCAGAAAACCGAACAAAATACAGTCTGCCGAGCGTTATGGCCACACTCATCGTTGTCGACCCCAGAAACGGAGAACCAATTGCAATAATGGGCGCCACATGGATTACAGACATGAGAACAGGCGCTTCAGGAGGCGTAGCCGCCAAATACTTGGCGCGAAAGGACTCGAAGGTTGTTGGTTTAGTGGGCGCGGGTGCTCAGTCAAGAACACAGTTAATGGCTCTGTGCGCTCTCTACGGAAGGCTGGAAGAGGTCAGGGTTTGGAGTCGAACAAAAGAAACCAGAAACGCTTTTGTAAATGAAATGAAGCCTATTTGCAAAAATGTAAACCGGATGGTTCCAGTTGAGATGGCGGAAAACGCCGTCCGAGGCGCTGACATAGTTGTAACGACCACGCCTTCGAGAGCGCCTGTAGTCATGAACGATTGGATTTCACCGGGCGTGCACATAAACTGCATCGGCGCCGACGCTCCTGGCAAGCAAGAGTTGGATCCAAACATTTTGAAGCGGGCAAAGATTGTTGTCGACGATTGGGAACAGTCTTCTCACAGCGGCGAAATCAACGTTCCTCTGAAGCAGGAAATCATCAAACCTAAAGATGTGTGGGGCGAAATCGGAGAAATCGTGGCTGGCTTGAAGAAGGGCAGAACGTCTTCAGACGAGATAACCGTTTTCACCTCGACTGGCTTGGCGATACAGGACGCTGTTACAGCAAACGTTGCTTACAAGAAGGCACTAGCTAATCGGATGGGACAGTTCATAGAGATTATGTAAAAAAATCTCTTCGCTAGGGAATCGAAGCCTCAGCAGAAACCGTAAAACCTTGCAGCGTATGGACAGTGACCGCTGCCGTGACATTTTGTCCTATGTAACCGCTCCAGTCCCATGAACACGTGAGTAAGACATCAGAGCCGGGCTGAAGCGGCTGTGGAGGAGAAATTTCTATTTGAGTGACAGTCTGCCCAAGCACGGAAACCGTGACCTGCGTAATGTCAACCGTAACCGGAGAAGTAACGTCGCTGTGAATTGTGACGTTGAAGTGAACCGGGTCAGTTGTGTTAAAGACTATGCTGGGGATACTCAGAGCAACAGGCAGAGGGGATAGCACAGTTTTGTAGGCTGTGTAACCCTGCAGCGTCAGCACAGCCACTGTTACGTTCTTGTTTTGCAAATCAGCCCAATTTCGCCCAACTGTGAAGACCACTGTGTTGTTTGGGTTCAAGGAGTATGGTGCTAACGCAGGAGTTGTTACGGCGGAGACGTCTTCTTCGTTGACGAATATGTTTGTGATGTTGACGTAAGCTAGAGAGCCAATGGACTGCACCGTGACGGTAAAGTTGCTGACAGTTACGCTTGGGCTGAAATCTATGTCGGAAACAGTGAGATTCATAAATGGCGTTCTCGTCTGGAAAGTAGCGCCAGACCCATCGGCAACCAAAGCAACGACATCAAAAGTCTGCCCGCTGAAAGCCCACCAGTTGAAACGAGCCATAAAAGTTTGAGAAACACCGGGAGCCAGCGCGAACGGAAGCGAAGGAACAGTAGTTACTGGCCTGTACATCAAACTAGCATTAACCGACACGGCGATTTGCTTGATTTCAACTGCCGAAGTTGAATATGAAGGGTTAAGAGCGGTGACGCTGAAGAAAGTGGCGTTTTGGACGTCGAACTCAACTTTCTCTATGGTTATGTTTGATTTGCTTGGAAGATGAAACTCCTGAGGTGCATAGTAACCCATAGTCCAAATATAAGACAGAAGGGCGCCAAAAATGAAAGAAACTACCAAGTACAAGATGAGAAATAGTCTCGAAACGCCTTTGACATCATGAATCAACCGCATACTGCTTTTCCCCACAATAAACCCTTAATCAATAAGGGTTTTCATATTCAAACTTTTCCCTCAACACCGCCTCTTTCTTGGAGACATTCACCTTTTTTGCAGATTGTTCAATGAACAAAAAAATGCGTGTTGTGTGTGCCTATAGAGCTAAGGCTCCTCTAGGCTGGAGCCAGTTCCTTGGCTCTCTCCGCCGCTTTAGTGACAGCAGATATTATTACTGCTCTCAACCCGTAGCGCTCGAGTTCCAGCAACCCCTCAATCGTTGTGCCCGCAGGCGTGACAACCATGTCCTTGAGTTTGGCCGGGTGCTCACCTGTTTCAACAACCATTTTGGCTGCGCCCAGAGTGGTTTGAGCCGCGAGCACGGTTGAAACGTCTTTGGGTAAACCTAGTCTGACGGCGGCGTCGGCTAGGGCGTCTATGATTAGGTAGATGTAGGCTGGACCGCTCCCGACTAGCCCTGTGGCTAGGTTCAAGTACTTCTCGTCCAAGGTCATGACCCTTCCAAGCAGACTCAGCATGTCGGTTGCCGTTTTCACCTGCTCTTTGGTAACATTGTCTGAAGGACTAACCGTAATCATGCCTTCACGAACCAGAACAGCAATGTTAGGCATCACCCGTATGACTGGAACATTCTTGGGCAGATGCTTCCGATAGAAGTCTAACGTGACACCAGCCGCTATGGAAACCAGCAGTTTACCAGGCTTCATAGCTGATCCAATCTGTTCCAAAACCTTCGCCACGTCGCCCGGTTTGACCGCCACGAGGCAGATGTCAGCGAACGCTGCAGCCTTCTTTAGGTCGCTCAGGCACTCCACCTTGTAAGTCTGCGAGATGTATTTGCAACGGTTTTCCAATATTTCGTAGGCTCTAATGTCCTGAGGACTATAAATTCCCGATTTGAGGAGTCCAGCGATTATGCCTTCACCCATCTTTCCAGCGCCGATTATGGCAACCTTAGGCACTTTCTTGGATTTGCTCAAGTTGTTTCATCTCTTAGGTTTTTGACTCTGCAATTACGATTTCTAGAGAGATTAAGTTTTTCATACCAAAATATCCAAATAGTGAAAACGTGCAATACTGTAAATCTCTCAAAAAAAGGTGCAAACAAATGAAGGGTTGGAGCGGCAAGATTTTACGGGTTAACCTAACTAAGCGTAAGGCTGTCACAAAAGAATTCGACTCCAAATTCGCGTTAAATTGGCTGGGCGGAAGAGGCTTCGCAGTTAAGATTCTCTGGGACGAGTTGAAACCCGGCATAGACGCTCTTTCACAAGAGAACCGACTGATATTTGCCACGGGACCCTTAACAGGTGCCTCGTTGCCCAGCAGCGGCAAACTCGTGGTGGCGGCAAAGAGCCCATTAACAGGCGGTTACGGAGACGGCAACATCGGCACATGGGCTTGTGTCATGATGCGCAAGGCTGGATACGACGCGTTTGTGTTTGAGGGCAAGGCTGCAAAACCAATAATAGTGAAGGTTGAAGACGACAAAACCGAGTTCCTCGACGCCAAAGACTACTGGGGACGAGGAATTTTCGAAACTGAGAAAGACCTGAAAGAGAAGTACGGCGACGTTACAGGGGTTGTAGCCATAGGACAGGCTGGAGAGAACATGGTCAAGTACGCCAATGTTGTCTCCCAAGAGGGCAGAGGCGGAGGCAGACCAGGAATAGGCGCGGTCATGGGTTCAAAAAACCTGAAAGCGGTCGCCATAAAAGGAACCAAAGAGTTGCCCGCCGCCGACATGGCAGAACTCAAGAAACTTGGCCTGGAGGGCTACAAGGAGGTTTTGGCTAAGCCCAACTACAAGTTCTGGAAGCGACAGGGAACAATGGCCACAATAGAGTGGAGCCAAGAGAACAGCGTCTTGCCCACGCACAACTTCAGGGAAGGAGTCTTCGACCAAGCAGAGGCAATCGGCGGATTCACAATGGAAAAAATGAAGGTTGCCCAGCGGGGATGCCCCCAATGCAACATGACCTGTGGCAACGTGATTACAGACACAGACAATGAGCCTGCTGAGTTAGACTATGAAAATGTGACTATGTTAGGCTCTGACATTGGCGTAGGCGACTTAAAGAAGGTTGCCCACCTCAACCGTCTTTGCGACGACTACGGCTTAGACACCATATCGATGGGCAACGTGATAGGCTTCGCTATGGAGGCGTCGGAGAAGAAACTCATCGACTACAAGATTGAGTGGGGTGACTTTGAAAGGGCGAAGGCATTGATGGGAGACATAGTTTACAGAAGGGGCAAGACGGGCGTAACTCTGGCTGAAGGAGTGCGCCATGCCTCGGAAAAAATAGGTAAAGACTCCAAAAAATGGGCGATGCACGTTAAGGGATTGGAAATCTCGGCTTACGACTGTCACACAACACCTGCCATGGCGTTAGCCTATGGAACAGCCGCATCTGGGGCGCATCACAAGGACGCTTGGGTCATATCTTGGGAGGTCAGGTACGGACGAGAAAGCTACAGGACGAAAGACGAAACCAAAGTGAACAAGGTCATCAAGCTTCAGCGCATAAGGGGCGGAATGTTCGAAGGCTTAACCACCTGTCGGCTTCCATGGGTTGAAGTCGGCTTCGAATTAGACTGGTATCCAAAGTACATGAAAGCAGCAACCGGCTTGACAATAACACTCGAAGACATGTACAAGGTCGCCGACAGAACCTACGCCCTAATCAGAGCGTTCTGGGTGCGCGAATTCGGAAAACAATGGAGCAACAGCATGGACATGGTGCCAGCCAGATGGTTCACAGAACCCTTAACAAAAGGACCTTTTAAAGGAAAAAAGCTGGACAAAGCCAAATACGAGTCTATGCTGCAAATGTATTACAAGAAAAGAGGATGGGACAAGAGAGGTATACCAAAAAAGACAACGCTAACAAAACTCGGCTTGGCAGACGTAGCCCAAGAACTGAGCAAACACGTCCAGTTGACCGCTTAGCACCTTACATTTTTTCTCCATCATTCTTCCTTTTTTCACGCAAACTCTTTGATACGCAAGAACAATGCCAGAGACAACAAGGGCAGAACATTTTTAACTTCGGCAGTTAAACCTTAATTGCTTGGCGGGTGAGTGGGCTCCTCCCACCCGTTCCGCCATCAAAAATAAACCCCGGAGTAGGGAGGTGAAAAGAATCGACACTAGAGATTTGAGTCTGACAGTGTTTTTCGCCGGTCTATACGCTGTCCTCGTTATTGTGTTGGCTCCAATTTCCTTTGGTCCAGTGCAGTTGCGTGTGGCTGACGTGCTGATTCCATTGGCAGCACTGTTTGGCTGGCCTGTCGTAATAGGCGTCACCTTTGGATGCTTTGTGGGCAACGCCTACTATTGGTTGGGTCCAATAGACGTTTTTGTCGGTCCAATCGCCAACTTCATTGCGGCTACAGCTATACTGCAGCTCCGAAAACACGGGTTGCTAGCATGCATTGTAGGTGCATTGCCCATAGGCATAATTGTGGGCGGTTACCTTTGGCTTTTCTTTCCACCCCCAGAAATTCTGGCATTCCTTCCAGTCTGGGCAGCAATGATTGTGAGCATAACCATAAGCAGCTTCATAGCCATCGCGGTCATTGGCTACGTGTTGCTCACAGCCTTGAGCAGCCCCAATGTCATAGAACCGTTAAAATCTCGTGGGCTAAAGGTTCTCCAATAATCTCGGCATAACTCTAGAATGAACCATCAATGAACTTATATTTTTAAACCTTCAATTCACATAGCATGAGAAACGAAATCGCTATCAAAATTTTGCAACAGCTCCTCAAAAACTCGAAAAAGAGCGACAGAGAACTGGCCAAAGCCATTGGGATTTCACAAGCAACATTCACTAGGAGGAGAAAGCAGCTGGAGAGGAAAATTATACAAGAATACACAATTACACCGAATCTTTACAACTTAGGATTCGAGATTCTGGCGTTCACGTTTGTACGCTTCAAAGAGCCTCGAATAGATATGCTTGAAAAGGCACGTCAATCTTTGCTAAAACAACCGAACGTCATCTTTGCCTCTGGTGGAGAAGGGTTAGGAATGGGAGCAGTAGGGATATCGGTGCACAAAGATTATACTTCTTACTCCAACTTCATGAGAGAAATGCGACAGCAATGGTCTGACATTGTGTTAGACTTGCAGAGTTTTCTCGTCAGCCTAAAGGGAGACGTAGAGGCGAAACCTTTTTCCCTTAAACCCCTAGCTAACATCTTGCCATCCGTAGTCCAAAAGAAATTATGAATCCTGTTACATGAAGCGTTCCAGTTTTGTCAAACCTATGATTTCGTTGAAGTCTAAGCCTAAAGCGTCCAATACTTGGTCAAAGGTTGACTGCAAATAGCCCACATATTTGTCGACGTCTATTTCGCTGTTGGACGCCAACTGAACAGGCTTAACGTGGGGTTCCTTCACAACCTTCACGAAGCTTATCATGTCGCCTGCTTTCAACTCGTATCCTTTCTTCTTCAGAATGTCAGCTGCCTTCACATGCTGCGGAGTAGTCTTAACATAATGTTCCAGCGCTTCTCCAAGCACCACGTTGAAAGCTAAGTCGTCGATTCTTTTCCATTCACGCCGCTTCAACCGAAGATAGCTGTCTCGAATAATGTTACGAATCTCTTTTTTAGCATCCTCAAACTCCACGGGCGTCTTTACTCGACTCAAACGGTCTTTCATGAGGTCAAAGGCTTCTTTAATAAACGGTGGAATGTGCTTCTTTTTGCCCGTTAAGCCCTTGACGTCAACCGTACCTTCTAGAGTGACGCCTAAATAATTTTTCTTGCGCGAGCTGAAAACGGCGTAACGATAAACCTTGTCCACGTCGAGTTCCATCTTCAACTCTTTTTCAGACCATTTGGCTAAGGCGTTGATTTGACTCTCCGACGGGTTCTTTAGAAAAATGCTGTCGGTGTCGCCGTAAATCACCTGGATTCCCAACTTTTCGGCTTCGTTGATTATCCGCGTTATTGAATCGCGACCTATGGAGGCTGTAGCCTCAGCTACGGGTGGGCAGTACAGGTCGAAGGTTTCGGCGCCGAAGACGCCGTAACTTGCGTTCAAAATGACCTTTAAAGCGCTCTGTATCACGTTGTACCAGCTTCGCAACTCGGGTCCAAGCGATTTGTCCTTCGCCTTGGGCTTGTACCATTTTACTCGTAGGTCTCTGAGTGAGCCAATGAGAAGGCTTTCAAGAGCCTTTCGTTTGGTGCACACCCAGTGCGGCGTGTCTGGCACCTTGTTGGTTCGGCACTCTTCGTGAGGACAGAGAATTGACTGGTAGCCTAAATTGTAAACCTTGATGATAGATGGATACAGGCTTGGAAAATCCATGACTGCCACGTTAAAGTGCACGCCTGGAACAGGCTCAACCACGATGGCGCCCTTGTACTTCTTCCCCTTGATAATAGCCTTAGTAACAGTCTTTCCCTTAACCGCCAGAATGTCATCAGTATTAGGAATGAGCATATTGCGTTTGCGATGTTCAAACTGCAGAAAGTTGCGGATCCAGCGTGAAACGCCCTGTCGACTCACGTCTTCCATGGGCATGCGACTTATGCGCGTGATAGCGAGAACCAACTTCATTGCGAGGTCGTCGTTGAAGGTGGTCAGTTTCAGGGCTATTTCGGCGTCTCGAAGACAGTATTGTGCCAGTTCAGTGTATGATAGGTCATTAAGTCCCTTGGTCAACTCGATTTTGGTCATTCCAACTAGGGCTTCGCCGACTTCGTCCAAGGTGACGTCTCTATACTTTTGCCCGAAAGCGTAAATTTGGATGGATCTGTTGAAAAAAAACTTGTAGAGGTCAATGTGCACTCCGTAACGAAGAAGACAAGTTTTTCTTCCCAGTTCGATGGGCACTTCACTCTCTCTAAAGCCCAGCTTCTTAGTAGCTCGATTAAAGAGATAGTGTAAGTCAAAATCGTCACCATTAAACGTAATGACGAAGGGGTAATCCCACAAAGCGTCAAAAATTGCCTGAAGCAGTTCCTTTTCAGAGGGGAAGTATTCAGCACTTACGTCGGCTGGAATTTTCACAGAGCCTTCTCGCACGTTTGGACGTTTCAGAAGCAAAATGCGTTTCTTACCATCAGAATCCATCAACGCTGCGCACAAGACTTGGTGATCGGCATATCGAGGATCAGGCACTCGAAATGTTAGTTTACCCTCAATCTCAATTGTAGGAGTTTCCACCTCGATGTCGAGGGCGACTCTGCGAAACTCAGGCACAGGATACTCGAGTAGCCTAGCCCAAGTTTCGATGGGTTGCAGAAACTCTTTAGGCTCATCAGTGAATAGGGTTTGAATTTTCTTTATGTTTTCTTCTGCAGATTCGTGCTTAACCGCTACAAGTTGACCGTTTTCGATTTTGTAAATCATGCCGGGCGCGATTTGGTGGTCGTATATGTAGCATTCATAATATTTGATGGCTGCTTCCCAAACTTTTGCCTTTTGCTCTTGTCTAGGGCTTATTTTTTCCCATTCTTGTGGGATTATGTCTCGCAAGCAGCCTGTTGGTCGACCGCCCACTGCCAAGGGGTCTCTAGTCACAACCTTTGTCAGCGTTACGTTTCGGTCTTGGAGCGGGTCATACTTCTCCACGGTTTCAAAGTGGTCAAAGCCAGTATGCCCTGTCACGCGGTCCATCTTTTCAAGTTCGATTGGCGATAGATTGGTGAGCAGGTAGGGTTTGTGACCAGTTGTGTCGTGCCAGAGATAGATTTGCTTCGACTTTGGCTCGTAGAGTTTTATGAGCGCCGAAGCCTTGTCTCCGTCGTATGTGGCGGACACGAAGTAAGAGGGAGGCAGATTGGGAGGAGCCTCGAACTCGTGTGCGCGAGCTTTTCTTTCTTGAATAACGGTTTCCATGAAGGATTCGGCTGGTTTTTCCTCCTCAGTTTTAGCCTTAGACTCACCCGTAGGCTTAACTGGTGTAAAGAAATCGTCAAGCTGCCTTCTCGCCATTTTTTCCCGTGTCCAAACTAATATTAGGTGCACAACCTAAAAATATTCCTAAAAGCATGGGCAAGCACAAAAACGATATGTTCTAACAAGCTATTGTATCTTGTTACAGAGAACATTAGCCCTTACTGAGGCTTCAAAGTTGTTGCGTGACGCTTGGACCCTAGCGATTGAAACGCTGAGTTGGATAGAGTTGCAACGCTTGGGCGAGCGTCTAGCGTTGGCAAGAGCAGCCAAACAGTTGAGGATAGACGACCCTAAGGTTCTGGGTTTATCCCACAAACTCGTTTTTGAAACCTTGCGAAGACAAAACTTGATTGATTCTGTCATAAACACGGCTTTGTCGCCTCGGTCGCTCAGCGACTTCAAAATGGGACAGCAAGCTTTTCTTCGATTGTTCTCTTATGAAGTAAAGTTTGAGAACAGCGATGCAGAAAGGGCAGCTTTGATCGCTAGGACTGGACGCTCTGTTCTGAGTTGGCGGGAACTCCAAGAAGTCGAAGAGGCGTTGGGTAAAATTTTGAGCATACAGATTGACGACGTTGTGAAGAGGGTGAATGATGACGAGAGGGTGGCGCTGCAAACATACAATCCGACATGGTTTGTACGGTACTGTTTCCGCACGCTGGGGAGAAGCGAGGCTATAAACTTCTTAGAAAGCAGCACGCAGACTTTGCCCACGTATCTGCGCGTGAACACGCTCAAGGACTCTGAGAGCAGCATTCTCAAAAAGGTAGAGAGCGAAGGTGCAACGATTGTGAAGGTGTCGAGACTCAAGCACACGTTTAAGCTTGTGAGGAGCAGAATGCCTCTCATTAGAATGCAGAGTTTTCGCGAAGGCTTGTTCTACATTCAAGATAAAGCGAGTTGCTTGGCTGCCGAGGTCGCCAATCCGAGGGCGGGCATGACTGTGCTCGACCTATGCGCGGCGCCTGGAGCCAAGACAACGTACATGGCGCAGCTGATGAAGAACCGAGGCAACATCTACTCTGTTGACTATTCGAGGCGGAGGATGAACGTTTGGCTGAGAGAAATAAGACGAATGGGCGTCAAAATCGCGACGCCAGTTGTTGCGGATGCGTGTAATCCCTTGCCTCTCAGGTTGGAGGCGGACTTAGTTGTTTTAGACCCGCCTTGCACCAGCACCGGCGCCTTCAGCAAGATGCCTTCTGCCAAGTGGCGCCTGACAAAGCGTTCTGTAGTCAACATGGCTGGGGTTCAGTGGAGCATGCTGAACAACTGCGCAGAGCATGTAAATGACGGTGGCTTCCTAGTCTATTCCACATGCAGCGTAACGATGGAAGAAAACGAAATGCTGATTGAGAAGTTTCTGAAGTGGCACCCAGACTTCGCTTTGACGGAAACCAAGCCTAAGATAGGCGTGTCAGGGCTTAGGGGTCAGAGCCGATGCCAGAGGCTTTTTCCACACTTGCATCAGTGCAACGGATTCTTCATTGCAAAACTGGTTAGACAAGCCTAAACAGTGTCTACGCTCTCTTCTTCCTTGCTTTCTCTAGGTGGCAAAGCACTTCAAACAGCACCTTGGCAGCTTGGATG
>Ga0315310_10001113_pt1 | contig 16949 bp, 32 predicted proteins | sample TDP5_MG_FD_203630 | JGI IMG/M metagenome (GOLD analysis project Ga0315310, IMG submission 203630) | Freshwater sediment microbial communities from Lake Towuti, South Sulawesi, Indonesia - TDP5 | ecosystem: Environmental > Aquatic > Freshwater > Lake > Sediment | place: Indonesia: South Sulawesi... | reverse complement strand
GCTATGCCGGCTCCCCTGTTTGCCTCTGCGAAGGGGGGGCTTGTGATTATGCTGTCGGCATGTTCTTGTAGCAATTGCTTTAGGTCTCTACTGTCACCAGTGATTATTGTTGCTTTTCCAAGTTTTAGTTTAAAGTGACTTTGACGATTTGTTTTTTTGACGTTTTGAATATTTTTGCGTGCGAGTTTGGTGAACTTCTTCTCAATGTCGATGAGTAGTACGTTTCTGCCGAGTAGAATACCTTCTACACCTGTTGTTCCGACGCCTGCCATTGGATCTAAGATAGTTGCGCCTTTAGGGACGAATTCTTTAATCAATCGGCGTGTTAGTGCGACATCCATCTTTGCGGGGTGGATCATGGATTCAGAAACATAAAAGCTCCGCTGTTTTTTGCTTCCTATTTTGGGGAATCGCCATATTTCTTCGGGAACTTCCTCTTCCTCTTCTTTCAAGTTTCTTCCGCCAATTCGCTGAGGATGTCGTTGGCAATTCGCCATTTAGTTTTTCTGACGCTTGATGTGGAAACGTCTTTTTCAATTATTCCGAGTAGTTTTCCGATTTCAATAAGGCAGGCGATTGGCAGTCCATCTGCATATCGGTAGTCTATCTTTTTTCTATCTCGTATTTGCCCAGCCCACTCACGCTCTGAGGGGAAGTATTTGGCATCGATGACATCTTGAATGCGATATGAGAGGTCAAAGACGCTTTCAGCATTGTCGATTTCCCATGAACTCTTGGCTGGAGGCGTTCCAAACTCCGAAAAATCCTTCCAGACGCCGGGTCTGTAGGTTTTGAGCCATTCTATCTCAGCGGGGGTTAGTTGTATTTTGAGGTAGTTCCAAATTTTTTCTAGGTCTACTTTTCTCAGAATCGTCATTAAGGTCACGGATACTACTATGTTAATTTCTGGATTTAAAAATTTGGGTTGTTAGGGGTATTGTTTTAATCTTTTTTCTTTTCTTAGCTCGATATACAATAATAAGCCAAGTATAATAAAATTTAGGGCGAGCAGTCCACCCGCTAAAACGGACGGATAAGAGAGACAGAAGATTCCTAATGCAAGAAGCAAGTATATAAACAGCCAGAAGTGTTCTTTTGATACTTTTACCATCGTCACAATTTTAAGGAAGTGTTGTAAAATTAATATGGGTAAAACTTTTTACTGGAGGGTTGACCGCACGGACATTTTCCTAAAGGGATTAGTTTCTTAGTCTCCGACAAGTTGCTCTCCCAACTGTAATATTTTAGGTTTTACTTTGTCACATTTTTCTCGCAAGTCGCATTCGTTGCAGTCGAGGGTTTCAGCTTTTTTAGGTGATAGAGCAATGAGAAAATCGCTGAGGATTTTTTCAAGTTTGCATAGTTTCGGTTCTTCCGGCAGTTTTTCGCCTTTTCCTTCTTTCGAGATAGCTTCAAATCCTTTAGAGAGTATGAAGTTTCTGAGGTCACGCCATGTTGGAAGGTCATCTAATGAAACGGAGTCAACGGAAACGCCTTTTGACTTGGCATAGTCCTTTATTAAATCATCCATTGTTGGGTATGTTTCAGCGAATTTAACGCAGTACCATATTTCTCGAAGGGAGTAATCGAGGTCATTGGCAAGTTTTTCGAGGAAACCGGTTATGGATTCAGTTATTTTGGATTTTTCTTCGAGTATGCGTTTGCCGATGGCGTGCTTGACTTCGAGGTCGGCTTTTTCACGTTTAACGATTAATTTCTGTAAGTCTTGAAGGAGTTTAATATACCATTCTAGTTTTTGCCTTTGAACAGTTACGGTTGCACTCATACCGTTTGCCTCTTATGAAAAATCCGCCTTGAATTCATTTACTTACAGTTGATTTAAAATTTTCGGATAGTCGCCATCATTTTTGCTGTGCATTTATGCTCATCATTCATGCTCATCATTGATGATAAGAATTATGGCATTCCTCTAAACCACCAAACAACGTAGAGAAGAACATCTTTGACTGGAAAATTACAATTAAGACCACACGCCATGATTATAGGAACTCGTAAAATTTTGTAGAGCAGTAGATATAAAGCTTTTTCAATGGCAATGTGGCGCATAATGAGCCTCTAAAAGTATGTTGCTCGCTATTAGTGTCAAATTCATAATCATGAACAAAAGGAGGCAAATCGGCAAGCAGTATCTCATCTAGACTCATTGCTATTCTTCTTCCTCTTCTTCCCAGCCCTCTTCCTCTTCCTCTCTTTCTTCTTCTTCCTCACTTGACATGAAAGTTACCTCCGCTCTTATTCTGCAATTTTAACAGTTCTTAAAACTTTCTCCTCGACCGAGTATTTAAACAATGACACTGTGTCATTGTTTACTCATTTGCTCACGCAAACAACTAGTAAAAAGAGGGTCTTTTCCACCAGTTTGCTCCAAGCATTCTTTTATTCTAAGATGACCGCCATGAGCGTTGATAAGTTCCGCCTCATAAGGTTTAATTTTTGTTCCAGCGTATTTTCTTAGGAGCGCCACAAAATCTTTTACTGTTTCAGTTCCCAAAATTTCTTTGATACAGGGCGTTTCCACTTCAACTTTCGGAACCGCAGAAGGTCCACGTAGTATAACCCATTTGGTCATTTGCTGATACTCCTCTCTTATGTTTCTGAGAACCTTCTAATAAAATTATTCTCTTAAAAAGCTAACGTTGGTTAATTTTTTGGTTCTTAGTTTGTAGGTAATTGTTGTATATCCAATTCGCTATAGTGACATGGCTAATGTGTTTACCAAATTCTTTAAGGATTAAGTGTGAGATGTCTCTGGATGAGTAGATTCCTTGTTTATCGAGTTCTATAGCTCGTTCAATAATTTTTTGAGGCGCTTTCATTTTCGTTGAGAAGCCTTCTCTAAATCTTTTTCCACATTGTTTACACCTAAGATATGGGTGTCTCGTTACTTTAGAAAATCCATCATTAATTATTTTGGTTGAATGACATTCGGGACAAAACATAGGTGTGGATGTGAGGCAAGTTCGTTTTAATCGCTTAACTTTTTGAGTATGCCCGTGTTTTAAGTCTTTGTTCATTTCTAGAAGCTTTGTGCTGTAGAGCAACCATTCTGTAAGTTTTGAACAAGTTTGTGGTTGGCAGTTCCACTCGCTAATCTCATGGTTTAGGAGACACTTGAAGCATGGGATGTCGATGACCGTTTCGAGAGCCATTTTTAGCCCGTTTTTTGGAGTATGAGAATTGAGTCTGAGAGGATGTTGAAGACGTTTGTGCTACTGAGGAGTTCGCTTAATTCGTGCAAGAGTTGATAGCCTTTTTCTATAAATTGTTGTTTTGTCCAGCCGACTATGTCGATTATTTGCCCCTGTCGTGTTTGGTTTCCGATTATGATAGCGATTTTGCCATGTGGTTTGAGGACCCGATCCATTTCTGAATAAGCCTTCCGTAACATGGGAAAGTATTGTTTGAGGTTTTTTGTTGACAGGTATTTAACCTTTAATTGCTGAGTTGAAAAGAATTTGAGGGCGCCACGATCTATAGCGATATAATCAATCGCTGTGCCGTAAGGCGGAGAAGTAACAACACCATCAATACTTTCATTTTCGAGGTTCAATTCTGTGGCGTCTCCCTGTTTTATGGTGTGCTTGCCAATGGGAAGCCCATTCTTTGTTTGTTGCCATAGTTTGACCGATTTTTCCATTTCTGCTAATCGTTCCATGTATTTTCGGGTTCGCATATCTCTCCTGGCTGTTTGAGAATAAAGAAAGGCGATATTTTTGATTTCTTCCTCTAAGTTAGTATTATCAAAAAATTTGCACTTTACGTCTGAAAGATAGACGTAAAAGGGATTGGCGTCGACACCCACCGTGTCTATTCCGAGCCATTTTGCTTCAACATTTATCGTTCCGCTACCACAAAAAGGATCTAAGATAAGCCCCCCACCGGGAAGAATAATGTTAATGAGACATCTTGCTGTTAAGGGGCGTGTTTTCGCTTTAAACGGATATGCGTAATGAAGCCAATAATTGTCAAGCCATCTTCTAAGTAAGCCTTTATGTATATTTAGAACTTTATTGATGAGGGTTTCCTCGCTATCTATGTTTTTTATCCATGAAGCCCTTTGTAGCAACTGCTTCAAATTTTCGGTTGTGAACTCGAATTCTGTTCTGTCAAGATTCAGTTGAACGTGTTGGCAGTTTAGGGCTTCTAATTCAAGTTTTGCAAGTTGAACTTCATAAACTCTGTTTACAATGTTGATTAGCGAGGCTTTCATGATTCTTATATTACTGTGCGAGTGGTTGTTAAAGGTTTTACAGTCTGAGGAGCTTGAGGTGCTTGCTCCTTGCTTTTGATTAGCCTATTAAGTGTGTCTATGAGGGTTTCGTTTGGTTGTTGTAATGGACGGAGAAGTTCGCCAGCCTTCTGCCGAAAATCTTCGGCTGAGATTAATCTTTTTGCAGTTTCGAAGACGTCTTCTTCGTTGGGCATCGATTTCGTTTTAATGAGTTCAGCTATCTTTACTATACGCTCAAATAAGCCATCTATTGACTCTCCAACCAATCGTAGATGGTAGAACCTTTGTTTTGTTTCTTTCTTAATGTTAACGGTTGTGTAGTCAGGCTTACAGCCCATATTTTTCACCTTTTAAGTATCTCTCTTTTTAATCCACTCTTCTATTTGTTTTTGGTTAGGGTGTTCAGGCACGGGTAGTCCCCATACGTAACGTTGAAACTTGTTCATAATCAATGTCCGATTTTCAGGGTGTGGATTTTGTTGTTTTGGGGCTACTAATTCGATAATTTGTGGGGGGGCTTCGGGGCTGTATGGATTGTTAGGAAATTGAACTGTCCAGAGCCCGGCGCCTAAGCTAAGAAGACTTTTGATTCTAACGCCTCGGTTTAGATTTAGGGAGGCATCATGGCGTGGAACTTCAGCAACCACGACAACACGGTCGAAGTTTATGGCATAGTTTTTGATTTGTGGAATTGCTCGGATTAATTGGTCTCCCGAACTTTTATATTCGAAAGCGTATAGGCGACCTTCTATAAAGGCGGCGACATCGACAATGAGGTTTCTTTCGGGGTCTGGGCAGTGAGCGCCCGAGCAGTTTATTTCTGTTGGATAAACAGAGTAGCCTCGTCCATCAAGGTAACGCTTTAGGAACCACCATCGCAAGCTACGTTTACGGATTAGGCTTCTGCTGAGAGGCAAGTAGTCTTTTCTCCCTTAAATCTTCACGGTTAATCAGCGTGAAATCCCGAATGGGGCAGTTTTCGTTAGAGCAGACGAAGTGTCTCTTATTCCTAAGGTCCTGCTGTAGGTTGGCGTCATTACATACGGGGCAAGACATTTCTATTCAACTCATGGCTTTAAGACTTTTAATAATTTCACATGGGTTCGTTTCACATATTACTCTTACGAAGCCGTTTAGTTTTTCGTGACCTATTTTGCTTGTGCAACATTGACAGTACTTGTTGAACATTTCAGTAGGAACGGTATAGGTGATGCGAGTGCTTATCTTGGGCGCCCTCCTTTAAAGAAAAATTGAGCGGGGGATTTCGCTTGTTTTTGGGCTTGCTTTCGGAGAGCTTGCAACCGTTTTTCGTTTCTCATTTCTGTCCATGACTGATTCGGCTTAAATGACAGCCTAGAACGAACTTGAACTGGCGTGTGGCAACGTGGACAATATTTTTCTTTGCGGTCAACATGTTTCTGTGGATTAACGGGAAATCGGAAACCGCATGAAGGGCATCTTACTACCATAGGATTGCCTCTTTTTCATTCTACTGAGTAGCGCATTACCTTATCTAAGTTCTGTGGTGACCAGCAATCAGGACAGAGATAAGCCTTTTTTCGCTTGTATTGAAAGTGTGACCAGTTTGACCTTTCGTTAGGTTTTGAACGATGCTGAGTTCTGCAAATGAAGCAGACCATGAGTTCTCCTTGAAAGGGAAGCCCTTTGATTCGTTGTCCATTAGTATAGATAACGATAATCTGGTCAAATCTGTGGTTCATTTAAGTAACCCTATGTTTTTTTCTCGACTAGCCCTATAAGTCGAACATCCGCTACAACTTTTATGCCGTGTTGAGCTTCTAACGCTTTCTTAACTTTTAGGGCTTCTTGGGGTGAATGAAAATATCCAATTAAATAAGCTTTGACGTTCTTACTTTCCCACACCAGTCTGGAGGTTTTCCACTCAGTTTTACTCATTTTTTCTTTTCTCCTAATATCAACACGCTTGTTTCATAATTTGGGATTCCGAGTAGAATACAACAGATACAACACCAACGTGGATGAATACAGGGCTTACAGTGGAAGCCTCCCGACTCGTGTTCTCCGCAGATTTCACAGTGGATAAGTTGACCTTTGGAAGCGTGCTGTCTGATAAGGCTCCATGGAATTTGCCTATGAACTAGTTGTTCTATCTTCTTTATTCGCTCTTCAATAGTTTTTGCATTCCATTTCGTTGAGGTGCCCCCGACTCTAATAAACTCCATTTTCAAACCTCTTTTTCCAATTTTGAGGAAAACAGACTAAAATCATAAGAGGATAGATGAGCCAACTTAGCGGGCTAAGCCGAGAGAAGTAGAGTTTTGTGTGTATTTGGGCTGGGTGCCACCAAGGCGTATTAGCGAGAACGATGGGAGTCATTTTTTGTGTTTTCCTTTTTTCTCTTCTTCCTTAATGAGACGTTCTAAAACTTCAACTACAAATTTTGCGTCGTGGAGAGCTACTCGTAAGGCAGTTAATTTTTCATCACTCATACTTGTTGGCGCCCCTTTCCAAAATGTTTGTAAATTTCTCGTAAACGTTTTTCTATTCGCCGGCGAGATCGCCTTATGGCTTTAGATGGACGACAGTCAATTACAATAACGGTTTTTCCTCGTCTACGTTCAAGTCGCATAGTCAATTTTTAACACCGTCTGTTTCTCCATATCTGCAAGTGATGTAAACAGTTTTTCCAGAGAAGGAAATGTGACGGAAGTGCTGACACGGGGTTGGTGCGTCACATTGCTTTTTTACGTTAACCTTGTATTTTGTATCGGGGCAGGTCACGAAAAATTCAGCCATTAATTCTCCATATTTGCAGGTGACATAAACAATTTTGCCTTTGAAAGAAAGGCAGTTAAAGGACTGACATTGGTTACATTGTTTTTTTACATCAACTTTAGAGTTCGTTTGGAGGCATGTTACAAAAAATTCAGCAGTCAACAGAGTCATAGGGTTTAAACCTCAAAGGCATATCATTGAGAAATTAAGGTTTGCATGAAATTCAGTAATCATATTGGTAATATCGTTAAATTTATAATACCCCGTCTCGGGTTTAACGGTGACATAACTGTTTTTTGAAGCCCAGACCACGACCTTATAATCGGATTCGAAATAACCAAATGAGAGGTGGTAAAAACCTTTCTTATCCGTGACTGTATATAAAACATCTCTGAAATCTCCAACAATCACAGCAACAGAGACACTATCTAAAGGCTTACTAGAGTTTGCATCATTAATCCAGCCATGAATATAACCATGCCCATAAAATAAAGGTGTTTTAAGAAGTAGTTGAATAGTGAAGTATATGTTGAAGGATATGGATGTTATGCAAATTATCAAAAGAGTTACAATCGCTAAAATATGTTTCTTCATTTTTTCACTTCGCTTTGTAGGTCTTTTTTCGCTTGTTCAAGCTCATCGATTATGAAGGATATAGCTAATTGTGTGTCGTCTATTTTTTGAACTAGTTTTTGAAGGGCTTGCTTACCTAAATTGAGGATTAAAGCCTCAAGAAAGTTCATTTGCGCCAATTTTAAGCATCTTCCGGTTTTGGTTATTTATTTTGGGCAATTTATTGATTATGGATGTATTTATTGATTATGGATGTATTTTCTATTTTTAGATACTACCTCCAAATTTCGCCTTCTCTAAGGAGCGCCCATGAGTTGATGTCAAACCATTTTTTGTGTTTTTGATTTTGTTGAAAATTATCAACTTGTTCTTTCGTTAATTTGAGGAAGATGGGTTTTTGTCTTCCCCAACATAAAACGGCAACTAGCATTGCCTTTTTATTATTCGTCTCACACCAAGATTTTAATTGATCCCAAGATTCATGGAGTATTTTTAACGTTCCTAAATGGGCGTGATACCTTTGACTTGAAGAAAATGACTGTTGAGAAAGGAACTCGACTCTTTTAACTTCAATACCGAACCCTCGAAAAACAAGGTCGGGAAAGCCTCTGGACCCGGTTGAGGGTGCAGGCTCATGTAGAGACAGTACAGCAAATAAGAGAAGGGAGAAGAGAAAATGAGTTACCGTTCAAAACAAGTCGATAGAGGCTTAAAAGCCGTGCATATATTAGCGAAGTTTCTTGAGAAAAAATACGGGCATCTATCCGTTAGCATACATGAGGAAAACTACCATGACTCTTTACAGGTTGTGACAACCCTTCCATCAACGGATATAATCCACCACTCAGTACAGTTTGGAAAGCATTTCTGGAATGTGGCTCCTGCACTTAATTTCTTTTGTAGCATTTGCTTCAGAGACATTTTAGTTTAACCTCTTTCTTTGCTCTTCTCTTCGTATCTGTGATGTTTCAACTGACGAACATAAATGAGGCATAGGGCAAACAGCATTTTCCTATCACCAGAAGGCATAAGATTCTCGTTTTTACCTACAATTTTGTCGTAGATTTTCTGTGCCAATGCAAAGTCGGATTTTATTTGCTTCTCATTGAGTTCATTTGTAGGATTTGCTTTATTTAACATTGTGACTTTCCGTTGATGAGTAAGTATGAGTAAAAGTGCACCAAAAATACAATCTGTGATGCCGGAGAGAAGCATCAGTGTTTTTGAAAAATTTCCGATAGGTTGGTTTGTGATAATGAAAGACAGTAAACAGAAAAGAAAGCCAATGCCGAAGCTTAGAAGAAGAACTCCTAATCCTTCTTGAACTGAAGGCGTTGTCATTTTGTTTCAGCCCTCATTTTTTTCGCCTTCCACCATTTATAATCATAATAAACAGCCATTCCTACTATTGTAACGCTTAGGATGATTAAGAATAATTCACGGAGAAATGGTATTGAGAACAGATGATGAAGAATGAGAAAAACCAAAGCAATTAGGAAAAGTATCCATGGTAGATGTAGAACTCCCTTAATTTTGCTTTTTATGTAATCCTTTACACTATTATGCAAATTCAATCCCTTTTTCTTTAGCTTTTCTCGGATGATGACAGGGACACTCGCAATATCTAATCATCCATGCTAATCATCATCATAGGTTTTCCTCAGTGTTTTCTTGTGGGCGTAGTATCTTTTTTGCGCAATCGGGACAGTAGATACCTTCTTTGCCTTTGACTTTAAGTGTGTACTTGATGTCGGTGATTTTGAGTATTTTTCGGCATTTACGGTTAGTGCATCTTTCTTCAACGAACACTTCTGAAGGTTTAGGCTTAACTTGGGAAGGCGGCAAGAACCTGTCAAGAGTTTCACTCATAATTTCGTCCACGCTTCATTCTCTTTTTAATTTCATTTATGGTTCTTTTCCAGCCTTTATGGTGAACTGCTCGGTCATCAATTAGGAAAACGGCTGGAGGTTTTTTAACTTCTATTTTATCGAAAGGAACGCCGTGCTTCACTAAAAAATCCTTGATAATGGTTTCGTAATCTTCTACGTAGTTTCCGCCCCCGCTTAGAATAACGATGTCGAAGGTTTTATTGAGTTCTGTCAGGCTGTCCTTGACGCCTTCTTGTAGGATGAACTCTCCTTTCCAGTCGGGGCAAGCAGAACAATTTTTCGTTATTGTATGGTCAAAATCAACAGCTATTATCGGACGGTGGCTGTGGAATGAGGGATGCCAATGACTCCTTGTTTCTTTTGTGCCATTTCTAAGAGGCTTCAAATCTTTACGCTCCTGTAAGTGGAATGGGTTTTGGGTCTTCTTTGGCGAGCTTGGAAGTAGGGTGATTTTTTTCGCCTATTTTTGTCATTAGTTCTTTTACGTGGAGAGGGATTGTTAAAATGGATTCGAAGCCTTTGCCTCTGCCTCTACCTACTTTGTCTGTGGAGAGCAGATCCAATTTCTTAAGATCATTTATTGTATCGTAAAATTTCCAAATAGTGAAGGCGGGAAGTCCTTTTTCAGCAAGTAGATTTCCCCATAGTTTATGGACAATCTTGAAGTTGGCTGGTTGCATCCTCGATATTTTTTCAATTGCGATTAAGAGGAGTTTATGGGGGGTAGGTAGATTATTTATCGTCTCTTCAGCGGATTTGGCTTCTATAGAGGTTATGGCGTCTTCTACGACTCGGAGCGTAATTTTTGGGTCCCCACAATAATCCGCCAGTTCAGCCGATGTTCTTAAAAGGTCTATGGCTAAGCGGGCGTTTCCAAAATGAGAAGCGTATTCACTAATCCTTTGAATAACATCTGTGTCGACTGAGTTAGGCGTTAGGGCATATTCGATCCTTTGATTGAGTATTTGAACCAATTGTTCTTTAGTGTATGGCGGAAAACAAAATTCCCGGCATTTCATGGAACTTCGTGTGTCTTCTGGAATCTCGTTTAAAGCGGTGGGTTTTCGGGACATTAAGAGCATAGTTATGTTGCCACGTCGTGAAAGTGTATGAAGGATTGGTGAGATTTCGTTTATGGCTGTTTTATCGATTTCGTCAAGTAGAAGCAGAGCAGGGGTTCGGATTCGTTCAATGAGGTCGTTTATTATGTTTGACCAAAATCGTGCGTATGTTGGGATCTCTTCAAAGAAAGCCCGTGCAATTTTGCTGGCTATTGCGTGTGTTGTCGCTTTGGCATCTATAGTTACGTAGCGAGACAGAATCTGAGGGGGTATGTTGAGGAGTATAGAACGAGTGACGGTTGTTTTGCCGGTTCCGACGCCCCCGCAAATGAATAAGCTGGAGGGGTTGTGTTGGTTTTTCAGTAACGGCTCAAGAAAGATTTTTATCTGCATGACTTCAATTTCACGGTCAGCTAAAGCGGGTGGAACGAACTCATCTGAAAATGGAATTCGAGTTTGAATGATGGGCATATTAAGCCTCTATGTTTTTATATGTAACGATTTTCCAAGTCATTCTTAGTAATAAAATTGCTACAAACCAAATGCCCGCAAAACTTAATGTTCTCCCAATTGTTAATCCATGGATAATGACATCATATGTAACTATAAAAGCCCAAGCGAGAGAATAGAATCCTAAGAAACCATTAAAAAGAACAGCAAGCCACTTTCTCTTTATTGGTTCTTTAAACATTTCTGTCCAATCAATAAAATCGTCAATAATGGGAATCCTCAATTGTTTCTACTCCTTTTTGAGAGGTTCTTTTGAAAACATCTTGAACTCTCGGATAAATTTTAGATCAGCCTGTCTCAAACGGTCAATGTGTAGTCTATTCGCTTCAGCCTTTAACATCATGGCAAAGAGAGCAAAACAAAGGGCAGTAGCAAAAGAAAATAATGTAATGGGGCGATGAAAGATTAAAGAAAGTGCGCTCATAAGGGTAAAGATAAAGAAATAAAATAAGAAGACCATCGAAGCGTTATGTAAACGCTTTTCATGTTCTGTTCTCGTTTTTTTCACCATTAGCACCTCTATAGAGGTAGTCTATTTCGACAAATCTTGCATGTTGGTTGATTATTAGGTGAGGGAAGTATATCGGTTGGTTCCCAATGCCCTTCATGCCGTTGCGAAGTGTGGTTGAAGATGTATTCGAAACTTATGCTACAATACGTTTTTTGAGTTTTAGGATCTATGGCGTGGGTTATGCCTGAACCGGAGCGCCACATGAAGTCGGACAACTTCAGCATTAAGGAAACCTCATTTTTCTTTTGAATGGTGAAGAATTGCGACTGCATACGGTTCTGAAAGGGGTAAGCCTTCAAGCCTTCGCCATGCGAGCCAAAAATCAGCAAGAAATCGTTTAACCATTTTCCGCATAGCTCGATAATCAATGTGTTGTTTACATGGTGGGTTTTTAGGTTTAACGCTTAACCTCTTCGCTTTCTGTCCTAGTCTTATTAAACATTTCTTATACATTGGACAGTTCTGTGGGTTTTCAATCGGGTTGCCAAGCTTCCGGTTCTCGCTGACCTTTGCTTTATCGTAGATGTCACGGTAGAAAGGCGTTTTTGCCCTTACAAAAGATTTTCCAATTTTCCAACATAAAGTTCTGAGCTTTAAAGGAAAACCGAGCTTTTTTCCTTTTTCACGTTTGATAGCTGTTCCCTCAGCTACGTGTAGTCCACAATACTTCCAGAAACTACTTATGTGGTCAGCCTTGTAAGGGTCGAGCCAAGCGAGAAGCCCGCCAGCAAGAATGGGTCCAATGCCTTTTATGGGTTGTAGAAACTGGGCGCAAACAGGCACGTCTTTTATCTCTTCAGTTATATAATTCTTAATTTCCTTCTCAAGACTTTTTAAAGCTTCAGGGTGAACGCCTTTGACTTCACCGATTTGTCTTAAGCGATTGAAACTGCGGATGCGAACTTCTTGTGTGTCATAGTAGATTTCGACAAGTTGGCGGACTGCTTCACGGTTAAAACCGCTTTTTTTAGATGGGTTTCTAGAGTTGCATAGCTCGCTATCACCGTTTGGTTTCCTTTCCGTTCTTGGCTCGCTACACTTTTTTGGTTTACTATATTCCGCTGGCTCGCTACTTTTCCTGGGGTTACTCATGATGCGTGGCTCGCTATCCTCTTTTGGTTTTCTACATGATTGTGGCTCGTTCATATTTTTGACTCCTATCGATTAACGGCTCGCTTTTCCATCATGGGTTTCTATATCATTTTGGTCTCGCTTTTGCCTTTTAGTTTTCTAGTCTTTCATGGCTCGCTACTTTTTGATGGGTTACTTTCGCCTACTGGCTCGCTTTCGCTTTCTGGATTTCTAGTTTTTCATGGCGATGCGGGCTTCTCGCTTGCAATGGCTCGCTGTTCACCTTTGGTTCACCTTTGGTATAGTGGCTCGCTGTATTGAGTTGGGTTGCTCCCAAATGACGGCTCGCTATCAACAAATGGTTTACTTTGGAGAAATGGCAATAGCTCGCTACCGAACAATGGTTTCCTTTTTCGGTGTGGCTCGCTCTTGGGCTTTGGGCTTCTACACTCATCAGGCTCGCTAATGATCACTGGGTTTCTTATTTCCAATGGCTCGCTCTCTTTCATTGGAAAGCCTCTGATGGTTTTTTAGTAGTTGGTTAAGGTAGTGTGTTATTGAGGCTATTACTAAATAAGTTTTGTGGTTGGTTGAAAAAGGCATGTTCACATCCCAGCACTAATTCTTTTGAGCTTAGCAACAATTTTTTAGAGTATAGAAAAGGTTTTTATTTGAACAGGAGTATAGTGTGAGTTTTGCGGGAGTGGTCGAGGGGTCAAGGGGTAGTCGGAACGCCTTGACAATATGGTGTGGGTCTTGAAGGCATGGGGCAGAACAAGAACGAAGGGGCGCATAAGCCTTTCGCAGAACTCTTTCGTTCTCAGTTGGCTTCCAGTTGGAGAGAAGGAGCATTCCGACGTGTAGACTACTCCCGCAATTTATCTTCAAAGAGTGTTTTAATTTTTAGAATAACGTCGCATGGATTAGAAGGGTCTGCACATTGACATTTGAAGCGTTCATGAAGTATTTTGCAGAGAGCTTGAGCTTCTTCCGCAGTTTTAGGGATGGGCATTATTTTATCTCCTTCATAGTCAATCCTTTCTTGTGACAGTTTTGGCAAATACCGACTTGCCCTTTAGTAGCCCGTGCTACCATTTTTACTTCATCTTCTGTTTTACCACAGCCTATACAAAGAGTTTTGACGGGTTGAGATGAGAGTAATCGCAAGAGTAAGTTGTTCTTTCCGTATAGAAAGACCTCGATGATTGAGCCTTCTTGAATGCTGAGTGCTTTTCGGAAGCGAGAGGGAATTAGAAGTCTGCCTTTAGAGTCTATTTTAACGTGTTCAGAGGGAAGTGTCATTCTTATCCTTGTCCTTGCCGTTGCCAGACTTCTTCAGAAAGAAGGTCTCGAATAGCCATTCTGATCGCCTCATTCCGATTAGGATAGTACTTTTCATTTACTAACCAATCTAATGCTCGGACGTACGGTTCTGGGAGATATACATGGACCAGTTTCATTTTTGGGTCTCCTAAACTCAGTCTTTAATTCTTTCGACAAATGCGAGGGTGTTGCTTTTAATATGTAACCGTATCAGATTGCTTTTGCAGAAATCGGTGATGGTGTTGATGTTCTCACTGTATTCTCTTCTTGCCTGTTCAGTTCTTGCCCGCTTATCGTAATTCCACATGCCAAAAATGATTAAGTCGATAAATTTGAGTTCTTCGAGTAGGGCAATAAGGTTCTGTTTGTAAATGGCTGAGGGGGGGTATGGCTCCATACTAATCCAAACATAATCATGGAAAAGTCGTTTACGAGCATGAAGGTCTGACAAGCGTTCTTTTGGTTTTAAAGTATTCGGCTCGAATTTTTTCCAAAAGTCGTCATCCAGAGATACGATGGTCATGCCATGTCTTATATTACTGAATTGTGAAAGCGCAATTTTAGAAAGAGTAGCTACTTTGACGCTATATGACCGCAATAAAAGGTCTATGAGACTCTCTGTCATGCCTTTTAGTTGTGGTAGAAACGGGTCTGTTAAGAACGATAAGAAAACTCCGAGATCTCTTCTCTGAGTCCAATGAAATTTCCAGTGATGTTCAAGTTGATGTTGAACCAATTCAATGGGTGGTTTTTTAGGAAGGCGAACCTCTTGGTCGTCCTTTTTATAATGTGTGAATTTTGGAACATAGCAATAGCGACATCTGTTAGAACAGCCAAAAGCTATGTTGCACGCATAAATGTTCTCAGTTTCTAATACCGCTCGTGCGGTTTCTCTTGCTAATCCAGATGGTTTATAAAGCCCACCTAACATGGCTTCGTCTTCTCCTCTTCCACTTTAAAACCGCATTTGAAAAGATTGGCTTCGGCAAATTTTGGATTTTCTTTATGCCAGTTTTGGTAGAGATTCGATAAGGGATTATTTTCACATTGGTTGCATTCATGCCTATTTAATGTTTTGAGTGTAGTCTGCTTTATGGAATCTAAGTCGACAGGAATGAATTGGCAGTATCCTTCCTGCCATAACTTGAAACAACAAAGGCATTCTGGACTACCAGGCGTTACGTCGCAATCACCATAACCATCATGCCAACGTCTCATTTAGACTTCAACCTCTTTTCACTTTACTGGAAAATAGGTGGGCGCCGTAAGTGGGCAATCTTCGCAATCAGTCTTTTCGCAGTCGATTTTTCCTGGATAGTTTCCCATCAGTTTATAGACCCTTGAGGACGCCCCTTGGCGTTTTATCCCGATGGTATGAATCATACAGAATAGTAGCGCTTGTCTCTGCCTAAGTTCAGAGATTATTTCTCTGCAGTTTCGTATTCCATCCGTATTTTTCTCGATTCGTGCTTCTATCGGTGCAAGTACCGGCGGATAATTATATTTTGGATTGCGTTTGATTCGTTCTAAGTTTTTCATGTTCCTAGTAAGTCTGGCTTCGAGTTTCTTCTGTGCGTATTCTATGTGTTCGATTGCATTGTTGATATTATTGATCGCTTTCGCCCACTCGTCTTTCCAACACATTAGGCTTCAACCTCTTTTCTGGGGATTTTGGCGCAGTTTAAAGTGATAGGCATGTATTCGCAAGAGGCGATTGTTGGGTCTGCGCCAAATCCTTTCCAGAGTTGTTCTTTAAGGGAATAGTCTTTGAGGCTTCCATGCGTTCCCATTGTTCGAAAGTATGTTCTGTGGATTCGTAGAAACCGCATTTAGGACAAATTTTGTGGATTGTTGTGAGAAAGGTTACTTCTTTTTTAAAGTCGTCAGACAAAGAAGTGAAGGCATCGGGGTCTATGAAAACGGTTGCGGGTTTTTCAAGTGTGAGTAGGGGACCGCAATGATTTGGGCAGGATGTGGATTCGTGCATCTTGATTATCACCTAAAGTGGGAAAGTGGGAAAAGTGGGCTATTAAGCCTTGTGGTTTTTTATTCTATTTTTATATTTTCAAAAAAAGAGGGAAGTGATGTGGTGTCTTGCCTGTCCAGCTATCGAAAGCAGTTTCTCCCGTTCTCCCTTCTCACGTATATAGCCGTCACCGCCGAGTGCGGAGCCTTGGTTAACGCCCCCGTCAACGGAAGACGAAACTGAACTGATCAGCCCTTCAGTCTCATCTCTTTGCAGAGGTCTCCCGTTACACTTCACCCAAGTGTCGGGCACGACGGGGTGCAAAAGTTCTAATCAGCTAAAGGTATTAATAAAATTTTCTTCACGCTTACGGTTGTAGCAAGCGCAATGAAGATGTTATACATGATGTATAACTACTGTCTTGAACATACAAGTAAATCAACATCATAGTGAGGGATAAAATGGAAATCAAAATACCCTCATTGCACCACGCACGGTGCAATTGATATTTAGCGAGTTGGAATACTCCAATGTTGGTAGCGTCGCCTATTTTTAGTCATGTGTAGCAATCGCTTCAAAGGCTCGTTAGGTATTGGCTACGATTGAGCCTTTTGTGACCAACGACTAACCGAAACTGTCAGTCTGGATAGATAGGTGTGGCTTGAGGAGAGGCGTATGATTATAATATGCTTTGTGGCTTACGTAGTATGCTATAGCATAGACTAGATAGATAGATAGATAGATAGGTGTGGCTTGAAAGTATATAGTTTGGAGCCAAGCACTAATCTGGGTTGCCAGCGAAATAGTGATAACTGAAGGGGACTCTTTAGTATTAGGATGTTAACAAATAACTTAAACGAGTCTTCAAGACAAGAGGAGAGAAGTTTGGGCAATCCAGATTCCCGTAAGGGAACCTACGAGATTGAGAATCAATCCAAGAGTTAACACAAAAGTTTACTTATCTCTCCATTATCCCAAGAAGTTTCACACTCATGCTACCTCTTGGATTCCCAAATTTGGGAATCCAAGAGGTAG
>Ga0315310_10001112_pt1 | contig 16960 bp, 15 predicted proteins | sample TDP5_MG_FD_203630 | JGI IMG/M metagenome (GOLD analysis project Ga0315310, IMG submission 203630) | Freshwater sediment microbial communities from Lake Towuti, South Sulawesi, Indonesia - TDP5 | ecosystem: Environmental > Aquatic > Freshwater > Lake > Sediment | place: Indonesia: South Sulawesi... | reverse complement strand
AGGATGTTGCTTAACCGCTACGTTTTTTAGTTTCTACTAATATATCAATTAACACCTATAGTACTTTGATTCATCATAATCGATTTTTTTTGATGCGAGAGGTGTCTTGTAGGTTATGGCGCTTTCTTTCGCCACTATTGCAACCACGCTCGGTCCAGTGATCAAGCCATTGATTGAGAAAGGCGCGAAGATGATTGCCAAGTGGCTTTTCGTCAAGGTTAAAGGTAGGTTTACTGGTGAGGAGAGCGAGATAGAGAGAGACTTGATCAGAGCCATTGAGGAGAAGAATGTCGAGGTATTCATTAAGAAATATGAGCAGGATCTGTCAGTCGACATCGTTCAGAAGATTCGCGCGCTGGGGAATCTCAAGGACCTGTTTGACAAGGTCGGTCGAATACTGCAATACAAGCAGTACAACGAGGATTCTGCCAGCGTCTTCATGGATCTGGCTCGGGCACTTGAAAACGTTGTCACTGGAGTCTCTTTCGCGGAAGCCGGAATCCAAGAGATAGTAGTCCAAGACCCTGAGACGAAGGAGAGAGTGTCTGTGACCAGCGAGGCGTACATGGTAGCCATTCTACTGAGGTTTGCAGCAGCCGTTTGGACTCAGCTAGCGGCGAAGTCAACGCCTTCGATGAAGGGCTGGGCGTTGGAGTACGACGCAAGCATGAACATAGTCGTAGCTAGACCTCAGATATTAGATGAAATGCAAATGGAGAAAAAGGCGGAAGCAGCTGCGTCCAGAGCTATGGCTCCCATGCCACCACCCACGCCATTGATGGGGGCAGCGGCCTCGCTCGACGTACTGAAATTCCGTTCAGCTTACAAGAATCTCATGCAACTCTACAGAGACAGTCTGCCTATACGTGAAAATTACCTTAAAGCAGCCTCTTGCCTCAAGACTGCTCAGTCGAAGGTGATGGCCTCAAAGGATAGGCAACGCAAGACTCACAAGTATATGAATCTTAGCCACTTGGAGGCTTTGGTCTTGGGCTTTAGAGCTGAAGCGCAGTTCTGGCAGTTTAACATGTCCGAAAATCTACCTCAGCTAGCCGAGACCGTTAGCAAGTTCTTTGAAGCAGACCCGGAACGCACGGAGAGATACTTGCTTGAAAGCATGGAAGTGTCTAAAACAGGCCTCAACGAATTCATGGATGTCTTGACTCTATACGAGAACGTAGGTGACGGCCTTGCTGGAGCTCTCAAACTATACAGGGATGCCCTCGACAAATGTGTAGGCGGCAAGGACGAGAAAATGATAAAGCGTAGAATAGATGAAACGAAGAAAAGCGCCTCAAAGAACCCGAGTGTTCTAGTTGCAGATCCAAAGCCAATCCTATAAACGGCGAGCCTACAAGTCAGCGAATACTGATTCCATCTCCGCTAATAAAAGAGGCCAGGGGAACAGGTAGCTTGGGTTCCCAATCTTTTTCTCCAGGACGTTGAAGAAATGGATAGTAACAGCTCATAGCTACAACAATTCTTATGAATGGATTGAATCGTATCTAGTTGTGAGATTCCAGAAGTTCTCGGGAAATCCAATCTGAGGCGAGGACACACCGATTCCTAGAAGAGGAGAACCCTAGATGGCCAAGCAAGAGGAGAAACCGACAGAGAAAACTGTAGTCAGGATCAGTGGTATGCATTGTGCTTCCTGCGCACAAACAATAGAGAGACGTCTAAAGCGCGAAAAAGGAATAGCGGAAGCCAACGTGAGTTTCGCCACCGAGAAAGCAGTTGTAGAATATGACCCAAACAAAGTGAACCTCGGTAAAATCGGCAACGCAATCAGGGAATCGGGCTACGAGCCGATAGGAATCCCAAAGGAAGGAGAAAAAGAGCAAATCAGGAAGATCACCATCAAGGTCACTGGCATGACATGCGCCTCATGTGCAGCAACAGTTGAGAGGTCCCTCAAGAGACTGAAGGGCGTGAAGTCAGCCAACGTGAATATAACAACTGAGAAGGCGGTAGTGGAGTATTCTCCAGATAGATTGTCAATAATGGATTTACGAAAAGCGATCCAAGACGCGGGCTACGGAGTGGAATCAGAGGAGGAAGTTGATAAGTCGGTTGAGGAGATGAAGCGCGCCCGCAGAAGAATGTTTGTTGCGTGGCTGTTCACTATACCGATTATTGCCTGGATGATTCCGGATATGGTGCTCGGCATGGTTTGGCCGGACATGACGATCTACAATTTGGGCATTATACTGCTGGCGGCGCCCGTGATTTTCGGGGCTGGGTTCCCGACGCTTCGCTCAGCTGTGAAGTCAATCATCCACAAGGACGCCAATATGGATGTCCTCATCATGATGGGAACCACGATATCCTTCCTCACTGGGCCACCTGTCTTCTTCACGTCCATTCTGAACTACGCGGGAGTGGGTGGCATGATCATGTCGTTCCATCTCACTGGCAGGTATGTTGAAGCGAAAGCCAGAGGAAGGAGCTCACAAGCTATCAAGCGATTGATGACGCTTGAAGCGAAGTCTGCAAGAATCTTGGTTAAGGGCAAAGAGAAAGAGGTTCCCATCCAAGAAGTGAAGATCGGAGACATAATGATTGTCCGCCCCGGTGAGAAGATACCCACAGATGGGGTTGTTGTTGAAGGGGAAAGCTCTGTTGATGAATCCATGGCGACAGGTGAATCAATGCCCGTCCCGAAGAAAGTCGGTAATGAGGCCATTGGGGCAACGGTGAACCAAGAAGGGTTGCTGAAAGTCAAGGCTACGAAGATCGGTGCGGATACTTTCCTCTCACAAGTCATAAAGATGGTTGAGGAAGCCCAAGGAACAAAGGTTCCTATTCAGCAGTTCGCTGACAAGGTTACGAGATACTTCGTTCCTACAGTTTTGCTGATCGCCTTGTCCACCTTCGTCTCGTGGATGATCATCACGCAAGTCATGGAGGTCGTGGCTAGCTGGGCTGCTCCCTTCTTGCCTTGGGTTAACTTGAGCCAAGCAACTTTCATGCTCGCAATCTTCGCGACAGTCGCTACCCTGGTGATTGCGTGTCCTTGCGCCTTGGGTTTGGCAACTCCCACAGCCCTAATGGTGGGAACAGGGATGGGCGCAGAGCGTGGAATCCTGATCAGGAAAGGAGAGGCCATACAGACCGCAAGGGAAGTAAAAGCCGTGATCCTCGATAAGACGGGAACGCTAACAAAGGGCAAACCCGAAGTGACGGATATTATCGCTCTCGGCACTAATCCCGGTGCCGAGAATAAGGTGCTGTACTATGCTGCAAGTCTTGAGCGAGGCTCTGAACACCCACTGGCTCAGGCTTTAGTCAGCAAAGCCCGTAAGAAGAGGATAAAGCTGGACGAACCCAAGTCCTTCAAGGAAGTAAAGGGGATGGGCGTGGAAGGTTCAGTGAACGGCACTCAAGTGCTCGTTGGCAAACCAGAAATGCTAGGATCGCATGCTGTTAGTGCTGACGCGGAGAAGGAATTCAAAAAGTTACAAAATGAAGCTAAGACGACGATTGTTGTGGCAGTAGATAAAAAGATAATTGGCATCATCGGTATCGCGGATACTCTGAAAGAGGATACGGTTGATGCTATACGTGAACTTGAGGGCATGGGACTGAAAACTATAATGCTTACGGGTGACAACCGTAGAACCGCTGAAGCCATCGCGAAACAGGTTGGAATAAGCGATATATTCGCGGAAGTAATGCCAGACGAGAAATTGAATGTGGTCAAAAAGGCGCAGAAAAAGTATGGTATTGTTGCAATGGTTGGAGACGGGATAAATGATGCTCCCGCCCTGACTCAGGCAAATGTGGGTGTGGCCATTGGAACGGGAACCGATATTGCGATTGAAGCAGGGGACATAATCCTAGTGAGGGGAGACATTTCCGGCTTGGTCAGCGCCGTTAAACTTTCAAAAGCCACCTTTAGGAAGATAAAGCAGAATCTCTTCTGGGCGCTAATCTACAATATCGTCATGATACCACTTGCCATCTTTGGGCTACTTCACCCTGTTATCGCCGAGATATGTATGGCGTTAAGCTCAATAACCGTGGTGTCGAATGCTAACCTATTGAGGCGTGCAAATACTGAACCCTCATACCTAAAACAGAAATAGTTGATATGCAATAGTAAAAGAAATAGGAGAGAAGAGAATAGACGGACGTAAGTGCACTGATATTGGAGATAGTTCCCCGAGAATAATGAAGGGAGGTGAAACGGTATGGCGAGAGACCCAGTTTGTGGAATGGAAGTCAAAGAGAGAACGGCTAAGTTCAAGTCCAATTATAAGGACAGGACCTATTTCTTCTGCGCCAAGGGATGCAAGGATAGGTTTGATTCTGAGCCACAGAAATACGTCAAGAAGTAGTCATCAAAGGTAGTTGCGAATTAGAATAAACACCTCTCTTACCTTGGTATTAGGCCACTTTCTCTTTTTTGTTGCGGTATTCTTAGACAGAAAGTCTTCACAATTGGTGCGACCCTTGCCAGAGTCGTAGTTCTCTTTGTTATAGGGATGAGTCTTCATGGAAGAGGCGTTGCGTCGTAAATATGAGGTACTGAGAGGTTTCATTCAGGAGAAAGGCAAAAACGGAGCTGTAATCGCCTTCTCCGGAGGAGTTGATAGTTCAACCCTGGCAGCTGTCTGTTTCGATGTACTGCGAGAACGAGTAGTGGCTGTGACCGCCAAATCTCAAACGTATCCCCGTGAAGAGCTTAAGGAAGCTAAAAAGGTGGCTAGAGAGATAGGCATCAAACACTACATCGTAGAAACCAATGAACTCTCAAACGAGGACTTTGCCAAGAACCCGGAGAACCGATGCTATTACTGTAAGGGCGAGTTGCTCGACGTGTTACGAGACTATGCAGCCAAACTTGGGTTCAAAGTCGTCTTCGAAGGCACAAACTACAGTGACTTGAGTGGACATAGACCTGGATTCAAAGCCATCAAGGAAAAGAAAAATGTTTTCAGCCCTTGGGTTGAAGCCAAGATCACCAAGGAAGAGATCAGAGAACTAGCAAGAGAATTGGGTCTCTCCACCTACGACAAACCTGCTTCACCTTGCTTAGCCTCCCGCATACCTTACGGGGAGAGGATTACGGAAGAGCGACTCAAGAGAATTGAGTCAGCTGAGCGAGTGATAAGGAAAATCACTGGAGTTAAGGAACTCCGGGTTCGTGACCATGGGAACCTAGCAAGAATAGAGGTCGGTAGTACCGAGCGAGGCTTACTCTTCAACTTGGAGCTTATGGATAGGATCGTAGGGGAACTCAAAAAGCTGGGATTCAAGTTCATCACTATGGATTTAGAGGGATATAGAACAGGGAGCCTGCTAGCTGCCGTGAAAAAATAGGCAGTTCTTTACAGATACACGGAAAGAGAAGCCAAGATCATTGTCCCAGTTATGAATGTGAGAACCCCCGAGACGCAACCGGAGAAGTACTTCCCCCGTTTTAGAGCCGTCCCGCAGTGAAGGATACCATTGCCAACCCCCACGAGAGCCATACCCACTCCGAAAAACCACGACCATGATGCTCCAAGATAGATCGGCCAGTAGAAGGCAAGCATGACCGCGTTCAAGATGATGTTGAAGAGAACGAAGAAGGCACGGTCCATCATGGGCTCTCTGCTCCAGGAACGTCTTCGAAACGCAGAGAAGGGAGTCACCGTGAGTTGCATCCAGAACTTTGTCGCATATTCCTCGAGGCTGTGAACCATCTGCGCGAGACACAGTAGCAGGTAGAATGTTGCTGAGAAGGAAATGGTGACCTTAAAGGCATCGAAGACAAGCCCAAACAGCAAAGATGAAACTACTAGGGCGGCGATGGCTAGAACAACGGGTTTGAAAACTCTCATGCCTCAATGCTCAGCATAACACTTATATGAAACTGATGATTGGCGGCGCAACGGACTAAACTCGTTAAATAATCGTTCATCCGTATCCTAAGTGGGAAGCTAAAATGCAGTTTGGTGTAGTCCTTCACGTTTCAGCGACTTATGCAACATGGGCTACACTGTCGAGTATCGCGAAGGAAGCTGAGCATCTAGGGTATGATTCCGTATGGGTTTCAGATCACCTCATTTCGCCTAGTGGTCGTCCACATGCGTTGGAATCTTGGACAGTTCTTTCCGCGCTAGCGGCATTGACTCACAGGATCAGACTGGGAACATATGTGCTTTGTAACCAGTTCCGTCATCCATCGTTGCTAGCTAAGATGACATCAACACTAGACAACATTTCTCAAGGAAGACTTGAACTGGGCATAGGTGCCGGATGGTTCAAGAATGAACATACGGCATTTGGCTTCAACTGGGATAAGCTTTCCACAAGGGTAGAGAAACTGAGAGAGAGCATAGACATCATCAAAAGACTTTGGACAGAGAAACTTGTAACTTATGAAGGTGAACACTTCCGATTGAAGGATGTCACCTTAGAGCCAAAGCCATCCCAGAAGCCACATCCACCCATCTGGGTTGGGGGTAGCTCCAGCGCCGTTATAAAAGTGGTTGCTGAATTAGGTGATGGATGGATCCCAGTGCTCCCAACACCTAAGCAACTTTCTGATGGCGTATCACAGATAAAAGAGAGAATGAGGCAAACAGGTAGAGACCCTCAAAAGCTACAAGTAGCATATGGCGGCAGCGGATGTGCACTGATAGCTGAAGACGAAGAACAAGTTAGAAAGCTAGCAGAACCACTTGTTCATGAAATGGGGAAGCCCTTGGATAAATTAACATGTTTAATTGGGACCCCTGAGCAATGCATACAAAGAGTACGGGAGTATCAGGAAGCCGGGGCCCAGAAGATAGTGGCTGGCTTCTACGACTTCCCTTCTACACAGGGGCTAAATCTCTTCGCTAAGTCAGTCATACCTTCTTTCAGATGAAAGACTCTGTCACACGTCACGCGCTCCGCTTGGGTTTTCTGCAACGCATATATATACACTCTCATTCAGATTTGACAGCGGAGTGCTAGCTTCGACCCTTGAATGTTTAAATACGAAATTAGCACTATTCTGAAACGGAGGAGAGAATGTCATTATCAGAGTACTTTGCTGCGGTCTTTCTTGGCATTCAGTTGGTGGATATCAATGGTTGACAAGTATGATGTGGTGGTCATAGGAGCTGGCTTGGGCGGTCTATCCTCGGCAGCGCTGCTAGCGAAAAGCGGAGTGAGCGTAATGCTTCTGGAGCGCAGTCATCTTCCTGGAGGATATGCTACATCATTTGTGAGAGGACGATTCGAATTTGAAGTTTCTCTTCATGAGCTTTCGGGCATTGATCTATTAGAGAAGCGCGGTACTCTCTACCGCTATTTGGATTCACTCGGAGTAGCGAGCAAGGTCAAGTTTGCAAGCCTCGATCATTTCTACAGAGCCGTGTTCCCTGATCTTGATATTACAATCCCTGTTGGGAGAGAGAAGGTTGAAAGCGTTCTCATCGATAGCTTCCCACGTGAGTCAGATGGAATCAAGAAGATTCTCGATGAGATCTATGCCACTTCGCGCGCCTTCAGCGCTTTGTCAAGGGGAAAACCCGAGATGGCGAAAGAGGAAGTTCATCACAGCCTTTTCGACAAGATGTACAAGACTTGGGGTGAAGTGGCGAACGCATATGTCAAAGACATCAAGCTGAGAGCAGTGCTTGGAACGATATGGCCATACCTTGGTTTGCCGCCTTCACAACTTTCATATCTTGTTATGGCCACCGGCTTGGTCTCCTATATTAATAGGGGACCAAAGCAGATTATTGGAAAGTCAACTACTCTGGCTAATGCCTTTGTTGAGGTCATTGAGGAGAATGGCGGCGAAATCAGACTAAACTGTGGTGCCAAGAAGATCCTTACGGACGGCGGAAAAGTAAAAGGTGTAGTAACAGACAGTGACGAGGAAATTGGTGCTGACTATATAGTTTCGAATGTTAATCCCATCACGGTTGCTCTAAACTTGATCGGAAGAGACAAGGTGCCCCAGCCCTTTTTGAAAACAATAAGGTCTAGTGAGGTCAGCGCATCAGCAGTAGGCGTCTACATGGGCATGGATGTCACCTGCAAGGAACTCGGTGTGAACGATTTCGAAATATTCTATTACGATCAGTACGATTTTGACCGCATTTACGAGTCTAGAAAGAAATTTGCTGAACCCGAGGGACTCGTGCTTGCGGCTTACAACCAGGCTGATCCCAACTTTTCCCCACCAGGAACCTCCGTAATCGTGCTTGTATCGCTCTCCGATGCAGAACTGTGGTATAAGGTTCCCCCCTCAAGGTACATGGAAACGAAGAACAAGTTCGCTGACATGATTATCAATAAGGCGGAGAAATATGTGCCTGGCTTGAGGGAGCACGCAGAGGTCGTTGAGGTCGCTACCCCAATAACCTTTATGAGATTCACCAGAAACCCAGGAGGAAGTTATCTTGGATTCACCTACTCCGCTAAGGACAACCCCTTAACACGCATGCCTCAGGAGGGCCCCTTTAGAGGACTTTACTTTGCTGGAGCCTGGACCCAACCAGGGGGAGGATATGAAACGACCATACTATCCGGTGCAATGGTTGCACAGAAAATACTAACGTTGACAAAAGCACGCAAGAAAGGGAGTGGGTAAGAATGCCTGATACAAAGCAACCAAGAGACTATACTAAGGACCCAGACTTCGTAAAGAGGGCAGTGGAGAGTATTCACCCTGAAAGAATGCGCCTCAAAGTGAGAAGAGTCATAGAAGAAACGACAAGCACTAAGACCTTCAGGATGGTTCCTGTGAAAGGGATATTGCCGCCATTCAGAGCTGGTCAGTACGTGAATCTGTTCGTCAATATAGATGGAGTTCTTACAAGTCGACCTTACAGCATATCCTCGTCTCCTACCCAGACTGAATACATAGACTTGACTGTGCGCAGAAAGGAGGGCGGCTTCGTATCCAACTATCTAGCGGACAAGGTTAAGGTAGGAGACGAATTCGAAACTACAGGACCAGCTGGACAGTTTTACTATGAACCGCTTATAGATGGAAAGAACTTAGTTTTCCTAGCTGGAGGAAGCGGAATTACACCTTTCATGAGCATATTGCGGGAGGTTGGCGATAGAAAGCTAGACATTAACATATGGCTCATCTACGGGAGTAGAGTACCTAACGATGTCATTTTCGGGAAGGAGCTTGAGGAGATTGCCAAACGGCACCGCAAACTAAAGTACACCGTAGTCATTTCTGAGCCGCATAAAAGCTGGAGGGGACTCTGCGGCTTCTTGAACAAGGTTATAATAAGTGAGCAGGTAGAGACTGTTGAGGGAAAGACGTTCTACATTTGTGGCCCACAAGCCATGTACGCTTTCTGTGAGGGAGAACTTGAAAGCCTGGAAATCCCGGGGAGGAAAATCAGAAGAGAATCATACGGTCCACCTGATGATGTCACAAAGGAACCAGGATGGCCCATAGGCTTATCACCAGACACCGAATTCACCGTTGAAGTACTGGGAAAAAAAACGTTCAAAGCTCGGGCGGGAGAACCGCTCATGAACTCCCTTGAAAGAGAAAGCATAGTAATCCCAGCGGTTTGCCGCTCAGGCGTGTGCACTACTTGTCGCACGAAGTTGATTTCAGGAAAGGTTTTCATGCCAAGCACCGTAACACTGTTAGAAGGCGACCGCAAGTTCGGGTACATTCATCCATGCATGGCATACCCAACCGAGAACCTTAAGATTCGAATCTGACCTCACCTGTTTCTACTTTCCCTAAATGTTCCAAGAGCATGCTTCAATCTACTTCGAATTGGGGAAGCGCGATCATCTGTCGAGTATAGCGCTCCAATTCCATGTAATGTCTATCAGCTTCCCCCATTGCGGAGAGTTGAACCAACGTGATAAAAGCGATATTATTTGACCTTGGGGACACGCTCATTACAGAGGAAAGTGTGGGCGATAAACATACGTCAGAGGTTGAACTGGAGAAGGTTCCATTCGTAGACGAAGTTCTCCAGAAGTTAAGGGGAAAGTATAAGCTTGCAGTTGTAACCAATACGGGTGTCTCCAAGGAAGAGGACATTCGAAAAGCTTTGCGAACAGTTGGACTAGCGGAGTACTTTGATGCAATCGTGACATCTGTTGACGTTGGTCACGAGAAACCCGACGAAAGAATATTCCGCGTAGCACTGAAAAAGCTTGGTGTAAAGCCAGGTGAAGCCGTGATGGTTGGCAACAGAATAAGGACGGATGTGCTTGGGGCGAACAAGGTTGGCATGAAGACGATTTACTTCAATTGGAACGACAGGTACCCCGAGAAGGTCGAGTCACCTCTTGAGAAACCAAACTACACGATCAATTCGATCAAAGATCTTCTGGATGCTCTCCCAAGTCTTGAAAGAAAAGGGAATTACCTGGAATAATGATCTCGTTTCTCTAGTTTGTCAATGGCTGAGGGGAGTTGAGTTACGTGATGAATTGTAGCATCTGCTTCTTGGCATGTAGATCCTTTCTTTGAGACAAATATGGTTTTCATTCCGACGCCTTTCGCACCCTTGATGTATGCTTCTGCATCGTCTCCGACAAAAACACATTGATTGCTTCTCAGGTTTAGAGAAGAGAGAGCTACTTGGAATATCTTTGGGCTGGGCTTTACCCAACCAACTTCACGAGAAATCAATATAACATCAAAGAACTCCCCCAGGCCAAACCTCTTAAGAATACTGTGGATGGCGGGTGGGTAGGCGAAGTTTGTAATTAGACCTAGCTTGCGCTTCGAGCGAAGAGTTTGAAGTATCTCTGGGACCTCTTTTTCCATCTCTATATAATTCATGTAGCTCGCATAGTGATCATCTGTGGCTTTCCTGACGACCGCAGAATCAGGCGCGACTTTTGATCCAAGAGCATTGAGAGTCTTGGATACTCTTTCATTGATGTCGTACTCGTGTAGCGTCTTTTTCTGCCATTCGATTTGTTCAGCGCGGATAAACATGTACTTCTCATGGAAAGAAGGCCAATCAACTTTGATCCCGCTCTTCACAAGGGAATCATGAGTGACCTTGACTAACTTGTCAAATAGGGACATCTCCTTGTCGCCCTCTCTTGCTACTGACTTTGCGTCCCATGGAAATCTGACCAAGGTATCGCCAAGGTCGAAGATTATTGCGGCGAACATGTGATATCCCTTACTCCGAATTTAGTTCTCCAAACCATTCTCGACTAGATTCTGTTAAAGGCTTGCTCTAGATCTGCGATGATGTCTTCAGGGTCTTCTATTCCCAAAGATAATCTGACCAGCTGGTCTGTTATTGCTGCATTCTTTAGATCCTCTGGACTGACGAAGTAGTGTGAGGAAGTGACTGGCTGAGTAACCAAAGTCTCAACCCCTCCCAAGCTGGCAGCCAGGTAACACAATTTGAGGCTGTCTACAAACTTCATGCTCTTCTCTAGGTCCCCATCGATTTCGAAGCTGACGACCCCTCCGAAACCCTTCATCTGCTGCCTAGCAACCTTGTGTTGAGGATGGCTCGGCAGTCCTGGGTAATAGACTTTTTTAGCCTTGGGGTGCTTCTCAAGGTACCTTGCCACAGCCATGCCGTTCGAGTTGTGTTTCTCCATTCTCAGACCAAGTGTTTTCAATCCTCGTAGAAGTAGCCATGCGGCGTGTGGATCAAGGGTTCCACCCAATGGTTTGCGCATGCCCCTTAGCTTCTTGATGAAGCTTTCTGATCCGCAGACGACTCCTGCGGTGATGTCATGGTGTCCTCCAAGGTACTTTGTGGCGCTGTGAACGGTGACGTCAACTCCGAACTCTATTGGCCTAAGATTGTATGGGGAAGCGAAGGTGCTGTCAACTACGGAGGTAATTCCTTTCTTTTTGCTGAGTTCAGCCACCTTACTCACGTCAATAACCTTGAGGGTGGGATTCGTGGGCGTCTCGGTGAATATGACTTTGGTATTACTTTGGACTTGAGACGCCATTTCATCAAGATCCGTGGTTTCCACAAGGCTCACCTCGACACCGTACCTTGGCAAGACCTCTTTGAAGAACTGCAAAGTTCCACCGTACAGATCCTTAGTAGATACAATATGGTCTCTGTAGGAAACTAAAGTGAGGATGGTTGTCGCTATGGCTGCCATGCCCGATGAGAATGCCGCCGCCTCCTCGGCGCGTTCGAGTTCGGTCATCTTCCTCTCAACATTTCTAACTGTTGGATTGCCGAATCTAGTGTATAGGTATCCTTCCGTCTTTTCACTAACAACATCTACAAGTTCCTTGGTGGTTGAGAAGGCGAAAACGGATGTTTCGTAGATAGGGGTGACGAAAGACCCACTGGATTGATCTCGATTTTCTCCACTGTGAACTGCCTTTGTTGAAAATCCTCTACTTTTATGAGTCAACCTCATCAACTCCAACGAGTATTAGTGAATAGAATTGTTCCTTTTATGTGTTCGTGATCCGATCAGCCTGATCATGATCTATGCAGAGTCTGGAAACTCCAAGAGAGTATCATATCACGTTATATTGGATGAGCCATCATTATAGTAGGGGACGAATGAGGATTGAAGAAAGTAATCGTGGTCTATGAGTCAAAGTACGGTAACACCAAGATCGTGGCAGAAAAGATCGCAGAGGGCTTAGGGACTGGAAAGGGTATCAAGGTGGATGTTACGAATCTGAAAGATGTTGATCTTAACAGAATCCCTGATTACGACGTGATATTGATCGGTTCCCCTAATCATATGGGGCGCCAAACAAGAGGGATCAAGAAGTTCATTGACAAGCTTGGTAAGCTCAAGCTTAAGAATAAATTCGCAGCTGTCTTCGACACATGCGGGTCGAAGGATTTTGAGAAAGCAGTCAAGAAAATGGAGAAACAATTGGCGAAAGTGGCTCCAGGATTGAAACTAGTATCTCTAGGTCTCTCAATAGAAGTCAAAGGAATGAAGGGACCGATACTCGAAGAGGGTCTCCCCAAGTGTGAGGAGTTTGGAAGGAGAATAGGGGCGCAAATCCTATAGTCTTACCAGAAGAATCTCGCACACTACTGCATAAAAGCAGAACAGGATCCCTGAGGTGCAAACAGTATGTTGAAAGGCGATTTAGAGGGGAAATTCCTGAAGAGAGGATTCAGTGATTTCAAATGGATTGATCCTAAGAAGATCGTAGTCTCAAATTGGGTTAGGATGAAATGTATGTATGGATGTAAGGAGTACGGCAGGAACGCTTCCTGCCCTCCAAATACCCCCTCAGTTCCGGAGTGCGAGAAATTCTTCCAAGAATTCAAGGAAGCAGTCATTTTCCATTTCCCAAAGAGAGTCAAGAAGCCCGAAGACCGTCATGCGTGGACGAAGGAGATCAATCGCGGTCTTTTGGAACTTGAAAAAGACGTTTTTCTCTCAGGCTACCGAAAAGCGTTCCTACTATTCATGGACAGCTGTGGACTCTGTGAACAATGCACAGGTAGCAGACAGACATGTAGACAGCCGAGGCTGTCACGTCCCACTCCAGAAGGGATGGCAGTCGATGTCTTCGCGACGGTCAGGCAGATAGGTTATCCTATTGAAGTGCTCAAGGATTACTCGGATACAATGAATCGATATGCCATATTGATGATCGAGTAGAATACCATGATGGACAATGGCAGACTCATGAGGGCGCGATGAAAAGGAGAATTCAAGAAGGTCGTGGAGCGCTATCTTCGATGGCCGTGTGGAGGCAAGTAGCAGACTTAACAAGCTAGAAAGGTCGAATGGTGAAGAAAGACCAATCAGTCAAGGAGACGCGCAGTGCTAATAGACCTAGAGAAGGATTTTGTAAAAGAGCAGAACAAGAGACATTAGGACCAAAGATTGCGTAACTACCGTGATCCATTTTGGATTGTGTGCAGCCAAATCAGTGATCTCGTTCGCAATTGAACTTCTATTGGTGGAAGCATACTTCTTGGAAAGTGAATAGAGCCGCTTGTACTGTCTAAGAACATAGGCGTCAGCAAATACTATGGAAAGCAGGAAGACGTTCAATATCGGATAAGATCCATAGAACAGCACCCAGAAGAAAGCTGTCCCGCAGAGTATACCTCCCGCGCTCATCATCAAAATGCTAAGGAAGGAAGACTTGACGAGACCCAGCCGGACGGTCATGGTCTTCACTCCCATTGCCTTGTCGCTGAAATAGTCCCGGATCTCAGTCGGTATGATCACACTGTACACTGTCAAAGCTTGGCCTGACAAGAAAATGAGGAAAATGAGACTTGGCTCAGGTGCGAATGTGTAATATACGAACAGCATCGGGATGATGGAGAGGACTAGTATGATGGCAATCATCTCTAGCCAAGATCGCTTCTTCAGTCTTATCGGCGGAGTAGAATAAGCGAATGCCAAGAAAGTCCCAGCCACCCAGAGAAGAACAAGAGTAAGTTTTCCCTCGATTTCGTACATCAGATATAGAGGAACCAAACTGAGAAGAAACTCAACAACCACGAATGACTTGACTTTTCGCCGTCCCAGTCGATCCATGGCTTGAACGAGATGCTTTTTCCGCTTATCCTTTAAGTCAAGGCTATAGTCACCCAATGTATTCAGCTGAGCTCCAAAGGCAGAGATCAGAGATATCGTGAGAAAACATAAGACTACCAAGATCGCCAAGTTCCACGTGAAACTTACGGGCGCACTGATAGCCCAGGAAAACCCCAAGAAAAGCGAACCCAAGTTCGCTGGGATAAACTCTGGTCTCGAAACCGTGAATATTGATCCCTTCTTCTTGGACACCTTTGGATCAGCCCCAGACCAACTGCATTTGGCTGATATAAATAACCTCTGTTGCATTTTTACGAAAGACTACTCAAAGGGTAGCGGTCGAGTCTACTCTTGTCAGAAGTTGAGTTTTCTTGACTGTGCATTTCGCACGCTTTCCCGTTGTTCAAACCAATGAGTGGAGTTCTTTCATATTAACGACCCTTTTTTCGACGCGTGATTTTTCAGCCGCAAAAGCCATCAAGTGGCTTTCTAGTGATGCTCGAGCATCGGTAAGAGGGATCTCCTTGAACCCGGGTTGCAGAGAGTCAAGGAATCCTTCGGTGAGTCTCCAGTCTCCCCCACCATGCGCTTCGGTGCGTCTTTGAAGTTCTATGAGGTACCTCTTTTCCCCTGTTTGAGACTCGGTGAATACCAGTTCCTCGCCGTAGTCCATGAAGGATCCAATCATGGTTCCTTTGGTTCCATCAATTCGGAGGGTTCTTCCTTCGAGTGCGGAGTGACCTTGCATCGTTAATTCGGCTGTGACTCGGTTTTCAAATTCTATAACTGTTTGTTGATGGTCAACCACGTTATTGTCACAATGGTAGACACAGCGCCCATAGGGCCCTTTTCTTAGGGCTTTTAGTTTGCCCTCTTTTGAGAAGTCGCTTGTAATCATGCTTACGGGCCATTCTGTGAAATCTGCCAATCTTTTTAGTGGGCGGATTATCTTGCTAAGGATCGGAACTGACTTCGGGTGATTTGAGAAGAATCGGAACATTCTGGAAGGGGAACTCTTTCCCATATTGTAGATGCCCTGTATCTGGATGTAGATTTTAATTGCACTGAACATGCACGTGTTGATGATTGGACATGCGTCAGTGCATCGAGCGGGGGCACCGGCAGGAGCATGCTCAGGGTTGAAATAAGAGTTGGAGCCAAAAGAAGAAATGTGAGTCGGTTTCTTCCCCACGATCCAATATATCAAGTCGAAATCATGGCAGCACTTGGAGAGAATCATTGGGGCAGATATGTTAGAGTTTCGCCAGTTTCCGCGGACGAAGCTGTGAGCCATGTGCCAGTAAGCTACATTCTCCCGATGAGTGACTGAGATTATTTCACCGAGTTGTCTGCTGTCGATGAATGATTTGACTTTCGACCAGAAGTCCGTGTAGCGCAGCACATGACATATTTGCAGCTGCCTATTCGCTTCCTTGGCTTTCCTCACCAGTTTGACACAGTCTTCCAAAGTTGTTGCCATGGGCTTTTCCAGTAGGACGTCATACCCTCGTCGCAGCGCAAGCATGGTTGGATCGACATGCATTTGATCTGGTGTGCAGATGAATGCGGTACGCGCGAACTGTTTTTTTCGCAGGAGCTCTTCCCAAGATTTGAAGCAGTTTCTAGGCGGAATATCGTGTTGTTCAGCGAATCTTACACGCCAGGCGCTCCGTGGTTCCGCGACGGCCACGAACTTCAGTCTTTCTGGATTCTTTAGGGCGTAGCCCCCATAAGTCTCAGTGCCTCTATGTCCGGCACCCACCAGAATTGCAGTAATCTGTTCTGGCATTGGTCTACCACCTGCGCAGTCAATCTTTCTGTATTCTGACTTAAATCATATCTCTTATGATTGAACCCGAATTCCTAGTTAGACGTCAAGCGAAAAAGCAGACTAGTTGAAGTCACTTGCGAGAAAAAGCTTCTTATTTGAGAGGTGTTAACCTACTACCATGGTGAAGATTGAAGAATGGTCTAACAAGGAAATTGACGAAGCATGTTCCTTCAGAAACTTAGTCAACCATATGTACGATAAGATCCAATTCCACGACGGGGGAGGTAAATATGCTTTCCGAAAATCGGTCAGGTCTAGGGAAGACTTCAAGAACTGGCAGAAAGAGTTCAGAGCAGAGATCATTGAATCCTTGAAAATAAAAGACATGCTCAAGGATAGACACAAGATCAAACTGGTCAAGAGTGCCCGGAATTCCCATTGGAATGAGAAAGCCTACGTGATAGAGCGCTTCTATATCGAGTCTTGGATGGATACACTGATCCCGGTTCTTCTCTGCGTTCCCAAGAGTTCCGAAAAGCGTAAGATCCGAGTTCCTGCAGTGATATGCGCACACGGTCATACGATGAGGAAAGAGAACCTTGTAGGTAAGAAAAGAAATCTCATCTACAGATCAAAGTGGGCAAAGGATCTTGTGAAGATGGGATGTATAACGATCAGCATGGATCAGTGGGGCTTCGGTGAGCGCGGCGTGCCCCCTTGGAAAGCATTCAGGAAACTCCG
>Ga0315310_10001111_pt1 | contig 16964 bp, 12 predicted proteins | sample TDP5_MG_FD_203630 | JGI IMG/M metagenome (GOLD analysis project Ga0315310, IMG submission 203630) | Freshwater sediment microbial communities from Lake Towuti, South Sulawesi, Indonesia - TDP5 | ecosystem: Environmental > Aquatic > Freshwater > Lake > Sediment | place: Indonesia: South Sulawesi... | reverse complement strand
ACGGTCATCTTTACGGTTTTGGTTTCGCCAGCTGGCACAGTAGTAATACTGAAAGCGAGAAGCTCAGGCCAATTAGGCCAGGCTCTCGCTGGTCCTTTCCTGACATCTACTTGGTGTAGGTGGTCTACTTCTCCAGTGTTTTTGAGAGTTACTGAAACAACCGCTGGCTTTCCAACCTCAACCATGCCCGGAGAGATTGAACAGTCAACAGTCTCGATCTTTGCTGACTTTACATTGGTGACCTTAGTGAGGAAGCAATTGATACTTTCTTGATGCTCGTAGGGGTCGTCTTTGGTCGGCCAGTTAACCCATCGGTCTGAGCAATGTTTGCCTACAAATGAGTAATGGCGGTTCATTGGGATGAAGGTAAGTTGTGGAACAACTACTGATTGTATCTTCTTAGCGATCTCTATTGACTTGGGGCTGCCAATTGGATAACTGTACGCCTCGGTGATCAATTCCTTGACATCTGTTGCTGTATTTTCGCATTCAGGGTACGAACCATTCCAGTATTGCTGGTAGTCACTTGGACTTAGGTCCCATGCACCAACGCCCCCCACGAAGCAGCTATACCATGAATCGAACGGCTCAAAAGGTCCGATACCGATGCGCTCAGTGTAGCTCATCTCGAAATCTCTTGCCTCAAGTTTAGCAGCCCAGGCTCCATAGGTGTAACCGGCTACTGAAGTATCTATCCCGATGTCCCGAAGACACTTGGACACTATGTCGAACGCCATTTCAGCGTCCGTCCATCCTGAAACAACATTTATTGTGAAAGGCCCAACCTTCTGCCCCTCCCAAGTCCATCCCTCTTCAACGCTCCCTTGACAGTGCTCTTTCAATACTTCCACCGCCTTGGCCGGATCGTACTTGATGTGTAGAAGTCCTGCACGAATCTCTGTGTCGAAGTTCTCGGTGATCAGACTATTATCAACATATTCGGCATACAAAGGAAATCGAGGATGAAGCAGACTCGTAGATCCCCAGACGTAGAAGCCGTTCACACTCGCAATCTTGTCATAGTCTATCGCGTATGCTAGTGCATACCGGAACCATCGCTGCCGGAAAATGGGGATTCTCATGTTCAGCGCCAGAATCTGTCCACCGGAAGCGCCCACCTCGCCCATACTCCCCCAATCAGGAGCATCAACGTCCCAAGCCCCAAAACGGTCCTTATTCTGGGTTATGAACTCGTACTCGCCTTCCACCGTATCGTGCAAGTTATCAATGTCACCGCTTCTGAAGAGTCTAGCTTCCGGCTCGTAGGCTTCAAAATGTTCAACCGTGAAATACTTTGGAGCAACACTCCAACCGATCTTGTTACCCCACCAATCGTCCACTCTTACCCATATGGTTCTTGTTGGAGAAGCATAGTACAATGTGTATGGACCTGATGCTTCCATAGCCTCGGGATCGTCGTTCAAGTACTCCAGTATCTTCTCACCCTTTTCCTCTATGAGTTTAGACCATCTTGCTTCAGAGAAGATTGGATACATCAATATGCCGTCTACTCTAATGTCATGTGAATATCCTTCAGCGATGTTGACGCGTACTGTATGCTCATCTACGGCTTCTAAAGATTTAATGTAGGTTTGAAGAGCGGTCACCAGTGGTCCACCGAAAGTCTCGTTACCTAACGTGCTCAACGAGAAAACGACATCTTCAGCTGTTACGGGTGATCCATCACGAAAGTGAGGTTCTTCTCGTAGGTAGATCATGAAAGTGTAGTCGTCAACCCACTCCCAACTTCCTGCTAACCAAGGCTTTATCTGACCAGTCAGTTGATCCCAGTATCCGAGCCATTCGTAAACTAGGGGATGACGGTCCATGCTGTACTCCTCAATGCTCCAAAATTGAACTGGGTTATATGAGGGAGAGCCGCCTCCTGCCATTGAGAACGTAAATGTATCTTCTCTAGGAATCTTTTCTTCTTCCTGCGCCAAGATCATAGTGGTGAAACTCATCGAAAACAGCAAAAGCAAAGCCATTGTAGCATGCTTATTCCATTTCATAGTGGTCAAACACTCCGTTCGGCAACTCATTCTATCTGAAAACTTTATAAGTTTTTCGGTAGATGAAACGACCAGTCGAAACTCCTAGTGGATTCAACTGTAGAGTCTCACCAATGGATTAATCAAACCTCTCAAGGCGCTCCAGGAACATTCAACGACGTGAATAAGGCGTAAAGAAATATCGTTTCTGGGTTCTCGGGTCTTGGCACGCGCAAGGAAAGTCTTACTAGGTTTGAGCTTAAAGTAGATTCTGAAAAACGAATCTGACGGAAAACTTTTTTAGATTGCACCGCAACAGTGGATAGAGATTAAGATGAAAGCCGGAGGAAATGTTCAAAAGGTGAAAAGTCCCTTCGCTATATTTGTTTATAGAAAGTTTGCCTTACTCTTAGCCTCGATTTTTGTAGGAATGACGTTTGTATTCATTTTCCCCCGTCTGCTACCTTACTCCCCTGTAGATATTATGATTGGACGAATAGTCGGCGCAGGGGGCACTTCTCTGGGTGGGCAACAGTCAGTAGGGGGAGTTGAAGCCGGTTCCCTTGAAGCCATGCGGAAGGTATATGAGGAAAAATTCGGGCTAACACAACCGTTGTCCACACAATATTTTCTTTTTTGGAGAAGGTTCTTTACTATGGATTTCGGGTTGTCGTATTGGCGGTATCCGCAACCTGTCGAACGTTTAGTATTGTATGCTTTACCTTGGACAATGGCTCTAATGCTTCCAGTTGTGCCGATTGGGTTTGTTGTTGGAAACTGGCTTGGATCCAGAGCCGCATTCTACAGAGGTAAACTGGGCAACCTTTTTTTCGGCATTGCCCTTTATATGTTTCAAGCGCCTTACTACTGGTTTGCGCTGATTCTAGTGTTTGTTTTCGGGGTTAAGTTGGGGTGGTTTCCCCTTTACGGTGCGTACTCCAGACATTGGATACGTCCTGTTCTAAGTCTTGAGTGGTTTCTAGACGCAGTTTGGCATTATTCTCTTCCCTTTTTATCGCTTGTGGGTTCGGGAATAGGCGGTTGGGCTGTTGACATGAGGGCGCTTGTGCTCTACGAGATGCAATCCGACTACGTCCAGTACGCTAATCAGCTAGGCTTTGGTAAAGGCAAGCTAAGAAAATACATGGAGAAGAACGCTATCCTACCTAACTTCACTTGGCTTCCCATGAGTATCAGCAACCTTGTCAGTCAAACGCTATTAATCGAGGTTGTCTTCGGGTACCCTGGAATTGGCAACCTAGCATTCAACGCCGTCTTCGCTCTGGATTACCCTCTGATTGAGGTCACCTTCATTTTCTCTATGCTGATTCTCTTGATCGGCAATTTTCTGTGTGACATATTATACGGTGTACTAGATCCGCGCATCGGGTCTGGCTATGTTGGTGGTTGATATTGTCAAGGAAAACAGAGTTATTCATGAGAAATCGGAGATTCCAAGTTTGCTTAGCCATAATCGTCTTAATCGTCATGATGGGGATAGCAGGACCGTTCATGACATTGGATCCAGACGAGTATACAGGTATGAGATACGAACCACCCTCATCAAAACATCCACTAGGTACGGAAACATTCGGTAAAGATGTTCTAGCTCAATTGGTGGTCGGCATCCGCAATTCCCTGATGGTTGGTGCCGTAGCTGGAATGCTAGGATTGGTGATCGCGCTTGTGGCTGGAGGTTTGGGCACATACATCGGAGGAGCACTGGACGAAGGAATCAACACACTCGCAAATATCTTCCTAGTGCTTCCTAGCGTACCAGTCCTAATAGTTTTATCTGTTGCGTTCAAGTATAGAAGCCTTCTAGTCGTCGCAGGGATCATCGCAGTTCTAGGTTGGGCTGGATCAGCAAGATCGTTAAGATCTCAAGTTTTAAGCTTAAAAGAAAGAGACTTCGTTAACCTTGCCCGTATATCGGGCAAAAGCAACGTAGAGATAGTATTCAGAGAGATCTTCCCAAACATGCTGTCTTATGTCTTCACATCCTTCTGTTGGATGTTCGGCGGAGCCATCACGGCGGAGGCAGGCATAAGCTTATTAGGGTTGGGCCCTTCAATGGTCATAACGCTAGGAACAATGCTTCACTACGCTCTTGTGAACGAAGCCCAAATCATAGGGGCATGGTGGTGGTTCCTACCCCCAGGATTGGTGCTAATAGTATTCACAGGAACCCTACTTATGATGAGCTCAGTAATTGATGATGTGTTTAACCCCAAACTGCGCGGGCTGGTGTAAGTGACGTGATTCCCAGAGATTGTTCAAGATTAGATTGGGGATGAAGGACTAGTTAAAACGCCTTGTGTTCCTTACAGAAATCGGAGCTGAAAATGATGAGCGAATCTGTCTTGAAAACTCAAGATCTCAAGGGATACTATAGAGGTACCTTCGGTGTCGTTCATGCTGTGGATGGAGTATCACTTACTATTAAGAAAGGTGAGATTCTGGGTCTTGCCGGGGAATCTGGATGTGGAAAAAGCACTTTCACGCAGCTTCTCACGGGAACCGCAGTTCCTCTTTTGCACTACGAAAGCGGTAAGGTTGAAGTCGAAGGTATTGACATTTGGAACACACCTGCCGAAGAACTAAGAAAGGGAGTCAAGTGTAAGCTTCTATCCTACGTGCCTCAATCTGCGCTCAACGCTCTAAATCCGACTTTGAGATTAAGGGAGTTTGTTGCGGATATGTTAAGAGAGCGCACTGGTCAGAAGTGCTCCCCGAATGAAGCACGTGAGTTTCTAGCCGAGCACTTCAGAGCGCTTAATCTCGATGAACATGTACTTGATCGCTATCCGCACGAACTGAGTGGAGGAATGAGACAAAGGGCCGTCATAGCAATATCAACGTACGCGAAGCCCTCCCTTTTATTAACAGATGAGCCAACTTCATCTCTAGATGTCGCATCGCAGAAGAGACTAATCGAGATGTTACTGAGTCTGCATCGAACAGGAATGATAAAAAGCATGATGATCTCGTCTCATGATATATGCGCGCTGAGACAGTTATGTGATCGGATTGCGATTATGTACGCTGGAAAGCTGGTGGAAGAAGGAACAACGGATGATATTATAAATAATCCTGTTCATCCCTATACTACATTACTCTTGGATTCCCTGTTGCCTCTCGAACATTTGTCAAAAGATAAGAAGTTCAAGATCATAGAGGGTAGGCCCCCGGATCTGAGACATCCTCCACCGGGTTGCCGATTTCATCCAAGATGCCCCCAGCGTACGGATATCTGCACATCTAAGATGCCTGCCGCCGTGGAAAAGAACGGCAGGTCCTTCTCGTGTTGGCTTTACTCTGAAGGGGATCTAGGTGACGGATAAGGACGAAGTCCTAAGAGTCGAAAACTTGACGAAGTATTATACTTCAGGTTACATCTTGACAAAGAAGGTCTTGGGCGCAGAAGATGTCTCATTTGACCTTAGAAAAAGAGAAGTATTCTCCATTGTTGGTGAAAGCGGGAGCGGCAAGTCTACCGTAGCCAAAATAATTTTGAGGCTCATCAACCCAACCAGCGGAAAAATCTACCTAGATGGCAAAGACGTATTCTCATTCGACAAGAAAGCCTATTGGAGAAGAGTGCAAGGAGTCTTCCAAGATCCCTATTCAACGTTTAACCACTTCTACACCGTAGATAAGCCTCTAATGGACGCCTTCAGCCTCCTTGAGAAAACCTCTTCCAAGAATAAGAAATACTCCAAGACTGAGAGACAAGAAATCATCAGATCCATCTTGGAGAAGATCGGGATGAACCCCGATGAGATCTTGGGGAGATATCCGCATCAGATCAGCGGAGGACAGATGCAGAGATTACTCATTGCGAGATCTCTAATCATCGGTCCGGACATTTTGTTGGCAGATGAGCCGACCAGTATGACGGATGCATCGACGCGTGTGGGAATTCTGAGCGAGCTCTTGAGGTTGAAGGAGGAGGGCATGGCGGTCTTGTTCATAACGCATGATGTGGGGCAGGCTTATCATATCTCCGACAGGGCAGCTGTGATGAAGGACGGCCGGATAGTGGAAATAGGCTCCTCCGAAGATGTATTCTTCCACCCGCAACATCCATACACCAAGAATCTCGTTGCGAGCGTACCTAAACTTCACATCAAATGGAACGTTTAACATCGGACTGTCAAAAGCCCGCGAAACATCGTGACTGCCAGTAACTGACGTGATTCACGATGATTTTTTCATGTCACGATACGCCGTTCTACTATAAAATTGAGGGAAAACTGAGGCAGGCCCTCAACCTTTCAATCACAAACCAAACTGGTGCAACGAGGTCTGGCACCGTTACAGTCTCTCCACCCGGATATGATATCGTAGTGACAGGAATCCCCGCGATCAAAGAGGGGACTCACTCCTACACAGTCTACGCGCCAGTGGTCTATCCTAACTTTGGCACCATTCCGGAATATCAATCGGGACGTCATAGACCGGTTTCTGCGAACGTGAAGTTAGAAGTTGAATCGGAGGTTGAAAGTAAGAGCGTTATGATTGGTACATATCGTCCGTGGACCATATACGTCTGCCAAGACGTTTGCAGCGACTTTACTTTCGGCTACAGTGAATCGGAAACGAAGAAGCTCTCTGTTGATCTTATCGATGCCCATCTCAGGGCCATAGACGCCACGGATCTGAAGCCAGCGGACTCACAGAACCGATGGAACATAAACCAGACCATGGAGGTTATGTGGTATCTAGAGAGAAAGTCGGCTGTAGAGGCAAGAAGACTTTTCCGGAGAGAGGGAGACGGCCATTTACAAATCAGCCCAATCTTCAGTTCCTGTCTCACGGCCACAATGAGCACAGAACAGGCTATACGCTCGCTCTACTTCGGGCGCAAGTTGGAGCGAGAATACGGAGTAGACATATCCACGGTTGAACATATTGAGATGCCCACCATAGCTTGGGGGATGGCTAGCATTTTCGCAGGAGCTGGCGTCAAGTACTTCGTCAAGGGATGGCTTGACTATCAAGCTCCTTATTGTTCCAGACGCGATGATGTCCCACTCTACTATTGGGAGGGTCCGGATGGGTCCCTTCTGCTCACGGCATCTGATATTGGTGCTAGCCAACGCGCCTATTACGCACAAGCCAGCTTCTTGAGGGCTAACTACGAGGATGCAGTAAGGGAGCTTCACGAATGGTGGATACCCCACTTTGAACATCGAACCGACTACCCGTACAATGCCTTTATCTTACTAGGCTCTCATGGCGATCTGGGGAGACTATCAATCAGTCAGGTGGACCACCTCGTATCCAACATCATTCGTTACAATGAGGAGCATTGGGAGTACCCCAAGATTGTAAACGCCAACTGGATCCAGTTTTTCAAGCACATCGAAGATTTCTTGAAGAAGTATGGAGTTAGTCCTCAGACTCTTAGAGGAGACTGCGGTTCTTCGTGGGAGGAATGGCCTGCTGCCATTGCTTCTGTCTTCGCCGGGGTGAGACGAGGTGTTGAACGTTTTATCATAGCAGAGAAGCTTGCAGCCTTAAGTTCCCGCATTAGACCTGAAGATTACAGGGAAAACCGATTCAGATTAGAGGAGGCTATGTTACTCATGGAGCTTCTGGCTGAGCATGCCTGGGTAGGCAATCCTCCTCGCTACCTCTCGCATGAAAACATGTGGGAAGATGTTGAAGCCTTCCACCGAAAACACAGGTGGCAGATAGAGCTGAACGAGAAGGCTGACGCGATTATCACCATCGGATTAGATACGCTGGCAAGTGAGGTTCCTACGGGTCCGCAAACCACAATTCTAGTCTTTAATGCTTTACCTTGGAGAAGGACTAGCATTGCGCAACTTAAGGTGACGGATGCAGGTCCCTTCACAGTAACGGATGAAGAAACTGGCCAGAAGGTTCCAAGTGAGGTCACCCGTATAGATGGGAACAAGGTTCTTCACTTTGAGGCAAGGGATATTCCCACAATCGGATACAAGACTTACATTCTGGCCCATGGCATCAACGAGACCAGAACAGTGATTGCTGAAGGAAACGTCATCGAGAACCAGTTCTATCGCGTAGAGGTTGATCCGTCAACAGGTGGGCTGCAAAGCGTCTTCGACAAGCAAAGGAACGTTGAGCTAGTAGATGCCACGAGTCCCTGTAAGCTGAATCAATACCTCTATCTGTCTGAGGAAAAAGAGTACACGCCTTTGACTGCTAAAGTCTCGCCAGGGCCAGTGGGTGCTGTCTCGGGAAGCCTCGTCATAGAAGCCTCTACATTAAGATCCCAAGTCAAGACCACATTGACCCTTTACTCCAATATTGATAGAATCGACATAGCTAATGAAGTGACTAAGACACCAAGCTCTGAACCCACTCAGATCTATTTCGTCTTTCCCTTCAACGTACCTGACAGAGTCTATCATTACGAGGCAACCGGAGCAATCATCAAGCCTGGGTTGACCCAGTATAGTGGTGAACAACTCAAAGGCTCAGGTCAAAGTAGTCACTCATGCAGGTCGTTTGTCGACGTCTCGAACGATAAGTACGGGGTCACACTGAGCATGGCTGACTCTTACCTCATTCAGTTTGGTCACCCAACCACTTTTGAATCGCCAACCCAACCAGACTCGTTCAACAGTACCATACTATCATTAGTAATGGTGAACAAGAACTACAGAGAATTCATCAGGAACCAAGGCGGCATATCAGACTTTGTCTTCCGATATGCCATCCAAGGGCATACCGAGGGATTCAAGGGGGATTCGGCTGTCCGCTTTGGGTGGGAATGGAACAATGAACTCCTCGTAAAGACCCTTCCTTTAGATCAAACAGGTAGTCTACCCCCTATGAGCCATAGCTTCCTCTCTTGTAGCCCTGAAAATGTGGTGGTGACAGCGCTCAAAGTGGCTGAAGAAGGACCTGAGAAGGGGTTGATTGTAAGAGCCTGGGAAACTAATGGAAAGATGACTACAGTCTCATTTGATATCTCTGCTCTTGGAGCGCTGTCTGCGGCAAAAACGGATCTTTTGGAGAGAGATCAGGAAGGTCTGCCTTTGTCCGAAGGAAGGGTCTCAGTTTCAGTCCCCGCTCGGGGTTTTGTAACGGTCCGACTGAGAGATAGTTCCCGCGCCGTTATCTAGTCCGCTAGGATCCGCGTGCATCTTCCGCATGACGTGATTGCGCATCGTAATATAGCTCCACAAAGTTACACTTAGGATTAGAGCACACATACGTTAATACGGGAATGTCGTCGGTCAGACTGAAACAGACACGGCCACTCGGCTCTCTCTCGAATTTACTTAGAATAGCTACATCACTTTGCCTTACCATCTTCGATTGGCATTTTGGGCATGAAATAATCGTTTTTTCCTTGGCAGCCATAAGCTATCACGTCCCTCTATTTACATAATAGGTAAGTTATAAATCTAGCGTTGAAAGAACTCGTGAGTTACGTGTGGCTGTTGATGCTGTCTGATGCTACGATCCTACTTTATTACCCTCAATGATTTCAACAAAAAGCCAAAAAGAAAATATATTTATATGCATTAAGACGTTAATCAAGTGCCATGCGATCGATAAACACTGTTTTGGGACCTACATCGCCCGACGAATTGGGCATCACTATGATGCATGAGCACATATGCCTACATCAAGAGGACTTCAGGGGTCTAAGTCTCTACTACGCGATCACTGGCTTGAAGAGAGCAAGGCGACTAGGAGTACGCACGCTTTGCGAATGCACGCCAGTAGACATCTTACCGGACGAAAAAGCTGGCAAAGCGGACTTGATACATCGAATACCTAGTAGGAGCATTATGTCCGATCTGCAGACAATCTCTAAAGAGTCTGGTTTAAACATCCTATGTTCGGTGGGATATTATGGACCTGATGCTGCACCGGGAGGATTGGGGTATGTTCCAAGGTTGAAAGATGCAGATGCAGAGACGTTAGCTGAGCGGATGATTAAAGCAATCACAGAGGGAATAAGTGATACCGGTGTCCGAGCAGGTTTCATAAAGGTGGGGTCACACCATGTGCCACTCACGTCCATGGAAAAGAGGGTCTTCAAAGCAGCCGCCTTAGCCCAGTCACGCACGGGCGTGGCGATCTGTACTCACGCTGTTACTGGCTGTGGGGCACAGCAGAAGGTCCTTATGGAGAATGGTGCCGATCCCGACCACTGCTACTATTCACATATAGAAGCCGAGATGGGTTGGGAGGGGCGATCACTAGAGGAAGAAGCAGGATACTTGATTGATGTCGCCAGCAAAGGTAGTGGGCTCTTCTTCAACAATTTCTATCTAGATCCGCATACTCCTTGGGAAGATATGACTTACCTTATGCGCCGTCTTATCGATGCTGGGTACCTGAGCAAAGTCCTAATCGGCATAGACCACAACTGGAGAGTACACCCTGACGGTGTTCTGGAATTCGAACATGAACGGGAAAACCCAGATTGCCGCAAACGAAACTATACTTTCCTTTTCGAACATGAAGTCCCGAGATTGCTAGAAGCAGGCTTCACAGAGAAAGAGATCCATGCAATGCTGTTAGAGAACCCAAGATCTATACTTACGCCTTACAAGCCTTGAGCTTGGGTAGGCAATTTATTCTAGCTACAATCTCTCATCAATGAAATACTGTGTTTCACAGCAACCTCGAAGACTCTTCTGCTTCTTTCTTCACATACGAATCGACTGAGTTGGCGTCGCCTCTGTGTACAGAATCACCAATGACCGGTATACAACGATTTCATGGTTATCTGATACTTAACAAAGAAGAAAGAGTAGATGGTCAATCATCTATCTTTCTTATTCTATCTCTTCATTCCATTTGAGGGGGGCAGGCACGCTTGGTAATGTAAAGTGGATATTTAGTCCCCACTCTTTTATGCCTTTGATGCTGTAGATCAGGCGTGTTTGTTCGACAGCTATTGGTTCTGTGCTGACTAATTTCGCCCCGTACCCCTTGTTGGGTTTGACCAGTCCCTCGATGTTTATGTTGAATACTCGTTCGGCGGAGACTTTGAACTTGAACTCGTCTTTTGTCTTGTCCCTGTAATAACAGCTCATCGTTACTTCAGCATCCCCCTTCATTGGGTTCAGAATGTTTATCCATTCAAGTTCATCGAAGGGTTGCCTTGGTTTGTCTGGGGGGAAGATCAGGTTTAGCCCGTCTGCAATGTACCAGACCTTGGAAAGGCGGATGTTCCCAAGAAAGTCTCCAACTCCGCCCTTGTACTTGACATCTTCGCTATCCACTCCTGCAATGACTATGTTATTTACGATTACAGGAACTGTGCTCACAACCTTGAGGCCGAAGTATCCGCAGTTGTTGAAAGCTTCCACGTTCATGTCGGGAAATACCAGAACGAGGTTTGTTTCTGCCTTGACTGTGAATTCTGGCAGCTGCACGGGCGGTTTGTCTTCGTAGTAAACCGTCATATTCACTTTGGCATCCTCTCCCGTTGGATTGAAAAGGACAAATTCGCCGAAACCTACTCGGCGATCGTCATCTATTGGAATAACCCATCTGCCTGTTGTAGGATCTCCCTTCCTTCCTCTGCAGAAACCACTTGCGCAGTAATTAACCGTAGACAAACCTATTTCAACCTCTTTTTGATGTGGATATTTGCCGGAATTCTTTAAAAGACTTTCCCAACCGACAATGAAGAAATAACGATGGACCCTACGGAATCGAGACCACTCTTATGCCGATAAGGGAGCCTAGTTGCATAAGTTCCTTTTCTACATCGCCGTACCCGATCATCCAGTGGTGGCCCACTCCTTCTTTTGAGACAATTTCTAAGAACTCATTTACCCGGACTGGCAACCGAACCTTCACTGGGTTTCCCGGGAAGATCATGTCTGTGTGGACAGCTTCAGCCTTGATTACACACATGCGATATGTACCTTTTCGGCCAACCAGGTTCACCAAGGTAACCTTCCCGGGATGTGCTGGGAATAGCACGCATAAACCTTCCTCGGCTAGTCTTACGGGCTTTAGAGCAATGTATTCCATTTTTTCAGCTAGTGAGAATCCGCCTGAACCGCAATGAGAGAGAATAACTGAGTCATCTTCCCCGTAAACATCTAAAAGGTCAGTGTTGTGAACGGGAACCCCAGTCAATTCATAGAGCATGAACATAGCTGCAAGCGAGTTCACATCGCCCTCGCAACCACACACTATTCCTTCTTCACTCAGAAGCGAGAATGCCAGACAGACTCGTCCCATGAAATCGTAGACGCATTTGATCGTCACACCTGATAGTGAGTTCTCTTCGATGAAATCCTTGAGCGCGAAGTAAGCCTTCGCGGAGTATAGTCCATCTTCCTCCTTTACGAATACGCCGCCAACTTTCTTCTTAACATCCTCCCAAAGCTCCATTGCTTTGGATTCAGGGACTTTCTCGATCATATCTTTCAGTTTTCCAATGTCCGTGTGGACGATTCGAGGACCAATGATACCTTTAAGATCAAATTCGTCGAACGCGGTTTCGGTCATTCCTTCGGTTCTGTATCCTATCAATCCCAATTTAGCAGTTCTCAACCTTCTCTTCAGAGATGCTACCCTAGAATAGCTTAAGATCTCTTGAATAGATGATTCGTCATCTCTGTAGACGAGTTTACACGGCTTGCTAAGTTCTTTCAGTACGCAATTTATCTGCTGGGCGCCGCAAAGCGAACCTGTGTGAATTCCTGGAAAACCCCACACGATTATGGGGACGTCCCATTCTTCTAGCAAGTCTAGTATGAGTTCATCTGAGCTCCACGTGGCCAAGAGAACACAAATGGCATCAACTTGGTTCTCTCTGAATGTCTTTCCATTCTGTACAGCTGTCTTAGCATCATGGAGGGGTTCATTCGCCTTTATAACCTCCATACCAAGACCTCTCAATACCTGGCAGTATTTAGCAAGCAACTCTGGGGCTTCCTGAGCTCCAACTTCTTGAGGGTGATACGTAACGGTGAACCCAATCCTTGGTTTCAACATTACCGATCCAACAGCCTTTCTAACCTAAGACTCACCTAATATCAAAGTGGGGAAAGCCTACCAATCATTTCACGCTTCCAAAGTAAGAGATAAGCTCCTCTTTGTGTCCTGCGATCTTAGCTAATGCTTCTGATACATCCTCGAGGTCCTGTTTGCTCAGAGTTGGATATACGGGCAGAAGAAGATCCTCGTTGCACAATTTTTCAGCTTTGGGGCACATGCCCTCCATGTATTTCGGCTTTTCCCCGTAGAATGGGCAATCGAAGGGGCAGTGGGATTTTCCATATCCCACTTTCTCTCTAATGACTTTCTGCAGATGAACAGGTATTGGTGCGTATCCTTCAGCCCTGATTCCTTCAGCCAGCAATGCCTTAGCGAACTGATCTCGAGAAATGCCTAGTTTTTCACTGATAACTCTAGCTCCGTATGCCCAGTAAACGTGTTTAACATTCGGGCTGACATATGGTGGTTCCAGTCCATCAATTTTCTTGATCTCTTTTGTTAGGTATTCGGCGTTTTTTCTTCTGACCTCGTTAAATTTGTCCAGCTTCTTAAGTTGCGTTAATCCGACTGCTGCTTGGATAGCGGTCATTCTATAATTGTAGCCTATTCCCCAATAGATGTTGTGCGCGGGCACATTCGGGTAAGGCGAGACCTTGACGCGGCAATGATTGGCGATTGACCAAGCTTTTTCAGCTAAGTCGTCGTCATCAGTAATGACCATACCTCCTTCTCCGCCGCTTGTGATGTTCTTATTGAGATAAAAGCTAAAGCACCCGAACGTCCCGAATGTTCCAACTTTCCGACCCTTGTATTCGGCGCCGTTTGCTTGAGCGCAGTCTTCTATCACTATCAAGTTTTTTTCCTTTGCGGCTTCAAGAATCGAGTCCATACCAGCCGGATGACCTAACATGTGCACGGGGATAACCGCCTTTGTTTTTCCGGTGGCCATCTTTCTGACGCTTTCAGCATCTATGTTGTGCGTTTTCGGATCAATGTCGGCAAAAACTGGCACAGCATTCTGGTGCAGAATCGCATTCGCAGTAGCCATAAATGTATATGGAGGAAGGATTACCCCATCACCAGCGCCAAGTCCCATTGCAGCCAAGGCTACATGTAGCGCCGTGGTCCCAGAGCTAACAGCGATCGCGTGTTTGACCCCATAGTATTTTGCGAATGCTTCTTCAAATTCCCTTACTTTCGCGCTAGCCAGTTGCGAAAGCTTTTTCGACCTGAGTACTTCCAAGGCCGCCTTGATCTCTTCTTCATCTATGTTGGCGTCTTCTGGCACAAAAGGAAGGATTTCTCCCCTAACAGGATTTCCTCCTAATAGCGCAAGTTTCCCACTCAACCTTCTACCTCCAACATCTAGGTAAACCGACATTCTCACTATTTATAACTTTTTTGCGAGCATGGTTTACCCCAACGTTTACATGCATGTGGAGATCCTGACAGATTCTTAGCTCCGTAATCGGATCTGTCACAGGATTTCAAGCAAGTTCGTTCAGGATTTTCCTTGCTAGCGCCTCTGCCATCTCAATGTCCTCATCCTTTATGTTTTCGCTTCCACGAGCTATCGCTATGCTGCCAATATCTCTCATCTGATGCAAGCTGAAGAAGCTGCTAATATCTGAGATTGCCAGATTCTGCCCGTCAGCCTCTGAGACAGCCACAGCGGCGCCAATCTTTCCCTTCAACTCTCGTGACGTGTACAGCGGAAGCGTTCGGTCAATGAAAGTCTTCAATAACCCACTCACATTCCAGAAATACACAGGTGTCCCGACGATGAGCGCGTCCGTCTCTCTCAACTTCGGATAAAGTCTCTGCATATCGTCCTCAACACGGCATTCCCTCTTCCTATCACAGTAATCACTACATCCATTGCAGTGCTGGATATCCATATCCTTCAGTAGTATAAGATCTGTCTCAATGTTTCTTTCCTCCAACACGTCACACATGGCTTTTACAAGCTTACAGGTGTTCGCTTTCCTAGGGCTACCGACAATCGCAAGAACCTTCATCATCCCACCTCACACGAAATGTCTTTTCGAGTTCTTTAGAATGCGCATATTGTTACCCCCGATCATGCGGAACAGTCCACGGCTGATATCTTGGTCACGGTTTGAAGGGTGTCAGAATGTCTTTCGGGTTCTCAGTGAGGAAGGTATCAATGTCTTTCGTGTTTATTCCTGCCTCTTCCAGCATGGGGAGGGCGTCGGTAAAGAGGTAGGCATAGTTTCGTTTGCGGCACCCGGGGTTCGCAGTTTCAGCCTCGAGTTCTACGGACCCGTCGTCATGAATGACCCAGTTTACATCGATTGATATGAGAACCTTGTTCGCGAATCCTTCATCTACTAAGCGACGGATCAAGTAGACAAGGTCTTCCCAAAGAGTGTCTTGGGCAAATCCAAAGTTATTAAAGAGTAGAGCCCCACCTTTGCGAGTGATGTCTAGTAGGTATTCCGCCTGTTCTTGCAAGGAACGCCCTTCCCATCCGAACTCGGCTTCAACGTGTGAGAAATAACAGTGATTAGGATCCGCACCGCCCTTGATAAGAGCCCCAAGCTGCTCGCGGGGGCCAAAGATAGAGTGGCAACATATGGGTGCACCGGTCTCAGATTGGGCTATGCCTGCTGCCACGAATAACTTTTCTTCTACAGGCAGAAGAGGAACGTTATTTGCCGCCACTTTTATTATGCCCGCGCGAACGTTTGTTTCGTCAATACCTTCGGTGACCTCTTTGATCATTCTGCTGGCTATTGTCTCTACGTCCATATCGTTCATCTCGGGAGAAATCCGATAGTAGCCTGTGCAGCATACTATGTTTAGGCCCGTTTTTCTCGCGACTTCTTGGAGGATAGGTATATTCCTTCCGCCACTCGGTTCTAGAAACATCCCAGGCGGACTGACCTCAACAATCGTGTGACATCCCCACATTCTTGTTTTTCTAAGCTCCTTGATCGCGTAATTCAGTTCCCGAGCTTCAAGTTTTTCATTAAAACGCGCAACCACATGCTCATGCATCATTGTTACGCCTAAATCCTCAGGAGCAACCGCTCCTAGAACAGTCTGAATCTGCCCCATAGAATCGCCTCCGGATTTTTTTGACGGATAATTGTCATTCTGTAAGTTTAATAAGCTTTTTTCCCGAATCGTAACCCCCGTTGTTACGTGAACGCTGGCATTTGTGTGATTTGGCGAATGGCAACAAAGATGGATTCGACCATCTGGAAACTTAGAGAGGAATGCTCGAATAGAAGCCGCAGTACAGGAACTTCGCAACAGAAGCAATTGTGGAGTTAGCACTAAGGAGATATCTTAAATACTTTACTGAGCCATAAAAGGATAAGTGAAAAAGTCTAGTTGATGATCAAAACGAAGTGATGAGCAACCATGTTTCCAAGGATGGTTGAAGTCCGGCAGAAGGTCCCATCCTCTAAGATCGAGGACTACGTGGAAGCTATAAGGGACGAGCTGAGAAACAAGAACTTCCATGGCAAGATCAAGCCGCGGTGGAAAATAGCCATTACCGCTGGAAGTCGAGGTATAGCCCACTACCCGGAAATCCTTGCAACGGTTGTTGAAGAGATTAAGAGTGCGGGAGGCGAACCATTCATAGTTCCGGCTATGGGAAGCCACGGAGGCGCAACCCCTGAAGGTCAGCTTCAAGTCTTGAGGAGTTTAGGCATAACCCCCGAAACTGTAGGTGCGCCTATACACGCGACCATGGAAGTCGACGAGGTCGGCAGGCTCGATAGTGGCGCCCAAGTTTACGTAGACAGGATTGCCTTGAAGGCAGACGGCATAATCGTAGTTGGAAGGGTAAAGCCCCACACAGATTTTAAGGGCAAGATTGAGAGCGGGTTGATGAAGATGATGACAATCGGATTGGGAAAACAGAAAGGAGCGGAGATGATCCACTGGTACCAACTCGAGGGCTACCATAGGCTCATACCTGAGGCTGCTAAGTTGATTATGAAGAAGGCACCGATACTATTA
>Ga0315310_10001110_pt1 | contig 16974 bp, 20 predicted proteins | sample TDP5_MG_FD_203630 | JGI IMG/M metagenome (GOLD analysis project Ga0315310, IMG submission 203630) | Freshwater sediment microbial communities from Lake Towuti, South Sulawesi, Indonesia - TDP5 | ecosystem: Environmental > Aquatic > Freshwater > Lake > Sediment | place: Indonesia: South Sulawesi... | reverse complement strand
TTATTTCCCCTCCGCCCCGTTGATGGTGATTTTAACGATGAAATGGAAACCGATAGCTCGTTACCTAATATCAAGAGGATTCAGCATTTCACCCAGAGTCTATGAAAGTTTCATGGCTAGCTTCGGACGCAGGGCTAAACAGGAAAGAACACTCCCAACCGAAGAATCACCCACCAACCAGAAGAGTGGAAGCACGGTTAACCCCACCATAAATCGAACCCCACTAACCATTTCTCCCCCCGCAAGGTGAAAGCCGTTGGGAAAAAAGAGCAAGGGAACCCCCTCTTTTGGAAAGCGTATGGGGAAAACCCTCCACATCCGATGCCGGCGATGCGGTAGAAGGGCATACCACGTCAAGGAAAAGCGCTGCTCAGCCTGCGGTTATGGAGGATCCACCAAAATCAGACGATACTCGTGGCAGACTAAAAACTTGGACAGAGAAAGACTTCGCTGACTTCTTTTCAAGGATTGGCTGTCAAGGTAATGAGTAAGAGGTTGGGATCATTTGTTTTTTCGATACTGAACGGGTAGAAAGAATGACCCATCTTCGTGCCCTTTCACCTTAAATAATGAAAATCACACAATGATCTAAGCATTGCCGGAGAGAAGAATCATGTCCCTTCGCATTCACTTCAAGGTTAGGGAGTCGTTCCCCGGGTTGGAGGTTTTGACCCGCCAAGTTAGAGGTGTGAAGGTTGAGAAGCAAAACGTTGAACTGGAAAAATTCAGGGACGAACTGATGAAAAGGGTGAGGGAACGATATGACCTGGAAACGCTGAAGGATCTCCCAACTTTCAGAGCTTATCGAGACTTTTTCTGGAGAGTGGGAATAGATCCTACCAAAAACCGGCCGGCCGCCGAAGCATTAATCAGAAGGGTTCTAGGAGGAAAAGCCATCCCCAGCCTAAATACCCTCGTCGACGCCTACAACCTAGCCTCCATCAGAACCGAAATAGCGCTTGCAGCCTTCGACTCGGATAAGCTGAGGGGTGACCTCCTGATGCGATTCGCAACAAAGGGTGAGGAGTTCATAGGCATCGGGATGAAAGAGCCGATGCTTTTTCGAGGAGGGGAGATAGTGATCTCCGATGCTGAAAAGCTCGTGGCCATCTACCCACACCGAGACGCCGACAACACCAAGATAACGAAAGAAACTAAAAACGTTCTTCTACTGGTCTGCGGGGTTCCAGACATCCCAGAAGAAACGTTATCCCACGCTGCACGAGTTGCGGTGGAATACGTAACTAAGTTTTGCGGTGGGGAAAAATCGAAATAAGTGAGGCGACGTGAAATGTTTGCACGTTTAGCCTTTTCATTGACCCATAACAATAAGGTTCCAGCTTTGCTAAGGGGGAGATATTTAGGCTGAATTTGGCTTCAAGGCACCGGGACCGTGTGTTTCGAAAGGTTCTTCAGACAACTGAGGAAGGGAAAGTCAAAATAGCCGAGCTTTTAAAACAGCAGGTGGAGCAAGCTAAAAAGCATCCAAAGTACTTTTCCGCCCAGGTTTACGCCATCCTTCAATTCATTGAAGGCTACCGAGAAATCATGCCTAAGGAAATTCTTGAAGTCACGAATCAGATTTATGATATAATTTTTGAAGGGTGAGAAGTTGAAGATTACTGGTGTACTCGACTTCAACTCTGAGATAAAGGTTGCAGGGTAACTTCACCAGCCTACGTAAGCCCAGAATCGGTGGAAGAGATAATGACTGACGTAGACGTGATGAAGGCACATAACATCAAGGTTAAAGACGGGTAAGATAGACATAAGCGATTTCGTCGAGCTGATGATTTTAAGCATTTAATGGGATTCTGTCTGTCGGATTCCGTTAAGTATTTAACTGACGACTCTTGTTTAGGTAAAAGTATTTAAAACCTAGACGAATGGATAAGAACTAACGTTAGGGGGAAACTGGCGATGGTGAGGAAGGCTCGAATTCGGTTGACGAGCACGGATTATAAAAAGCTTGAGGGAGTGTGCAAGGAACTGAAGGCCATCGCCGAGAAGACCGGCGTGAAGATGACGGGGCCCATCCCCCTACCCACGAAACGGCTCCGCGTGCCGGTTCTCAAGACCCCCTGTGGAGAAGGAACCCAGACCTGGGACAAGTGGGAAATGCGTATTCACAAACGCCTCATCGACATCGACGCCGAGGAACGGGTTATGCGCCGAATCATGAGGATTCGTGTGCCAGAAGAGGTCTTTGTCAGCATCGAACTTCTATAACTCCTTACTTGATTAATCAAGCCTAATGTTAAGAAATGAAATAATCTAACAACCCCACATACGGTGTCCGTGAAGTGCGAAACCTTATGGTTTAGAGAATTTAAAATACACCTAAATCGTTTGTAGTCCATTGAAAGCGAAAATCGCTAAGGCAATGGATATGACAAAGACAACGCCCCAAACCATTTTGTTCCAATAAAACACCTTCGCTCCGTCTAACACGCCAAAGGGAATGAGATTAAAGAGGGCGATGATGGCGTTGATCCAGGCGCCGAAGATCGCGATGAGCCAGAAAAGAGGCTGCTGCAAGCTTAGCATTATTATGCACAATGTTGAAAGCGTGATGTTGGTTAAGGGTCCAGCGAGGGATGTTTTCCCTACAGTTTCTTTAGTCATGGGTCCGGTTATCATCACGGCTCCTGGGGAGATGATTTTAAAAAACGGCGATGGTATGGAAAGAAGGGTGATCAGTGCGCCAAGCATGGTTAGTCGAAACTCCGCCCATAGTCCGAAGTGTTGTGCCGATAGTTTGTGGGCGAGCTCATGGAGGAGAAAGGCGAAGGTGAAGAATATGGCGAGGCTCACCGATATTTTTGGCGTCATCAATGCGGCTAGCCCCATCAATTGTGGAATGAGGGATATGCCAACGCCCATGACAAGCAGTGTTCCGAGGGCGAGGTGTTTCAGTTCGGTAGAGCTAAACCAGAAAAACTTGGGCTTCGGTCTTGGCCTATAGGGAATAGGGGCCTCGTATGGAACCCACTCGGGCCTTCTTTCTGTGGTAATCGGAGGCGCCTCTGGACGGGGAACCGTCGCCCTCCAAGATTCAGGGCACGCGTGGTTTTCTGGTAGTCGATGTTCGACGCAAAAGTATTGGTTGCAATATGGGCATCTGAAGGGGAGAGGAACGTCCTCGCCGCAGTATTGACACTTCGTCGTTTTGTTCAACTTCCTTTAGGCAGCTAAACACTTGATTATTTTTGTGGTTTAAATGTTTAACCCGTCGTTTTCAGAGTTTAACCACCAAATCTTTTAGGTTTTCTGAAGAGCATTAGGCCCCTCGTGCTCCACATTTCAAGTGAAAGTTCAACCTCACCTGAAATGCTATCAGGCATCGGCAACGTCCACAACGATTTTTCCAGCAAAACGACCCTGTGGAATTAACGTTACGGTTCGAGGGAAACTCCATGGCGGAATATATTAAAGATAGATTCTCTAAGGACGATGGGAGATGAATGGGTGTGCTTGAGAAGTGGAAGGTTGAAGCCTGCGAAGGCTTGAAACGTGCGTGGATAAGAGGGGTGTTGGCCGGTTTGGATGAAGTTGATGAAGAAACAGCTAGAAAGGTTCTGAAAAAGTGCGGTGAAGCCTGCGCTAAAAGCTGGCTAGACTCTTACGGCTACGACCCAACGTCTTATGACCTAGACTCTTGGATCAAGCTGCTCAACGAGCTGGAACCGGGTGCCCGAAACGTTAAGAGGGAAGACGATAGCGTTCTCTACGAGCTTAAGCCAGGGAAGTGTTCATGCCCACTGGTTACTGAGAACGTAGTTGAATTGACTCCTAAACTATGCTCAGCCTGCGCACCCAATTTCTTTGAATACTTCAAAAAGGCTGCTAAAAGACCTGTTAGGGTCGAGGTCGTGGAAAGCCTGGCAACTGACGCAGACAAATGCGTTTTCCGAATCTGGCTACAATAAGAGAATCGTTGTCGGAACTCTGAGAGGAGACGAGGGTAGAGAAACGTTCAGAATACAAGAATACATATAGTAGATTTTTCTAATTCCACATCCATCGCCACCTGCACATACCACAAATCACTTCCTGCGCCTATAGACTCTCGTTGCACTATCTCATGCAGGTCCCTCGGAAAACTCTTTCAACACTAGTTACTGCAACAATAACCGCTAGAGAAGGCGCGTCAAAAATACGTGGTCATATATCTCCCTACTTCCATCAAGAAGAGTCTTAAAAATCAACTGTTTTACACAAAAACAACAGTATTTCAACGTTTCATCCTTCCTAAATTAAGTCTTGATCGAGACGGTTTTAAGTTCTACGAACTCTCTTAAAATCGTAAAAGAAACAGTATCTTGGTTGATTTCAGCTGGGCGCTTCGATTTTGAGTTACCATGAATTTCTTTTTAAAATATTCTTATTTTTGTAATATGACTCAGCCCGCAACTTGCCTTATATGGAACTCTCGTAGGTATTCGAGATGAGAAAGAATGAAAACATTCTGCGACGTTTGCGGAGACATTGTTGTGGCATATATTCCAGTTGAAGTCACGTTTTACAAACGTGGCAAGATAACATTAAATATTTGCTTAGATTGTTGGGTTCGACATTTCCAAGGTAAAAGTAGGAAGCTCCAAGTTTCAAAAATCATGGAGATGTTACAGTAATTAAGAAATTTATGACAAAGTGTTGCCATTTCTGCTATGCGCTCTAATCATTCTTATTATAAAACACAAAAAAGGGAGTTTGCGAGAGATATCACCACCATCAGGGAGTTAAATGTTTAGCCTTGTTTTGGATGTGGATGTGTCTTGATTAAGGCTCTCTTTAGACCATCCCCTATTCTTCTTTAAATAGTTTCCACATTTCAAAGAGCAATCGCATCACTGCCTATTCTATTTCTCCTCTTTCTGAAGGGAACGGTGCAGGAATGCCTCGAGTAAACATTTTAAGATGGAGCGAGTTAGATAATCTCGCCCAATGGTGCCGGGATAATACGCCGGGATAATGGAAGAACTAGTATCTTGCATCCCGTGGGCAGAGTGGATAATGCGCAGGCCTTGAGACCGCGCTGGAAAGCCTGTGGCCCGTTGGGCCGCGTGGGTTCGAATCCCACTCCCGGCGCCATATCTTTTATTTCGAAAATGTCCACTCATCGAGGCTGGAGGAGGTTCCAAGGAAATTAGAAGGTTACCTTAAACGTCAGCAAAGTGCCTAAGACTCTTGCCAGTTCGACCGTGTAGGTTGTCCCTCGGTATACGCTCCAAGGACATGTGCTTTTTCATAATCGAGCCACCAGTTGTTGATTTATGAACACGGTATTTCCACTTTTACTCAGGGCTTCAGGAAAAGTCAAAGGGACCAAAATATTATTGAGAACTCGTCTCTTCAACAAGGGCCTCACGGCATCCTTTAAGATTCGTCGAGTTGTGTTGAGGCTTTTTCATCAAACACTAGTTTATATAAGTCCTAGATTTTCTTAATTGTGGGAGGGTCTTTATGGAGTTGGCGGATGTTTTGGAGAGGCTTTCAAATGCTTGTGGAGTGGCGGGGAGGGAGGAAGAAGTTCGGGCTCTAATGAAGGAACTGCTGAGACCCAGTGTTGATGAAATCAAGGAGGACAAGCTCGGGGATGTCATCGGAATTAAAAAGGGGAAGAAAGGGGCACCAAGCGTTATGCTGGCGGCTCACATGGATGAGATCGGGCTCATGGTCAAGAATATAACGAAAGAGGGTTTCATTCAATTCACAAAAATCGGAGGAATCGACGACCGAATTCTCATCGCGCAAAGGGCGATTGTTCACACGGATAAAGGACCCATTGAAGGAATAATCGGGTCTAAACCGCCGCACATACTCAAGGAAGAGGAGAAAAAGAAGGTCATTGAAGCAGACGACCTCTTCATCGATGTGGGGGCAAACAGTAAAGAAGACGCACAAAAAATGGGGGTTCGCGTGGGAGATCCCGTGAGCTTCGACATCAAATTCACCCGGGTGGGAAACGATGCGGTCATGGGCAAGGCCTTTGATGACCGCGTGGGGTGCGCCGCCCTAGTCGAGGTCATGAGGAAGCTTCCCAGCGTGGATTGCACAGTTTACGCCGTGGGGACCATACAAGAGGAGGTGGGGCTAAGGGGGGCCACCATAGCGGCGTTTCAGTTATTCCCAGATGTGGGCATAGCCATAGACGTAACGGTGGCGGGCGACATCCCTGGAGTGAAGGAGGTGGAAGCCCCAATAAAAATGAGGAAGGGTCCTTCCCTAACCGTGGCGGATGTAGGCTTAATCACCCACCCGAAGGTGTTAAGATTGTTGATCGACGCGGCAGAGGAAAGCAAGGTTCCGTATCAACTGGAATCGGGGCTGCTTGGCACTACAGACGCGGCTAGAATCGCCCTAACCAGGGAGGGCGTACCCAGCGGTGTGATATCTGTTCCCACCCGTTACATTCATAGTCCAGCCTCAATGCTCAGTCTTAGCGACGTGGAAAACGCTGTAAAACTTGCGATTACGGCCATAAAGAATGTTCCCAAATACTTCTAAGTCTTCCCCTTTTTATGACTCAAGCTCCTCAGCTATGGCCTTCTTTAGCTCTTCTCTCTTCGGCACCACTCCGGCGAACTTGAGGATGCCGTTGATGGCAACCGCTGGAACCGACATCACCCCGTATTGAGCCGCTCTCGTGGGATCCACAGTGATATCCACCTCTTCAATGGTGATGTCGCTCACCAACTCATCAGATAGCTCCTTTAGCATCTTCTTCACTGCTGGGCAATTTGCGCATCCTGGAGAAGTAAACATTTCAATGTATGCCTCTCCCAAAAAACCTTCACCTCCTCTCTAATCAGTCTTTCCCGCTTTCACAATAAACTCGGGAAGCATGATTTTTCCTCTTCTCAACTCGCTGTCTGCACATGAAGCCGCAGCCTTAGCTTGAACAATAGCATCAGGGATGTCCTTAGGTCCCTGCGCACAACCGCAAATGTAGATTCCGCGAACATTCGTTTCCACGGGTCTAAGTTTCGGATGCGCCTCCTTTAAGAACCCGCTTTCATCAACCTCTATGCGTAGCATCTCAGCGAGCTTTTTTATTCCCTTAGCAGGCATCATGGCGCAGGACAACACGACCAAGTCGGCGTCAAACACGATGGATTCGCCGAGAAAAGTGTCCTCTACCGCTACTTTGAGATTCTTCGTATTAGGGCCCTCCCTAATCTCGTTGGGCTTTCCATGAATAAAAACAACGCCCAAGTCTCTTGTATCCTTATAGTACTCTTCAAATCCTTTTCCAGGAGTTCGCATGTCCAAGTAGCAGATGGTGATCTCAGCCTGAGGCAGAACCATGTGCTTGATGATTTGTGCATGTTTCAACGCGTACATGCAACACACAGCCGAACAGTAAACATTAGACTTCTCATCCCGCGAGCCAACACATTGAATCATCATGATGTTTTCGGGTTCCTTCCCATCCGACGGTCTCAAGAGTTTTCCTTTAGTGGGTCCGTCGATGTCTAAAAGTCTCGCGAGCTGAAACTGGGTGATGACGTTGCTAAGCCGACCATATCCATACTCCTTCTTCTCTGATGGGTCGTACTCCTCAAAACCAGTTGCCGCAATGATCGCACCTACCTTCAACTCGAGTGTTTCTGGCTTTTGCTCAAAGTCTATGGCACCTGTCGGGCAAAATTTTTCGCACACCCTGCAGACGCCTTTCTGGAAGTATAGACAGGGTTCAGGGTCAATCACTGCTTTATTGGGGATTGCTTGAGGAAACGGGATGTAAATGGCTTTCCGTTGTCCCATACCCATCGAGTACTCGTTAGGTGCTTTAGCTGGACACTTTTCAACGCATATGCCATCGGCGTTGCACTTCTTCTCGTCAACGTAACGAGGATGTTTGAGAACTTTGACTTGAAAGTTGCCCACGTGACCTTTAACGTCGATGACTTCAGAGTTTGTTAGCAGAGTTATGTTTGGATGCAGGTTTGCATAGGCGGTTTTTGGTGCCAAGATGCAAGGTGCACAGTCGTTGGTTGGGAACACCTTGTAGAGCAGAGCCATCTTCCCTCCGATAGTGGGTAGACGTTCCACCAAAAACACTTTGTATCCCTTGTCCGCTAAGTCTAGGGAAGCCTCCACACCTGCTATTCCTCCCCCAATGACCAGAACCGACGGCTCAACTTTGACCTCCACCTTTGGAATCACTCGTTTCAATCGTATTCTCTTCACGGTTTGTTGAATCAAACTTTTTGAGTTCTCTAACGCCTGTTCTGGATCAACTTTCTGCGGGCTTCCGTGCATCGTCCACTTTCGGATGTCAATGAGCTCGGTGAACGCTGGGTCAATCCCTACTTTTTCTGCGTTTCGTTGAAAAGTCGTTAGGTGCAGAGTGGGATCACATGCAACCACAACTACTCGGTTTAAGTTATGCTCTTTAACAGCGTCTCTGATAGTGGTTTGACCTTCCTCGGAGCAAGTGAACCGGTTTTCAGCTACGAAAATTACGCCTTCCAGTTGTTTTGCGTGTTCAAGCAACGCGTTAATGTCTACTCCGCCAGCTATGTTTTTGCCGCAGTGACAGATGAAAACGCCAACCCGCTTTTCTTTTTCGTTCTTCGACATCTTTCATTCAACCTCTTTAATAGGAGTTGTGTGAAGGTGAAGCCCCACTTCTTCGGGTGAAAAACCTAGTGCCAGCCCTAGCAACTCGGTTATGTAGAACACGGGAAAAGTGTAGCTTTCGCCGAACTTTCGGCTGACCTCTTTCTGTCCCTTGTCGAACTGGATGAAACAGAAGGGGCAGGGGGTGACTATGCAGTTGGCTTCCGTCTCCTTCAAGTTCGCCAACTTTTCCCTCAACAGTGAGAGGTTCGCTTCCGGATCAACCATCTTTATCCCAACCCCGCAACACAACATTTTGAGGGCATAGCTCACCGGCTTGGCGCCAACCCAACTCACGATTTCGTCTTGGATTGTTGGAACGTTGGGATCGTCCACGTGAAGGATTTTGCTGGGTCTCACTAGATGGCAGCCAGGGTGGCTAGCAACTTTCAAATGTTTCAAAGGCTTTTGCACCTGCTGTTCTATAGTTTCTTTTCCAATGTCCCGGATAATCTCCGTCACGTGTTTCACATTGATTTTGCCAGAGAAGCCCCTATTAATCTCAGAGAGAAGCTTGTTGACTTCTCCTTTTAATTCATCATTGTACTTGAGAAGGTGATTAGCTTTGCTGAGAGTTGAGAAGCATCCGCTACACAATGTGAGAATGTCAGATCCTGTCTCCTCAGCTAGGGAGAGATTTCTAGCGGCGATCGCTAGCCAACTGTTAAAATCGAGGGATTTCATCACCACGGGGTCAGGACAACAAGAAGCATCTATTATATCTTTCGTCTTTATCCCGAGCTTATCCAAGACCTTAATGGATATGGCTTCAATGTGGGGAAGTCTGGCTGGTATGAGACAGCCTAGAAACAACGCGTATTCCTTCAATTTTTCACCTCGCTGGATTTCAAGAGGTGGCTCGCTCCAGTTGTTTTCATCAGTTTTTGAACCTCCTCCAGCGCCTTCGGACTGCTTATTGTCAATGGCGGGATTTCGCTCAAGCCTAGCTCCCTTCTGAGTTTTCTGGTGTATCCCGTAAACGGGAACTCGTGTCCGGTTTCGAAGAGGGCTTTCAACACATTTTTGAGGGGAGCCGGCGCATAACCTTCCTTAGTTGCAAGGTTTCTCAGAGCAAGCATAAGGTCAGTCACTTCAACTCCTGTTGGACACCTTTCTTGGCAAGTGAAGCAAACCGTGCACATCCAGATGTCCTTGCCCGACAGCACATCGTCTCTTAACCCAAGAAGAGATTGGTGAATGACTTTTCTAACTCGAAAGCTGGTGTAAAAGCTGGTTGGGCAACCGCCGGTGCAGGAGCCACATTGATAACAGTGCTGTATGGTTTCTCCTCCTGGAGTTGAGAGAATTTCTTTCCGAAACTTCGGGTCTCTCTTTTTGCTCAAGGCCTTCACATCATCCTATGACATCTGCCATGTGCGCGAAATCAGTGTTCCGCATTTTACCTATACTTTCGGGCACCAGTCACCTTGTTTCCTCATCCCTTATAGTAATACGGTCTCTTGATATAACCGAACGCTTCGGTGGCCGCTACGATGGCTTGTCCCACAGCCGTTCCAACCTGTTTCAAGGGTCCTGTGGTCACGTCGCCAGCGGCGTACACACCACTAATATTGGTTCTTTGTCGTTCGTCCACGATGATGTAGCCACCCTTGTCCACCTCTACTCCGGCTTCCTTGGCGAATTGGCTGTTGGGTACTTCACCTACTTGCATGAATACGCCGTCCACCTCGGCCTCTCTGGTTTCGCCCGTTTTGTTGTTGAATAGGACGACGCTCTTCACTTTGATGTCTCCCTTGATCTCCTTGAGCTCGGTGTTCCATAGAAGCTCCACGTTTCGCTCGTGCAAGTCCTTTACGACAGCTTCCTCAGCCCTTAACGTATCCCTTCGATGGGCTAGTTTAACATTAGATGCTAGATTGGAGAGGTATATAGCGGAGACTGCCGCGGAGTTTCCACCACCCACCACGATCACCCTCCTCCCTTTGAAGAAGGCTCCATCACAGACCGCACAGAAGCTAACTCCTCTGCCGCGAAAATCGTTTTCGCCCGGCACTCCAAGCTCTCGGTAATGGCAGCCAGAGGCGAGGATGATGGCGGGAGCCATGTACGTCGCTCGATCGGTTTTCACGACCTTTCTCTCGCCTTTGAGGTCGAGTTCAACGACCTTCTCCAATTCGTTGATTGGCACCTCGAATTTTTTGCAGTGTTCCACCATCTTGTTAATCAACTCCTGCCCACTGATGGCGGGGAAGCCTGGATAGTTTTCGATCAAAGGAGACTCGGCAGCGGCTCCTCCTGGGGTTTTCTCCTCGATGATTAAGGTTTTGAGCCCGCTGCGGGCGCCGTATATGCCAGCAGTGAGTCCGGCTGGTCCGGCTCCGATAATGATCAAGTCCCAATTTTCCATTTTCTTGTCACCTTAATATGGAGTATTTTACTACAATATTCAAGCTAATAAATATATTTTCGGACGAATAACATAACTCTGGCTGGCGGCGATTTCACTTACGTCTTCTAAAGAATTTCATCCCTTGGTATAGTCTCGTTTTCTGGTATTGTAAGGTTTAAGTGTTAGACCTTGGTTGTTAGACCGTATAGTGTTGGCGTTGGTTGACTGGTGACTTAGATGTGCAAATTAAGGGCTGGGCAAAAATCTTGTCGAAAATGCCCAGCAAGAAACTATTGCACAGAAAAGAAGAAGCCAGTTAGAAAGAAATTTGAAACCAGCAAGAAGAAACAGAAACAACAACTAACGAAGGAGAAATAAATATGCACCCAAAAATTGAAGCCATGAAGCCAGAGGACGGGACGCTCCGAGATTTAGATGACTGGTTGGCAAAACTGGTTTATTGAATGGTTGGGAAAAAGAAATTAAAAAAGAAGTTAAAAAAATTTAGTTTTCGGCTTCGAGGTCGTCAACGGGAATACCGCAAAGTTCACCTAATTCGTCTTGTTCGTCTTCACGCCAAAACCGTCTTTCAAATGCAATTTCTTCCCATGTTGGCTTTACGTATTTCTTTTGTCCCTTCATCACCATATCCATATGGCAACAGCATTAATGCGTTTGCACGGTTAAAGGGATACAAAGTATCAACGGTACAGATTTAATTGCGCTCTTCAGGTTCTGGTATAAGGCATTATGGCGCAGAACACAAACAATACAAACAACAACCAAACCATAGCTTTCGGTCGCCTTATTTTTAGTTCCAGTATTTACCGAGCTCAATTCATCTTTTGCTTTTGTTGAATTGATGAAATCCGTTATTGGTAGGTTCACGCTCCGAATAAGGTAAATAAAATTGAAAATATATATTTTTGTAGTTCCATTAATTTTTAGTCCCAAACCCAAACTACTTAAATCGTCAACGCTCCACTAAATATATTTCTGATAGAAGAAGCATTAAATCCTTTCTCCCGATATCATTAGAACATCACCCAAGCCTCTTTTCTCCTTCTCTTCCATCGATTTATCAAAAGAATTGCCAAAAAAATCTGAAAGTGTATCAAGAAAACGAATCATAAGTACATTGAACGTCAGGTGTTCCGTTTTCGGCGCATCAACGCGTCTAGCAGGATGTGTAGTATGAGCCACACGGCAAAATAGGCTATAAACGCGTGAATGCTGGTCCATCCGTTAGCGTAGTACATAAAGCCTCTCTGGGTGAGACACCATTCAGCTGCAGCTCCCCCTATCCCAAAGAAGAACAAGTCTAACAGGATCAAATATAAGCGTAGAGAACCATTAATCACAAAAGGCAGACAGCTTACCTGTATGTGTTCATGATTATGTAGGGTGAAGGGTGAGGTAATGCCTAGAGACCCTGTGTGCGGCATGGTTCTGGACGAAAAGACATCTAAATTCAAGATCAGTTATGGAGGAGAAACATATTATTTCTGCAGTATAACATGCAAGAAAAGGTTCAAAAGGAATCCGAGTAAATTTGTAAGGTAGACTGGATTCTTCATATGCGCTTAGTATCTTCTTCGCTGGTAACCTCTTCTTTCACCGTATCTGCTTCCACCGTATCTGGGTTGCCCATAAGGTTGGTAGCGTCTTTCTTGTTCGTATCGTTTGTCAGATAGATTGTTCTCTGTGTTGACTTCTGTGATGGGGGATTCTTCTAGGAGTTTGAAGCTGCCGTATCTTCCTATGTTTAGGCGCATGTTTCCTGAGATAGTCTGGAGGATGAGGAGAAAACCAAGGGGATCATTTCTTTCCCGATTTCATCATGTATGCGCCTATGGCCACGAAGACGATGCTGCCTATGATTAGCGGAACCATCCCTTTAATGACTTCGATGCGATGAGCTGGATGCATAACCACAGACGCCATCTAAACTATTCCGAAGAGAATCACCGCAGACAAGCTGAAAAGAATCAAACCGACCCAAAAGACCATGGTTTTCTCCTTCTGATGGTATTAGACGGCATTAACTACACCTCCTTTTTAGTTAAACCAACGTCATTGTTCTCCGAAGAATGAAACTTTTTCCCTCTCCAAATCTTTTTCATGTACTTTCCCACATTGTTGACAAATGCGGAAAGTCCCAATCTTTTGAGGCTTTCTAGGTTCACCGATTATGTAGATCGACTCTGGGACAGCAACCCATTCAAGTTTTCCACCGCAATATTCACATCTCTTTTCCATATCACTTCACCATATTTTTACCTAATATTTGAATTTTGTCAAGGACCATGACAATCGAGGTCTCTTTAAACTATCGACAGATTTGCTCAATAGAATTAATGAGAAGACAAACCGACACTAACCTTGGAATTGATTCCGTAGGTCTATATAAATGGCTTGCTAGTGGTTTTCCTTCCATAAGGCGATCAGTTCCTTGATGATTTCGTCGAAGGACCTTTCGTGGCCATTTTATGAGATCAATAATGAGATTTATCATTCCGATCCTTCCAGAAGTTGTATTAATCGCTTCAACTTGTCTAAGCTGATGATCGTGTTGAACTGTCCCCATTGCCATTTGTCGCTTCCTCGCTTCCTAGTCCAATAGCAAACACGTAATTCCCGAGTCCTATCTTCCCATTCGATAATCTCAAATCCTTTCCAATACTCGCGCTCTGGGTTATGGTCGTCAACAAACACAGCGTCTGGAATGTGAATGACTTCAATGCTTTCATCGGGAAAGGTAAGCCGTCCTTTTCTAGGATATTTTCGTCTTATTTCTTCAGGAACACTCATCTTTTCACCTTCTACCATAATTCAGGCAGGCCTTTTTACTTAAACCACGTATTCTGCTTCCTCTACTTTACTCGATATTTTTTTTCGTCTATTTCAAAACGGCGGTGGGAATATTTCTACACTATCTATGTTAGAAGCCTCTTTAGATCCTCCTAGTGGTGTTTTTGAACCCTTCCTTTACAAGATTGCCACAATCCCATCCCTTTCAAAACCTCTAAACGGTCCTCTCACAGAGGCTTTTCACTTCTCTTTTTGCGAGGCTTATGCAGTATGAAAGTGTGGCCTCGAACATCGATTAGGGTGGATTCTGTTTGTTGAGCTGTTTTTAACGCGATGTCTTTGGCGCTCTCATCCTTAATCGCGCTTTTCAATATTTGGACTTTCACTATTTTCCTTTTCTCCAACTGCCTAGAAATCTCATTCATCGTCTGCGGCGACACCCCCTCCTTACCAACCCATATTATTGGCTTCTCTAAGCTTAGCTCACGTTTCATTCGATTTTTCGCCTTGGACGATATCATGTTTCCTCCCGTTCCTTCAGTCCTTGGTTAAACCATTTACATCCAAATAGTACACTGGAGCTCCTAAGACATAGGCATCTTTACTATATGCCAATTTCTCAACCCAGCTTTTCTTTTTCTTTGGCATATCTTCCAACTTCCCTTCAATCACTAAGCAGGATTACTTTAACTGGATATAGTGTTTAAAACTCTCCTTAAGACTTTCCACTTCCAAAGGTTCAAATACAACCTTAAAAATAAGAAACAAATTCTCGCATTCTCGGTCGCATTTAGATCAAACATTACCTCCTAGAAAAACGATTTTCCCGTCAACAGGATTTGGTCATAGAGATTTGAGTCATGAGCTACATGTAGGTTAGTTTGTCTTTCATTGACACAGGAAAGAGAACACAATCAAAGCCTTATTAGATTTTGATGAGAAAAACCATGTTCTTAACATAGATTTTTCTTTCCTCCCTAGGTTGGTATCTGTATAATAGGGCAGGTTTTGTCTGGCCAATTACTTTCACTACTTTACTTAAGTGTTCATAAGGACATCTAGCCGCCACAACCTTCTTGTCTTCGCTGATCCACACTATTGTGGCTTCATGACCTTCAGGACATTTGAAACGGTCTCCCACCCTCAGCTCCATTCTTCCTACCCCTAAAACAATCCTCTGTTATAATTTGTCGAGCCAATTAGATAAATGACACTGCATTAGTATTTAAGGGGCATCCATGAATCAGCTCAATTCTATTTCTCAGTTAATTGCTTATCAGCTTCTTTGACTCTCGCTATTTTGGTGGAGTAGCCGAGAGCACGGTGCTTACTCTTCCTTTTCTTGTCGTAACGGTTTCCTCTTTAACAGTCTCCCTTTCCTGTTGCCAAAGTTTCCTTCTCAGCAGATCCTGAACAGAGAACCTGATGGCCGCGCATCAAGCCATCATTAAGCTTCACCAAAAACTAGAGGAGAAAAACTTGATCATCAAAAGTCTTCAAAAACTGGCAAATACATTCCATCTAATGTTAGATTATCTCTTAAACAAACAATAGAAGCTAGGTATGTCTCTTCCCGTTCAACATAACAAAGATGATTTAGAAACTTCTGAGCAACTGTATCGGAAACTGCGAGAGGAGTTTCCTCAACTATTGCTTATCTGAGCATTGGAGGATGCATCTTTGTCGGAGAGTGTGCATGGAATCTTGAAGGCATATCTCCTTGACTTAGGAAGAGAGGTCAAAGATGCTAGAGGCAAACCATATTGTTAAGTCTTCCATGTTTGTCAGAACATTAAATGTAAGAAATGTGGAAGAGTTTTAGCAGAACCAAAAGAACTAAAAGACTTCTGGAAGACACAAGAGAAATATTGTGACTAGCGTTTCTGAATGAGGATTGTAGAGTTGCACATTAGAACAGTTGCAGCCATTCTGATTTGGTTCGTCGTAGCATTGCTCATTCTAAATAAGTTCTTAAGGTCAGGATGGATATGGCTGATATCCATTGCTATGCTGATAGTGGCAGTTATAGTTTATTTCATTCCTCGGCTAAGGAAATGATACACATTCATCATATCATATTCATTGTCCTAGATGTGGAAGGATAATTACCCATACACCTTAACCTACATGTATGAACCATTAAAAGCTAAGAAAAAAGATAGGGTGTGGTGATTTTTTATTCAGATTTTTCTCTTTGCTAAGACAGCTCTGAAAGATTTTCCACAATGGTCGAAGAGTCCTATAGTAAGCTCTGTTCTCTTTCCGCTTTTATCTGGTCTACCCGCCATCTTCCAAGTCTTTCTAGGAGTAGCTACTTCCGTTCCACATGTAGGACATTTAGCCATAAAATTACCCATTTACAAGGTTACAGATGGATAGTCATAAAACATTTTCCATGTCAAATGAACGGATCATCTGTTAGCCCAAAATCTCCAAAGTAACCATGCTTAAATTCTATGCATGCATAAGATTCGTATCGCTCATTTCTTAGAATTGATTTTCACCATGAAAACAGCTTTTTTGTGGTTGTGGCGCTTTTCGCATTGTATCGCTACAGTTTTTCCGTCTTCACTTATCCACACGACTTTGCCGAAGTGTCCCGCTTCTGGATGAAACTCGTTATCTGCTGGAATCTTCATCCTATCTCCAATTTTAATTTCCGTTGTTGGCATATCCTCCTAAACATGTGAGGATTGGTTTCAAAACAACAATCACATTTGCTTATGGCACGTAATTTCTTCTTAATAAGACACTACAACTATTAAACGTTGCTTAGAGACCATCATTAACCGCTACACCCTTCTTTTTTTATCATCCCTTAAACAGGCAATCAAAGAACTAATAGACTTTTGGAAGAAGAAGACACTAAAGGCATATAAAGAATCCAGTCTACTTTACAAATTTCTCTTCGATCGCCTTCTTGTCTACAACATCAAATTTTTCAGGATCATAGAATGTTAGTAGAAGCATCCCTTGTCCCAAAAGCCCAGTCCAGCTCTTCCTAGAAAGTTTATTCCAGACTGTTCTATCAATTCCTTAACTTTCTGCGACTATTATCGGGACTCTTTTCCAGAAGAACGATGCTGTCTGAGTTATGGTTTATTTTCTTTTGGTTTTTTCTTATTTAGATATTAATATAAGAAATTTTCAAAGGTAAAAAATTAGTTTAAAAATGGATGACAGCT
>Ga0315310_10001109_pt1 | contig 16981 bp, 15 predicted proteins | sample TDP5_MG_FD_203630 | JGI IMG/M metagenome (GOLD analysis project Ga0315310, IMG submission 203630) | Freshwater sediment microbial communities from Lake Towuti, South Sulawesi, Indonesia - TDP5 | ecosystem: Environmental > Aquatic > Freshwater > Lake > Sediment | place: Indonesia: South Sulawesi... | reverse complement strand
CTTTTCTAGTGCCTAAAGCCAATTCAGCAACCTCTTTAGATAATTTTACTTCAAAGTGAGTGATTTTCCATTCGTCAGGATCAAACATGATTTCTTTAACTTCACCTACCATTAAGTCTTCGCAGATAATTCTCCTGTCCAGAATTTCCCTAACCTTTATCATAAAAGATCCCATTCCATATAACACATATACACATATACCACATAGATCCCATTAGATCCCATTTATCATAAAGATCCCATTTATGACACATGCATTCTTGTAAGTATAATGTTATATGGCCCTATTTAATTCTCCCACATGGTTTATCGATGAAGCGGCTGGTGTGCCGGCTGTAACCCGCCTTTTGTTTTAGATTGAACTGAAAGTCTGAATTTTCCATTCTAAAACTCAACATCCTGTTCACTCAAGAAAATTTTGAAGAGCTAATATTAACTCATTCCAAGCAATAGGATCGTGTCTTGACCCAAAAGGAACAGTAAAGAAATGATCAAATTGATAGCAAATAGATTTTGCATGCTTTGCACTTATTGCAGCTCCTGTGTTAGGTTTAACATATATCATTATGCCAAGTAATTTGTCGCCATACGTCTTCTTCAGATGCAGCATATCGTAAGATCGACACTTAAATTGGTCTGTAACATTTGAACGATACTTGATTTCAATACTAACATACTTTCTCCTTTTTTCATTGCATATCAAAATATCAGAAGTGTGGTCTATTTTATCATCTGTTGGCAGAGCATAAGTCAAAGACCGCTCTGCAAAGCATTTCCATCCATTAAATTCATTCTTAAGATCAAAATGAGCAGTCTTGCCTAAACCATTCCAACTATTCGCTTCGCCTAGATTCAGATAAAGAATCCGCATCAATAAATCTCTAATTTCATTTTCTGTAGTTGTTTCCTTTTGACTCTGTATAGTTGGCTTTGAAAGTTCATGCATTGAGGAAATCTTTTTTTCATCTGATGTATTACAGATCTTGAATTTTCCACATATACCACAGTTCTTCTGTTCTCTAGATAGAAATCCAATATTTTCCAAATTCCTGCACATGATATTAACAGTTTGTCTAGGGTGAATCTGAAGAGTGGAAGAAAGACAATCGTCACAGACACTTTTTTGTTCACTACCAAGAAATTCTAATATTCTCTCTTTATGACTCAAAACGATCTTCCTCTTTCCATCTCAATTGGCTGGTGTGCTGGCTGTAACCCGCCTTTTGTTTTAGACGGCATCCGACTTAACGGGCTACCCGCACCTCTTACAGCGCCTCATCGGTGCCTATTTGCCCTTTCACCCCGCAGGTCGGCCGTTTCAACGGTTCCACTCGACCATACTCAGTAACTTAGCATACTTCATCGTCACAGGCTGAGTGGACGTTCCGTTTCTGTCCCGGAGCCAGAGTTCTCACTCTGCGCCTTGCAGCGCTGCGGGCTGTACGGTGGGCGGAGTTTCCTCAAACATGACCGTTCGAGAGCCGTCCACCAGCTCACCAGCCAAGATATTATTAGTAATTCTCTCCAATAAGAGTTTTGGAGATCGAAGCTAAGGCTAGTCTTCATGCGCGCCTGCTAGAGCCCTCCTGGCGTAGCCTCTTATGTGAAAGCGCACGCGCGCTATCTCTTCCTCTTCACAAAGCTTTCTAAGTTTCTCCTTTCCCTGAGGGCTCAGAGCTATCTCAAGGCATCTTCTGAGTACTCTTTCATCTATCTTGCCTTCTCTAGAGAAGGTAGACAAGTTTTCGTCTAGTTCGGCTATAGTATTGGTTCCAGGCACTATTGTGCTTACCTCAGGAGACCTGAGTATCCACTTAAGGCTTATCTGAGCAGGAGTATTCCTCCCTGTCTCAAGAGCAGGAGGACAGAAATGGAAGAAGGGTATACCATAGTTGGGCCAGCAGAAGGGCTTCATGACGACTATGCCTATATTCAACGCTTTACAGAGCGGAAACAAGACCTCTCTGGCTTCTTGAAGATGATAGTTGTATGGGATCATCACTGAGTCGAAACAATCGTACTTCCGTATCAATTCAGCCAGAAACCTTGGTTGATGTTCAGCAGCACCTATTGCGCCTATTTTGCCTTGATCCTTAATCTCTTTAAGGACATCTATAACAAACTCAAACCTGTCGCGGGAATAGTCACCAGCCAGCTCGTGAACGTTGAAGATGTCAATATGATCCGTCTGCAGTACTCTCAGTCTTTCTTCTACGCCTTCCAAGATTGCGTCTCGCCACCTGGATTTCGGAAACTCCTCTAATTTCGCGACCGGTCGCATAGTCTCCGCAGCTATATAAGCATCCTTTCTCCGTCCAAGAGATTTCAAAGCCAAACCTAGAGACTGAGCCTCCTCCACAATGCCTGTGTCGAAGTAGTTTACGCCGGCATCCATCGCCTTCCTTACCAGCTCGGTTCTAGGACGCTGAGTTGCCAATAGTTGCTCAGAACCTATCAGTTCCTCAGGCTTCCTTTTTCCGGGGAAATGATAGGGGTTGAGGAAACGTGTATACTCGTGACCTCCAAGTCCTAGCTCAGAAACTTTCCATCCTGTTCTGCCTAAAACCCGATACTGCATTCTGTGTGAACCACGGCATAGTCATTAACAGCTCTTCATATTTAAATTCTATCGCAAGAATTATTAGGCTCCTGATAAGAACTGACGTCTGGGAGGGCAAATGATGAAGATCACAGACGTTAAAGTAACAGTGGTCAGAGGCAACTTCTGCTGGCCGATTATCCGGATAGATACGGACGAGGGAATAAGTGGCTACGGCGAATCTCGAGACTATTCACCGCTGCATCATGATGCACTGCCAATTAAGGAACTCGTCCTCTACTTGAAGCGGCGCCTCATTGGTGAAGATCCAACCAACGTGGAACCCTTGTTCAACAAAATACGTGGATACGGCTCAGATGGACGTTTCGGTGGCAGTGTCAGTGGCGTCGAGATGGCCCTCTGGGACATTACAGGCAAGGCTCTTGAGATACCAGTCTATAAGCTTATCGGTGGCAAGTTCAGGAAAAAAATAAGGATTTATTGTGACTGCCACGCTGGTAGGGCTATAGGTGACGCCGCGACTGATTATGCGTATGAGGGATCAGAGGAGTTCTATACGCCTGAAGCCTACGCTAAGGCCGCTCAAAAAATCAAGGCTATTGGATTCACGATGCTAAAGTTTGACCTACATCCCCAATATGCAGGGAATGACGCCTTAATCGGCAATTCTCCTACCAACAAAGCGATTAAATACGAGGTTTCCGTAGTTCAGGCACTACGGGAGACGGTCGGAGATGATTTCCCACTGGCTCTGGACGCTTACCAAGGAGGTACCGTGAACGGGGCAATTCGGTTCGGTAAGGCTGTTGATCCCTACGGGTTGATGTGGATTGAGGATCTACTCGATTGGCATGACGTAGCGGGATTCAAGCAGGTGACGGCGGCTATTAAGACACCTACGTTAACTGGGGAAAATATCTACACCACAGCACACTTCAAACGGTTAATTGAGCGGAGGGCTGTAGACATAGTGGCTCCAGATATGGCTACACATGGAGGAATACTGGAGAACAAGAAGGTCGCGTGATTGGCAGATCTTTATGGTCTCTCGATCGCTCCGCACTTTGCTGGATCCTCGGTTTCCATGATGGCGAATATCCACGCCGCTGCGGCGATGCCTAATAACCTAATAGCCGTTGAGTTCCACTCCGTCGCTGTTCCTTGGTGGGAGGATTTGGTCAAAGGCTTAAGCAAGCCGATAATCAAGAACGGGTATATAGATGTCCCTGAGACGCCAGGTTTGGGCATAGAGCTCGACGAGAAGACCGTTAGAAAGCACCTTGCCGAAGGTGAAAACTACTTTGAGTGAGGTGCATTGCAGACAAATCAGAGTTGAGCACAGTCTGATGGGGCATTAATAATAATGTAGTGGCCACAAGTTTTCCGATAGTTGATGCAAGGACTACTCAAAGCAAGGCGGGTACACTTTAAAGTGTCTTTCTACAGATCTCAGGTTCTTCTCCAGCTCTACAAAATCATACTTATCTAACGCAGGCTGAAAAGTCCGCGAGTAGGTCGTCCTCAGAACCCCTCTGCGCCTTAATACTTCCTTCATTATCGGGCCCTCGCCGACTGTCAAATTGATGAGAGGCAAGAACTCCAGGTGCAACTCTCGAGCACCCGCTTTGTCTCCACGCGAGTAGCGGTTATAGATCTCCACAAGAATGTCTGTGAACTCGCATGCAGGCATATTTCCCGCAGCTCCTCGTTCCAACTCCTCGATCAGGTAGCGGCCTCCAGCACCCCCGAAGACCCCCATGACATCTTCCTTGCAGCTCTCTAGAACTGCTGTTATAGAGTGCCCCTCAGGCGGGACCTCCTCTTTCACGTATTTGATGTTTTTTATCTCCTTCACGAGTCTAGCGACAAGGTTTGGCGATAGGGCTGACCCTAAGGGAGGCCCGGCGTTCTGGATGAAGACTGGAATATCCACTGCATCAGAAATAGCTTTATAGTACTCATATATCTGCTCAAAACTTAGTTTAGATACGTAGGGCGGCATGGCGATGACTGCGTTGCTACCTACCTCTTGTGAGTGCTTACTGAGTTCAACAGCCATACGGGTATTAACACTCGATACTCCTATGACTGTAGGGATTCTACTCCTAGTTTCTTCCACTACGATCTTCGCTATTCTCCTTCTTTCGTCTTCGCAGAGTACATGAAACTCGCTGGCCATGACCGGCATCACAATCCCATGAGCACCAGCTTCGACACAGAAGTTGACCTCTCGACGCAAGCTCTCCTCGTCAAGTTCCAAATATCCCTTCTCACTTCTTTGGAAGGGCGTCTGAGGAATAGCAAAGATTCCACACATCTTCCCTGCCATACCAATCCTTCCTTTTCCTTCTTCTCTCCAGCTTGCGTGTACTTTTTTCAGACGTTTTAGTTGTTATTCATAAAGCATATAAAACATGCTAAAATATACGATAATTGTGCAAAAGGATAAAGAAGAAAAATCGACACTTGAGGAAGAGATTGAGAGAATAGTTACAATATTGCATGTTGCATGGAGGACTACTAAATGAAGCTAGTTTTCTTGTGTGGTGGTATCGGAAAGAGAATGTTTCCGTTTACAGAAGATAAATTCTTGTTCAAGTTCTTAGGCAAGACTCTTCTGGAACATCAGATCGAGAAGGCAATGAAAAGAGATTTTAAAGATTTTGTGATTGTTGGAAATGCGTTTAACGAAGAAAAAATCGAAGAGATATGCAATCGTGTCAACGCTAAAATAGAACTCGCTATCCAAAAAGAAGCGAAGGGAATGGCTGATGCTTTATTGAGTGCAGAGGACATTCTAAAGGATGAGGAAATAATCATGGTCAATCCAAACGATGTTTTTGATGACTCAGTGTACAAAAAAATTTTGAATGAATACGAGAAAGGTGATTATGAATCTTATATTGTAGGATACAGGGTCGATTCATATTTTCCAGGCGGATACCTTGAAATAAATGACAGAGATGAGTTAATAAGGATACATGAAAAACCTGGCGAGGGTAATGAGCCGAGCAACCTAGTTAACATAGTCGTTCACTTGCACAGAGACGCAAAGACTCTCTTGAGATACTTGAAAAGGATAGAAAGTGTAAGAGACGATGTCTATGAAAGTGCTTTGAGCAAAATGGTTGATGATGGACGTAGAATTAAAGTTGTTCATTATGAAGGTTTCTGGCATGCAATAAAATATCCATGGGATATATTTGGGGCCGTCAAATATTTTTTAAGCAACTTAAAGACCAGCAAATTTTCTCAGACAGCAAAGATCTCTAAGAACGCCATCATAGACGATACAAACGGAAATGTAGTTATAGAAGATAATGCACGAATACTCGAGAACGCGGTTATACGTGGTCCCTGTTACATAGGCAAAAACTCTGTCATTGGAAACAATGTTTTGATCTGGAATTACTCTCATATTGGAGATGACTGCGTAATCGGATATTCTAGTGAGATCAAACACTCCTATATAAGTGACAACTGCTGGTTCCATACGTCCTACGTCGGAGATTCCATAATATCTAACAACTGTTCTTTCGGTGCTGGTACGATAACCGCCAACTTTAGGTTTGATGAAAAGCCGATAAAAGTTAACATAATGGGGAAGAAGAGTGATTCTCACCTTGAAAAATTGGGTGTGATAATGGGAGAAAACTGTAAGACTGGGATTAATTCAGGTACGATGCCTGGAATTAAAGTGGGTCCAAACAGTATAATAGGACCTGGGGTCATCCTATCAGAAGACTTAGAACCAAACAAGATCATTCTATTGGAAGGGAAGAGTTATGTAGTGAAGGAAAATGAAATAAAACTTTCACCAGAAAAGAGGCTTGAACTGATGAATAAGTTATTGAAGTATGGTTACGAGAAGAGTAATGTACCTAAGAATAGATGATAAAGATCTATTACGAGAAGAAACGAAATCAGCGCTTTGCTAATTTAAAAGAGAAAAGTAATAAGTTTCCATGCGTTAGATAATTCTGGGTTAAGAATAATGTCTGCAGCTGAAAGGAGATTCCTAAGTGAAGTATCCGCGCTTATTGACAAGACAGTCATGGTCACAATAGCGAATAACAAGACCTATACTGGAACACTGATTGGAATTTACCCTGAAAATCTAAGTTTGTGCCTCGCCGAAGCAAAAGATGAGAAGGGACAAATAATCCACAGGGTCATATTGAGCGGAAACGTCGTCGCCCAGATCTTAGCCATCGAGAAAGCCTTCGACTTAAGGGGCTTAGCTGAAAGGCTCGAAAAAGTATTTCCAAGAATGGTTAGGCTTTACGAGAAAGAAGGCTTCATCTGGGTCATGGACAAGATCAAAGTTACAGAGAATGGCATTGTTGAAGGTTCAGGCCCTGCTGCTGAAAGGGTTCAGAGGGTATACTCCCAATTCATCAGCGAGATTAAACAACCATAAAAGATGCCCAGAGAAGACTTCTAATTCGGTTAGCTTAGTGTCGATTCTATTTTTTACTCATCTCGCCTTTAAGAAACAAGGCGAAGACATCAGATATTCTCTCAAAGGGAAATTTGTAGGAAATAAGCTGAGCCAAATCTTCCACAGATTGGCAGCATCTAACTTCGTTAGAATTCGAGGATATGGGAATTCTAAATGAGTCAATTTCGGGTTTTGTAAGAACTTATTAATGCTGCTATGTACTTTATAGATTTGACGTAATCTTTTATTCTGATGTTCTCGTTCGGCGCGTGGATGTTGGAACCGGGGTATCCAACGCCTCCCCCCGAGGCAACAGGAATCCCCATCCAGCTTTTAATCGTATATATTGGGCTTGTGCCGGCGCTGGTTGGCCAGACCACAGGCTTTAAACCATATACCTTATTCGCCGTCTCGATCACGCGGATGACGAAGGGGTCGCTTGGCAGGGTCTTGGAGGGTTCATACCCGCCGTAATTTATGATCTCTATATCGCTGAACCCTCCCCTTTTCAGATGATTCTTGAGCTTATCGAAGAGCACGTTGGGTTTCTGGGCTTCAACAAGTCGAAAGTCAACTTTAACCATCGCCTCCGATGGCAGGACAGTCTTTGTTCTTGGACCTTTATATCCAGCATCAAAACCGCATATATTACATGTAGGAGAGAAGTATAAGGCCTTACGACTTTCAACTCCGGTGATACCTCTGAGAAACTCTTTCAACCCGAATTCCTCCTTCTCGTTTTCCTCCTCGAAGGGGGACTTATCAAGAAGGCGCATCTCTTCTTCTTTTGGAGGAGCAACATCGTCATACCAGCCTTGTATCTTTATCCTTTCGTCAGGTCCTTTGATGGATGACAATGCCCAAACTAGACGCCAGGCTGGATTGGGTACGAGAGGAGCCCACGAGGAATGGGCGTCTCTTTTTGCTCCTTTAACTCTAAGTTCTACAGAGAGGATGCCCTTAGCTCCTAAGGTTACGACAGGCCTTTCCTTCTCGTCTACGCCGTCTCCTTCCCATAGGTACCCATCAGCCTTCAATAACTCCGTGTTCTCTTTAACGAAGGATGGAAGATGCGGGCTTCCGACCTCTTCTTCGCCTTCTATGAAGAACTTTAAGTTTAATGGCGAGTCGCCTAAAACTTCTCTTAAGGCTTTTACCGCCCCTAGGCGGGCTACTATATTTCCCTTATTATCCGAAACACCTCGTGCGAAGATCTTTCCATCTCTAACATTGGACTCAAAAGGAGGAGTTTCCCACAGCTCTAAAGGCTCAGGCGGCTGCACATCATAGTGGTTATAAAAGCCTAAGTATCCCTTCGCGCCTTTAACATTCAATTCCCCAAATACTACTGAGTTTCCATTCTTAACCGGTATAACTTTGACATCGATCCCGACCTTATCCATGATCTCTTTCAAGGATTCGACGCACTCGTTTATGCCTTTATTTTGCGCCGATATACTAGGCTGCCTACAGAGTTCCCTTAAATCCTCAACAAACTCTTCAACATTCGAGTCTATATAGGCCATCAAGTCTCGCATAGAATCAACCACAATTTTTTATTCATTTATTACGAGACGAAATTATAAGCTTTCAAATCCGATTAATCGAGGTTTGACTATAGATTAACTTACTTTATGAGGGTTTTCTTTAACGGTTTCCTCCTAAGGGTCGTCCCGCAGATCTCACACTGTCCAAACTGGTAATCAGGAGGATATTTCCGGTGGCATGCGGGGCAATATAGGAGCCAATGTAGGAAATATCTTATACCAAAGGTGATGAGGGGAGCAAAGTTTACGCCAATCTTTTTCGCCATATTCTGGATTGAATAATCATCCGTGACAATCGATGGGTCACGTCCACCCTTCTTCAACTGCATTGCCAGCGCTAAGATCTGCATGTCGGCCTCGGATAGAAAACGCATATCTCCAGCGTCTTTGGATAGCCTCTTCACTTCATCCAGAAAATAAGGATCCGGCTCCAAAACCTTCAACCTTCCTCTCTCAGAAGCCGTGTCGAATCGTAACCGTGACAATGATCTTTCAAATAACTCGTGTCCAACCGAAGGAACAGAATACTGTTCATCTTCAACTGAGAAAGGATCAAAACCTGATATGAACGCTGATGCATCCAACACAATGACTTTTTTTCTATTCATCACTGATGCTTTCCTCTCTGGCAAATAGGAGCCTTCCCTTAAGCCGGTCATAAAAGTTGCTTCGGAACCGCACAAAAGTAGATTCATACTCAGACTTCCTCATCTTTATGTAAGGTTCCCCCCGCCATAACTCCGCCTGGTATTGGCCATCAATCACAACCGACGCTTTCTCAGGCCTGAGGAGCTCAATGGTTAAACTAGATTTTGCCGAAAAAACCATAGGCCGAAGGAAGGTCAAGGGGCAGATGGGCGTCAAAACAAAGGCATCGAGCTCGGGATCCAGTATCGGACCTCCTCCTGAAAGCGAGTATCCGGTTGATCCAACCTGAGAAGCTACAACGACGCCATCGGCTCTACAATCTGTTACAGCCAAATCGTCTTTCCACACTCTTAAATGGATTAGTTTGGCTAAGGAGCGGGATGTAACAAAAACTTCGTTTAAAGCATCCGGAAGCCTTTGTCCACCTATAAATGACGCTATCTTGCTGCAACGTTCAAGCCTGTAAGCCCCCTTAAGATAATCATCGACAGCCTTAAGAGCCCCTTCAGGTGGGACTTCTGTTAGGAAACCTCGGACGCCCATGTCTATTGAGAGGATCGGTGGTTCTGGCTTAGGAATATATAAGCATGTTCTTAATATAGTGCCGTCTCCACCGACTGTAACTATCAGATCAGCTCTCATATCTTCAAGCGGTCTAGCATAATCGTCTCGATGAACGTGAGCCGCCAATCTGGGCTCTAAGAAGACGTTTAATCCTTCAGATTCTAAGCGGCGCATTACCTCCGCTGCAAGTTTTAACGCTTCGTCTTTGTCCGTCCGAGAAACGACGCCCACAACCTTAGACAAAACTTCCACCACTGCAAGTAATATTCCTAGGCCAAACTTATTAAATCACATTGAAACAATTACTTTTCTAGTTATTTACGTTTCCTAAATATCTTACTTCAACGAACGTCATTGCTAAATCTAAATCATAAAATTTTATATGACACATACCTAAGATGAGAACGTGTACACAAATAGAATTCTATGGTGGATACAAAATTGAAGATAACGGATGTTAAAACAACGTTCGCGGACAGATGGTTGTTCGTTAGAGTTCACACGGACAATGGTATAGTCGGGTTAGGAGAGTCGGGTACATGGGGTTACCTTGAGGCTTCGGAACGGGCAGTCCAAACCTTTAAGCGGCACCTTATCGGTCAAGACCCGCTAAGGATCGAACATCATTGGCAATACTTATACCGCAATAGCCATTTTCGCGGCGCTGCAATAATGGGCGCTATAAGTGCGATCGACATAGCGTTATGGGATATAGCTGGAAAGTATTTCGGCGTTCCATGCTACCAACTTCTCGGTGGAAGGTGCCGCGACAAGGTGAGGGTGTACATCCACGTATTCGGTGACACAACTGAGGAATTGATTGAAGGATGCTTGGAAGCGAAGAGGAAGGAGTTCACGGCGGTGGGGCACCTCTCTCCCTTTATTCCAGAGTCCCCGAGGATGACTCACTCGATGAAGATGGAGGACGCAGCTAGACGTGTCAAGGCTTACAGGGAGGCTGTTGGGGACGATGTGGACCTCTGCATAGAGATTCACAGGCAGCTTTCTCCAGCGGAGGCTATTGTTCTAGCCAAGAAAATCGCTGAGTACCGCCCCTTCTTCTATGAGGACCCTATACTGCCCGATAGTTTCCATGCGATGGCGGAAGTTGCCAGTCAAATCGATATACCCATCGCTACTGGAGAGAGGCTTCATACAATCTGGGAGTTTGAGGAGCTTATTATGAAAGGCGCTGTTCAGTACGTCAGGCCTGACGTATGCATGGCTGGAGGCTTAACTCACACGAAGAAGATAGCGGCTCTAGCTGAGGCCCATTACGTTAAGGTTGTTCCTCACAACCCTCTAAGCCCAGTCAGCACAGCAGCCTGTGTACAGCTCGATGCCTGTATCCCTAACTTTGGAATACAGGAATATCCACACGATGAAGGGGTCCCTCCAAAAAGCGAGCTGATTAAGTATCCTTTGAAGGTGGAGAAGGGTTACCTCATTGTTCCGGATAAACCTGGGATGGGGGTTGAGTTGAATGAGGATAAGCTTGGAGAATACCCATATAAACCTAGGAGGTTCGTCACTTCCCTTGGCGAGGACGGCTCCGTAATAGATACGTGAACGAAACATAATGGTTCTAAAGTAAAAGTGACGTTTGATGTTGCCAAGTTTTTTACGGTTAAACCGAGAGACGCATATTGTTTGGGTATCTGCTAGCGTAAGAGCCGAACTCCATGTACCGCAATGCCTCCGGTGAAAAGTGGCAATTTAATCCAGCAGTTCATAACACTTCCTCTCGTGCCAAGCGCCTTCACCTCAAAGAAATCAAATCCTCCAACATGGCTATCGAATCTAACACGCCTAGAAAACGTTCGAAGGAAGGGACAATCTTTCCATACCCAAACGAATCGACTCACCTATCTAAGCCAAAGACATCTAATAAAAAACAAAAACGTCCTCACTGAACTATCTTCAAATCCTGACGCTCAGAGCCTATATGATACAACAGAAAAAAGATGGGATAATATGAATTCACGCATGTGCAGTGGTAGCCCGGGATAGGTTCACATCCCCGTTCAAACACCCGTAATAACGCTATTTTCACGCTGAAATCATAGCGATTTCGGCTGTGCTTCATCTATTGTTTCGCTATAAATAATATCTTCTTCAGACGCTTTTCTTGAATGTTCTTTAATTGACAAAACTTTTCTATAGTCCTCTGTGTTGACGGATCTAATGCTTCAAGGAAACTCTTTAGTATCGGTGTCAAAATTCATGTAAGCAGGGCCACCAAAAGAAAAATATTAGGCTAGTTTTTGAATATCGTCTGATTGCGATAAAGTATGGTAAGAATGGAAAGTACTGTTATGCCATCTGGTCACCCTTCCTTACTTTTCTTAGAGACTAAGGGCGTTGAAATTACTGTTGTCCCACCATCCTCTGGCTGTTCTTCTCCACCTAAAGCTAAAAGAGCCAAGTAGGCTCTGAACCATCCTACAACCAGATCACCAGTGGAGACGCTTGGGACGAGGCATAGATTAATGGAAGAGAGTCAGATATAAAAACCCCACTAGCCCAGAAATACCTTTTCGGCGTTCCTGAAAAATCCTAGGTTTGGATATAGCAGAAAAAGCGCCCAGACAACTATCAGATCTATTGCATAAATCAGATGAGGTTAAGGAGTTCTATTTCACTAAAATAAAAGAAGGATGCATTGGAACGGTGGAAATCAGGAGATAGCGAAAAGGACCCGAAAAAGTAACTTACGAAGAGTGAGCCTAAACCACATCTCTTTATGGAAAATGTGAGAAGTGGTTCTGGTCAAGTTTGGTGTGGTCAAAGCGACCATTAGAGTTTCGTATATAAAAATTTAAATAAGGCTCCGAAATTTGCAATAATTCATTAGGTGATTCAATGGAAAAGTCATCCCGGCGAGCGAAAGGGTTGAAGGAATTAAAGAGGCTTGAAGAGGCGTTAAACGTAGAGCAAGCGAAGTCTAGGGAATACTTGGATCGGCTTAAATATCTACAAGCAGACTTTGAGAATTATAGGAAACGTGTGGATAGAGAATTCCAGGAGGTAGCTCAAAGAAGCAACGAAAGGTTAATTGTGAACCTTCTTAATGTTATAGATGATCTTGAGAGTGCTATTGAGACAAGCAAGATGAAGACAGAAAATGTGAGGGCCCTTTTGGAGGGAGTTGAGATGACTTACCGGAAGTTATGCACAATATTGGAGCGAGAAGGATTAACGAGACTTGAAGCTCTTGGAAAGCCTTTTGATCCAAATATGCATGAGATTCTGGTTAAGGTGCCTGTAAAGGATAAAGGGGACGGGATTGTTATTGAAGAAGTGAGAAAAGGTTTCATGTTTAAAGGCAAGGTTATCAGACCGAGTGTCGTGAAGATTGCTTGTAGAGAGGAGGGGAGTGGAGAGAAATGAGTGAGACTAAGAAGAGGGAAAGGATTTTAGGAATAGACCTAGGAACTACGAACTCTGCTGCTGCCATTATGGAAGCTGGGAGACCTGTCATAATTCCGAGCGCTGAGGGCCCCACCATAGCTGGCAAAATGTTTCCCTCCGTAGTGGCATTTACAAAGGATGATCAACTTCTCGTCGGGGAACCTGCAATGAGACAGGCAGTTGTGAATCCTGAGGGAACTATATTTGAGATAAAGAGAAAGATGGGGACAGATTACAAGGTAAACATACATGGTAAAGAGTACACTCCTCAGCAGATTTCGGCTTTCATTCTACAAAAGATTAAACGGGACGCGGAGACTTTTCTTGGAGAAAAAATTAGCAAATGTGTGATAACGGTTCCGGCTCATTTTAACGATAATCAGAGGCAGGCGACAAAGGACGCAGGTGAAATCGCGGGCTTCGAGATCGCAAGGATCATAAACGAACCAACAGCTGCTTCCCTGGCATACGGTCTCGATAAGCTGGAGAAAGAAATGAAGATCATGGTTTTCAGCTTCGGAGGAGGAACCAACGACACCACCATAATGGACTTCGGCGGCGGAGTCTTCGAGGTGCTGGCCACAAGTGGCGACACACAACTTGGGGGAACTGACCTAGACAATGCTGTCGTCCAATATCTCCTCAAAGAGTTCCGTGATCAGACGGGCATCGACCTCAGCGGTGACAAAATGGCTATGCGTAGACTAAAGGAGGCAGCTGAAAAGGCGAAAATAGAGCTTTCAACACTGACGACCACGGATATTGATCTTCCCTTCATCGCCTCCGACAAGAGCGGGCCTAAACACCTGCACAGCACGTTGAACAGGGCAAAACTCGAACAACTAACGCTACCAATAGTTCAAAAGATCAGAGATCCAATAATGCGAACTCTCTCAGATGCGAAGCTCGAGCCAAAGGACATAGATAGGATTGTCCTGATCGGCGGTCAAACAAGGATGCCCCTTGTGAGGAAAATCGTAGAGGACACTATGGACAAACCCGCGGAACGAGGCGTTGATCCCATGGAATGTGTTGCTGTTGGCGCAGCGATTCAAGGAGGCGTACTAGCCGGAGAAGTGAGAGATCTTCTACTCTTAGATGTGACTCCTCTATCATTAGGCGTGGAAACCTTAGGAGGAATATTCACCAAGATAATCGAGAGAAACACAACTATCCCGACGAAGAGAACCCAGATCTTTTCAACCGCAGCTGACTTCCAAACAGCAGTGACCATAAATGTTTTACAAGGTGAGAGACCTATGGCTGCCGACAACCTGTCTCTAGGCATGTTCAATCTGACAGGCATACCCCCGGCGCCTAGAGGCGTACCTCAAATCGAGGTCACATTTGACATTAACGCTGAAGGGATATTAAATGTCTCAGCGAAAGATTTGGCTACAGCAAAAGAACAGAAGATAACGATCACGGCTTCTACAAAGTTGTCTTCGGAACAGAAGGAACGCATGGTTCGTGAAGCTGAACAATTCGCAGAACAGGACAGAAAACGAAGAGAGGAGGCTGAGATTCGAAATACTGCTGATTCCCTGATCTATATTGCTGAGAAGACCAAGAGCGACTTAGGAGAGAAGATTGGAAAGGAGCAGATAGAAAGAATAGATAAGGTTATTGCCGAGTTGAGGAATGCTCTGGCCGGTAAGGATGTTGACAAGATTAAAGTCAAAAACGAGGAACTAGCAAAGACTCTGCAGGAGATCGGGGCAGCTGTTTATCAGCAGGCTGCCCAGAGACAAGCAGCGGAAGGTAAGAAGGAAGAAAAAGGCCCAAAGGAAAAGGTTGTTGACGCAGATTACGAAGAAGTGAAGGAGAAAAAGTCAGATAGGTCTTAACGGCTGATTGTGAATGAGTGATAAAAGAGACTACTACGACATCTTAGGTGTTTCACGAAATGCATCAAAAGAGGACATTAAGAAAGCATACAGAGAACTGGCTCTAAAATATCACCCTGATAGGAACAAATCTCCTGAAGCTGAGGATAGATTCAAAGAAATCTCCGAAGCCTATGCGGTTCTTTCCGATGACGAGAAACGGATGCAATACGATCAGTATGGTCACGCTGGAATAGACGAGCGATATACGTGGGACGACATATTTCGAGGGGCAGATTTTGAAAGCATATTCAGAGATCTAGGATCTGGATTTGGTTTTGAAGACATATTCGACGTGTTCTTCGGAGGTCGAGAACGGAGGAGGTACGGTCCCCAAAAAGGCTCAGACCTGAGGTATGATTTAGAGGTAACCTTGCAGGAGGCTGCATTCGGAACAAGCAAGGAGATAGAGATTCCTAGCTCCGAGATTTGCAAGGTCTGCCACGGCAACGGGGTTAACCCATTATCCGAAAACAAGAAATGCCCAAAATGTAATGGAGCGGGCGAGATAAGACAGACAAGAAAGATGGGTTTCATATTCTATACGGAGACCAGAACGTGCCCTCTATGCCATGGAAGAGGAATACCGCTCGAAGCCTTATGCAAGCACTGCGGAGGAACAGGATACAACCAGGGTAAAAAGAGGATTAAACTCAAGATACCGCCCGGAGTTGACTCCGGCTACATGTTAAGACTAAACGGTGAGGGTGAACCTGGAAGCAGAGGCGGTCCGAAAGGAGACTTATACGTCGTCGTTCATGTCGAGCCAAATCCCATCTTTAAGAGAGATGGAGACGACATCGTATGTGACGCCTACGTAAGCCTACCTCAAGCAGCTCTAGGCACGGAAATTGATGTACCAACGCTTGATGGCAAGGCAAAGCTAAAGATTCCCGAAGGCACCCAAACTGGCACTATATTCAGATTAAGAAATAAGGGGATACCGCATCTTCAAGGATGGGGTCGTGGAGACCAATTTATAAGAATCAATGTTCAAACACCAACTAACCTGACTAAACGTCAAAAAGAACTATTGAGAGAACTATCAAAGGACATTGATGGAAGAGTTGTGTTCAAATAGCAGAGCGACATCTTCTTTACTGAACTATTTTTGGAACGCGCAAAGAACAGTTGCTTGACCTTAGTGAAAATCGCTACGTTTCAATAGAACTTCAGCTATGAATCATAGCGAGTTTGTAGCATATTTGGTAGCCCAGGATAGGTTCAAATTCCCGTTCACATACACGGAATAGCGCATTTTTAGCGCTGGAATCGTAGCGATTTTGGCTATGCTTTCTTTGTTCTTTTGGGACAAATTGAGCACATGGGCACTTTGTTCCATTGGTTTATGCCTCACGAAAAAAATTAGAGGTAAGGTTAAGGAAAGTTGACTTAGCAAAGGTGCAACATGTGAACTTGAATAAAATTAAGTGGTAGCTGGACAGTTTCAAACCCTTGTTCAGCATTTTGCTAGCTTTTTCACTATTTAAGCGAGAGCTCGACGTTTTTTGCGGTCATGTTATAGCGCACTGTTTAGCAATTTCTTTCGCCCATCTGGCTGCCCGCTCTAGCTCTCCCTCTTTCAGCGGACCTTCTTTGCCCTTTACGAAAAAACCTTCTGGTGTCGCTACGAGAGTTCCACCATTTCTTTTCAGACTGTCAGCGATTCTTGCTGCGGCATAGCCAAAGATTCCGACCAGTCTAGTTGAGAATCTGGTATCGAACGCAGCCATATTGATACCCCTAATAGCAGTCTCCGAAATTTTGTTAAGGAAGTCTTGAATCGCCGGTGTCGGTCTGCCTCCCTGGGTCGGAGAACCGACTATGAGGAGGTCAAATGTTTTCAACTCGGAAGAATTCAATTCACCAACACGGAGCACTTTCACCTCGCCAGTAATAGCATCACCGATAGCTTTGGCAATTT
>Ga0315310_10001108_pt1 | contig 16981 bp, 19 predicted proteins | sample TDP5_MG_FD_203630 | JGI IMG/M metagenome (GOLD analysis project Ga0315310, IMG submission 203630) | Freshwater sediment microbial communities from Lake Towuti, South Sulawesi, Indonesia - TDP5 | ecosystem: Environmental > Aquatic > Freshwater > Lake > Sediment | place: Indonesia: South Sulawesi... | reverse complement strand
ATCATAGCCGCATATAGTCCCGAGAAGGTGAAACCCGCGTCGAACTCATGCGGATCCGCGGCGAACATGAGATCATCTATAATCTTGCTTGATCCGTCTGTCATTTTCTCGAAACCGCCCACGAGGACGACATCGTACACGCCAGACTTGATGGCAATGCAGGCGTTATAAAAAGCGGATCCTCCTGAGGCGCACGCAGCCTCAGTAGTATTCATGGGGATGTTGATGCCCAGCTCCCTTGCCATGTAGCCAGGAACCAAGCCGAGCTTATTAGTTGCCTGATAGAGGAAGCTGCCAAAGTAGCAAGCTTGAATGTCCCTTCTTCTCAGCCCTGAGTCGACGGATTCCACGGCGCCGATGCCTGCCTCCATCAGCAGCTTCTCGGGATCTTTATACCACTGCTCCCCAAACGTAGTTCTCCCAGCGCCGATGATCGCTGCGTAGGGCTTAGCCTTCGAGCACGCCGTATTTTTCATACGTTACCGTATTCCATTGAAGCTTTTAAGAGTTTTTGCATATGGGGGATTTTAGAACGTGGATACAGCAGCCTTGAATAGACGACCTTATGCTCGGAGGTCCATGGAAGGCTTAACGACAAAGCTTATATTTAGGATTAAATATCTTCATCTTCGCTAGTATTGAATAGATCAGGCAGAAGTCAACGAGGTTCGGCTTCCCGGCTTGTTCTGTTTGATGCTAGTTCCGCGATGAAGGACGAAAGCTTAAATGCCGAGAAGGCTACCTGAAAATACAAGGAACTCTGACAAGAGATTAGGAAGGTCGTCAGGTCCGAGGTTTACTTCCGGATTTTCACATTTCCCCCCAGTGAAGGAAGGGGACGAAATCATCGTTTTCATCGATGACATAGGAAGTAGGGGCGACGGCGTGGCTAGAGTTGGGGGCTTTCTTATCTTTGTGCCAGATTCGAAGACGGGCGAACGCATACGTGTGAGGATTTCAGAAGTCAGCAGAACCTTCGCGGTCGCGGAGAGAATTGAGTAGAAAGAAGGAGGAAGACGTGAAAATCAGCGCCTTGAGGGACGGAATGCGAAGTGTCAACATTGTAGGTAGAGTGCTCGACATCTCTGAAATCCGAGAAGTCAGGTCAAGGTACGGAAACGGGACGTTCCGAGTAGCCACAGCCACGATTGGCGACGAAACAGGCACAATAAAGCTGACTCTATGGAACGAGCAAATCGACAAGGTTAACGTGGATGATACAATAAACATTGAGAACGGTTACGTAAAGTCTTTCAGAGGAGAAATCCAGCTGAACATAGGAAAATACGGCAGGTTCAACGTTAAGTAAATAGAAAATTAAGGTATCGCGAGGTGAAAGGATGCAACAAGAAGGAAGGGAGAGAGGCAGAGGTTACCGAAGACCGTTCCCGCCAAAACCAGTCGAGATAGGCAAGGAATACGATGTCGAAGTTCAAGAGATTAGCCGAAGAGGCGAGGGTATAGCGAGAATCAAGGGTCTAGTGACCTTTATCCCAAACGCGAAGGCTGGCGACCACTTTCGGATAAGGATAACGAGAATAAGCCGAAGGTTTGCAGAAGCCGAAATAGTCAAAACGCCGTCTGAACAAGCCTAAGACAGATCTTTGAGCGTGTCCTTGCTCGTAAACCATTCTTGCAGATCTGTCTGCTTCGTTTCTAGGCGGTATCTCCTAATCCTCTCAATTACTTTTTCAACGCGCTCTTTCCGAAAACCTTTCTGGTCGCATAGGAAGTCGTAGAGCTCATCCTCTTGCATTAAACTATGTTTAACGACGTAGTGTCGATCAACATCGGGCTCTAGAAACACGCTTCTAACTTCATTATAATTCTGAGTCAGTTTCATCTTGATTGAGCTGGGAAGATTCTCGATCGTGCCGAATTCTGTGATCAGCTTTACAGATTTCTTCGGTCCAACTCCCCTTACTCCATCATTGAAGTCGGTTCCAATCAAAATGGACGCGTCCACTAGCTGGTTACGTGTGATCCCATAACGAGAGAGAAATTCATCCAAGAAGATCAGCTCGGGTTCTAAACGCCTTGAGATCCCCTTACTTGGCAGGAACTCAATTCCTGTTATAGTCAAGTATCTCACAAGTTTGGGGGTTCCAAAAAGGAGCGAATCGAAATCTCGGCTACTTGAAGCCCAAGCATCACCTTTCATCGCCATGTAAGCCGCTTGGGATTCAGCCTCGCTGGGAGCTTGAACCTGGGGGATGCCTAATAGATGCAGCAACTTCTTTGCATCTTCGATCATGGGTCTCGTTAACCGGCTTGTCATCACGGCTTTTGAGAAAGCCTTGGCGTAGTCTTTCGCTTCCAATGCTAGCTTCCATTCGATTGTTGCCTTCTCTCGGTTCTTTCGCCTTTTTGAGATCTCCGTATATTTTTGTTTGGGAGGAATTCCGTCAAAGACGAATACGAGGTTGATTCCGTATTCGCATATCAGGCGTGTCGACCTGTACATCAGCCCGGCAAGATGGGATGTCACGGTACCATTTGGGCTGGTGAGAGGCGAGCCGTTTGGGGTTCGAATGAGAGCTAGAAACTGGTATAAGAAATTGTTCGCATCTACAGCGAGAGTTCTCCCTCTTAAATCCTCTAGTCGTATCTTATGTTTAACCACGACAGGCGCGAGATTGACTCCCAATCTTATTCACAATGATAGATACTCACAAAGCAATAATCTTTACTCGACTCTATGACGATTCGTTGAAGAAAGAAGAATTCCAAGAACGATTCACATATTCATAGATCTTTTCAAAAGGTGAAGATGATACCTACTCGAAAAGATCACGTGGACTACCTATGTGGGGATATTGGGCTGCGTTTACAAAGAGGACAATGTAGCTCCAACAATTCATGCAGCATTGAAGAGGCTCGAATATAGAGGATACGACTGGGTTGGAGTGGCGACCGTACAGGGAAGTAGGCTCTATATAACAAAGGATCAGGAGAAGATAGATCAAGTACATAATTCGCACAATCTGGACAGTCTTGCCGGGAGTTAGGTGTTGGGCACACTAGACGGGCAACTCATGGCGCTCCATATCAAGCCATGCATGCATGAATATCGCCAGATCAGTTACGGCTAGATAGACATCCAGAAATTGTGAGAATTCAACGCAATTGTGAGTCATGGTATTTATCCAAGTTTGTGCTCAAATTCTATAACGAAACTGGAAGGCGGTACGGTTGACTAAGTCATGGGATAGTTTGATTCAGAGCTTGATAAATGGGCGGATACTCCAATCGCCTCGAGTCATAAGGGCGCTCAGGATGGTTCCGAGGGAACTATTTCTTCGAGAGGATGAGAGATCCTATGCCTGCATCGACACTCCTCTTCCAATAGGGAACGGGCAGACGGTTTCTGCGCCACTTGATCGATCACTAGGTCGATCAGGCGAGACATGGTATCGATAATGAATGAAGCCCTCCTGTTGGATGTAGGCCTTAAAGTCCTGGAAGTAGGCTCTGGGTCTGGTTGGCATGCTTCTACAGTAGCCGAGATAGTGGCTCCAAGCGATGTGCTTAAGGAAAGATGGGGGCACGTCTACACAATTGAGGTGATTCCCAGACTGGCTGAACTTGCTGGAAGAAACATTGAGAGAGCTGGATATAGTGACCGAGTCACAATCATCTGCGGGGACGGTTCCGAAGGCTATCCTAAGGAGGCTCCTTATGACCGGATATTGGTGACTGCCGCAGCTCCTTATGTTCCCGGTCCTTTGAAGAAACAGTTGAGGTCAGGGGGGATCATGGTTATCCCGATTGGAAACATAAGTTTCTATCAAACTCTTCTACGGATCAGGAAGAAAGACGATGAGTATTTTGAGGAAGACCTGGGAGGCGTGGCCTTTGTCCCTCTGGTTGGAAAATACGGTCACAAGATCTGATCCAACGCGAAGAGGCAAGTTCTCGAAGGTATCTTGATCAAGTTGCCTATTGAGGTGACTTGACAAACCCGAAACGCAAATCTATTATCCGAGAAATCTTTACTTGACTGCATGAAGAATCTGAAGAGAATAGGGAAAGATGTCTCACAAATCTAAGGAGGTGAGTTTTTGGGTAGACTGGATGGAAGAACTGTAGCGATAATCGCCGCCAACGAGTTTGAGGATATAGAGCTGCTCTACCCAATCCTGCGGCTGAGTGAGGAAGGAGCCAAAATCATCGTGGTCCCAGTGAAGGAGGGACTGCACCCAAGACCCGTTGCTGAGAAACCTGTTTCAGGAAGGTATGGCACTCCCATACCGCTAGGGGTGATGGAGGAGGGCAAGAGATACGTATGTTCAGGTTTGGAAAACCTCGACTTGAGAACGGTCGACTGCCTGGTTATCCCGGGCGGCTTCTCTCCCGATGCCTTAAGGATAGACAGAAACGTCCTAGAACTGGTGAGAAAGATGAGCAATCTAGGCAAGGTCATTGCGGCTATATGTCACGGTCCGCAAGTGCTGATCTCAGCTAATCTAGCCAAAGGGAAGAGGATGACGGCCTACGCTGCGGTTAGGGATGATCTCGTGAACGCTGGAGCGAGATTCATAGATGAGCCCTCGGTTAGAGATGGAAACATAATAACTGCTAGGGTTCCAGACGACCTTCCAGAGTTTTGCAGAGAGATCATAAACGCTTTGAGCCGAACATGACGAGCGGTTGGCCCAAGATCGAATTCTTTGCCTTTTTTCCTTAAGGAGATCTGCAAGCAAATGTGGCAAGCATCCTGTCTTTGAATCCTGCTTGTAGCGGGCGCTCGGAATCTCGGTTCCTCAGTGAGGAGACGGATCACCATAATGGTTGCTCTGGTTGGAGATGATGGTGTTTCACTCATCGTAAGACGAGGAACATTGAAACTTTTATAAATTAAGTGTGAAAACCTATATTTAGTAAGCGAGTAGATATTCGTTATTGAGGGAGCTCATGTGTCTTTTACTGAATTGCTCTCATTGGCAGTTGCTCTTGGGTCCATCATCGTAGCTTTAGCCTTTATATTTCTGACAAGGTCCGAAAAGGGAAAAAAGTCGGAAAAAGTTCTCGAGGTTCCTAAACTTGAGCCAGTACGGCCACCTTTTGAGATCAAAAAAAGTGTGACTCACGATCAAGCAGTAGAGGCTAAGGATAGATTGAGGATACTGACCGTGGAGAGGGAAATTCTTAGTTACGCCATAAGGCGCCTTTACGAGGCACAGGCAGAGGGACATATAAGTGAGAAGGAACGAGACGGGCTGGCTGAGAAGTATAAGGAGGACATGAGGAGGATAAATGAGGATATCTCTCGAGGTGAATCCGTTGTCGCCCTTAATGAGCTTGAAGGGATGCAGGCGGATCTGCTGAAACTCTTTGACGAACGTTTTGATGAGCTGAACAAGAGAATAGAGGAGCTCCGAATTCGCAGCGGAATTGGAACGATAGAACCCGTGAAAGCGGTTGAAGAGGAGAAAACTGTCTCAGCTGCCCCCCAAAAAGCCCCCGCGTCTCCCCGAGAGAGGGAGAGAAGGGAGAGGGGTGAAAAGAAGCCAGCTCCTCCAGAGAAGAGCGAGGCTGAAAGAAGGGTTGAACAGATCATGGCTGAAGTTGAGAAAGTTCTAGCTAGGCTCGAGCAGATGGAGGTCTCCGAGTGAATTGGAATGGAGGGACGAAGCCAAGAAGAGAGCAGCGCTAGAAGCCGCGAAACATGTCCAGAACGACTCTGTTATTGGATTGGGAAGCGGAACAACCGTCGCCTTCGCCATCAAAGAGATCGGCAGAAGAATTAGAGAAGAAAACGTGAGAGTTCTAGGCGTCCCCACATCATATCAGGCTTTCAACTTGGCGACTGAGTTCGGCATTCCGATAACCACCCTAAAGGAGCATCCTAAGATCGATCTAGATATCGACGGAGCCGATCAGATAGACAGAGAATTGAATCTGATCAAGGGCAAGGGTGGCGGGGCGATAACGAGAGAGAAGATAGTGGCATCTGCCTCGAAAGAGATCATCATAGTCGCCGATGAAACAAAGCTCACCGAAAGACTTGGAGGTAGTGGTCCTCTACCAGTGGAAGTGTTGCCGTTCGCTGAGACACTGGTTTCACTGAAGATTAGGGAGATGAGTGGGAAACCAGTATTAAGAGAAAGAATTGATGAGACTGGTCCGTTCATAACTGATAATGGTAACTTCATCTTGGATGTTTATTTTGGACCGATAGAGAATCCGAGGGAACTAGACCCTAAATTGAAATCGATTCCCGGCCTTCTCGAGACTGGTCTCTTCGTTGACATGGCTGATATGGCCTACATAGGCTCACAGAGCGGCGTCAGAAAAATGGTAAGAAAGAGATAATCAGCTCGCTAGATTACAAGGACAACTTCACGCCAGAGTGGCCTTGGATTTGAGTGGCTCTCCACGAATACATAAGGGTTAGGTATGAGTACCGGTCAGCAAATGCGAGAATCTCGCAATATGGAGCTAATTCTCTTGGCGGTTGGAAGTGCCAGATGCGAATTCTGAGCAAAGTTTTTATGAACATATCACTAACCTGTTGTTCTGAAAGCTCCTCTAGCCATTGCCGGGGTAGCCTAGCCTGGTTTGGGCGCCAGACTCATAATCTGGAGAACAGGGGCAGGCGCCCGATGTCCAGAAGTCGCGGGCTCAAATCCCGCCCCACTGGTGGAGTAAGCCTCCATCAGGGCGAACGGCACCATCTCAAGAGCCCGCGAAACGTAAGGCGTTACAATTGCTTTTTAGTCAACTCTAGAATTTGGTTTGCCGTTTTGCATTGCCATTTTTCTTTGAAGTCTGTAAACATCACGTGGATTCGATTCGATGTAAAGAAGCTAATTGCGTCGGTCGTTACTACTTTCTTAGAACGCAAGTCCGAGTGCATGATTACTAGGCAAATTGCATCTAACTTCTTCATGGCTTGGAAACATTGGAAAGCCATTCTCCCCAGTAGGTAATGCCTTAGTCTCAGCCGTTTGTCATGGCTATCAGCCTTAGGGTTATATCTTGTAATGTGAAGTGAGTAAAGTTTTCCTTCTCTGATAGCAAGTAAATCGCCAATTCTGTTGTTGCATGTTGGTATGACTGAATGTTGCTCAAACCCATACTTTTTCAATTCATCGAAGAGTAGTCTTCGGTCATAATCCTCAATTAAGTCCTCTTTGCACAACCCAAAATCAGACGGGTCGATAATTACTTTAACTTTTTTATATCTACTGGTCGGTGTAACTACTTTGATCGGAAGATATTTTGTCACTGCTAAACAAATAGCATAGCGGCCATCCGAATATAGCCTTGTCCGCGACTTTGTTGGTCTAATTCGAGCCTCTGTTGCAGAGTCGTTGAAAATCGCTGATGCTGTTGTCTTGATTCTTAAACAATGTTCAAGAATCCTATTGCAGTAAAACGTTAAAACAATAGTTTTGTTATTATTCATCAGCCTTAGTTTGCCGTCCAAAAATACGCAATTGCTCAAAGAACGAACCTCTTTACGTTTGTTAAAGCATTAAGGTTTTGGATGTATTTAAAATCTTGAATAACCGGAAGTCGAATCGTCTCTAAGATTTGAATCAGAATCTAGGCCAAGCGGACAGCGGACAACATGTGGCGTTATTAATTCGTACACTCTGACACATATTTATCCTTGCACTATTAGGACCACTACATTTGGGCAGATTCTTTCAATATCCCCTTTGAACTTAGTCGGATTTCTAATAAAGCCTAAATCATAAATCACAAAAACTAAATGTTTGAAACGCGTCATATAGGCGGCAATATCAGCGCCTATCTCATCAACAATCTTTTTACTCTTTTGACCAGAGTTGCAGAGTTTAACTTCTAAAACAGTCTTGCGTGACTCAAAAACAAAATCAGGCTTATACTTCTTTCCTGAAAAATCAAATGAAGGACTTTCTTTTTCGTATTCATAATTCCTCGCGATGAGGAGTTTCTCCAACTCATTCTGCACCTCATGCTCAGAGCCTGGAGGGCTTTGAAAGAAGGCCCTAAGCGTGTTATCGATGTAAAGGCACAGTTCTCTAACAAATCTGTCTGGGTAGTTCACGTAATTATAACGTACCGCGAATTTTTCTCTGTCTATTTTCGCAAGTGCAGCATGGGTTGATAGGGCTTTAGTCTGTTTTCTTTCAAGATACATAAACCCTTTCTCAAAGTGCAAAGAAAAACTTCTGAGGACATCTAATCCTAACAAACTTGGGAGGACTTTTTCATATTCAGTTTGCGCCCTTCCTTGAATGAGAATTTTGTCAAGCTTTAAAGTATAGAGGGGTTTATTTCGACTGTCCGTTTTGAAGATAAGAATGACATCCTTCAAAAAATTAAGCTTAACTTGCCCTCCGATTCCAACAGCAACGACACCCTGTTCGAGCTTGGAGAAATCTATTCCGAGCCCGAGTGCATCTCTTGGTGATATGAGCGATACATCCATACCAGTGTCAACTGCAAAAAGGATGGGGTAAACGTAAGGAAGCTCGGTTGAGGCTAAATATGCCGGAACATAATAAGGTCCCCTTTCAGTTCCGACGCCCAAGATTCTCAATATTTTCACCATTTTTAGATGACCAGTGTTCCGACATAAAAACATTGTATAGCAGTTTCAGAAACAAGAATCCCGCTCCCGGCACCACAATAGGAACGTCATTTGGCTTGCTTGCCTCATCAATATTAATCAGCCTGATTTCAGCCTAGGGTAATATCTATGAAGGGTGAAAAGGATATTCTTTGAACCCATGATTCTTGCTGTTCTGCAGCTTTCCAAAGTTTTGCTTCAGCAAAATATTCTATTACAACCTTAAACTAAATAACTATATTAACCAATGGAAGCATATACTCATAGAAGTAGAGAAAATGAGCCTAATGTTGATTCCTCCGAGTAATGAGGTCAAATTCGGGGAGATATTTCCCGATTTAGCAGAGGTGGAACTAGACTGTCTGATAAATGTTGCCAGTTTAATGAATGAAAAAATCTTTACTCCAATTATTGAAGCTGAGGATAAAGAGAAGGCCATTGAAAAGGGGCTAGATCTTTATACCACCTATTTGTCAGAAATATTTGTACCTGCACTACCCGCTAAAGCAATGGAATGGCTCAAGCGACCTGAAACTGTAACTAAGGTTTACGAAGCTTTTAGAGTAGAAATTAAGCAAAAAATTATGGATCCTCTTACTCGCAAGGAAATATTTAGCATTATTGACATAGCGGAGGAGCATGATAGGTATACCCTAGAACTACGGTCCGACATCGGTAAGTTCATAACTCTTATCGAGAATGCTGGGCCGGAAATTTATCTCCGCACTCTTGTTAAAACAAGTTTGGCCTTGAACGTTATGCTTTTAGCTATAGACAAAAAACCAGAAGCTATTAAGAGTCTGAGTCAGGTTGCAGAGAGGTACGCTGATGAACTAGAACCTTTCGTGGCAACATTTCAAGTCATTTTTGAATCAGAGCTAGCATCTCTAAAGGAAAGAACTTCAGAACGTGATGTAGAGAAGGCGAAGGAACTGCGAGGTTCATTGTTTGCAGGAATGGAGAGTTAAACTGGATCCTCTTTTTGAGCGTAACCTAAAAGCGATTTCAAGTCGGTCGGTTAAGAAGAATCTTAACGATAGGATAAAACGGTTGAAAGAAAATCCTCATGCGGGGAAACAGCTTAGACCTCCGTATGACCATTTATGGGAAATAAAAATAGGGAAGTTTCGCCTTTATTATGAGATATGGGAAAAGCAACACATTATTATGTTGAAAGCGTTTTACTCAAGAAAACTGCAGAAAAGGTACTTGAGAGGAAAGATTACCCAGGTATTTTAAAGCACTGACTTGCACACAAAGCTCAGGATGCTTTATAGTGATAGGGGCAAAGATCCAAAAACATTAGGGCTTCAGCCCATATTCGCGACGGAGAAGAGGGTGTGAAGCTATTCCCCGGCGCCAAGCGAAACTTTAAGTTGCTTATTCCATCAAGAGCTGAACAAGGAGAGCATTATGTGTCTTGATGATTACCGACGATTGGCTAAAGCCTTAAGGACACCGCCGATGTTTACGGATGTACTTCCACTGATAGTCAAGCCGAACGAAGTTCAACTACTTCTTAAGTTGTCGGAAAAAGAGCAGACAATTAGTCAACTATCCAAGCAATTGGGTCTATCTCAGAAAAGTTTGGAATCAAAGGTCAACAGTTTATTCGTTAGAGGTTTCCTCAAAAAGAAAAAAGACGGCGAAATGTACTATTCGACAAAGCCATTCCAAAGCATAGTTAACAGGTATCTCTCAGAGGGCAGGGCCGGGTCATTAGGAAAATACGTAGATGCGTTGGCGATTAATCGAATGAAAGAGTATGTGAAGCATGCAAGAGCAGACCACTATCCTGAAGGCAAAATAGTGGCTGTTCCAGAGGCTGTTCTGGAACCAGTTTCGATCACATTACCCCTCGAGAATGCAATCAACGTCTTGGAGAAGGCGAGGTCCTTCTCACTTCGTGACCTTGAATGCCGAATGACCTATAAGAATTGCGATAGACCCGTTCGAACATGCCTCGGACTCAACGAATTTTCCGATGAACTTGTAGAACGGCAAGTAGCAGAGAAAATCTCTATGGAAGAAGTGAAAAAAGTCTTGCATCTGACCAATGAGTATGGGCTTGTACATCAAGTCATTTACACTGACTGGCTGAAAGGTGAAGTCTCTGACATCTGCAGTTGTTGTCCATGCTGTTGTCTACACCTACAAACCTTTATGAACTATGGGGTTAAACATCATATAGCAAAGTCAGGGCTAGTGGCGACAGTTGATCCAGAAAAATGCAGTGGTTGCGAAATATGCATCAAACGATGCATCTTTAACTCAAGAAAAATCAAAAATGGCAAAAGCTTCGTAGTCAAAGAGAACTGCTATAGATGCGGTCTCTGCACCACAACGTGCCCCAATGAAGCTTCAAGAATGGTTTCAGCATCCCTTTGAAGACTCAAAGTAAGGTTCTTCCCTGTTCTTGACGCCCTTTCGTCGTAACCGATCCAGTGCTTACCTTCAAAACGTGCATCTCCCACTTAAGTAAAAGGAAAGCCTTACTAGTCAGCATTACATGACGCTTCCAGCGCATCAATGAGATCGTTCAACCCGACGTATGCTGCTATCTATCCCCCCACTACATCATAAGAAGTTGTATCTCGTGTGTTTCCCCCAACAGGAGTGTCCGTAGCCTAACTATCATGGTGGCAGTAGCGATCTGTAGAATCCGGGCACGTTCCATTCTCCTTTGTACGCCAGCTAGTCCCTTTGGCTCAGTAAGCTCTCACCGTGTAGCCTCTTGTAGCCTCGAGTCTTCCAGTGGTCGGATCAACTCTGAAGCCCATAGCCTCAAGAGCCTCAACGCCTAGGAGAGGCTCCTTCATCTCCATGATCAACGCGATGGCTGGGACCCTTCTCTTCTCAACCTCAACTTCCACGACCGTCGTCTCGACCGTGAGCTCTTGGCCATTGGCAAGTGATGCCTTCGTCTTGAAAGGTAGGCGGATTGCGCCTATTTCTTCGGTTAGGCTTGGGGGGAGGATGAGGTAAGTTGAGCCGGCGTCAACGAGCATCCTAACAGCCCTTGTAGACTTCAAGCCGGCAACTTCAGCTTCAACTTCTATGTGGCCCAGGGGAACCCCTCACTATACAGTTTAGTCAGAGCTCGTAATATACCTATAGCTGCGGTTCACTCGAGAGGAGACGCAAACCAGGATGTATCCCCTCTTAGAAGTCTGATCCATGCCTCCTTGCATGGTAACGTCAAAAGAAGAAGCCTACTTTTGCTGAGCATCTCTTCAGACTCGGTTGGGAAAAGTGAAGAGGGGAGGGGGTCTAGACTTGAGCCTATAGCTATAGGCTATCGAGCTTCAGAAGGTCCATTCATTCCTGTTGCTCTGTGCGTATTCGGCATACCATTCTATGTACAGAAAAAAGAAAATGGGACGCTTTTTTGCGTTTATCAAGTATAGTCAGGGACAAAGAGAATTGGAGGGCACCGTGCTTCAGTCTTTGCTTCTGGAAGGTCGGTTGGTCTTCGGAGCTGATTGTACCAATGTGTTCCATGCCTGTCACGGTGATCGCAAATCTAAATAAAGCCCTTCAATATTACTATCTGTCTGAGGCTGTAACCATGCCGTACATTATCTATGCGAGAGGCGTCGTTGGGAAGTTCAACCAGTTCATGGAGGAGCTCCTGAGCGAACTTGCTAGAAAAGGAGTCCACATCTCCGATCGAATGCCTATCGAAGGCGGACTATCCATGTCAGTCAAATACACGGATGAGAAAGGAGACATGGCCATCACGCGATACCAATCGGATATTCAGGTTTCGTACTCTGCCTCCGGGGGGCCTGAGACACTGAAAGGAGCACTCACAGGAGCAGCATCCGGAGGTGGACTCGGCGTAATCTCGGGAGTCTTAACAGGCAGGAGCGACAAAGATAAGATCACGGCTGGCATAGCAGGCGCGATAACTGGAGGTGCCATCGGAACCTACAGAGGACATGAGAAAGGAGTAAGAGAGAAGATAACCTTTGCGAAACTCCTAGCTGCGACAGTCACGCAAGTAGAGAGGAAGATGCTGACCATGGAGAGGATGGAGATAGCTGCGCAGAGCAGAACGAAGGCGGAGAAAGAACGCATGCTGATGGAGAAAACAAGACTAGAATCTCAGATTCAACGGCTGCAAGGGGAGTTGGAATCCTTGGAATCTGAAGAAGAATCGAAGAGGACCGATGCCGAGGCAAGACTGTTGGAGGCAACTGCGCGACATGAACAAAGGTATCCCGACAACAAGGAGATGCTGGACAAGATGACCGCGATGGAGAAGAAGAAATACGAAGGCGAGCTGAAGAGAATAGAATCAATCTATGGCAGAAGAAGAGCCTACATCAGTCCCAGGATAACGGAGATGGAAGCAAGAATAAAACTGCTGGACAGCAAGATTGAGCAGAGCCCAAGCTGATATTTTCGACGGACTGAACCAGAACAACTGTCATCAGCATTACGCTTATTTGGGCAGAGACAGAGAGAGTACAAGGTAGGTGTGATCATTGACCTCCTCTCTAGATGTCATCGTGCGAGGCGGCTGGATCATAGATGGCACGGGTAATCCTTGGTTCAAGTCGGATGTCGCCGTAAAAGGCGGCAGAATATCCAAAGTTGGGCATCTGGGTTCCGACATGGGTGAGCTCATAATCGATGCGGAGAAGATGGCGGTCTCTCCGGGCTTCTTAGATATGCACTCCCATTCAGATTTCATGCTATGGGTTAACCCCACTTCAGACTACAAAATTCGACAAGGAGTAACAAGCGAAGTCATAGGCAATTGCGGTAGTTCTGCCGCACCTCTCATAGGGGAAGCGAAAGAAGATGCCGAGAGAAGTGTGAATGAGCTTCCAGGCGGCTGCCCAGAAAAGATGCCGAGATGGTCAACCCTTTCCGAATACTTGAATCATCTCGAGAGACAAGGGACAACAGTTAACGTCGCGACTTATATTGGTCACTCAACTGTTAGAAAGTGTGTTCTGGGCTATGAGAATAGAAAACCAACCGAAAGCGAATTGAATGAGATGAAGGGTCTCGTTGCGCAGGGAATGGTTGATGGCGCGTTCGGCATCTCGACTGGATTGATCTATCCTCCTGGTTGCTTTGCTGATACCTCGGAATTGATAGAGCTATGCAAGGTTGTTGCCAGATATGGCGGAATTTATGTCAGCCACATAAGGAACGAATCCGATCTCCTGATTGAAGCTGTAAAAGAGGCCATAGAGATAGGGAGAAAGAGCGGCTTACCAGTGCACATTTCCCATCATAAAGCGGCGGGAAGGCTGAATTGGCGGAAAGTCAAGGAAACGCTATGGATAATTGAAGAACTCAGACGGGAAGGATCAGACGTAACATGCGACGTCTACCCTTACACAGCAGGTTGCAGTTGGAGCCTATCTCATATGCTCCCAAAATGGGTTTCGGAGGGCGGAACCAAGAAGCTCGTTGAAAGATTAAGAGATCCTGAAATCAGAAGAAGGATAAGAGAAGATATTAGCGAAGACAAAACTGTTTCTCCCTTGGTAAAGCATGGTGAGTGGGAATCCATAATGGTCGCTTCAGTCACGTCTGAAGAGAACAAGCGCTTCGAAGGTAGAAGTGTCGCCGAGATCTCTAAGGCGAGGGGAATAGACCCAATGGATTGCCTCTTCGACCTCATGATACAAGAAGAGGACGAGATTACTGGCATCTTCTTCCTCATGGAGGAGGACGACGTATCTACCGTGATCAAACATCCAGTATCGATGATAGGGTCTGACTCTGTGCCTCCAAAGAAGACCGGTCTTGTCCATCCTAGGAACTATGGAACCTTCCCACGTGTTATTAAGAGGTACGTCCACGAGAAAGGGATTTTAACGTTGGAAGAGGCCGTTCGAAAGATGGCATCTTATCCAGCTCAGAGGCTTGGCATAAGAGATCGAGGTCTCATCAGGGAAGGTATGTGGGCGGACATGGTGATTTTTGACCCTAAGAAGATTTCAGATAAGGCCACTTACGAGGATCCGTTTCAGTACCCAGACGGGATAGAATACGTCTTTGTCAACGGAGCCTTGACTATTAAGAAGGGCGGATACACAGGAGCCTTGGCGGGAAAAGTCCTTCGAAGATAGAGAACTGGGCCCCCTTCTTATTCTATCGCTCTCATGAGCGCAAGCCAAAGATGATCAGACGATGGTTTCGGCAAAGTCTGGATCTTCCCGCTCTTGGTTGCTATCGTACGACTTTCCGGATCTTCTAGAAATTCTCCAATGATGGAGGCGTGGATTCCTTCCTGTTCTAGTCGCTCAGCGATCTTTCCAGCAAGTTCCGGCTTAGCGGAGATAAGTAAGGCGCCGGAGCTTATTAGTTGTAGCGGGTCAACCCTGAACAATTCGGAGATCTTAGCTGTTTCGTGCTGTACTGGAATCTTTTCCTCAAAGATCTTCACGCCCAGCTTTGATGCTTCTGCCATTTCGTATACGCCTCCAATCACGCCGCCTTCTGTCGGATCGTGCATAGCGTCGACACCTCCAGTTTTGAACGCTGTAATAGCATCTCTCACAACGCTTATTTGATAGTAGAATTCTTTGGCATTCTGCAATATTTTGGGGTCTAGTACTTTCTTTATCTGCTCTTCTCTATCCGATGCAAGGATAGCTGTGCCCTCTATTCCGGCACTCTTGGTCAATATGAGTTTGTCTCCCGGGCTGGCTCCGCCAGCTGTCACGTAGTTTCCCTTTTCAGTTATGCCAATCGTGCAGCCCACAACTATCGGGTTCGTCAGCCCAGGGGTCACTTCAGAGTGTCCCCCAACGATCGCCATGTTCAAATCTCTTGCAGCCCTATCCATTTGGACACATATTGTTTCAACGATTCTTTCATCCGCGTTTTCAGGAAGGAGGATACACGAAAAGAAAAGCGTTGGTTCAACACCAAACGTGGCTATGTCGTTCGCATTGACGTTTACGGCAAGCCAGCCAATCCGCTCTATCGCTCCAGTAATAGGGTCCATCGAAACAATTAGAGATTTGTTCCCCGCATCTATAACGGCACCATCGAACCCTGCTGAGGGGCCTAAGACAACTTCCTCACGTCTAACACCCAGATTCTTGAAGATGACTTCGTTTAGTATGTCTATGGGAACCTTTCCCGGTAGCAGTCTCATCTCAAGTCCTCTTAGATAAAGTCATGATTCAGCTTCTTAGTTGCGGGAGACTTCGGAGAACAATTTTTACAGTTGGTATCGCAACAGCCGTTCCGATCACCATCTGTCCAATGTTGACTGGAATTTCAGCTGCTGCCAGCACCTCTATACCGAACAAGGGAAACAGTAGAAATTGCTGATAGAGGAAGTAGCCTGTAACCATCGCCGTCCCTCCTACAAGGGTTGCCAAGAACAGCCAGCCGAACTCAGGTTCCAAAACGAAACCGGTTAAGGTTATCAGCAAGACAAGTAAGGCTCCCAGCGAATACCAGAATACCGACGGAATCGCAAAGACTATGTTGGGACTAAGAGGCGGCGGGATACCCACGTAGAGTTCTACAGCACCGCTATAGTAGAGTGAACCAATACTGCTCAACAGAACCCCCGCGACCAAACCAACACTGAATGTAAAGGCTTTCCATAAAAGTTTAGAGCTGAACTTCGGTCTTTTGCGGCCAAGAATGCCGACGATCAAGCCTTCACAAGCCTTTATGACAAGGGTTGCAGGCGCATAGTATGGGTATCCCAACAAGACATCCGCGAGCATGGAGCCCACGCCTCCGGCGAAAGAGCCGATGAACGGGCCGAAAATGAGAGCAGTCGTGTATATCATGGTTTCGCCGATGTTGAAGAAGCCTCTGGTGTGGGGGACATAAACGGAAAAGACCATTGTGGCTATACATACAAGCGAGGTAGAGACTGCTGTGAAAGCTAGTCGAATTGCCGTCGAAGGATGCGTTCTTTGAATCATGGAGGACACTTATTATAGTTGTAACTTTACTATTTCTCTTAAAAGCTTTACTGTGGCTCTACAGCATCACCTTCACTTCGTCAATAGCCCGCAGAATCCTTCTCCCTCTGTGAGTTATCACGAAGTACTTCTTCTCGTTCTCAAGTTTGGAAGATATTAATCCACGGTTTTCGAGTTCGTTTAAGTGTTGGTAGATTGCCGATCTCGTCATCGTCTTCCCGAGCAACTTCCATAATTCATAACCATACGCATCTTTCTGATTCAGGATTCGCAGTATCTTCTCTTTCGTACTAAACTCGGTTCCAACGATAGCTGTCTTCCGCTTTTTCGAAAGAGCTTGCAGTACATCCGTTGCTTTCAATCCGCTTCCTGTGATTAAACAGACAACGGTCTCATCTTTCTCTATGACCGATTGGCTTCTGAGCTTCTTCAAGGCTGCTATTGCTCCCGAACTCGCCGGCTCAGCAAATATTCCTTCAAGCCTTGCTACTTCCTGCTC
>Ga0315310_10001107_pt1 | contig 16981 bp, 15 predicted proteins | sample TDP5_MG_FD_203630 | JGI IMG/M metagenome (GOLD analysis project Ga0315310, IMG submission 203630) | Freshwater sediment microbial communities from Lake Towuti, South Sulawesi, Indonesia - TDP5 | ecosystem: Environmental > Aquatic > Freshwater > Lake > Sediment | place: Indonesia: South Sulawesi... | reverse complement strand
CAAGGACGCGAAGAATATCCATATGTTTCAGGCCAAGCATTCAAAAGGTGGTGGAGAGATACAATTCATGATAAGTTTGGGTGGCCTGAGTCTCCAATCACTAGAGAAGAAAAGGTTGCTTACACAGAGGCTAATCCGATAAAGTACGAAGAGGATGATGTTTTCGGCTACATGTTGGCACCCGCTAGAAAAGAAGGAAAAGGTCTGGTCTACCGAAGGGTTGCTCCACTAAAATGCACACCTCTTATCTCAGTTTTCAGCAATGTGATAACGGACGATTTTGGCGTGTTCGCAAGAGGACCGGCTGAGAAAGAACCTGTACCCTTCGAGCAAGAGTTTTATTCAACTATCCTCAAAGGCACTTTCTCCTTGATGGCAAATGAGGTAGGAGTTTTTGGACGTGGCGTTGGAAAAGACCTGCCAGCTGAAGCGGAAAAAGAAAAATCGAGCGAAAAAGTCTCGGCTCTGCTCTCTCTCGCAAAGGACAAGAATGCAACTATCGATGATAAGCAAATAACGATGCCACTTCGAGAAAGGCAGAAAAGAGTCAAGGAAACATTGCTGGCACTAAGCGAACTTACAGGAGGTGCTAAAGAAAGCACATACTTGACCGAAATCTCACCAAAATTTCTGATTGCTTCAGTGCTCAATGTTGCAAATCATATCTTCATGGATAGCGTTAAAGTGGCAGATGGAAAAGCTGTTGTTGATGTTGATGTTTTGAAAGAATTGGCTAACGACTACAAGGGGAATTTTCTTAGTCCAGTATTCATTGGTCTGAGAAAAGGTTTCCTTGAAGATTCACAATATGAGATGGTTTCCAAGCTTAATCTTGATTTCAATTGGTCTCAAAACTTAGACGAAAAACTCAAAGGTAGTGTTCTCAATCTTTACAAGAGTCCCACACCATCCGTCATATTTGGTACTCCAAAAGAAGTGATAAGCAAGCTTGCTGATCATGCCGAAAGGGTTTGCACTTGAAAGTTCTGAGGGTTCATATAAAGAGCTGGACAGCCTCTTACAGATTTCCGCCTTTCGTGATGGCACAACCTACTCTTCCGGTGCCGCCTCTGTCAACCTGTTATGGAGTTATTTCATCTGTTGTAGGGAGTGTGGTGGCGTCTGACGAGACTAATGTTGGCTTTGTTGCACCTTATAGAGCGAAGGCATTAGACTTGGAGAAAATATACCAAGTCAACATCGAAGGAAAAATTGAACAAAAGAACATCGTCAATCGTGAATTCGTTTATGATTGTGAGTTATACCTCTATCTTTCAAATATCGCCTTAGAAAGGCATTTCCAACAACCACGTTACCCTGTACTCCTTGGACGCAGTTATGACCTTGCTTGCATAAAAGAAACTAAACTTGCCGAATTGGCAGAAAGGGAAGAAGCCCAATTCCAATATACACTCCTTCCTTTTCCTTTTGAAGGTGTGGCAGCGCCTATTTCGGCGCTTCCGATCTGCTTTACTGACACAGTTCCTCGAAGACCAATGGGTGTTAGAGGTTTCTACGTTATTGGGGAAGAACCTGTGACTGTAAGGGGCAAGAAGATGCTGGTAGATACGGAAAAGGGATGGGGTGTTTTTATGCATGAGGGTCTACGCTAAGTCAGACAAAGAACTTCTCGAAGATCATACAGAAAATGCTCTCAAGGTTTTTCAAAGTTTCAAAAAAGCATTCCCTCATACTCCAAGGATATGCGGCTCATCAAATTTTTGGAAAGACCTTTTTCTATCGGTTGGCTTTCATGACCTCGGAAAAGCGGCAAAAGGTTTCCAAGATTCCTTAGAAGGTATAAATTGGAATTATCGGCATGAAATACTGTCAGCTGGTTTCGTTCTTAACTTAGGATTGCCAAGCCCCAGTATGGAAGCTGTAACGCTTAGCATTCTCACTCATCACATGGGTTGGAAGTATCTTTCTATGAATTATCGAACGTGGGGGCTGGGAGAAGACACAGGCCGAAAACGTTGGACTGAAAAAGTTGCTGAAATGGAGCTTCATCAGAGTTACCTAGACTATATCGCCAAAAAGATAGAAGGTTGGGCAATCGAATTTTTGGGAGAGAAATTTTGCATCCCCTCAGACGTTGTAAATGTAAAGAATTGCCAAGATGCAATGAGTGTCTGTGCGAAAACAGTTGCTCAACAGGACTCGCTTTTTCCAAATAAGATTTACCCGATATTGATGAGAGGGTTCACTATAGGATGCGACCATCTCGCATCAGGGCGAATCTTTTCCATTAGGAATGGAATCAAAGATACTTATCGTAAACTGATTGAAGGAAAAGAGCTAACAATTCTGAAGAAATTTCAAGAAACATTATTGAATGTACGCTCCTCCGCTTTTTTGAACGCTCCTACAGGAGCTGGAAAGACCGCTGCCAGTTTACTATGGTGTCAAGCTAATCAAGATGCCAGTAGACGCATTTTCTATGTTCTCCCGTATGTAGCTAGCATTAATGCGATGTTCAACAGGCTGAAACTTGTTTTTGGCGATGAAGAAGTCGGGATACTCCATCATAAGGCCATGTATTCGTTGTATAAAGATTTCTTGGAACAAGAATATACTGCAGAGGAATCGTTAAGGCTAGCAAAGGAAGCGATGAATGTCACTAGGAAGATATATAGACCAATCAAAGTGTTGACACCTTACCAGATTATTAAAGTATTTTTTGGGGTCAAAGGCTTTGAGCCTTTGCTTTCAGAAATGACAGATGGGCTTTTCATATTTGACGAAATTCATTGCTATGAGCCCAGGACAGTTGCGTTAATTGCCAGAAGTGCTAAAGAATTGACTCGGTATGGCGCAAGATTTCTATTCATGTCTGCGACTTTGCCAGAATTCTTGCGCAATTTACTTATAGAGGCAACAGGCTCCGTTCCTTTCGTGACACTCGACACCCATGACAAGAAAGAGAAAGAGCTTCTTGATTTGGCAAGACACCGAGTTGTCATTGAAGATGGAGAAATTCTTCGGTGCATTGATGATGTAGAGAAGTCTTTGAAGAAAAGTGAAAAGGTTCTTATTGTTTGTAATACTGTTGGAAGAGCTCAGGAGTTATACGAAGAGCTTAAGAAGTCGGCCAAGAGTCCAAAACTATTACATGGAAGATTTGTAGCGAAAGATCGAGAAACAATTGAAAGTGAAATAGAGTCAGCGGATCTATTAGTTGGAACGCAAGCCGTCGAAGTGTCACTTAACTTTGACTTTGACACACTTTTCACGGAGCCTGCTCCTCTAGATGCATTGCTGCAAAGGTTTGGAAGAGTAAACAGATTCGGCAAACACAAAGAACCAGTAACTGTTCACGTATATTCTCAGGCTGCAGCTTCAGATGAGTTTATTTATGATCCATATCGAGTTCAGAAAACTCTGCAGTTACTTCCAAATGGAAAAAACCTTTCAAATCATATGGCATCAGAATTAGTAGAAGAATTATACCATGGAGGATATACAAGTGAAGAAACTTCAGAGTATCAACATACAATTGACAACTTCGACTATATTATTCAACAGCTACCCTTGTTTGATGCAGGCGAATTCCGAAACGAGTTCTTTGAGTTAATTGGATCAGTGGAAGTTGTTCCGAATCGCTTTAAAAATGACTTCATCTCAATGTTAGACCAGCAGAGATACTTTGATGCGATTGGACACATTGTACCAATCTCAAAACGTCAATATGCATATCTAAAACGAAAGGGAAGAATCTCTTTTGATCGCTTTCAGCTATTCGTCGATTTAGAATATGATGACTCACTTGGGCTTATTCTAATCGACCATTGACGAACTACTATTGTTGGCATGTTTGTTTGTGTCCGCATCCGCCTGTGCATTTTTGTTTAGCCACTCGTATAGGCGGCAACTCCTCTTCTTTGATAATTCTTTTAATGTGTCCTAACACGCGCTTCACATAACTCTTCATGGTAGGCGTAATCTCCAACTGCAGAATCAACGCTTCAGGAATATAATTCACAAAGCCACGCCTAACAACCACGCCAAAATGGTCCTCAACAAGCAACGCATAGGCCACCAACTGATATCTGTGGTCCATGCAAACCTTGCCCTTATCCGAACTCATATTCTTGTACTCTACTGGAATGTATTCCCCTTTAGCCGTTTTGATAATACAGTCCACATTTCCTTGCAATCCAAGCACGCCAGAGCTGAGCGGAGTGAACAACAACTTCTCAGCACCCACAAACTCAGGAGAATAATAAACAGCGTCTTTTCTCCTCAACTCTTTCCTAACGTAATCCTCATGCAAATCCTTGCTATCTTCTTGCTGCGAGCCAAAAACAGGAGTTGCATGCAAAACCCTATCAAAATAGACTAATCTCGGACAATAAACGTAATGCTTAATATCAGTAACAGAAACAGAAGGCTCAGCGATATCCGATATAGGCAGCTTCTGCTTGCTTCTCAGCCATTTATCCTCTCTTGACTCTTTGGTCTTCTTCATTTTGTTCCTCCAAGTAGAAGCAGACTAGAAATACACAATTTTGTCTTTCTCTTCCTTAAGCTCATACCGTTTCGGCTTACCCACCTCTCTTCTCCCCTTGAAACAAGTGTCACAAACAGGATACAACTGCACGTTCTCAATCAAATCCTTAATCAAATTCTTCAAGTCAACAATCAAACTATTCAACTCATCTCTGCGTAAACTCCCAACAAACGCACTATACTGAATCCTCTGCAACCCATAATCCTTCAACGTTTCAGCAACCAAAGCACGCAAATTATCATCGGTAATGTCATAAATCACAACATACCGCATTGTCCATCACCAACCTAACCAGAAAGGCACATAATCCGCTTCTCTCAACAGAAATCGAACCACACGCCGAGTCTGATGATAAACAAAACTCTTAATCGAACCCCTCTGACCATCAAACATCACCTCAGCATCCAAACGCTCCTGAAAACTCGCCAACAAAGTCTTGATCACCTCTTTACTCAAAACTCGACCTTCCTCAACATGCCCTGCAGCCAAGATTTCACTTGCCTTAATGACACCCTTTGTCACCAAACCAGTCAAAGTTCTGTCGACAACCTGCTGCCTGAACTCTTCCATCATATCCAAAACCAAAGAAGGCTTTCCTGGCCTATCAGCATGCAAAAAACCCGCATAAAAATCCAAACCAGCATAACTTACAGCCTTCCAAACCTCCGGGAATAGAATCGTCTGATAACCAAAATTCAGCATAGCATTAAACGGGTCCCGAGCGCCACGAGTTTCCCTCCCCTTAAAATTCAGCTCATCTGGCAAAACCTGTCGAAGCGACTCCCAATAGAACCGTGCGCCCTCAGCCTCCAAATTCATCAACTGCTGACGTTTCTCATCAATATTCAAACCGTGCTCAGCGTCGATTCTCTCGTTTATAGCATCGATACACTTGCCGCACTCGTAAATTTTCTCAGCAACATTCGGATCAGTTTGCCGCCTGTTCTTCGCCATCAGCTTCAAAAGATTAGCCTGATTCACCAGCTTACCAGCAATAAACCTCTTGGCCAAAATGAAGCCTCGCTCGTCATTGTAGGCAATAAACTGTTCTCGCCTTGCTCTAACAGAACCAGTCATTGAAGAGGGCATCAAGACAGCATAAGGCCAACCACCATAACGAGCAAAAACCACCTGAATATTATTCTCAACCGCCAAATCCAAAGCACTAGCAGAAAAAGCAACCCCAGAAGAACAACAGATTATAGAGTCGACATCATCCGCCACAACTTCTTTAGACTCACCAGCTTTCTTGACAATAAAGCGATTTCGTTTCCGACCCAAAAAGATGCCGAAATCGTCTAAGAAGATTTTCAAAGCCGAGTCCTCTGCTGAGCCTGACTATCCGTAGCAAGTGTTGTAATACATGCAGTGCTCTTTGCATTGCGATCGCTCAGGCTTCCCAGGATCCTTCCTCTCCGCCACAATCTCTAGTTTCTTGTCCCTCTCTTCAATCCACCACTGCCGCAATTCATCATTAGCAAAAAACAAGTCCTTCTGAACAACAACCTTGCCATTATCAACATTAAGGTAGACAATGCAGCAAACGTCCACAGGGACCTCATGAACGCTTTCGAACACAAGAGCATAACCCACAGGAGACAGCCTATGCCATTCTTCGGGCTGACTGGCAATTTTCAAGTCAAACATGATCGCCCTAAGATAATCGTAGCAATCAAGGCTGAGAATACCGCTCAGACCTAGCAACTCACCCGAAATCTTGTGCTCAATCAAAAAAGGAACAGCAGAAGACATTAAATCCAGTTCAGAAGCATGAGGCTGCCTACTCGAAATCTCAGCCAACCTTGCCTCACACATTTTCTGCATGAACTCCCACACTTTCTGCGCAGGCTCCCTCACGTTTTCAGGCTTCTCAGGAATCTCCGACCAGCGAACAGCATTCCACCAACCCTCAAAATCCAGACCTCGACGCTGAAGAAAACCTTGCAAACTGTCGCTAACTACTCCATGAAGAACCTTGCCTAAAGCCACTTTAGGTCCAATAACAGGGTACGCCTTCTCAACATGCCGCAAAAATATGTCCCTGTTGGACGGACAATACTTCGAGCTGACCGCGTACATCGGAAGCTTAACACTGTCATGATATGGCTTCAATGGAGGCTGATACCAACTCCATCCTCGCAGTTCTTTGCTTACTCCAACCTCCCGTGCAGTAGGCAAGAGTTGATGGAGCAAGAACTTGTGCTCGATGTCAGACAGAAAATACAACCTAGTCGACCATCAAATCGACTCTGCCCGATTATCTTTATAAACTGAATTACATTCCAATAATAATCGAGAATACATATCTGGAAGCATAGTGTCGCTACTCCGTTTTGACGAAAAACGTCAAAAACGGGGTCGGAGTCAAGGAAAAATCCCAGCAAAGGGGAATTGAAAGTTTTTAGGCGTCAACAAGCTCATAACTGACCTTGACAGGAGTCAAGGAAAAATCCCAGCAAAGGGGAATTGAAAGGCCTTTTAATTGCAGCCATCGTTATCTCTTTCATGTTGCGAGTCAAGGAAAAATCCCAGCAAAGGGGAATTGAAAGTAAAGTGGGGTCTTTCTCTAGATGGTACTTTTCACCTACGAGTCAAGGAAAAATCCCAGCAAAGGGGAATTGAAAGGAGATTTGTTACATCTATTGTTTTGCCTAATTTTCTAGAGTCAAGGAAAAATCCCAGCAAAGGGGAATTGAAAGAGAATATTGCTCATACTCATCATCTAGAACAAACTTAGCGAGTCAAGGAAAAATCCCAGCAAAGGGGAATTGAAAGTAAAACCTTTGTTGGCTTCAGGCGTATTTAGAGGTGGGTTGGATAGTTTTCTATAGAACTGGTGTACAGCGAGGCGCGTTTGTGTCACGAAGGGCACTGATTGTTATGTGGGATTCAGACTGTGAATCAGCAAACATCAAATACTATGTGTCACTTCGAAAAGGAAATAGTCGGGTGAACATGTCGCAAAGCAGAATAATATGCGAAGACGGCTGCAAAAACTACCGAAAAGCAAAGGGGCAGTTCAAAGTCTTTAATCCAAGCAGTCGCTCAGGCAAATCCAAAGACCAACGCACCTATGGCATATTTTGCAGAAAAGGCGAAGAAATCGACCGAGTGATCAAGACTGGAAGGTGCATTGAGCACACAAATCAGAAATATTGGCCTTCTTGAGATCATGAATGCTAGAAATTTGAGAAATTTAAAGACTGATGTGATAAGGAGGAAAAGCAGTTGCAATTCGATAAAGTAGACTCTGTAGAAGTTGATATTGTTAAGGTTGCTCGTGAAAATTTTGAAAAGAATTTTCCTCAGAGATTGAAGAAAGTTGGCTTGATTATCTCTGGGTGGGATGCGCCTTTAGATGTCGCTGAATTCTTAGACGAGGCTCACCTTTGCTACTTGCACGGGATATTTATCGCGTCTATGCTAATGGCTGTGACCGCAATAGAAGCTTCACTCAGAGTAAAATATTTGGGGATAACAGGGAAGAGAAAAGTCAAGCGTTCGAAAGGAAAGGGCGAATTTCAGTATATGATAGAGTGGGCAAGACAAAACTCCATAATCACTCATGATCAAGCTAAGAAAGCTAATACGATACGCAACTTCCCAAGGAACAAACTAGTTCATATAAGAGTATTTACCAAAGATGAGCTAGAAAAAATAGATGTTCTACTTGAAAAGAGATTTGAAGAGTTATCAGATGAAGAGCGCATGATGTTATTTGAGTATTTGACGAGAACTAGTCCTGCAGGGAAATTTGCCAAAGTTGTTCTCCAAATAGCCGATGAAATTATTTGGCACATTTTTCCATCTATTGGGAGATTACCACTTAGTTCAGAATAAATTCATGCTCCAAATCACACCATATACCGCTGAGTGACCCTCAAGCGTTCAACTCCCGCCTAACCTCACAAAGACGGACAACATACTAATATTTGCTTGCACAGAGTTCAAAGAAGCAAAAGTTGCTTATCAAAGCGTTTTTGTGGTTTTCGGTTAACACCTGTTAACAGAATAGACCTGTTTACTCTCTACTTGCAGGAAAATCAGGTCGTGACAGACGTAATGACACCACTTCATCTTTGCAGTTCCATTTTCTTTGGGTTTATTGAGAAAAAGATGGAGTGATGTTCTTTAGAGAACGGAAATGAGAAGAAAATACGCCAGTTCAGCGAATCTGATTTGTATACCCCCAAATTTCAAAATACGCTTTTCTGCTGTGTTGAAAAAGCGTATTAAGAAGATTGTCTGCGAATTAAAACTATGGCAACACCCACAAGAATCAGTACTGCAATCCAAAAAACGTAATCTAATGACGGCCAAAGGCTGGAGCTCATTAAATCCCTGGCGTCACCGTATTTGCTGATTGCAAAGTCATAGTTCCTTTTGTTGTATTCATAATTGGCTTGGTTTACCAGATCCGCCAACCTTGAGCTAGCGTACCAGGTAACGGGGCCTATGATTTCAAATTTGTATTCCGAGCGGCGCAAGTCTCTTGCCTCCTTCCATTTGATAATAAGAGTTTGCAAATACCATTCGCTAAGAACCTCGGTCATGTTGTTATTAAATGCCTGACTCAAATACTCAGTGAACTTAATCAGTCTTTGAGTCTCATTTAGTGAGCCAATCTCGGTTCTGTTGAAGATGTTATCAAGTCTGTTGTACGCCTCATAACCACCTAAATGAGTCATGTAATCACCCAAAAATGCGGCAACACCATAAACTGTGGAGAAGATGACTGGATTGTTGTAGATGGTATCGTTCCAATTCCAAATCCATGTATAGTGCAAAAACCCAATGCCTTCGTATGCGTTCTCGAACCATAGTTCTTCTAGAGAATCCGCTGAACTGTTTAAGTTCGTTCTTCTCAAAGCGTCATAAGAAAGGTCTTGGGCAATTGCTTCAATGTAAAATGATGGCAGGTCTTCCAGCAATGGCGTGAAAGCATGGCTTAATTCGTGGAGAAGAAGGGCAGTAGCCCCGCCCTCAAATCCGATTCCAAATTGCTTTGTTGCAACGATTTCGATATTCCGAGTACCTCCATAGGTAAAGCCTTCAAATGTAGTGCCTAGTCTGTTGTAACCGTAGGGTACAAAAGTTACGTTAACGTAGCTCAGAGTCCCGTTGAGCGTGGTTTTCGTCCATGACCAAGTCTGTTCAATAACCTCTAAGGTTTTATTAAGCCAAGGCTTTCTAGCCATCACTGGATGATAGCGCAGGTTTACATGTTCGGAAGTTTCAAGTTCGAACATATCATTGAATGACTGTTCAGTCAATCTATATTTGAAATGAGGAATCTCTCTTTTGCCGGAATAGCCAAAGAACACAGTGTTATTGTTTAGCTTAGTGTAGTTTGTCTCGTCAATTAAGATTCGCCAAGTACTCTTTGGCAATTCTATAGTTATGTTCCCCGACGCTTCAGTAACACTTGAATGAAAACTCTCTTGCCCATTAAAGTAAAACCAGCCTTTGTATAGAACAGCTCCGTCGGGCCAAATAAAAGTGAAAGTCAAACTTGTGACGTTAATATCATAAATTCTAAACCAATCCCAAGATGAACCGTTCTCTGGCGTTATGACGTAATTTATGGATGGAGTAATAGTGAGTAATTCATATGTTTTGGGTAATTGAAAGTAAAGGTTAGTTTCAACGATGTTCTCAACCGTGACGGTTACGTCGGTGCTTTCCAACGTGTCAACCACAAAAAGCCAATTTACTCTCATGCCACTATCTGAAGCGAGAGTGTTGATGGCGGTCAGGTTCCAAAACTGTGGGCTCAACAGAAGCATTAATCCAAGAACTTTCAAGCTTTTACTTTCTTGCACTTTATTTGACCGCCTTTATAATCAGCCAAGTTTTGCCTTCAACTGGGGGATAAAAAGCGTTTGTAACATGCAGTGGATATGAAAGCCTATATTTTCTCAAGCTTGGGACAAATTCTTTCACGGCCTCCCCAAGAAGCATGTTTCCACACATCATCGCGGTAGAAGGTGATGAAGGATAAGCCTCGAAATTAGGACCTGGATTATGATACAAATTGCTGAGCTTTACGGGCGAAGTTTGATTGTGCCTTGAAATTGTAAATCCGCCGCCATATAGTCCTCCATGTAAAACGAGCTCTGGTTTTTCGGCTTCAACTTTGAGCCGAGTCTCTCTATTATCTACGCCTAGAAGCATAGTGGTATAGCTTGTTCTCTCAGGCCAGTTCTCGTACTTAGACTCATAGGTATGGACCTTTATCTTCTGCTGGAGCGCATTTTTTGCAACCTTAATCTTTGGCAAGCCCAAGTCAAATATCGTTGTTAGCGGATAGGTGCCAAGATTTGGTATTTCTATTTTTTCTGGGTCTACAGCGGCGAACTCACCCTCTATGCTAGGCATTGAGACTAAGCCATAAACAAATGCTGTGTTCACGGCGCCTATACCGACAATTGCCATCTTTCCCAGGTCAAGCCATTCTCCGATACTCACCTCCTCAAACTTTTCGTTAAAACTGTAATCAAGACTGGAGAAAGAAAAGTTGCCTAAAAGAGGAATGTGTGCATTTAGCCGTGCATTTAAAATAAATTTAACCGCTTCTATCGAAGCGAATGATGCGCAAAGATTAGGGCCGATAGGATTTCGCGAATCCCCACTAAAAATCGATTTATTCCCTCTGTTAAGACACAAATTCCATCCTTTAGCTTCGACAAAAATAGTATGGCTAGCCTTGAGCTGTTCGACATCCCCAATGCCAATGAAAAAATCATATTTTTTCTTTCTTTTTGGGTTTATTCTTAAGTTATTTCTAGCCGTAATTTTAAGATACAGCTCTTCCAAGCCATCAGAAACCTTCTTGTTGCTAACTCTCGGTATTTCGGGCTTGACATTCAAATCAGCCTGTAAATAAACGCCCACCGTAATGGAATATCGAGCCAGCATGTTTACCAACGAAAACAGCAGTAGCTGACCTCTGTATGTTTTAAGCAATTCTTCACTAATCGAGACGCCCACCGTTGCTGATTTGAGGGCTAATAGCGCGTTTATTTTGGATAGCTGTAAGCTTTCTATTAGACGCCCTATTCGGCTGAGCCTTTCCTCCTCAAAATTCCTCGGAAGAAATTTGAAAAGTTCTGAAATTTCGTCTTCATCAAGCTCCTTCCACTGATAAAACTCTTCATAACGAAAGAATGCAGATTTTTTGATGAAATCCACTTCTTCAATGAAACCAAAATTGGGCACAACAATGGAGGTAAGACCCTTTTCATAAATTGCCGGATGTCTATCATCAGTAAAGGAGTGAAAAGCCGCACCGGGATGACTGTGGATTGCGGCGACGAGAAGACTACGTTGCTTATGCAACTTGACGAAGACCTCGGCAAGAGTTAAGGGTTCAACCCTAAAACCAGAATATGTGCTCGTTTGAAGAGGTCTTAAGCATTCAGTTAAAACAACGTTGTCTTCATCTGATAACTTACCGATCCAATAGAGTATACACTCTAAGCCCTTTGAACCTGCTTCTCTCAATTGCTTTAGCGTATCAACCAATATCCTGTTTGGGACGTAAACTTGTTTAATCCCGCTAAGCAGTTGTCATGCCCCCAACATGTTGATGTGTCAGGACAAGCTCTTCGCTTTCCTTGATACCGTAGTGTTCTAAAGACTCGTTCATATCTGATAGCAAAGCGTTCTTGTAATAGAACTGATAGACCTCGCTCGCTGACGGTGCTGGTAAGCCGAATTCTCTGATGGCTTCCTCTAGGACCCTTCTAAGATTGAAGTTAGTGCGGAATTTGAAATCTTTTCTCTGGTTCCCGTAAAGAATGTAAACGGTAATCCATTCTCCTTCTTTGGCTGAAGCTTCTTCACTCATGCCTTTTCACCTCCTTTCATGTTATGGAAACTTGACCTTCACCCCTAAGATTGCTAGTAGAACCACGATCGCTATCAGAAACACCGCCAGACCGAAGAACTTGTCTCCGATGCCTGCTAACGAAGTATTTGTCATACTTGAAAGGTAAAGTAACGCCGACAACACCAAGCATAAGGCAATTATGCCAGTTGCCGCGACCTTTACATCTATTGACGTATACAAACCTCCTGCGACTTGTTCTTGCTCTCTTCTTTTGATTTAGCTGGATAAAAGTTTTGTTCAGAAGATTTTATATAGTAATACAGTAAAAAATGTTAAGCAAAAAATAGAAAGAGGACAGATCCACTACTATGAATATGGATCAAGTATTTATTGCAATAGGCAACGAGACTCGTAGAGCAGTCCTCAATGAGTTGGAGTCGCGAGGCACCATTTCATATACCCAATTTAAGCGAATATTGAAAATAAACAATGACAGGTCTTTGAACTACCATCTCTCTAAACTTGAGGAGGCATCGCTCATCAGAAAGTCATCGTATGCGAGAGGTTATGAACTCACAGAAGATGGGAAACGAATTTGGGGCTTAATCAAAAACTTAGAACAACTCCCAAAGAAATTAAGAGGTCCGTTGGTGAAGGTATTTCTTAAAGGAAAGGTTGAAGGTAAGTGGAATTTCTCAGGCGCTCTTGACATTTTGAAAAGACATCCATGTATGATAATGGAGAGCGTGGTTGAGGGCGGCGCGTCTCTGAGACTGCAAGAGAATACTTCAGAAATTTCTCTTGAAATCCGAGAGGACGGTGTTTTTAACGTTACAGGATCGATCCCTATACAAAGAGTATTGCCACTTAACAATCCAGAAGATATAAAAAACATGGAACGAGGCTTTGATTTCTTTTATCGCCTACTTCCAGAAGGGACTGAAGAAAACGATGAAATTAAACTTGGGGTCCCAGCTTGGGTACTTATGGTTCTTGGAGCCATCTGGTCACCAGTCTTCTTCTTTTATTGTTCTCTCATAGACAGTGGACAAAGTGTGAAAATCTGTGATATGAAATTCCAAGCGAATCTACTCTAGGTGATGTCAAGTTGACAGTAGCATATACCTACCAAATAAATCACGTTACAACAAGCGAACTTCTCCCAGACAAAATCATGGTGGTTCGCCTTATTCCCACAACGGACGATTTTAAGTATAGCCATTCCAAAGAGGAGAGGCTTGTTTACCTCAATAACTTAGCCAAAAAACTTAGAACCGACAAAGAAAGCCCCGTAACTGCAGACGTTTTGGAAGGTACAATTGTCGTTTTGCCACACAATGAATTTGAATTGAAAAGCGCATCGGCACACGGTTTTCCAAAAAAGAGCCTGCGTCCAGCGGATAATGCTGTACAAGAGATCCGCATTGAACAGGAAACATATAGGAGATTGTTGCTTCGGTCAATTGAAATAATGCTACGCTCGCAGAAATATATAGTTAGAGAAGGAAGACCTGGGGCTTATCAATATTCTTTGTTTTCGACAGCCTATATGTACAGTAGCGGATTGAGCAGTGAGTTTTTTGAGGTATATAGGGGCTTCACTTTTAGAGTTCTTACATACCCTAAGGAAAGAAGAATGTCGGTAGTTATTGACCCTAAGTTTAAGTTTCTTCCACGATTAACGCTTTATGACTTATATTCAGATCAGAAAAGACGGAACTTTCTAATGCGATGGGGTGGAAAGACTGAAGGAAAAATGATTTCTTTCGACAGCCTTAATGTGGTTGATGTCTGCCCAATTAGTCCAGAGAAATGCAAATGGGATGCAAGAAAGAGCCCTTATGAGGTTGACTGCAAGTTATACAGAGAGAAATCTGGGACTTCTTTAAGTTGGTCGTCCGGTGGTTGCTTCCTTAATCTGATCAACCCAGAGTTAACCGTTAAAGATCGCCCCGAGATTCTAAGGGCGGTAAGGGGCTGTGAACAATTAACAGAATCTTTAGACGATAAATCTGCCGTAGCCGAGGTCTCCTTCTCCAAAGATCGACAAAAAAAGACATATTATTATCCTCTTGAGCGCTTAAGAAAAACGTTTGAAATTGACCTGATTAAAGACTTCGTCGTCGCGAAATCTGGTTCTGAAAGCAGCGTCGAAGAAATACAGAAAAACTTTGCTCGAATAACTAAGCCCTCATCGGACGATAGATGCTGGTGGACTGAACTTTTTGTAAAGGACTTTAAGACGACAACTTTTGGCAATAATCTGTTGAATTTTGATCCAAGACTGGTGCAAGTTCAAATTTCTAGGGTGAGGAGCTAAAATGTTCCAAGGATACAAGTTGTCTCAACCGACTTTTCAGTTTAGCGAAGGCTCATCACGATCATCTTCAGATATCTTTGTTAAGAAACCACTCGACCTTACTCAGACATCTTATTTAGAAAGACGCTCATGGAAGCGTCTAAATCCTCTTATTGTAAGTGAATTGCCACTAACTCAAGAAATAGAAAGAACATACAGCAATCTGTTCTTTGGCGCTCCTGGTTATCAGGGGATGAGCAAGATTTTCGAACTTGAAGTTGAGAATTTTAGCAATATACCAAAACTTGATATCAGTAAAGACTTTCAAACGAAAGAAGTCGAGCTGTCATTGCTGAACTACAAGAACATGAACATAGCTTTAACATTTCTTAAAATTAAATCTCCCAACAGCGATCTACTAAAGGCGATTCTCAATTATCACGGCATAGCGACTCAAGGAATAACCTCTAGAATAGTAGAATTTTCTTCTAAAAGGCAATTGATAGAAAAAGAAAAAAGAAATTATTCAAACATGCTCAGAAACATAATGATTGAGATTTATGCCAAATGCGGTGGAGTTCCGTGGAGTTTATCTAAACCACTCAGGAAAACCTACTACGTTGGCGTCGCTTGGGGATATCTCCCTTCATACTACATCTTCACGATAACAGTATTCGACAGCTACGGTCTACCCAGATATGAGCACTTCAGAACTGATTTCATGCATAGAGATGAGGAGTTCTCCAAATGCATTGAGAAAGTGGCTGAGAGACTGGCTCAAACGGTACCAGGTGGTTCAAGAATTACGATTCATTATCATGGAAGCTTCATGGGAGCAGAAGCCGTTTTCCAAGAAAAACTTGAGGGAAAATTCGACTTCATTATGCTTTCAGTCGAAAGACCTGCTGATCCTTATTTTAGATTCTACAATAAGGATTTGACCGATAACCTTGCGGAGAAAGGCATCGTGGTAATATTAGACGAAAAGAGAGCAATACTTTCTGCAACGGGCTACCCTGACTTCAGTATTCAAGGAGTACCCGCGGCTATCTTTCTTGAAAGCGGCGAGTGGTTGAAACAAGAGGAACTTTTGGCTGAGGTTCAAGATGTGTACAATCTTTCACAATTAAACTGGGCACATGTTAGAGGCTATCATAAACTCCCTATTACAACTCTTCTGGCTTCCAATATCGTCTGGCGGCTTCAAAAAATTCATTCTCTCAGAGAGAAGCATGGTTTAACTGTCAATTTTTCTCAACCTATCAATTATCGATGTTTTTGGTGAGAATAGATTCAAATGAAGCAACCTGTTATTCTTGACACACCAACATCTCAGTTTGTTATGGACGAGTTTTCATCGTGGTATCGAAAAAAATGGACACCTTGGGTGCCAAAAGATAGTAATTGGCATCATTACCGTGTAGAGACTTTCGATGGAAAATGGAAGAAACTTTGGGATAAAAGAATTAGAAGTGGAAGTATCCTCAGGAAAAACCTTTTGAAGCCTGCAATTTTTCCTCCCCGCAACGTCTATTATTCTGTATTAAAATGGCTCGATCCTAAATCTTTAGGTTCATCAAAAGTCGGAAATTATTGTTTAGGAGGACCGCTAATCTTTGACATCGACGTTAAGAGTTCGGAGATTTATGGTGACCAGACGATCGAAAAGGGGATAGAAGCAATATTTAATCTTGAAGAGTTCTTGATCAAGACGTACGGTTTTAGTGATTTTGGTTGCGCTTTTTCGGGGAAAAGAGGTTTTCATCTCTATGTGAAAGATTTTGATGCATTCAACTTTGCAAAGAAGTATGATCAGTGGAGCAGAGAATCTGTCGAGAGAGAGTTGCGGACTACAATTGCAAAAAAAGTACTTGATAAGGAATTTACCATTGATGCTCAAGTTACTTCTGACACTAGAAGAATAGCAAGACTACCAAGCACTCTCCATGGTGGAACTGGCTTCCTATCAGTCTATTTAGACTCAAGAAACGAATTAAAAAGATTCAATTTATCAAAGAGCATTGTTTTTCCCTCGGACATCTTGATTAAAGTTAAGTTAGTCAAGAGAACCCCTCGAATAAGCATAGGTGATTTTTTTGCGGATTTTGATGATTTTGAAAAAGAAGTTAAAATTCCGATGAGTATTGCCATCCTGCTTCTACTTTCAGGACACGCTCAGATTACGCACTAAGATTTTTATAGTAAACTACGTATTATGAATATTGCACCGGCTAACGAGCTTTAAGCGATGAGGATGAGGAACAAAATTGTAATTGATTGGTGCATAGTAATCGCGAGGGGATGCCGGACCCGATGACCTGTGCCGGCACCATTTTACAAG
>Ga0315310_10001105_pt1 | contig 16991 bp, 16 predicted proteins | sample TDP5_MG_FD_203630 | JGI IMG/M metagenome (GOLD analysis project Ga0315310, IMG submission 203630) | Freshwater sediment microbial communities from Lake Towuti, South Sulawesi, Indonesia - TDP5 | ecosystem: Environmental > Aquatic > Freshwater > Lake > Sediment | place: Indonesia: South Sulawesi... | reverse complement strand
ACAGCCTTCCTCGTGGAGAAAATCTTGGCAAACATGCGGCAGAGAGACCTCGAGCTTGCTAGGCAGGGCCAAATCAAACCGGACAAGGTGCTGTCATACGAGATCGAGAAGGACGCAGACATACTACGAGCGGTAATTATCCACAACTTTGCCCCTGAGAGGGAACGGGAGCTCAGATCAGCGACACGTTGGACACTTGAAAAGATGCATGAAAAGATGAAGAGCTCAAGCTAGAAGAGTCCGACCCAATATGCCTTAAAAGAATCCTTAGGACTTGTTGTTCTTTCTACCTTAAGTTCTCGTGGACCCAGAAGCCAAAGAGGGCAATAATTTTGAACTGAACGGGAAAAATGTTCATTGCTTTTCCCGAATCTGGAAATTTTTGTCCTTTTTCGTTAGAAAAGTCTAAAATTCATAAACATCTGAACTGGATTCTTGAGAGATATGCGTGTACCTGTGAAACCTTGGATGTTGCCATTTTTATTGTCCCTTTGTGGCGTCATTGCAGACTACACAACAACTATGATAGGCCTTAACTTCTTCACAGGGTTTCTTGAAACGAATACGTCTTACAGCCCAATCCGGGCTCTCCTTTACTTCTGGGGTGCTATCACTGTCTTGAGCGTGGCATTACCAAGAAAGAGGCCTTGGTCATGGGGGACAACCGGGCTGGCACTGGCGTCTTATATCGGCGCTCTAAACAATGCATTAGTGATTATAGGCCTATTTCCCGGACCCGTCATCTAGGGCGACAGTCATATTTAATCAACAATAACAAGTTGAATCTGTTGTACTTTGAGCCCCAGCGTTCTTGTGGACTCAGAAGCGGGAAAAGCTATCATTCTCTAAAAGTCAGAGTACCTCGATTTCGTCATCGTCCAGATGATTCATAATCCCAGCAAGGATTTAACCTTTCCCTAATCAATGAAGTATGTACGAAAAAGAACAAGGCAAAAAGATCTTGCTGAGATTTGCTACTTAATCAAGGTGCTTCCGTGAACAAGCCAGGTTGAGGATTTATGTAACTTCTTTCTTCGGCGTTGCATTGAGCGTGATATATAGGATATTGTTTCCACGAACTAGAACCTGACCATAGTGTGCGAGCAGTCTGTCATTGTGATGTTCAGAGGCTCCGTTGAGGATTATGTTCATGTAGCTGTCGCAGTGAACCATAGTGCCTTTATACTCTATCCCGTTTTTGAGTACAATTGCAATGTAGCCGTTCATCTGCCTAGTAAGCACGTTTAGGGGCTTCTTGCTTGGCTCCATGAGTTCACGCCAGACCTCTGCAGATGACATTCCGTGACTCCATATAAAAAGCTTATCGATGAGACTTAAGATCATTCGTTTGGCGTTGCTGTAACTTCGAGATTTTGTCATCTGTTCCCGGATGGGATCAGGATCTGTCTTTTTAGTAAGGTCTGATACTTAACCGTGGTGTTAAGACATGTTTATAAGAGATGACCACTCCATTTAAACAGAAGGGAAGAAAAGTCATGCAATCGCTCGGTCCCAAGCCCCTCACCTTCTCCGTACAGACAGAGGTTGCCCCTGCCGACCTAGGCGACTTACTCATATTCATATACCAAGAATACATCGTTCCCTTCTATACACATTTTGCTGACATTAGGCGATGGACGGCCGGCGGAAGAGAAGTCCTTGCCTTTACCTTAAAAGAACCTCATGACCTCTGGCATGTTGACACGGAGGTTGCGATGGGTAATCCTATACAGGTGAAGATGTCCCCGATTGGAGAGGTTCCTCAAAGGGTTCTGAATAGACTCAGGGAAGATCTCATCATCGTGGTTCAAATGTTCGAGGAAAAGATAAGGAGAACCACCCTCTATTTTGCATGGGTCCCCAAGAAGGGCGTCATACCTGAGAAGACCCCTGACAAGAGGAGAAAAATCGTAAGTCGAATCTTCCTAGGAAACATGCTTGTGTTCTTCGTCATCTTCATAATCTTCACATATGCCATGATATGGATTACTACTGAAGTTTTCAAAGTTCCCGAGAAATACTTACCCATTATATTGGTTGTGGCTCAATTTTTTATGGTTCTCTTTTCAGACAAGATCGTAGCGACGATGGGAGATTGGAAGGTCACAACCTCAGACCCCTATGTCTATGTCCTACAGTATCACATTCCGCCTGAGCAATGGGGCATATTCCGAGAGAGGTTCAGAAAAGACACATTGTTGAAGGTGAAAAAGGAGATTTACGACAGGACTTTGGCCGTCGACCAGCCTATTGACAGTCAGGTGGCCCAAGAGGTGTTTAATGGCTACGGGCTAACTATCAGGCCTGAAAACCTTTTGACGAAAAAGATAGATGTGCACGGCATCGTGGAAAAAGCTGCAGCCCGTTTCAACATGCCAGTTCCGAAGGTAATGATATCCAACGTGATCGTTCCAAACGCGGCTGCTACTGGCCCGAGTCCGCGTTTCGGTCTGGTCCTCGTCACCACCGGTCTGCTGGTTCAGCTCGATAAGGAGGAAATCCTTGCTGTTGTTGGGCACGAGATGAGCCATGTTAGGAGGCGGGACCCTCTTGCGCTTTTTGTAGTGGTTTCTGCCGAGTATCTATTGAGGGTTTACTACTTCTGGAGTCTCTTCTATTACTTCGGCTTACTCTACTTCTTCTTTGCGTTGGGCGTTGTGTACTTTATTGCCAAGTTTTTCGAGGCGAGGGCTGACCTCGATTCTGCCCTTACATTGGGACACCCGGAGATTCTGGCGGGCGCTTTGAGGAAGATTGGGTACAGAAGGATACAGCTCGAACGTATGCAGCCAAACAGGATCGGAAGCTGGCTCGGATGGAACCCGCATCCACCCGTGTCCTTCAGGGTTGAGAGGTTGGAAAATCTAAGCGAACCACAAAAGATAAGGCATCCTTTCATAAAGTCTATTAAGGATTGTATAGAGGGCCTCATCGCCGAGTTGCGACGTATCTAACGAAGAAGATGTGACCTGAGAAAAGGCGGTTCTCCGCAGCGATCCGTCAGCCCCTGTTAACGGAACGATTTTGACTATAAAGTCTTTCAAGGAAACCTAAACGTGGACTATGATTGTTACCATATAAGATGTTCCTCCGTGGGAAGAGCACAGATACTGGATTATCGAGATCATGGCTACGACCGAGTGAATGACAAGGTCCTGACTGAAGCTTAAGCTTAAATAATGTGTTCAGCATCATGCCGTCAAGGGTGAGAACACGCACCAACGAGACGGGCCCGTAGTCTAGTCAGGATTAGGACGTCGGCCTTATTTTCAGATTGGTTATGAGTACTCATTAGAATCACTGTTTAAGCTTCTTTTTCTCCCTCTAGCTTCTCTAGATAGACCTTACCAGAGATTACCCTAACTCCAACTTTATCAGATATCTTCAGACCTTGAACTCTGGACTTTAATGAAGAACTAAGAGATACTGCCTTGATGTCTCCTTTACTGATTTCTGCATATTGAGCTTTTGAATCTAAGAACTTCCTAATGATGTCATCATAAGCTGATCCCTTCCTAGGTCTTTTAGGTTTCGGTAGCTCCTTAACGATTTTCATTTCGATGTTACTCATTGTCGATACACCTTTATCCTTATCTTATAGCTCTTTCAAGTGATGGGTTCCTCTCATCTATGTGAAGCTGATTCATTCACCATCTACTTGAGCCCTCCTTTTTCCAAGGCTATGGTCTTAAGTTTCATCTTTGACTATTTAAGATTTTTTAATATGTCTGATATTCTTCTGAACATCCCAACCTCTCTCTTAGCTTCTCAGACTGATCTCTAGAGTAGGAAAGGAAAAGGTTTAAGTAGAAGAATGAGATTTTCATCTCCAGTAAAGTGAGGACTCTTGGAATATAGGATTCTCAAACTTCTCAAAGATCACTCTATAAATCTTTTCACAGTATATAATATTTCTAGCTTTACATATATGTTAGTTACTTATTTTGATATTTAGCTATTTAACCTCCTTCGATATCAATTACTGTTATTTTGTTAGGGAAAGAAAGTAAGAAGATAGGTGCTATCTATATTTCTAGCATAGCCAGTTTCTAGCTTTAAAATAGTTATGATTTCATTAGTGATAGCTATCGTTATGATGCTTCATCTTCTTACTTTCCTCTAAATAAACAAAAGAATTGATAGGAGCGTGATAAAATATGAAAGTGAAAAATAAAGGTAGAATGTATGAAAACACTAAAACATGGAATCCATTCGTAGGCTGTGAGCATGACTGTGAGTATTGTAAGTATAGCTTTCAATCTCTAGTAGCTAGACTTGCTAAAATGAGGAACTCCAGTTGCTTAAGAGACTCCAATAACTGTCTGAACTATAGACCTCATTACCATCCAGAGAGACTACATAAAATACCCACCAGCTCTATAATCTTTGTATGTGGAAACGGAGACATAACATTCTGTAATCCTAACTATGTCGAAAACAAGATTATACTAGCAATTAAGGAACATATTGAAGTTAACCTACCGAGAGCTAAGAAATATTCTAATAAGCAGTTCTATCTTCAATCTAAGAATCCAATTTGTCTGAAGCAATACATAGATGACTTCATGCCTATTGCTAAACATGTTATCTTTGTTACAACCTTGGAAACTAACCGAGACGTAAGATATAGAAGGATTTCTAAAGCTCCGTTGCCTTCTAAAAGATATAGAGATTTCTTATCACTGAACTATCCTAGAAAGGTAGTTACAATTGAGCCCATAATGGACTTTGACAGTAACATATTCCTAAACTGGATTCTATCTGTCAAGAATACTCAACAACTGGAATATGTTTGGATAGGGTATAACAGTAGACCTAAACATATTCAATTACCTGAACCTTCTGAGACTAAACTTAAGGACTTCATCATTAGCCTTTGGAATAACAATATACAAGTGAAACCTAAGGATTTGAGAGGATTAACACAATGGTTCGATATGAATAGTCCATTCTAAAAAAGGTGATCATATGGGAATGAGCGTCCCGAACAAGCCAGCCTTTAGGACAGAATCATTTTATATAGAAGAATTAGCAACGACACTTAGAGCCCAATGTTACTATGATGCACATGAAGTTTCTGTAAAAATTGAATTTACTATAGATGGAAAACCTATGCAAGATTCAACCAAAGCCTATAAAGCCTGTGAAAAACTCATCAATGAAATACTGGATAGCTATAAAAAATGGAAAGAGTTTGAATCAGGAGTTAAAGTCCTAGCTGATCTAATTGAACTGATCAGGGCTAAGTCTTTCTTCTCCTCAAAATTAAGGCAATAGCAATCATAATAGCTATGGCTGTCCCAGACATAGTTGCTACTCCTAAAGGAGTTTCGATGAAGGGTACTGGTTGTAGAACCATCATAACTTGTTTATTGGTGTCTAGTATAACTTGATCTTCCCCAATGAAATCGCCATATAGGGCTTTTATTGTGTAGTCTCCTACGTATTCTATATCCATACCTGACCTGATTATACTCTCTGGTAGAACAAAACTGATCTTTCCATACTGATCTGTGCTTCCCTTAGCGACTATTGTTTTGTTTTTATCATAGACCTCAACATAGGCGCCTGTTAGAGGTTGATTGTTTGAAGTAACAGTAACTGTAAGATACCATCCTTTATAGACCCTAGCTTCATCAAAAATCTCTAGTGAATCAGCTTGACTGTTGACTAGCCACACGACTGAATCAAGAGCTGCAGTTACTCGGCTTGTGGGGAAATCGTTGCTTATTATGGAATTCAGGATATAGGCTTCCGCTCCCTTGCCACAATCTAATTTTCTGGCTATGCGAGAGTCATTCATTAATAGCGATGCGGTTTTATAATTGGAACCCATTTCAATCAGATATATTGATGAATTACTAATTTCCACCTCTCCATTGACTATCAAACGAAGTACTATAGCTCTTTCGATGATAACTTTCGATTCGTCTCTACAACTTATCTCCCAAGTTACAGTAGTATCTTTAACCGATGCGAAAGTAGAATCACCAAAAGCCAAATTTTCAAATGTTGAATTTTCTACATGAATTGTTGAAGTACCATAACCTCCTAAACCAGTCAGGTTTGACTCCCTAACGAATACGTTGGAGTCATAGGCATCCATCTCAAAATTATTGGAATCTTTAATGAGTAAGGTTGAATTATAAAAATGGATATTGAATTTATTTATCTCTGTATCTATTAAAGTTAAATTGAAGTTTGACTGCACAGATTCGTTTATGTAAAGGTTCCAGTAATTCACATATCTAAAAGAGGATACTATAGTGAGATTAACTTCTTTAGGAGTGAATTCTGGAGTTATCTGTGACTTTGTTACTAATATATTAGAAGAATCATGAATAGACAAAGTGTTCAGAGACATTTTTCTCCCTATAGAATTATATGCAAAAGTCCAATTGTCAATGAAAAATGAGGAAGAATCAAATGCGCTTATCCCGCCAATAGAATTAGAATCTGTGATTGAAATCACGGAGAAATCATAGCTTTCTATCCCCATCAAATATGGGGAAAAAGGATAAGATGCTTGAAAAGAATCGTTTATGTTAAGTGAAGAAGAATTATAAATTCGCATGATACCTAACATGATGATCGACTTTGTGACATAAGTTTTTGAGGAATCCATTACGTTTATTTCAATTTTATCATAGAATGGATTACCAGCTAGATCAAGCCTTATACTTGTCAAATTGGCTTTCTCAATCATCAAACGAGCTTGATCTTTAAGAGTTATACCGTGAATATACCTATCAGCATAATAATCTGGTTTGTATATTATTAAAGTAGTGTTTCTAATAATAAGAGTGGCATTATCTTTTACAATAAAGTTTCCGGCCTGATTGAATTCGTAATCTTCAACTGTAAATGTGCCATTACCTTCGACTATAATGTCACCCTCATGAATTGTCTTGTTTTCATAATCGACAGGGTCTAAGACGGGGAAAAATTGCAGCTGAAATGAAGCATCATCACTATTCGCATCAACCTTTGGAACAAATACTTGAGAGAACGAGAGGTTAAGGATAATTATGAGTGACAAGAATGGTAGTAAACATTTCCGTTTCAAATACTCCCCCTCTCATCACTTTCAGGCATCTTTCATTCTCTCATCCAAAAATCAAGTCTTTTAGAAGGTTCAATAGGGGTTTCTTTTGTTTTCTTAGTTTTCTTTGCAGGTCTCCATTCCTCACCAGTCTCAACCAGGACTTCAACCTCTTTCCTACTAAGCCTCATCTTTCTAAGAGACTCTAAACCTTCATACACTTGCCTGCGTTCATCTTCAGTTAATCCTAAAATATCAAAGATGACATTATCAAGCTCTTTTCTTACATCGTCAATTGTTTTTTGGTTTTCCGTTTTTTGAGCATCACAATATTCTAGAAAGAAATCTCTAACACGGGTCTTTTCTCTCTCAGATAACTTTTCTGGGTCTATTGTTGGCAGATTCTTTAATTCATAAGCCTTAATCTCGAATAAACCAGCACCATATAAACGTCCATGTAACTCTATTATCAATTCTAAGACTAACGAACTTAGATAACCGAGTAGAACATACATCTCTTCTTCAATATTTGGAGACACTTCATAGAAACTATCATCTATGAAAGCTTTAATGTCATTCCAAGCAATAATAATTCTTTCCCTGATGAACCTATGTATCACAATTGGATATGGCGCCCTTTCTGCTAAACTATACCATAGCTTTCTCGTTCTGGTTGTTTGCCGAAGATGATAGCCAAGGGACTCTCCATGTTCAATATATTTAGCAACATTTTTTCCTTGAATAGCGATTTTTGTTTCATTTACAGTAAGTAAGTATTCATCTAGCTCTGTACTGCTAAGTCTTATAGATTGAATTTTTCTAGGGTTAGTAAGAACTGGTTTATAATAGTCCTTTTCTATGCCCCATAGACGAATCTTATCTGCATCCAGATAAAAGAACTCTTCTGCCCCAGTCGTATAGCCTCTTCTCACCTTTGTAATTTTTCCTAATTTCGTCATAATTGGGCTTTGTATAATTTCATAGTAAACTTTAGGGGCTCGTAGGTAATTTCCCCATTTCTCTTCAACTTCTAGTTTAGATTGCTTTCTAAGAATCAATCTTATTTTTTCATTTTCGTAATCCTTTGTTGCTTCCTCAATCAGTTTCAATAAATCTCTTATATCGGTTGGTTTTTTGATTCGAATGAACTTGACGGTGTTTTGCTCTCGTTCTTTCTTGAGAGCTGCACCTTCAGCTTTTTCAAGGATAACTACACATGTGTCTACCACAGCCTTTTCAAAAACTCCAGCATCATGCTCAATGATTGCCACTATCTTGAAATGATCTAAGAAAAACTGTTTCAATGCTTCTCCAAAACTGACGTCCAACCATGTGTTCGATGTAATGTAACCCATTCTTCCCTTATTCTTCAAAAACTTTGCAGAATGGGTGAAGAAATAGGCGTAGATTCCAGCTTGAGCACTTATATCTATTTCTGTGCCATCTGAGTATATTAGTGCTTCTTCTCTGATTTGGTCTTTGTATTCCATCTCCTCTTGTCTTGTGTATGGAGGATTGGTTACAACGATATCAAATTCTTTAGGAAGTGGAAACATGCCAGGTTTAACCTTAAAGAAGTCGCTAACGATAAGGTTCAAAGTGTCACTTCTAACCTCAAGGTTCCTAACAGCCAAGTTTATAGAAGACAATTGAGCTGGAAATGGATTGATATCAATACCGTATATCTGACCTAGAAGATCCTTGTGTAACTCAGAATCGCTCCTGAAGGGATTCTCCTTTTTCTTCAGATCTTTGAGCTTATGATAGGATTTCACTAAGAAGCTGCCACTACCACAGCCAGGATCTAAAACAGTATCACTAGGCGATCTAACACACATCTCAACTATTAGCTCAACTATAACCTTACCAGCTTTGGTTTTATCCTTCCTTCTAATCTCATCACATAACTCACAAAGTACTAAATGCTCTTGAGTTAGCTTTTCATCGTATTCCTCATATGGATAATATTTCTTAGAATGGTCTTTACTTCTATAGTAAGTATCTGACTTCACTTCCTCAAGGTATTCTTGTAACTTATTTGTTAGCTTCTCAACAAGCCTAACCAGCTCAGAATCATAATAACTATAGTTTGTCTTCTTAAGGAACTTTAAAGCTGACTCTGCATCTTCTAATAGATCCTTAAGTAGGGTTTCGCCCTCATGATTCCGATAGCTATCTAAAGATTTATTGCTCATCAAGATTTGGACATAAGTTATCATGTCTCTCAAGTTCTCTTTAACAATTTTAAGCTGAGCTTCAGTGATTATACCATGCTGTTTCTTAACTATGTTCAAACTATCCTTTATCAAGCTTTCATTCTGAATGATATCATTCCACAATCTTTTACCTAGATCCATATTATCACCTTTATTATAATAGCTATATGGTGTCATATATATACTATTACCTGATCATTTACGAATTTCATAATAGAGCTTTAAGGCTTAATCTTCACTTTCTGGCTACCAGAATTTAATTTTCTTATTTCAATTAGCTAGATCCTATTGATTTTTCATTATTAAAAATAATTTTATTCGTTTATTCTGGTAGCTAGAATGATGGATAGCTAGCTTAGCCATAAGGTGAACAGTACAATAATTATGAGGTGGCCTGACTTCACTTATCCTCTATAGCTAAAGGAGTCTATTTTAGGGTTAAATTGGTTAAAAGTATGATGATACTAACTTGTTAGGCTTAGATTTGGCTAGCCTTATAGTCTATATCGAAATATCCTATTTATCCGTAAAGATATTTCAATGTTTTAGACTTCTTTTATATTTTAGACCTCAGATTAAGGATCTATAGGGAAAAATACAAAACAACTATTATCTATGTAAACCCCTAGCTATTCCGTGTTACATGTCACATTATTCTTATGTTATTTCTCAGCTTATACGGATAAGAAGAGAAAATAATAACTATATAGACTTCTTTATCTTTGAGATTTTCCAATACAATTCATAATTACTATATATTGATGGTATAGGCTCATTTCTCTTACAATATTTGACATGTCTAGCTACAGCTCCATAGGATATCATTCTATTGAATTGTTGATATATCTTCTTAGATATTTCTCTATAAGAAATATTGTTCTCTAGAGCTGTTTCAACTAGGTTTAGTATTCTAGGGTCTTTACAGATTCTGCACATCAGGATTCACCATAAAGTACTTTGTTAAATTGTAATAAGAATATTCTGGCTACTAGAATTGTATAAAGAAATATATAAAAAAAGATAGAGGATTATTGAGCTTACTTACGTTTTCTAAAGAGTTTGACATTCTCCATTTCAGTTACATAGTCGAATCCTTGTTCTATCAGTTGACATGCTTCTTGAATAGTGCTGGCCGTTGCTGAATGATATTCCTCTGATCCAAAGCTCAAATTCTGTAGATAGAATAATGCGGTTTCTAGCTTCTTCCATCCCATTATCTCTTTGGTGAATAGTACATCTTTAGTTCGATGGTAAGTCATGCAAGCTTTGAAGTGTCTAAGATCGTATAATCGTATATCCTTAAGATTGTTATCAGACAATCTATGGGCTATTCTATTTCGATATTTTATCCAAGCTTTGGTCATCATCTCTGATGATGGAAATAATTGTTCTGTATTACCTAGCTTGGCTAAATATGTCCCTATCATAGCAACAACTGAAGCTCTAAGCTTTATTGTTCTACTAGCATGTCCTTTTCTTCCTCTGATCGTTATGGTCTCTCTTTCAAGATCGATATCTCTGAATGTAACTTTACTTAGTTCTTTAGGCATAGCTCCAGTCTCTCTCAAAAGAGTGAAGACAACAACATACTTCCACCCACTGGAGCTTATGATCTTATTCAAAGCTTCCTCACTAGGAATTTTGGGTTTATTCTGTTCCCATCTATATCTTGGTCTTTCCCAATGAATGTTGTTGATTAGGGCATAGTAGTTAAAAGCTTTTACTAAGTTACCTTTAAAACCATTATCCACTTGTTTGTTGGCTATGAATTCCTTAACCTTTTCTGGATCATCAAGACTGGCATGAGTATCTATGTGTCTCAGGTAGTACCCGATTATCTTGACTGTCTGTTCCTCAAGACCACTAGCTTTCAGCCTAAGCAAAACCCTTAAGACTTTATCAGAGGGTAGTAATCTAGTAGAGTGGGCCCGTAGTCTAGTCAGGATTAGGACACTGGCCTGCGGAGCCGGAGATCCTGGGTTCAAATCCCGGCGGGCCCGCCAAACATTCTATGTGCAAACGATTTATGTTGCTTTAAGGGTATCTCATCAAAACGTATAAGTCATAAGTTTCTATTCGTGAAAAGGATAATCCTCAGCGGGTCAACCTACAATATCAGTATTTCTGTAAGCAATTCAGGGTTTTTCACTAGTTTTCAATCTTCTGCCTAGCCCCTTTGTTCCTCCACTTTGGAGACGAGCGTCAAACGTTGAAGCAGCAATAAAGAATCGGTGGTCTGATGCTTCCAGTAGTTGGCGAAGGGGAGGCTTTAGAGTAAGCAGGGCTACTCCTTCTCGATTCTTATTCTGTCACCACTTTTGATTTTTTTGAATACCTTGGGGTCTCCTTTGACTTTCGCGAACACGTTCACAGGGTCAGCAGGCCTTATCTCTCCTTTTCGGCTTATCGGGGTTGGACCGAAGAAGATGCAAAAGCCGTGCCCTGGGGGCCAGTAACCTACGTCTCCTAGTTCTACAGTTTCCTGAGCGTTCTCCTCACCTACCGTGACTGGGATAGAAAAGTATATCTCATCGCCCCACGTGTTGGCTCTAGCCTCGAAGGGAAGAGCCTTCCATATTGCCTCAATAGTCTTCGGACTCCGAGTTTCCAGAAGGTCCGCCTCGACAACACCGATCCTCTCGCTCACGATCTTAACCTTCTTAGCCATAGTTCGCAACCTCCACCATTCAGTCTCAAAGTCTGAGTCAATGAATGTATGGGTGACTATGCCTTAATCATTTTTGGTAACTCAGATGTGAGGAGAGGACTTTCAAAGGGATGTCAGCTTTTACGTAAGACTTTTGCCCACCAACACGTTCTGAAAAAGCTGAAGCGTGAGTATAGAGGATCTGCATGCACCTATCCTGCATAATGACGTTCACGTTGCAGTATGCCCTGACAGGCTGGATAAAGATTCGCTGGCATTGTTTTTACATGTGTCATTCTTTCTCGGAATTCTTATTAGCTTCCTTCATAATTCTTAAGAGAGTAGAGGATTGGTGGACTAAGTGAGCATTGTTTTCTTGAGACTAACATTGCAGGTCTAATTCTAATCTTATTCTTAACAGGATTCTAATCATTCAATTTGGAAAAGGGAGGTGATTGTGTTTGCCTGAAACTAACATAAGACCTTTTCATAAAAACGATGCCAAGGAGGTGTACGCCATGCTTAAATCCACTGTGGAGGTGCATGTTGCAGGTTTGACGTACTCTGAAAAAGGGGTCGAAGGCTGGAGTGTGACCCGTGCTCAAGATGTGATATTAGTAGCAGAGGCTAATCGGGCAATTGTCGGTTTCATAGCGTCAAAATTCGGAGACCCGGAACCAGGTGGCGCATACATTGACTGCTTGATTGTCAAGCCAGAATATAGAGGAAGAGGGATTGGGCAAAAACTGCTTGACGGGTGCATATCTTTGCTGAAGGATCGCGGTGTGGTATTTATCCATCTTCATGTTAGATCGGATTATCCTCGATCAGTAAATTTCTGGAAAAAGAACAATTTCAAAGGGAAAGAACCATTACTTTGGCTGTACAAAGAAATCTAAGAAAATGTTAGGTCTTACACAAGGCTTTGATAGTTAAAAGTAGAGAGCCGATGCGCGGTTAAACTATTAAGGATTATTGCTGATTTAACTTTCTCTCATGAGTAAAGCGACAGTGATCGGAGTAGGCAATCTAGGTTCTTGCATAGCCTACCAAGTCGCCAACCTAGGACTTGTAGACGAGCTTATCCTAGTTGACATCTACCGTGACTTGGCTGAGGGAAATGCTGCTGACATCGAACAAGCCCTGGCTTTCCGTAGACACTTGAAAGTCAGATCTGGGGACTACAAAGACGCTGAAGGCTCGGACGTCATCGTCGTGACAGCGGGGAAGCCGCGGACTCCTGAGATAAAGTCAAGAATAGAGCTCCTCGAAGTGAACAAGAAGATCATTCAGCAGGTTGCTTCAAACCTTAAAAGGATGAAAAACGAGCCGATCGTTGTGACCTTAACCAATCCCGTGGACATAATGAACTTCCTAATGCATAAAAATACCGGGTTCGATCGGAGAAGGGTGCTTGGAAGCGCTGGCATGCTGGACTCATCGAGATTGAGGACTGTACTGAGCAAGAGATACTTGGTCTCGGTCTTAGACGTAGAAGCGTACGTCATAGGCGAACATGGAGACAGCCAAGTCCCAGTCTTCAGCCAAATCCGGAAAAAAGGAAAAAGAATGGTCTTCAACAAAAGCGAAAGAGCTGAAATTATTGAAGAAGTGAGTAGATCAGCGTCGGATGTAATCAACATGAAAGGTGCAACTATTTTCGCTCCTACAAGCAACACAATAGACATGCTTCAGATGATACTCAGAGACGAAAAGAGGACCGCAGTCTGTTCCGTCGTCTTAGAGGGCGAATACGGGCTGAAAGATGTCAGCATAGGGGTTCCTATTGTACTTGGACGGAAAGGCGCCGAAAGGATTCTAGAATGGGAGCTCGACGAAGAAGAGAGGCAATCCTTCTATAAAGGCGCCAATTACATAAAAGAAGTGTTAAGTGAAATCATCAGCTCATAATGGTTGCATTAAGCCTAGAACTCCAAGTCAGGTCGTTTCAAAAATACTAGCCGTATTCCAAAGGTACTGAAAGTAGTCTCTAGCAAACTTGACCAAACCAAGGTGATCTGACCATATGATTAAGGAGGGCTTTTTTTCACCCAAAATGAGAAGTGCCTCACGACCGTCAGCGATGATCCCGCCGCCGAACATGCTGTCTCTTACTCGAACCTCGCCGACATTCAAAAGAGTTTCTAGATCAAAGGTTTGGTCTCTCGAAATCATCACGAGAAGCTTCACATTTGACTCTGCAAGACCCTTGAGTAGAGGAAGAACAGCATCTACGAGAGGCTTAGTTAACGTAGGGACAGCGACCATAAGCTCAGTCCTCGCGTTCCCCATCATCTCTTTGAGCTTTGCGATGGCGTCAAACTCTCCTCTAAGTATCCATACGTCCGGTTTCTCCCTAATCTCCCTCTTATCGTAGAGAGGCTGAAGCTCATCGAGCACCGATTTCTGCCAATCTTTAATCATTTTTTCAACTCGCAGCCTCGTTCCCTCGAGGGCCTCAATCGGAGACTTCGGATAGTAACGTCTTGGCCTGCCAGAACTGGTTTCTATCCAGCCTTTCCTCTCCAAAGAGTTGAGAACCTCATATATTTTGGAGTATGGGACACCAGTATATTCACTGATCTGGCTGGCTGATGTAACACCTATTCTAAGAAGGTGCAGGTAGGCTCTTATCTCATAATCAGTTAGGCCCATCTCTCTGAGGGACGACTTAGCCTTTTCAGCCAAAGATTCTATCAATACTACCTTTCACCTTATGAAAGGTCTGGAAACCTTATTATAAGGAAATGTGTAAGCTGAAAAATAAATATTACACTGGTCAGTGGTGAAAACATGCGGCTGATAAAACAGACGAAAAGCATTTGCCCCGAATGCCTAAAGGTTCTCGAAGCCACAATATTCGAAGAGGACAACACTGTCTTCATTAAGAAGCAATGCCCAGAACACGGTTTCTTCCAAGATGTTTACTGGTCAGATTACGGGCAATACGAGCGAGTGAAAGCCTTTGAGTATATTGGTGACGGCGTTGAAAACCCGAGAACCGAGACGAAACTGGATTGCCCATACGACTGTGGACTCTGCCCACAACATAAGTCGCACACTGTACTCTCCATAATAGACGTTACGAACCGCTGCAACCTAAGATGCCCAGTCTGCTTTGCAACGGCGGGGACAACGAGTTACGTCTATGAACCTTCAAAAGAAGAGATAAAAGGCATGTTCCTCAACCTACGTGCTAACAGGCCAGTGCCCGTTGATGCCCTTCAGTTTTCAGGTGGTGAACCGACGATCAGAGAAGATCTCCCTGATCTTGTGAAGATGGCTAAGGAACTTGGGTTCAAGCATGTAGAGGTGAACACGAACGGCTTGAGGCTTGCTGGAAGCGTAGATTATTGTCGCATACTTAAGGAAGCAGGTGTCAGCACAGTATACCTGCAATTCGATGGAGTAACTCCAGATGTATACAGATTCACTAGAGGCGTCGATCTTGTTGACGTTAAAAAAAAGGTTCTTGAAAACTGCAGAGAAGCCGGTCTACATAGCATTGTGCTTGTTTGCACATTGGTCAAAGGAGTTAACGATCATCAGCTCGGGGATATAATCAGATACGCCATTCAAAATTTTGATGTCGTGAGATGTGTAAATGTTCAACCTGTGTCGATTTGTGGTAGGATCCCGGAGCATGAGCGGAGAAAGATGCGCATTACTATACCTGACTTCTTAAGGCTTGTCGAGGAACAGACGGCCAGTCAAACTAAAGGCTCAGACTTCTATCCTGTCCCAGTGGTCGTGCCGGTTTCACGTGCAGTTGGAGCTTTGAAGAAGAGACATTATGTAGAGTTCACAGCTCATCCACATTGCGGCATGGCGACATATGTGTTCGTAGAAGATGGAAAGATTATCCCTATAACAAACTACGGCAACGTCGAAAAATTCATCAAGGCCATGGAGAAGATTCATCAAGAGTCAATGAAGGGACATGGTTCAAGAGCAAAGATGCGTCTTGTCGGGTCGTTACGCCACGTACAATTCGGGCTATTGAGGAAGCATATTTGGCCACTCTTAATGACTGGCAGTTACGAGTCCTTAGGCGACCTTCACCGAAAAATGCTTATGATTTCGGCAATGCACTTCATGGACCCATACAACTTCGATCTGGAAAGGGTCCAACGGTGTTGCATCCATTACGCTGTGCCAGATGGTAGGATAATACCCTTCTGTACAATGAACTCTATACACAGGCTCGACGTTGAGAGGAAGTTTGGGGTTCCCATAGATAAATGGAAAAGAGCACATAAGAAAGACATCCAAGATGTAGCATAGGGAAAACCATAAATCCAAGCCCTACATCTTGGTCTTGAAGGTTTGAGCCATGGGCGGCGGAAAAAAGAAGCCTACGATGTCACAGATGGTAAAGGCGCAGCAGAAAGAAGATAAGACAAAAAGTAAAAGTAGTGGACGTGATTCAGCTTCGGCTAGTGGAGAAAGGAAGACCCTAGGCATAATTCAGCCTGACGCAAATGACAAGGCGATCACAAAGGAGCTACAGAAGATTAAAGTGCTGACGCCCTATGCAGTGGCTTCGCGGTTCAATCTACGCGTGAGCGTAGCTAAAGACCTCCTAGAGGAACTCTGTCACCAGGGCGTCATCACCTATGTAGCCGGCGGCAGACACACAAAGATATACAAGACAGTTGAATAACATCAGCTATCAAGGCCCGGTTTCTCCCTTCTTGGTTGGCTACCTTAGTGTTATATTTATGGCTCCAGAGTGACGGACTTCTGCTCATATAGATTCACTCTATCTGAACAAGAATAGAAGCTTAAACATCCACAACGCCTTTTTGAAGGTCTTTAGTTAGTCTTGGGTGGCAAAGGGGAGTCACAGAGCTGAGCAGGGAACCATCTTATCGGGCGAGTAAGAAATACTTGGAAGACTGTACTTTTATAGTCATGGTTGAGATGCTGGAGAGACTTCCGCGGCTTAAGCCACGGGTCAAGAAGTACATCGAAACATTTCCTGAATGAACGTCTAAATTCTTGCACTTACGTTATCTATTGATTGGCATTTTTAGTATAATAGGGGGTTCACTGAAACTCGTAAATGCGCAGTAGTTGAAATGGG
>Ga0315310_10001104_pt1 | contig 16992 bp, 21 predicted proteins | sample TDP5_MG_FD_203630 | JGI IMG/M metagenome (GOLD analysis project Ga0315310, IMG submission 203630) | Freshwater sediment microbial communities from Lake Towuti, South Sulawesi, Indonesia - TDP5 | ecosystem: Environmental > Aquatic > Freshwater > Lake > Sediment | place: Indonesia: South Sulawesi... | reverse complement strand
CCGGGCTTCTCGTCTCGAGGCATGGCGTTGCTGTCGAGCCTAGGGTCTTCGGCCGTGCATCCCTTGAGGCTGACGCGCCGCCGATAAGCCCGGAGACGATCTTCCTGATAGCCTCGGTCACCAAGCCTGTAACAGCTACGGCTGCTATGATGCTCGTTGAACGTGGAAAGATAGCCCTAGACGATTACGCGGCTTCCATAATCCCTGAGTTTGGGACCAAGGGAAAGGATAAGGTCAAGGTCCGGCATCTGCTTACGCATACCTCGGGGCTGCCCGACCAGCTGCCGGAGAACATTCAGCTGCGCAAACAGCATCAGGGGCTGGAAGTGTACGTCAGGCACATCTTCGACTGCGACCTCTTGTTCGCACCTGGGACGAACGTCAGCTACCAGAGCTGCGGCCTCGCCATGCTAGGCGAGATCGTTAAACGCGTCGAGGGAATTCCTCTCCCTGAGTTCCTAGACCGCGAGCTCTTCAAGCCTCTGGGCATGAAGGACAGCTCTCTTGGAGCTAGAAAGGACATGTACGACCGGATCGCGCGGGTTAACATCTCGAAGGTTGACCCCGAGTATGGTGGGCCGGGAACCGACTGGAACTGGAACACTGAGTACTGGTGGACCTTCGCGGCCCCTTGGGGTGGGATGTTCACTACGCTTCAAGACTACACGGTCTTTCTCCAAATGCTTCTGAACAACGGCTCCTTCCGAGGCAGACATCTGCTCAGCCCGGCTACGGTTGCCGCTATGACACGGAACCAGATCATAGGGATGAGGTCTATCCCGGAAGAGGTCAGGCTTTCGAACGGCTGGGGCTTCGGATGGCACCTGAAAAACCCGACTGAGTGGCCTATCTTCGGGAACCTCACGTCTCCGAGGGCTTACGGGCACGCAGGGGCGACGGGCACAGCGGTCTGGGCTGACCCTGAATGGGAGGTCACGTACGTGCTCTTCACAACGCAGCCCTCTCCGCCCGATAGGCTGTTGACGCTATGCGCTAACGCGGTGATGGGCGCACTCACGTAGAGACCGAGCAGGGCGACATTGGCAAGAGGAGGGCTCTCGATCAGAGCATGTCCGCGCTAGGTTTCCGCGGCAGCCCTTAGTCTCTTGGATAGCTCTAAGCTCTGTGATCTCCCTAGTCAGGAGTTGTCCGAAAGACTTTTATTGAGACGAAAGAGACACGTCTTTTGTCGAACGCGAGAGAGCGGGGTTTCGTATGACGAAAACAGACGTTATGTGCATAAAGATGATAGGAGAGAATCTGGAGCGTTTTGCTGGAGAAACGGTAAGGGGGAAGGTTATGGAGGGTAGTGGACAGATAACGGCTGGTACTAGCAAGAGTAAGGTGGCTAAATGGGTGAAGGATGCGATGGACAGACTGGACGCGCTGGCGGATGAGAGGACAAAGGGTCAAATCATGGAGAATTGCGGTTACATATGCGCCTCGCGGAACACGAAGGTGATACGAGACGCTAAATCCAGGCGCAGAAAGCACAAGAGCATAGATGATTTCCTGGCCGCGGAGCAGCGGAATCCCGTCCCAGGTACTAGGCTTGAGAGAGAAGGGGACGTGATTTCTCAGTATTATACGCCGCGTTCGCCGCCGTATTCGATAAGGTGTTATTGCGGTCTGTTCAGGTCAACTGACGATAGCCTAGTGGTTTCGCCGACCTATTGTCATTGCTCGAAGGGATTCGTTAAGAAATGGTGGGAGACCGTTCTCGAAAGACCTTTGAGGGTTGAGCTTCTACAGTCAGCTATATCCGGAGCGCAGGAGTGCAAGTTTGCGATCTATCTGTAATCTTAGCTAGGACCTGGGGATCGAACACAGCGGCTATTGCGAGATGAAGGTATCCGTCCGCGGATTGGAGCGCGCACGAAAGAGCTTCCCGTATAGCCTGTATGAGTCCGGTCTTCCACGGCGGGTTACCTTGATGGCTTCTCGGTGATCCGGTCAAGCCAGTCTCTGTGGGGCGGTTCAACGTCGATCTGCCACATGAGGCAGAGGAGTTCGCCTCTGTGGTGTATCTCCTCTTCGACCACGTGCATCAGTACGTCTTCGACGCGGTACCGTTTTGTGCGTAGCCATCCGGGAGGCTTCTGGAGGTCCTTTGGCCCGAGCTTCGCGAGGTAGGCTCGGCTTTCGGCTTCGACCTCGTCCATGTGTTTTCTCATCGCTTCGATGTTTGGGAACTCTCGGTCGTAGTTGCGCCTGAGCGCTTCGCCTATCTTTCTGCCGGCGAGGCGCCTCAGCCAGTACTGCTCCGCGTCGAGGCTGTGGAGGAAGATGTTCCGCATAGAGTTGAAGCTCGCTTCACGGTTCTCGACGACCCTCTCCCACGGAAGCTTCTCGATGCTCTCAAGGAACTTACGTCGACAGTACCAGTTGTACTCGAAGAGCGCCTTAATATCCATCCTAGATCATCGTCCAGACCCCGCGCCATCTGATTATAAGACTGATGCACAAGATCAGATGCACACCGCCACCGGCAAGGCCCGAGATCAGGCGCCAACGAGTCACTACGCAGAGGCCAAAGCTGGTGACAGCTAGTCGTGCGGCTCGTTGAACGGAAAGCTACAGTCGGGTATATCCTCACGCACGGTAAAGCATGGTGAAACGAAACTCTATTCATTCCAGCTCAAGCCAAGCCCTACTTTGCGGCTAGAAAACGCGAAGTCGAACTTGCGAAGTCATAGTCAAGCAACACTAGCGTGTTAAGGGCTTCCAGATCGAAAGACCTTTACCAGACTGGCCAATCCCACGGCGGGAACGGAGGTGAGGTTGAGGTGAAAGAATGGAAATGCGTGCAAGTAGACGACCATAAGGATGTCGGTAAGACGATTGAGGAATGGCAGAAGAATGGCTGGGGGCTCCACACCTATCAAGCGGCTGGCATGGGTGCGGGACCAATGGCATACCGTGTCAACCATTACTTGCTGTTTGAGAGGGGCGAGTGAATGGGACAAGCTGACTCTTACGTTTTTCTTGCTCAAGCAACTGCCTTTATTGAACGCGGGCACCTTCTCCCGTAGTACGCATGCCACTTCCAGGGGGAAACGGACAAAGCTAAGACTCGGTAAGCTGGCGAAAGAGACCGAACCTTTGAATATGGCATGGCAGGGTCTCGTACTCCTCCTGCGCGGCCTGTTCATCCTCTCCGCTGCCGAAGGTAACCTTCTTGTAATACTGGTAGGCGGCCTTGTAGCCGTTATCGGGCTACTTCTATGTATGGCAGGGGTATTCTCCAAAAGGGCGAGTCGTTCTCGCTGACTTAAGGACATCCCCGGCCTCGGTCTGAAGCTGGCATGAACAGAACTTAAGGTAACGGTGTCTTCGGTCTTGATGTCAAGCCTTAAATCTCATGTTGGCCGCCATACGGCTTTCGGAGTTGATCTCCGTTGAAGATCACCGGGCTTGAGACTATCTTGGCCGGTGGCTGGGTCTATGTAAAGGTTCACACGGACGAGGATATTACAGGGCTTGGGGAGGCGGGGCTTTCAGGGAAGAGCAAGACCCTGGAAGCCGCCATAAGGGAGCTGGAGCGATACCTGAAGGGGAAGGATCCTCTCGCCATAGAGCATCACTGGCAGGCGATGTACCGGAACGCTTTCTTCCGCGGCGGCCCGGTCCTGAACGGTGCGATAAGCGCCGTGGACATAGCCCTCTGGGACATAGCCGGGAAGCACTTTGAGGCTCCGGTCTACAAGCTTCTCGGAGGCCCCTGCAGGAGCAAGGTTCGGGTCTACGTTCATCTCGGCGACAGGGAGCCCGAAGAGCTAGCTGAGAGAGCTAAGGCCGCGGTTAGGGAAGGCTACACGGCCGTGAGGTGGGCTCCGTTCGTGGAGGGCTTTGAGAGGATGCGGTACCCGAGGCTTATGGCTACGGCTGTGGCGCAGGTGAAGGCTGTTAGAGAAGCGGTTGGGGACGATGTCGATATCTGCCTGGACGCCCACGGTAGGCTCAGCCCCTTCGAAGCCATAACGATGGCTAGAGAGCTTGAAAAGTACAGGCCCTTCTTCTTCGAGGACCCTATCCTCCCTGAGAACATCGAGGCTATGGCCGAGGTGGCAAGACACATCCATATTCCTATCGCGACGGGCGAACGCCTCTACACGATATACGAGTTCAGAGCGCTCCTCGCCGCGAACGCATGCCACATGGTCAGGCCTGACCTATGCCTAGCCGGAGGCATCTCCAGCTGCCGTAAGATCGCGGCTCTCGCGGAGGCCAGCTACGTCGGAGTGGTACCCCATAACCCTCTCAGCCCCGTTGCCACAGCCGCCTGCGTCCAACTAGACGCAGCCATCCACAACTTGACGCTCCAGGAGTACACGCGAGAAGATAGGCCGCCTAAGAGCGAGGTCGTTAAGGAACCGGTTAAGCTTGAGAACGGCTACCTAAAGGTGCCTGACAGACCAGGACTGGGCATCGAGCTGAACGAGAAAGCCCTGGAAAAGTATCCCTACAAGGCTCGGGATCTCCCCGGGCTACTGCACGAGGACGGCTCCGTAGCAGACTGGTAGAACCCAGACTCTTGCTGTAGAACCCGGGCTAGCAGAAGTAGTCGGGTCTTAGGCTCCCCTCAGAGGCTTCAGAAGCTCCCTGCGAGGCTCAGGCCTCCTAAGCTTCGATGTCGTCGAGGAAGTTGAAGAGCTCAGAGAGCCACGGCACCCTCTCGACGAGGAGCCTGCCCTTACCTACGGGGGTTATGAGGAGCTCAGCCCCAGTCCGGTAACCGTACTTATCCCTTACCTCACGAGGGATCACGACGCGGCCTTTGGACGAGATCCGTGCCCTATACTTGGCCTGCCCCATACCTGAGCATCCGGTTTTTACACGCGGACAGGACTCTTTAAACCTTATCCTTTCGCTCAAGAATTCTTCACTTCCATGAGGGGGACGCTCTCGATCCATGGAGTTCCCAAGCCGGAGCCCGCCTCTTCTAAGGAACGTATGATGTCGAGAGCACTTCTCTGAGCGCCTTCGCCTTCTTAGGCCCGATCAGGTCTACCTGTTCAAGCTCTTGCTCGCTTGCCGCGAAGACCTTCTCCACGGTTCCGAAGCGTTGAAGGAGCGCCGTTGAAAGCTTGGGGCCTACCCCCGGAAGAGCCTCCACGATGTACTCCTGTCGTTCACTTAGGCTCGGGGCCTTCCGTTTCGGCCTTAGAGAGATGCCCCTGACTCCGACTTGCTCCTGTCTAGCCATGACCGCGAGGAGCGCAGCGGTCTCATCAGGCGTCCTCGTCTGGAGAACCGAGATGCCGAAGTTAAGAGCCATAGCGCAGAGGGCGCCCTTCACCGCGTTCGGATGGAACCCACTGCTACTATACAGACGGCCGCCTTCAACGATGAGGACGCGTTTCTCAAACTTCTCAGCCATCTCAAGGGCTTGGTTGAACAACCGCTTGTCAGCAATAGACCGGAGGAAGTCTAAAGCTGACTTCCGCTCCACGATCAACCTGTCACTTAACTGGTAGTCGCCAACCTGAAGCCTCTCCATCTTAACCTCCACACCCAGCTTCAAAAGGCGGCTGACAACTCGGCTGCCAGCCTCGCTCGAGTCAACCACTATGCCCAGCCTAGGCTTTCCCTTCAAGGCTATCCGGCCTCTCTTCACCGAACCAGAATACCTCTCTCAGATAGAGGAGAGCCACCTTAAAGCTGATGGTAAGGCTGGAAACCAAGATGGATACACACGGGTAGTAGTTGGATGTAGCGTCGTTCGTAGCAAGGGCCCCCTAGGACAGAACTTATGGAAGTTGAGAAGCACGACCCACAGAACGACTGGGGCCTTAGATAGTCATCAAACACGCAAAGGTTAAGAGTCGTCCTCGGTCGAGCTGAGCATGTTGGAACAATACTACGGTCGTCTCGCGCAGGAGTATGAGCGCGTCTACCATCGAGACGATCCGGTTCGTCAAAGCGAGTTGGCGTCTATCACTTCAGCTGTGAAAGACGCCCTTTTCGGGCGTCGAGTCCTCGAACTTGCCTGTGGCACAGGCTTCTGGACAGAGGTCGTGGCGGAAACTGCTCGGTGTATCGTCGCTATTGACATCTCGCCTGAGATGCTTGCAATCGCTCGCGGAAAAGGGCTGGCACCTGACCGCGTAGAATTCCGCTTAGGCGATGCTTACACGCTTGAACCCGTACCGGGCACGTTTGACACAGGGCTTGCCAACTTCTGGCTTTCCCACGTTCCAAAGAGACGAATCGATGAATTTCTTCGCGGATTCCACAGACGGCTAGGCACCGGTGCCATCGTCTTTATGGCCGACAATGTCTACGTACCGGGAATCGGAGGAGAGCTAGTGACCCGAGTGGGAATCGAAGATACCTTCAAGCTGCGAGAGCTCCCTGATGGATCAAAGCATGAGGTGCTTAAGAACTACTACGACGCCGACCAGCCACGTTCCATCTTGGCGCCACGAGCAACTGACCTGCAAGTTCATGTAGGCAAGTGTTTCTGGTGGGTCGGCTACGTGGTCATCTAAACCTATCAGGGACCGCGCCTGACGCCGCTTTACCGGCTTCACTTTGCTCTGCCCAAACGCAACTCGCTACGCTCGCAAATGAACGGTGACCGATGCCTGGGCAAACCTTAATGAGGGGCAGGAAGCCTTACGGTTCCAAGCCTTCACGGACTAGAACGGAGATTCTTCACACGCGGAGAGCCAGAGAGCCTGATGTTGAAGGTTGATCTCCACGTTCACACCAGCTGGTCAGATTCCAAGAGTAGCGTTAAGCAGGTTGTGAAAGCCGCCTCTGCGAAGCGATTGGACGGTCTAGCTATCACGGACCATAACACCTTGGAGGGCGCCCGAGAAGCCCTCAGGGAGGCTCAGGAGTTGCTCATCATCCCCGGCGAAGAGGTGGAGACCTGGCGCGGCGAGGTCCTAGCCCTAGGGATCAGTGAGGCCCTCCCTAAGGGTTTGGATGCCCCAGAGGCTGTGGATGAGATCCATAGCCAAGGTGGGATAGCCGTTGCCCCACACCCGACCATTCCGCTCCTTAACACGCTTTCCATATCGCTGCTCCGGACCCTGCCCCTGGACGCCGTCGAGGTCTTCTCCTCGATAACGCCCTTCGCATGGCGTTACGCTAAGAAGAACGTACGCCTCGCCAAGAGCCTGGGTCTCCCTATGGTGGCGGGAAGCGACTCTCACCATCATGGGACGGTGGGCGACGCCTACACGCTGATAGACGCTGATGCCGGAGGCGTGGATGCAGTCCTAAAGGCCATCAAGGCTGGTAGAACCGAGGTTGGATGCACCTCCTCGCGGCGCATCTACAAGCTTCGGATGCTCCTAGAGTTCCTAGAGCCCTGGGGTGCACCTAGGAGAGTTAGGGATGCACTTCTTGGACTCTACGGTCGCCCAAGCGGTCTGCGTTAGCTCGGGCGGCGCCCTCACAAGAGCGTAAGCCATCTACGGATTGGCAAACCATTTATGCGTGACGCGACCACGATCGGACGTACAAGCCGCTAGGGCGGGAGGGATACTGATGAAGACATGTCTTTCTCCTTTGTTGTCAGATACGCGACGATCGCTGACACCGCTGCGGTTGAGGCACTGCTCTTAGAGTGGTTGAGCTTCGCAGTCCCTCGCCAGCAATCCCTAGAGCGGGCTGTGCGCAGAAGAGAGCTTCTGGTCGCGGAAGTCGAAGGAAAGGTTGTCGGCCTCATATCCTCTGTCATCCATGAAGACATCGTAGACGGGGGGCCCAACTCTTTCATCACAGCCTTCTACATAACGCCTAACTGGCGCAACAGAGGGCTAGGTTCGGCTCTCCTCAAAAAGGCGGTAGATGAAGCATTGGACAAAGGATGTTTAGGCGTGGAGACCTCGACTACCAGCCCAGATGCTGGGCGGCTCTACGAACGGCACTGCTTCAGCCAGTTCAGAGGCGAGGTATTCTTGGAGCTAGACGCGAGAAGATACAGGAACGAGCAGGCGAGCAGATAGCGGATCCTGGAAAGGCGTATGCGTACGAAGCACGGGGCCGCCAGCACCACTCGCTTTCCTCATGACTGGGTTCGTTCAGCTCCACCGCAGGGAAAGTCTTATAGCCTTGCTTGCGGTATGTCATTACGACGCGTAATGTCTGAGACGGTTACGTTCCGTATTCCAACCGAGTTAAAGGAGAGAGCGCGGAGGCACCCTGAGGTTAACTGGAGCGAGGTTGTGAGGGAAGCGATAGCCAGGGAGGTTGAGGTCAGGGAGCGTTTGGAGACGTTGAAGCTCCTCAACGAGCTCCGAAACCGGGTGAAGAAGGTTGAGAAGGGGCAGTTGGACAGTTGGCTAAGGGAGGACAGGGGACGTTGAGGCTGACGGTCGACGCAAGCGTCGTCAACCGCTGGCTCATCCCAGGGGAAGAATACGAGAGCCAAGCCCTGAAGCTACGCGATGACTATGCGGCGGGAAACGTTGACCTTAACGCCCCTCACCTGTTAGTATTTGAGGTCGCGAACACCCTCTGGAAGACTGTGAGAAAGCAACTAGCCGAGGTGCAAGACGCCGTGAGGCTATACGAGACCTTCTACAAGCTCTCCCCTGAGGTCATAGACCTAGGGCTAGAAGACTTTGAGACTGTCATAAAACTCGCTGTTGAACACCGCCTAACAGCCTACGATGCATCTTACATTGCGACGGCTTCCAAGACTCGTTCGACGCTCGTCTCAGCCGACGGAGCGCTCTGCGACGCTGCGAGCAGATCCGTTAGAACCCTCCACCTGAGAGACTACATATAGCCCTCGAGGGGCGCGCCCCCACGTGGGCCCTCATCGATCCTCCCTCTTCTTCCGAGGCCTTGTTTCGCGGCTCCGGATTGGCCACTTGGAGAGAACGGCTGTCCGGGACTTCTCTCTGAGCTTAGCATGCAGTCTCTCGTCAGCCGTCACGAACGTAGCTCCGTCTGTCCGGCTTATCGGGATACAGGAGGCGTCGTAGAAGTGAAGGCACACACGCATCGAGGAAGCCCTCCAGCTACTGTTTTCGAAGCAAGATGCGGAGGGAAGGTGGCGGTCGAAGCGAGCTTCGCCAGCCGTATATCCGCAAGCTTCGGTCCGAGGGGAAAGCCGAGTAAGTAGACGATGCTCTAGGCCCTCACGACGGCGGCGGGCCTCGACCAGTCGCAGAGTGTCTTCCGCTACTCGACCTTTATCGGTTCGCCTTTCGGCTTCCGTTCCTTAACCTTGCCTAGGGTGACTTCGAGGACGCCGTTCTTATACGTGCTCTTCGCAGTCATAGGCTCAACCTTTGCCGGCAGATCGACCTGTTTGAAGTATCGTCTCTGAGGCGTCTCAACGCTGATCGTTAACGCATCTTCAGTCCCGTGGAGTTGAATGTCGTTCTTCTCAACCCCCGGGAGTTCCACAACGACCTTCACCTCGTCGTCTGTCGAGATGACGTCCACTAGGGGTTCGCGTTCCTCCTTCACGTCAAGGCTAGGCCGGGTGAAACCCCTAGGCGTCGCCCTGAGTGAAGGCCGGACATTCCCGAACTCTCTAATCACGGGTTTTCCGTCGGGGCCCACGGTCATCGAGTAGCCGTAGACGAAGGGGCCCCACTCCTTCGCAGTTGAGCCGTCGGGAAGCCTTCGCTCACGGATCAGGTCCTTAGGAACGCGGCCGGCGAACTCCTCGAACTCCCGACGCATATACTCCTCCATATCACGCATCAAAGTATCTACGTCGCCCCACAACCAATCCCGGGGCAACAGCCCGCGACCTCTCCTCCTGAACCAACTAGGGAAATCTTCCCAAGACATGTATAGACCACCTACAACTTGACGACTTTGAGCGGCTCTATATATCCCTTTCCTTCAGCGGTGGGTTTGCGCAGCCCCTGGGCTCCTCTTCGATCTAGCTCAAGCCTCTCTTGCGCCGACGCCACAAGACCAAGGGCACGACGATGGCCACTAAGGCGACGGCTATCCCTGACGCTAGGAAGGTGAGCAGAGACATTCCGCCGGTCGGAGAGAGGCTTGCAGGGGGCGACGGCAGGTTGTACGAGACCTCTAGGTCCTGTTCGCAGACCAGGTATGTGCCCCAGTCGTCGAAAAAGGACGACGGCGGCCGACCGGTTCCAAGAACCTCAACCATTAACGGTCCATTCGCCTCAATCTTATGGTAGCCTGGGGTCAAGAGCGTGTACGAATCCTTCGCGAAGGCCGCCATCTGGCCGTCTAAAGTGGCTGAGACATCCCTTGAGGCGAAGATTATCGCTGTCGTAGGAGCGTAGAAGTGGAACTGTTCATTCGCCCTGACACCAGCCTGGGCTATGTCGTCGCCGATGAAATCCGGCGCGTCTCCGCCTTGGGTGTCGCCCGCTAGGACCGATATGGCCCCTGTGCTTACGATCAGCAGGTTCTTGTCACCTGTCCGTTTGAAAACATACTCGCCAGCCTTTACGTCCTGCTGTAAGGGAGGCCATAGGGTTGCCGCCCAGGCGGGAACCGCTGGATCCACGGCTTTCACAGCCGCATCCTCGTAGGCGGAGACCATCAGGATGCCTCCCTCCCAAGCTACTGGCGAAGCGTAGAAGGCTTTGCCCACGTAGCCTCCCTTAGGCGAGGGAACGAACGTAAACGCGTTCCCCGTCCATGTGGACAGAGTGATCATCCCTGTCGATTCGACCCGGTAGAGTTCCCGCATGGCGAGCACGGTGTAGGGCAGGGCCTCGAACGTGTAAGAGGAAAGGGTTGTCCTGTAGACCACGCCCCCGGTCCGGTTGTAGATCGTTACCTGAGCGTCCTCGTAGGCGAAGATCGCATGCCTATAGTTGGATGGGAACGCCATGAGAATGAACTCTTTCCCGATGAAGCCGCCAGTGGTCGCCGGGTAGAAGGTGTTCCCGCCGAAGGTGTAGACGCCACCCCCTGAAAGCGCCACAGCCGCACGCTTGTCCGTCACGACCTTCACGTAACCATCGTCAGGCACTAGGACGGTGTAGAGCTCCATCCGGTTCACGATGCTTGAGTTGATCAACTGAAGCGTCGTGAGGTTGTAGACAGCCACATGAGTCAAGTCTTCGAAGCCTACGATGTCAAGGTACGAGTTGTTCCCGATCCCGACAGGATGAGACCCAGCGGGCACATAAGCGTAGTGAACAAACTGCTCAGCTGCCACTGAAACCCGTGGTGTAGGGGCGAGACCAAGAGAAAGCCAAAGGAGAAGCAGAGCGCAGAGAAGCCTAGAGCATGTTCTAAGCTTCATGCAGGTCCAATCTAGGTTTGTCGCGTATGGGAATTAAGTCTTTCCGCCGCGACGAGCTCTGCATCTGCGGTCAGGGCTCCTGACGACTTTCTGCGCACCCAGCCACCGCCCAACCTAAGTCTCGTAAAGCTACGTAAGTCGCAAGCTAACGTAGAGATGCAAAGAGGGAAAAGGATCTTCACGTCTGACTTAACGCGTCAAGGAGGTACATCGTGTCATCCCTACCCCTCGATTCGGAGGACCTGAGGCTGATCGAAGCTGCCAGAGAGGCACTGCGGAGAAACTACCATCCAGTCCGGCACACCGTAGGGGCCGCCGTGCGCTGTGCGTCAGGCCGAATCTACACCGGGATCAATGTCGAAGCTTGTGGCTATGGCCCATGCGCTGAAACGATTGCCATCGGCGCCGCGTTCACCAACGGTGAGCGCGGCATTCTCAGTATTGTCGCCGTCTGCAGGCGGGATGATGAGTACCCCGTCCTCTCCCCGTGCGGCAACTGCCGCCAACTCTTGGTAGACTATGCGCCCGACGCCATGGTGATCTTGGAAGCCGACAACGAGGTGTTCAAGACAGAGGCGCGCAACCTTCTGCCGTACGCGTACGTCAGCGGACTTGACGAGCCCTAGCCCATCAGGTTGACAGGTGGTCGCGCCCGCGGTCAGCTCCTTAGTTGTCGACGCCTACACGGCCCAGGCCAATGTGCTTGGAACCCTTCAACGCTATGTTCGCAGCCTCCCTTCGACCTGCAGCCCTAATCGCTGAGACCCAGGAAGACTTATATCACTTCAGAGCAATCGGCGAACCGAGAGCAAGGGGACGGTGGGGAGGTATGGTTGACCACACTGTCATTCATTTTGACATTCCCGCGGACAACGTGGAGAAACTAAGGAAGTTCTACACGCATCTATTCGGGTGGAAGATCACGAAGTTACCGGGGCCTATGGAGTACTGGAGTATAGAAACAGTTCCCGTGGATAAGAATGGTATGCCGATCCGGCCGGGTGTTAACGGTGGCATGATGAAACGGGCGAGCCCCGAGCAGAAGCCGATCAACTACATCGCAGTGGAATCTGTGGATGAATGCAGCAGGAAGATCGAGGATCTAGGCGGTAAGGTTATCATCGGCAAACAAGAGGTCCCGGGGGTAGGATGGTGGGCACTTGCCGTCGACCCGGAGGGAAACGCCTTCGCCATCTTGGAGAGCATGTAGGCTCAGGATTGATGCTCAACCTAGCGAAAAGCATGGTCATGAGGGCGCAGGCAGGCATACTCGTCATCGTAGCTATGAGCTCAACAGGTAGCTCTGAGATAGACGACATAAGGAGACATGCATCGGTCCGGTCTTAATCCTTTAGCCTGCTCGTTTCTGCTCTTCCCTAGGACAAGACCTCAGAGATGCAACAAAAGGGCCAAGTCATCCCTTTTTAACGACGAGCTTTCCCTCCCTTTCTTAGCTGCCAGACAGCGATCAGGGCGACGGCGACCACTGCGGCAAAAGCATAGATCCACGTTGCCTCGGCGCCCAAGACGGGTTTCAGCTGTATGCCCTCGGAAGTTATGCTCATGGCTTGAAGCGACGGTACACATGAGGCGAAGTCTGATAGGCCGTTGTCAGGCGCCTCGACCTTTGCAGTACGGAAGGCTGACCAATGAACAACCTCAATGACCGCGTTACGGTCCGCTGCGATCCGATGCATCCCAGGCTGTAGGGGGATTACCTCGTCGGATGAGACCCTGATCCTCACATCGTCCAGCGTGACGGTGGTCCCTTCCGCGGCGAATATGTACGCTTCACCTATCGACAGCGCATCCTTCCCTGTTGGCACATAGATCTCTGTCGTCTCGCCTGGTTTGACACCCGCGTACGTTAGGCCTCCGGACGCACTTCGGAACATCAACGTGATCGGCTTGTCGCTATCTACCAAGATGTGGGATGCCGCAATCTTCATCGAGTTGTTCACCCTTGCCACAACCTCTGTTGTGTTGAGCTCCTTCGCGAATTCAATGTCGATGATCCGTGCCTTCGCATCTTCGACCCCCGTCATGACGAAAGCAGGTGAAGTCGGACTGTTCCTAACCGTTACGCCCCAGAGCTCTTCTACCATCGCAGTGCCGTAGAAGAGCTTCCCAGCGAAGCCCCCTCGGACGGCAGGGTAGAAGAGAGAGCCTCCGCCCCATGATTGCAGCATCACGTTGCCCGTTGAGCTCAGCCGGTACAACGCGAGCGGAGTGAAGGACAACTGCCTATACTGATTCGCTTTCAACGAGAAATCTGCGACTGTACTCCCATCAGCGTCTACCACCGTGATCTGGCTGTCTTCGAGGGCGAAGACCCGAAGCGGAAACCCGCTTACGTACGGCATCCTCGCGGCCTGAACAGCCATAAAGATGAACTCCTTACCCACGTACCCGCCTTCAACGCCCGTGAAGAACGTGCTTACCCAGTTGTCCCCTACCTCCATACTCTTCCCAGCCATGAGGATGAGCGTCACAGGCTTGTCGGATACAGCCTTGAAGGAGGTGCCATTCGGCAACTGTACCGTAGCCTTCTCCAGCCTGTTGACAGTGAAGCTCTCAACGAGGCTCCTGTTCGGCAAAACGTAGACCGAGACCTTAGTCTGGTCATAGTTGCCTATGAAGACGAGAAGAGCGCGGTCCAAGATGGAGTTGGGATTGATCCTGTACTGGAACCACTCGGAGCTCGGCAAAGACTCAAGGCCCCATATCCTCGCAGGAACGTAACCATAATACTCGTAGCTCGCCTCCAGATCAGGCTCAGCAGAGACTCGAAGGATGCGGCCAAAGAGAGATGCTGTGGCAGCCGAGACGAGCAAGAGCAGAAGCAGAAGGGACCAAGATTTCAACTCGTCCATTCTCCTGAATCTTGAGGGTAAGCTGCTGCGTGAAGGGATTTAAGCGCACTGTAGGTAAACAGACCGCTTCCCTTACCTTGGGGAGGAGGAACAGAAGACCGTTGCGGGAATCCATCGTTTGTGTTTGTCAGGCTCGCTCGTGGATACTTGGTGCATAGAAGAGCGCAGGGAAGATCATATATGGGAAATGGCGGATGCAAATCATCCTAGAGGTTAAGTCACGCTACGTTTATATGGAGTCGGGCTGGTTACTGGGCGGGGTACGGTGGGTGAAGGGTAAGAATTACAGGCTGGCTTCAGGCCACGTGTATACGAGGAAGGAGTATATTCACGGTGTTCCGCTTCCTAAGATCACCAAGTTCACCATGGGGAGCCCTACGGGGAACTACGCGTACAGAGCCTCGCTTATCGCGTTGACCAACGGCCAGATCAGGCATAGCGCCCTTGAGGCCACCCGCGTCGCAGCTAACAAGGTGCTTCAGGACAACCTAGGCGAGACAGGCTACTCTCTAAAGGTCAACGTTTACCCACACCAGGTGCTTCGGGAGCATAAGCTCGCGACGCAAGCCGGAGCCGATAGGCTAAGCCGCGGGATGCAAGCAGCGTTCGGCTCGCCTACCGGAACAGCGGCGAGGGTCACGAACGGCCAGGAGATCATGACGGTCATGGTGCCCCAGACGGCTCTAGGCCTCGTCAAAGACGCGATGAAGAGAGGCGCAAGCAAGATTCCCATACCTTGCAGGGTCGAGGTTCAACCTATCGCCCAGGCTGCGACGCCGGCTTCATCGAGCCCAGGATCGTCAGATGTCGAAGCTGAATAGCCTAGTTCAAGGCTTCAATGCGCCTAGGAGAGCCCGAGGGCCGCACGGGCTCTTCGACCTAGAAGAAGGCAGGGTCCTAGCTGAGGTCAGACGGCTAGGCGTCAAGCGGCTCCTCATCCAGGCACCTGAGGGGTTGAAGGCCCATGCGATATCCCTTGCTCGACTGGTTGAGAAGGAGACCGGATGTCAAGCGTACGTCTCGGGAAGCCCTTGCTTCGGAGCCTGTAACCTCGCTGTGAGAGAGGCTGAAGCCCTAGGGGCTGAGTTGCTCATCCATCTTGGGCATACGGAGCTGGTGTCCAGCGGAGCCCTTAAGGTTCTATACATGGAGGCAAGGTCGAACGTGGACATCGTCCCTGTAACGGAGAAGAGCCTCCCGCTGCTGGAGCCCTACAGGCGGATAGGGCTCATCACCACGGTTCAGCACGCGCGCAGGTTAGCGAAGGCGAAGTGCTTCCTTGAAAGCCGGGGGAAAGAGGTCTATGTAGGGCGAGGCTCCAAGGGGGTGAGGTACCCAGGCCAAGTCATCGGCTGCGACTACGCCAGCGCTGAGAAGGTTCAGAGACAGGCTGAAGCCTTCCTATTCATCGGCGGAGGGCTCTTCCACCCCTTAGGCGCAGCTTTGAAAACCGGCATGCCGGTCATAGCTGCAGACCCGTTCACAGGCGAGGTCAAAGACCTCAGCGAAACCGTCAGGAGGGTTCAAAGGCAGAGGTACGCCGCGATCGAGGCGGCTAGAGAGGCAAAAAGCTTCGGAGTCCTCTCAAGCATCCAACCCGGACAGGCGAGCCAAAGCCTCGCCGAGGCCCTGGCTGAGAAGCTAAGGAGACATGGCAGGGAAGCCTATCTCATCTCCGTGAGCATCATTGAGCCCAGTGAGCTTGAAGCCTTCACAAACATCGATGCCTACGTCAACACCGCCTGCCCGCGAATGAGCCTTGAAGATTCCCCTCGGTTCTCGAAGCCCATCCTGAACGCTGACGAGGCCCTCATACTACTCGGAGAGGCCTCATGGAGCGAGTACATCAAGGAGAAGCCTGAGGGAAAGATGTCTGGGGACTTAGAGCCGAGAGAGCTATAGGTGATGCCCGTCTCGGCATCTTCGAGAACGTGCCGTCAGCGCGTTGTACTGGCAGCTTGATGACCCCGGTCGGGCAGTGAGAGGCTTAAGAAGAGCGCCCTGTGACGATTCAGCCAAGCCGTTCACTCGGCGTAAGAGTGGCTGGAGCTGTTGGACGAGCACCGGAACCTGATGCGGCGGAAGAGGCTTGAGAGGCTGCTCGGCTCTCTTGAAGCTCATCCGGCGCCTAAAAGCCACTTGGAGCAATACACAATACCTGAAGGCTTAGCGGCCAAGATCCTGACTCTTGCAGCGTACACCTTCAACGACATCGAAGGGAGAGTCGTCTATGACTTAGGGTGTGGAACAGGCCGTTTAGCCATAGGAGCTGCCCTTCTCGGAGCCCGCCAAGTCGTTGGCGTAGACGTAGACCCAACAGCGATCAGGGCTGCAAAGAGGAACGTCTCGAAGTTGAACCTAGGCGAAACTGTCAACTTACTCGTTGGGGACATCGAAGCCTTGAACGGCGTCTGTGACGTTGTGCTTCAGAACCCGCCCTTCGGAACAAGGCGACATGGCACTGATGTCGCGTTTCTGAGCAAGGCTCTGGAGGTAGGCCGCGTCGTCTACTCGCTTCACAAGAGCGTAACAGATGCTTACGTTAGAAGATTCGCAGAGGAGCGGAGAGCCTCAGTGACCGCCATCTTCACGACCGAGATCGAGATCCCGAGGCTCTACGAGTTCCACAGGCGGAGAAAGTACTCCGCAGCAGTCAACCTCTATCGACTTGAGAAACCCCTGCGCGGCCGCGTTCAGCCGAGCAACTGAGCTGCCACTCGTGGAAGGATTCTGGGGTTCAGTCAAGCGATCAGAAACTTTTTATATGAGGTCATATTAACCTCGAAAGTGTGGCGGATATGTCACAGAGGGAAGAGGATCTTAAGGTTTGGTACAAGGGCAAGTTCGTATCCGTGAGCGAGATCAAGAAGCAGAAGCGTATCGAGGTATTGAAAGACGCTGACCTGA
>Ga0315310_10001103_pt1 | contig 16997 bp, 16 predicted proteins | sample TDP5_MG_FD_203630 | JGI IMG/M metagenome (GOLD analysis project Ga0315310, IMG submission 203630) | Freshwater sediment microbial communities from Lake Towuti, South Sulawesi, Indonesia - TDP5 | ecosystem: Environmental > Aquatic > Freshwater > Lake > Sediment | place: Indonesia: South Sulawesi... | reverse complement strand
AGAGCTGAGCACTCTTTCCGCAGTGTAGGGAACGCCTCCAGTGAAGCCTCCACCACCCCAAAGACCTTCTCTGTCAAATGAGTTGAACAGCTCCGCTAGCTTTGGAGCATCTTCTTTTCGAAACTCGACTATTTTTGGAGCCGATTTCCGCCTTTCGCTCACCACATGCAGTCTCCACATCGCTTATTATTTGTCTGCCTTGACACAGATCATCTCAATGCACAACCACGGCTTTCCTTAAAGAGTTTTGCAAAGACACCTGTCATTAAAGGAATTTCAAGAAACCCTTCAGATATTGGTAGAGAGAGCAACAAGCTGTGCGGAATTGCTGTAATGATGTTTGACGCCTCAAAAGACACTCGTGGAGAAGAAGCGAGAAAACTTGTGAAACTTGTGACTAATGCTTTACGAGGCTAGTTCCATTTCATTATTCAGTGACTGCTCCACAGTTGATCATCTCACCCGAAGACTTCACAGTCAAAATCTAACCAGACTGGACAGAGGCGCAGTTGACGAGCAAGACGTGAAAAGCTTGCTCGTGAGACAAGCGGGCAAACTGGACAACGAATGCCTGACAAAAAGTCATTTGCTGAGGAATTCTTTGATCCAATTGAAGAATCGTTCTGCGTCTCTTACAGCTTCTCTTGCATCGTTTTCGTTCATCAGCCTTTCTTCATATTCAGCTGCGTTCTTTATTCCGAGCAGTCTGCTCAACTGTTTGCTTCTTGCTGTTAAGATGTCTTTCGGTAAACCAACTGTCTGAATAAGGCTGATTACGTCTTCATGCCTTTCTCCAGCGTGTCTGACACCCAGCATGAAAACTGTGAGAGCGTCGGAAGCGCTTATTCCGCAGTGAACAGCGTTGATAACGGCTGCGTTCCACCTTGCGCTTCTCAGGCACTCTGACGCTGTGTTCAGGCATTCTTCAGACTTTCTCAGATAGTTGTTGAAGAGAGATTTGTTTACGTGTCTGACTCGTGTGGACATGGTTTTCATTCCAGAGGGTTGCCGCAGATCAGCACGTGATTTTGTACAGCTTGTTTGATTGGCGGTTGCTTCTGTCTTTTTTGCAGGTCTTTTTCACTAACGTAGTACGCTGAAATTGAGTTACCAAATCGGTCAGAGACGTCTTTCTGAAGCTCGGCAACGATGTCTTCAACTTCTTCTTTGTGGTTGGTTACGATGAGAAGATCTATGTCGCTTCGCGGCGTTTCTTTTCCTTCCGCTACACTGCCGTACAATGCGACTGATGCAACCAGAGGGGAGTCCATTTTTCTTTTTATTATGTCTTTAAGCTCAGAAAGGGCTTGACGTTCCAGTTCAAACGTTCTTTCAACTATGCTTGCTGCGTAGCTGTTTGCGTTCAGTTTGAAAGCGTGAGACCTTCCCAGAGTGCGCACTGCGATGGTGTTTGTTTTTTCAAGTTCGTCAAGAACCTTTTGGATGCCCATGTGCGATATGCCCAGGAATTTGGCAAGTTCTCTTATGGTGAATTCCTTTTCACGGTATCTCCAAAGCGTTCTAAGTACCTTGACCTTCACCTTGGAGCCTAATAGCGCTTCGATCAGGTTATGAAACTGCATGACTATCACTGTAAACTAAAGTTTCCATATGGAAACAAAAGTAAAAAGACTTTCGCATCACAAAATAAGAAAATTTCACCTGGAAGACTCCGTAGGGACGCTTGAATGCGGTCTTATTGTCACGATTGGATAAGTCTTGGCAGCAGCGGTCACCAATTCATTGAACTTTTCTTCCGTTGTTTCAGCCGTAATTCCCACTTGGTCCGCATGAGAAACTCGTACGTACGCTGCGAGCCTTGGCACCGCGTTTGTTTCATCGTGTTCGATTGTCCTTGCTAGGCATTCCATTGCTTTCCCTTTGTAAAACATGTTGACTTTTGATTCTTTGCGGAAGTTGCGCCACCAGTTTGGTAGTTCGCCGAAGCAGCCGGGCACAACGATAAACTCATCTTTGTACTGCGCCACATGAAAAACTAGCGAGCGTTTCTTGTGCGTCTTCCTCCCTGTGTAGGTCAGTATTACCCAGTTGTCAGGTAGCAGTGAGCGAAAGGGTGAACGAAGAATAGCTTTGAGGATGGGATTGAACAGTTTGTTGGAGAACCAGTACATCAGCAATTTATCGCCCCAATATGATAGCGCGCGAGCTAGCTCTATTTCAGTTTTGCAAAGGGCAGTATCTTGGTTTTGTCTCTGATCAGAACGTCTTTTCCATTCTGTATCTCACGGTAAGCGCTGATCTCTCCCATCGTCGCCATTCCTTTAACCACTTTGAACGATTCTGGCAACGCAGTCTTTATCCCTTCCCAGCCAGCGTTGCAGACCAACGAAATCGCAGCGTCAGTATTCTCACATGCTCTAGCCACTATTCGACGCTCCTTTTCACGCATCTTGCATAGGGCTACATTCATCATACCGAAAATCTTCACCTTTGCCTCTATTCCATTTTTTGTTAGCATCTCCTTCAGGCGACCTGCTTCTTGAGTAACTGCATATGCGTCATAAGCTAAGCCTCCCAGTCTAGGCTTCCCAATGATTGACATATTCTTTGCATAGGCGATGCTCTCGTTTGTACAGTGTGGGCAACCAATAATGCATACCGATTTCGCACCTGAAACCTTCGCAAGGATATGCGAGTCGCCAACAAGTATCGAAAAAGTGCCCAACAGATCACCACGCTATAACTGGTAAAGGAACTGAATAAAATGTTTGGTTGGATAGAAATTCTATTCCTTCCTTCACAGAAATTCTATGCCAGCCAACCGCTCAGCTGCTGATTGAATTTCCGTTCTCTGCTTAGCTCAGCGCGGGCAATTCTTTTATTCGTTCAACATAAGACAGAGGGAGGAGGAGAGAGTCTCGCAGTGCCACTTCGATTGCCAGAGTCGAAACACTTTCAGATCGAACGATTGGCGGATGGTGTCTATGCTGCGGTTGCTTCTGAGCAGGGGTATGCAGGTTGTAATGCTGGTGTCATCGACATTGGTGATAGGACAATCATTTTCGACACGTTCGTCTCTCCGGAAGCAGCCAGAGATCTTCTGAAAGCCGCTGGACAGCTGATTTCAAATGAGATCACGCATGTTGTCAACAGTCATGAGCACAATGACCACATTCGGGGCAATCAGGTCTTTGGTTCGGATGTCGATATAGTCAGCACTGTATTGACCCGTGAGACAATTGCACGAAATGAGCCAGAAAATATCAAGTTGGAAAAAGAGGCAATTCCTAAGGAAATCATCAACGCTCAGTCAAGACTCAGTGCTGAAGAAGACCCTAAGCGGCGGCGGGAACTTGCCGTCTTGATTTCTTACATGCAGGGGATGTGCAAATCATATTGTGAACTGAAGACAAGACTTCCAAACATCACCTTTGAACACGATCTCACAATACATGGTGCAAAGAGAACAGTGCGGCTTCTACCTCTTGCTGGTCACACGTTCAGTGACGTTGTTCTTTACCTGCCGGAAGATAACATTGCGTTTATGGGCGATTTGCTCTTTGTCGGTATTCATCCTTACCTCGCAAGTGGTTCTCCTGAAAAATGGAAACAGTCACTCGCTGAAGTCGAAGCATTGGGAGTCGAGATTGCCGTTCCTGGTCATGGTCTGGTGGGTAGATCCTCAGATGTCTCGATGATGCTTCAGTATATTCAATCACTTGAGGACATTGTGATGAACATGAAAAAGGCCGGCAAATCCGTGGAACAAGCATCTTCTGAACAGATTCCCTCACCATTCGATACTTGGCTATGTTATGAAGACTTCTTCGTCACCAATCTTGAGTTTCTTTACAAACTTGCAACGCAGGAGAAAGAAACAAAATAAGTCACGGGCCATCTGGAAAATGGAACAAGATGCGAGAAAACTTGTGAAACTTGGGACCAAATGCTTTACGAGGCTAGGTCCATTTCATTATTCAGTGACTGCTCCACAGTTGATAATCTCACCCGAAGACTTCGTAGTAAAACAAACTAGCCAGACCGGACAGAGGCGCAGTTGACGAGCAAGACGTGAAAAGCGTGCTCGTGAGACAAGCAGGCAAACTGGACAACGAATACCTGACAAAAAGAGCCCGACAAGCCGAAGTCCACACAATACTACAAACCATCCAGACTCTTTCAGTGTAATTCTTCGAAGAGCATGACTTATTAGTTCAGCATTCTTAGAAAGTAGTTGGTGAAAATAATGAAATGGGTAACAAGACAATACGTGCATGTTGACCGAACCGCATGCCCATGGCTTATTAAAAGGTTCGTCGATCCTAAGGCTGATTTTGTCTTTGTTCCAGTAGAGAAGATCGAGGAAGTTGTGAAGAGGGAGAAAGCAATACCTTATGATGCACCGAATATCGAGCTAACCCATCATGGCGAAAAATGCAGTTTCGATGCAATAGTTGACAAATACAAAATAAGTGACCCAGCGGTTTTGGAGCTTGCTAAGATTGTCCGAGCGGCAGATACTGATAAGATGGAGGGTGTCCCCGAAGCGGCAGGGCTAGAAGCCATCATGACGGGAATTGGCATGGTGGCTAAGGATGATCATGAAGCCATAGAGAAAGCCAGACCAGTCTACGAGGCGCTCTACATTAACTCTAAGCTGAAACTCATCCGCGCCAAACACAAGGATGAAATCGAAAAAATGGACAGAAGCAAGCGACGGGAATTCCTCAAGAAGAAACTCATGGAATAAGCCTACGTCCTTTCTTCACGTGGTGATTCGAATGCTGTGGGTTACTCGACACAATCCTCATGTTGACCGATGTGCTTCGGCTTGGTTAATCAAGAGATTCATTGACAAGAAAGCCAGACTCGCATTTGTCTCAAGAGACGACCCGATACCGAAAGGAGCGATGGCATTTACGCTGCCGAAAGCGGAAATCAAGCCGGTTGAGAAGGAAAAAACGACGTATGATGTTTTGGTGGAAAAGTACAACATACAAGATTCTATTGCACTAAAGATAGGCAAGTTTATTCACGATTTTGAAATTGACGCCGAAGAAAATCCAGCCAAAGTGAGGTTTAAGGAAACATTGGGGCTGTGTTATGTGCTTAAAGGCTTGGAGAAAACGTCAAAAACCGATAATGAGACAGTGAACAAAAGCTTTGTTGTTCTGGATGCTCTTTATGCATCCCTAATGGACTGATATGGATATAAGCGCTCACGCTTGGTTGGATAGAATTTCTAGTGTGCGATCCCGTTTTCATGACTCAAAAGAAGATTTATATTAGGCTCTTCGTAATAGGGCGTCACCCGAAAAAAACAGAAACTGCCCCCTCACGTGAGGAGAATATTTGCGTAATAAGCTTCAGGAATGGTTTCGGAAAGTTGAGGTTTACTTAGATGTTACGCATGCCAGAGGTATCGCCAGAAGATATTTTATCATGAATGGCTTTGATGGTTCAATGACCATGTTTGGTATAATCATTGGCTCTTGGGTGGCAGGAATCACTCAGGCTGGCGCAATTGCGGCAGCAGGACTGGGCGCATGTCTAGCAATGGGAGTCTCTGGGTTTTTTGGTGCCTTTATGGCTGAAAGAGCTGAGAGAAGAGGACATCTGAGAACACTTGAAGCGGAGCCGATTCAGCCAGACCCCATACACTATGATGCTCACAGGTTTGTTTCGGTGTACGTTGCTTTAATTGACGGAATATCGCCAACTCTGACTGCCGTTGTTTCTCTTGTCCCTTTCATTCTCACTCATGGAGGTTTGCTTCCAGTCCAGACAGCATACGTAATCTCGTTCACTCTTACGTTAGCCACACTGTTTTCATTAGGCTTCTACCTGGGAAAAATAGCAAAAGAAAACGTCTGGCTATATGGGGCTCAAATGCTGGCAGTTGGAATAATCACAGCAGCACTGATTCTCCTACTGGAAAACGCCGTCTAACGCGACAGCAGTTGTTACCTTGAAGAAGATTTCTCGCAAAACCAGAACCACGAGAATTTCCCGAAAGACTTATACTGACCTATCCCCTCCCCCATGAGGGGATACACGATGAAGCAAGTGCACAAGAGCAGAAAGGAAGTTGCGGAAAGACTGTCCAAGGTTGAGGGACATGTGCATGGCATCAGAAAGATGGTTGATGAAGACCGGAGTTGCTCTGACCTTCTTCTCCAGATCGCAGCTGTAAGGTCAGCTTTGGACAAAGTCGCGAAGATCATTTTGGAAGATCATATGGAAACGTGCTTGCTTGAAGCAGTGAAATCTGGAAAAGCCGACGACAGCATGGCTGAGCTCAGGGAAGCGCTGTCGAAGTTCCTCTAAATTTCAACGCCGAGCTAGAAACTCTGCTTTTCGAAGGGTTGGCAATGGTTGAAAGATGGAAAATAGTTGTCATAGCCTCGTGCATTGTCATCGCCCTTGTAAGCTGGCTTTCGTCAATGTTGTCGCTTCTTCCTGTAGGAGTAAGCGTCAATCTTGCTTTAGCTGCGGCTGTTATTGGAGCTTCGTTTATCGCGTTTAGCGCCGGGGCTTCTCTGTTGGAGGGTGTGTTTGGAGTTGATGTTCTTGCTACTGTAGCCGTTGTCGTGTCCATTGCTGTTGGCGAGTATTTGGCAGCAGCCGTTGTTGCGATTATGCTTGGTGGGGGCGAGATTATTGAAGGCTTTGCTTACAATCGGGCGTCAAATGCTATTCAGAAGTTGATTGCTCAGTCTCCTAAGACAGCGTTTGTGATCAGAGATGGAAGAGAGGTTGAAGTGAGCATTGAAGACGTGAAAGCGGGAGACACAGTGGTCGTCAAGTCTGGGGGCAAGATTCCAGTCGACGGCGTGGTCTTGAATGGTCAGGCTACGGTGAATCAGTCGTCTATTACTGGCGAGTCGATGCCTGCGGAAAAATCCAGTAACGACAATGTCTACAGTGGAACAATTGTGCAGCTGGGCGCTTTAGAAATCAGGGCGACGGCGGTAGGCGAGCAGAGCACGTATGGCAAGATTATTCATATGGTGGAAGAAGCGGAGAAGAACCGAGCTCCAATAGAAAGGACAGCTGACAAGTATGCGAAATATTTCACCCCGACGATTCTTGCTTTGGGCATTGGAGTATACGCGCTGACCAGGGACCCGCTCAGATTAGCCGCGGTTTTTGTCATTGCTTGTCCATGTGCCCTGGTGTTGGCTACTCCTACAGCGATTGCGGCAAGCATGGGAAACTCAGCGAGGAAGGGAATTTTGATCCGTAATGGAGAAAGCTTGGAAAAACTGAGCCGTGTGGACTCGTTGGTTCTCGATAAGACTGGCACGATCACGAGGGGAAGTCTTCAGGTGGTTGACGTAGTTGGGCTTAACGGGCATTCTGGGTCTGAAGTCATGAGGTTGGCGGCTACTGCGGAGAAGTTGTCTGAGCATTCGGTTGGGCAGGCAATTATGAGCAGAGCGAAGGAAATGAGGATCGAAGTAGAGGATACGAAGTGTTTTGCGGTTCATCCTGGCTTGGGGGTTGAGGTTGAGTGTGAAGACGACAGTATCATTGTGGGTAATGAGAGAATGTTGAAGAACCGTTCCATTTCCTTGAGTAGTGAGGGAGAGGGCTATTTGGCAAAGCGTGCGAGCTTGGGAACCACGGTTTTCGTGGCAAAAGGCCGTAGTGTAATTGGAGCTATTGCCTTGTCGGACACGTTGAGAGAGGATGTTAAAGATGCTTTGAATAAGACGAAGATTAACGGCGTGACGAAAACTGTGATGCTGACCGGCGACAACGAACACGTTGCTAGGTCGATAGGTGGGCAGATAGGTGTTGATGAGGTTCGGTTCGATTTGTTGCCTTCTGACAAGATGGAGTATGTTAGGGAGCTTCGGGCTGAAGGTCATCATGTTGCTATGGTTGGTGATGGCATTAATGATGCTCCTGCTTTGGCTAGTTCTGATGTGGGCATCGCGATGGGGTTGAGAGGCACAGATGTGGCTATAGAGACTGCTGGAATAGTCCTAGCGACTGATGATCTTAATCGGATTCCGAAGCTTTTCAGAATCAGTCGGGCAACAATAAGAATCATAAAAATTAACGTTGCGATTGCAATGATCGTTAACGTTCTCGGAATCGGGTTTTCAACGTATGGTATTCTGCCGCCTTTGCTGGCTTCCATTGTTCATGAGAGCAACGCCCTAGTCGGTCTAATCAACTCACTCAGGCTTCTGCGAGTAGATTGAGCACGAACGCTTTTGCTACAAATATTAGCACACCGGGCAAAATGCAGTTGATGAGCAAGATGTGAAAAGCGTGGTCGTGAGACAAGCAGGCAAACTGGACAACGAATACCTAACAAAAACAGCCGAACAAGCCGAAGCCACCACAACGCCACAAACCATCCAATCTTCCCTAAGGCACTATTGGAGAAGCTTCACAATTCTGCAATCTTACATCGTATTCCTTTTGAGCGCAATTTTTATCTTCTTCATATAGTCTTGGAAACTAATTTTCTTTGCTGTTCGATATATGAGTTGACATAATTGCTCTGTTTTTCGTTGAGTCCATATAAATTGAAGACGATAGAATTAACGTCCTCGTCCATTTCTGATAGTTCAAATTCCACTGCACTCAAGCTGAAACTACTGGGAGAAGCTTTGTTGAACTCCTTCATGAGGCTGAGAATCTTTTCTTTGTTCATTTCTGTGTTTGTTACGAATTTAGGAATTTTAACTGCACGCAAGACTGTTTCAATCAGAGGCCCTTTTCCCCAGTTTCTTTTCTTGTAGTTTTTCATTAGGAATACTTTGATACAATAATAAAAAAACTGTCTTAACGATTCCGCCTCAAAACAAATCTTGACAAGTCTTTTTGTTTCTTCATTCTTTCTCTCTTCATTAGTGCTAACATATTTTGCGGAGAAAACCAGAAAATCGTTTTCTTCTTCCACACTAATATCTGTAATCTTTCCAGTTACAGAATCGTCTACAAGTTTTTCAGAAAGCGATAAGTTCATGCTGTACATTGGACCCAATGAGTAGTAACCCTCAAGGAATGAGGGAACCTCTGTTTTAGATGTTTGAACGTTACGTAGTATTCGATTAAACAAGTGAAGAGTGCCATAGTATTTCTTCTTGAGAGTCACTATGTTCTTCGTGAGATTGATTAATTGGTTATACCTGTCTCTTGACGCAGGATTAGTTAGGTCAATTCTCTTGATCGGAAGCTTCGAAAGGGATTTTGCGACGTATTCATAGTACTCTCCCCGCTTAAGCTTGGCTGTTGTTTTGTGATAGAACTCCAGTAGTTTGGAATTCAGCAAGGCTACGATATACTTAGTGCTAAGTGGGCAGTCTTCTTTAGGAACTATGGCATATGTGTCCGCTGTTCCATAAAACCTGTCGTCATCGAGCGCAAAACGGTTTTCAGTGGAAAGGAATGGTACAATGATTTTCTCTGGTGCGTCATATAGATGTTGGCGTCTGGGTCTTTGAAGACGGTACCATGCATACAGTCCCTGCTCTTCTTTGGCGCGGGACTCAAGTTTCTCTTTGTATCTTTCAAGATGTTTTTTGACGTTTGGATACTTGTCGATTTCAGTCTTGTCTGTTGTGTATATCAGAAATTTATGCTTCCAGTCGATGTAAAATTTCAGAACGTCACTATTCTTAATCACTTTCCGAAGAAGGTCTTCTTCTAGATGTTTCTCTTCTGCATACGATTTGCTTACTATAAAGGCTTCATTTAAGCCACTTTTTTGAGATTGTTCTATTTCGCAGAGATCTCCAAGCCTGAAGGAATCGTTATTCATCTGTAACTTGATATTCTTGGTAGTTTCATCATCAAGTTCCCAGCTTTCTTCAGAAAGTTCGGATTGATTGACAGTATAGCAGGAGATCTGGTCATCTGAAAAGCTTTCTTCATTAATATGAGTCTCAATGTTTGACATCAAATCTGTGATATTTGTTGTAGACGCCTTCACAGTGACCACCTTTATTATATTTGATTGTCTTTCTGACTCCGAAGCATTTTTCCGAAGGATGATTATGCTTGTGAGGACGTTGACTCCATCGAAAACTTGAAAATTGCCGAAATCTACTATAGCCTTAATGCATGAATTTTCGAGTATGTATTTTCTTAGCTTTCTTGCATATTTGGCTTCAATGTAATATCTGGAGGTTATGAATCCCAACAATCCCTTGTCACGAAGAAGTTGCATTCCTTTGGTCAGGAAATAGTAGTGAAAATCGTTTTTTCCAGAGTAGACTTCAGGATAGAAAGTTTTACAGTAGTTTTGGTATTCTGGAAGCTTTTCCATCGTTATATACGGTGGGTTACCCATAACAACGTCGAAACCGCCACCTTCGATGATCCCTCCGAATTCCTTCTCCCACTCAAATGGTCTGATCATATCTGGGTGTGCAAAATAATCCTGCCAGTTCGATGAACTACTTGTAACTATTGAGTTGCCACACCTCACGTGGTCGCCCATGTAAGGAAGTTTCTTCTTTGGAGCTACAGCCTTCAGGCTCAGGTTCAAGATTGTGATTTCAACAGCTTGCGGGTCTAGGTCAACTCCAAACAAGTTGTCCGTTAGTATAGTTTTTTCAACGTTATTTTGCTGAAAGTGGGCATCTAGCGTTCCACGAGAAGCATTCTTGGGTTGCTTGTCGCTAAGTGCTTTATACCATTCATTGATCACGTCGACGTTTTTTATTAGGAATGACCCAGAACCACACGCTGGGTCAAGAACCTTGATTGCAGAGACATCTTCGGGCTTACTGCATCCCTGCAGGAGCTTACCCACAGTGTTCCTTACTATGAAGCCAACCACAGCTTCAGGCGTATAGTATATGCCGTATTCTTTGCGCTTCTTAGGTTCCTTTACGATCTCTAGTGCTGACGCAAGACCCAGTTTTTCTTTAATTATGGAACCAATGTACAATTCATACGCTTGTCCAAGAACATCCACGGGTATCACACTAAAATCGTACCCTAAATGCTGGCTGTCTCCATAAAGGATGTTGATCACTTGTTCAAGCACATTGTTGCCGATTCGCAAGTCCTCGCAAGCATGTTTCTCGAACAGTTTTCCGTTATATACTTCGTAAAAGTACCTGAACAAATTCCTTAGGTCCATCATAAAAGTAACAATATCCGCATCTATTGCCGTCTCTTGCCATGCTTTGAAACGCTTCCATAAAGATTCGGCAGGAATTATAAGTCGGTCTTCACAATTCTTGATGAAAATCAATCGGTCTAGAATCTTCTGTACACTCTCATTCAATTGTTCGTCCGTTAATGCAGTATTTCTTTCTTTTATGTTTCTTGCCAGCAATTGTCTACAGTTAGCTAAGTCGTCGAGGAAAGCTTCGTCTACAGAAGGTCGTCGAGCTTTAGCTTTGAAAGCATCTAACATGCCTGAAGAAACGCTGTGTTTTGACAAGAGCCAGAGCTCATCGAACCTTGAAACGTATTCAGAAAATTTTATGGGTTTTTTCCAAACTAGTCCTTCAGTCGGCTTCTTAACGTGGCTGTCATAGAGTCTCGTTTCCTCAAAATTAGTGAGAACAGCCCAGTCTGCTTTCATTCCCCAAGCGTACTGAATCGCTTGTTCAGGATACGGTCTGGGGCGTCCCTTTACTGTGTCGTGTCCATCTAGACTCTTTGCAAAGCTTTTCATTTCTACGAAGACTTTTGTTCTTCCATTAACTCTAAGTCCAAAATCGGCTCGTCCAGTGAGCGTTGCTTGCTCGGGAAGAACCGAGTCCGTTCTTGGGTTCCAGCCCAGTGCCTCCAAGAATGGAACGACAAACGCTATTTTTACGCGCTCTTCCTTATAGCTGTCCTTATCGCCTTTAGCTAACACTGTCTCAAAGTCTTCAACAAGTTTCTTGATTCGATTCTTTGCTGAAGCCTTAAGTTCGTTGAGATCATCGTTAGACATCGTTTAACACTTTCATCTCTTTTCATTTGGTTCTATATAAATTGAAAGATTTAATACTTCATATCCTGCGAGACAAGAGGGAAACTCACTATGCCCTCACAATGCTGCAAGCCATCCAATCTTCCAAAGGCATCAATTAGCCCGCATTACTATCACTACATTCACTTTCTGCGCGAAAGAAGCTGTTGGGAATTTGGCAATTCGCATGAATGAAAAGATAACACGTTTTATATACAAGTTGTTTTGGAGAGAGTTCTCAGCGGAGATTATGGGAAATATGATACATCTTACTTGCTATGGTGGCGTAAATGATATTGGAGGAAATAAATTCCTTGTTGATTCTGATAATGAGTCAGTTTTCCTAGATTTCGGTCTTTCGTTTGGTGAAGAGGCCTATTTCTTTGAAGAATTTCTGCAACCTCGTTCAGTTTCTAAAATTCAAGACTTGTTGAAACTGGGTTTGTTACCATCAATTAACGGCATATATCGAGAAGATGCTCTTCGCCCCATAGATTTTCAGAAATATGATTTTCGAGGGAAATCGCTATGGGAGGTCAATCTAGAAAGTTTTGATGACGCATCACAGCACGGTTCCTGGCATCCTCGTGGTCTTTTCATCTCACATGCGCATTTGGATCATTGTGGATATGTTCCTTACCTAGGCAACATCCCTTTGTTTTGCTCCGAAACAACTCATAGATTAATGGATGCGTTATGTGACGTTGGAAATTTACCAGGTTTGGATGACCAACTCACTGTTATGAAAAAGCGAGCGTTCGGCAAGCTTAGAGGAGGGTACTTCCCAGGGGAACTTCAAATCGACTATGTGAAAGAAGCTGAGAATAGAGAAAATCATATCTTGAGCCATAAGAAAGCGCAACCAATTAACGATGCAATGGAAATCACTGGCTTCAATGTAGATCATTCGATACCGGGCTCTATGGCTTGTATCGTGGAATCAAAAGGATCACAGATACTTTACACGGGTGATTTGCGATTTCATGGATTGTCCGGTTATAATCTCAAGGACGAGTTAAGCGGTCTGAAGCCAGACGCGATGATTTGTGAAGGAACTAGAATCGAAGAGCAGGAACCTGATGACGAAAAGAAAGTAGAATCAGAGCTAACCGAATTGTTTTCCAAATCCAGTGGGTTAGCCATCATTAGCTTTGCTTGGAAAGACATAGAGCGATATGAAACTGTTCGAAATGCAGCCATTAAGAGCGAAAGAACTCCCGTTTTCGATCCAAGATTAGCCTATTTACTCGCTAGACTCGGAGGAAGCGTATACAAAAATGGAGCCAAGGCATTTCTGGAGAGATGCAACTGCATGCTGTACTCTCCTGGTGATTATGTCATGTCGAAACACAAAATCGGAGAAATGCCACTCGCGAATTGGTGCAGTAAACCTGGCAAGAGAGTAGTAGATGTGACGCATCTGAAGAGCGGTATATCCGCCTGCGAAATTAATCAGAGTCCCCACAGCTATGTATTACAGCTCGACTTTTTCCGATTTAAGAACATCTTAGATTTAGAATTGCCGAAAGGGTCGACATATGTGAGAGCGCATTGTGAACCACTCAACCCTAGAATGGACCTTTCGGACGAAAGAATGATTAGGTGGTTGAAGCATTTTGGAATCAATGTTGAGAACGATAACAAACCATATCACATCCATGCAAGTGGTCACGCTTGTGGAAAGGAGATACAGGAAATGATCAACGAAATCCAACCTAGGGTATTGGTACCTGTGCATACTACCAGACCCGATCTCTTCAGTAACCCGGCGGGTGCCATCATGAAACCTGAGAAAGGCGTAAAGATGAAATTATGCACAGCATGAGTTCTAACATCAGACGTGTTCAACAGCGTCTATCTTTTTGCTATGAATAGCTGGTGTTCATCTTCTCTCTGTTTTGTGGCGTATGTTGCTAATGCTAGTGCCCATAGTTGGTCGTCGTGTGTTCCCTGGAGATGATAGAATATGAGTGTGCCTGCTTCCGTAGGTTTCTCTGTCGGCTTCACAGGCGATTTACTGAATCGATATTGCTGTTCATTGATTTGCGTAAGTAGCGCACGGTCAAGGGGTAGGGTCAAACGTTTCTGTTCCATACGTGTCTGCAGGAAGGTTAGCAGGTCTTGTTTGGTTTTCGCGGTAAACGTTAAGCCGTTGACTTGTGGTGCAAACTGCTGGATTTCTTCGATGAGGCTTTCGCCAACTGCGCTTTGGTCGCAGTAGCCTCTGATGATGTCAAATTTCTGGTTCAAGTTATGAATGTAAGCAACGATGTCAGTGTATGGCGTGCCCAGTGGAAACTGCTTCAAGAAGACAAGCCTGAAACGGTCGTTGTTCTCTTCCTTGAGTAAAGCTATTACGCTGTAGTCTATTTTCTTGCCGAAATCCGCGCCCAAGTAGTAGTTACCTGAAAGTCTCTCGTCCCTGGTCAACACGTCTTCATCAATAAGGTCGTAGTCTTCTGTGCATTCACGGATCAAGTCTTGCTTGAAGAAGCTGTTCTCATCCTCCACAAACTCAGCTTCATACTCCATCTTATAACGCAGTTCACCAATGTCCCGTCGCTGCTCCTCCAGAAACTCCTTCGTGATCCTTGGACACTGCTCAGCCCGGACATGCTGACTCCAATAATTCGGATTCTTAAAACTCCGATAGAAAATATGATCACGCCCCCAAGGCGTGCTTAACATGATAGCCGTGCCATTCGTTGTCGCCAACATAGGAAAAATCACACTCGCCACCACATCCTCAGGCATAAAAGCCGCCTCATCCATAACAACCAAATGGGCCGTAAAACCACGTAAGCCCGCTCCATCAGGACCACACGGCAACGCAATAATCTGACTACCATTACTCAACTGAATCAAAGTCCGAGTCGACCGCACAACCGACCTCCTCAAAACCGGATGCCCAAAAATAAAACGCTCAATAACACCAAACATAATCATACTCTGCCGCAAACCACGACTAACAATAAGCGTAGTCGTATCCGAATTCGTAAAAGCAAAATGAATAACCCGTATGGCAATGGCCGTAGTCTTACCCGTCTGCCGAGCCCAACAAGCCACAACCCGCTTGCTCACACAGTTAAGCAACTCAGCCTGATACGAAAACAACGCTAAACCCAAAACGCCACGAGCAAAAACCACCGCACTACGCCGAAGCTCATCGCAAATCTCGACACGTTCTCCGCCTTCCAACAGACCCGACGCTCCCCTCACTTAACGAAGCCTGCCTAACCACACTATCAAACTCCAACACCTCACGATGCATCGTCCGAGCCTCCCGAACCGGAACCTCAACCCTCTCCTTCACAGAAGACAAATACTTCGCCAAATCAATCTCGGACGCAGACAAGCTTCCAATATTATTCAGAGCCTCAACAACCTTAACCAACGCCTCAATCTGCCTAGTCAACGACCGAATCCAACGCATCTTCCTCTCATCACTAATCTTCCGAGAATTCAACTGCTTCACAGCGTATTCTATACCCTTCTGCAAATGCTCAGTCGAATTGAGAAGAAAACACTCAGCACCAGCCCGTCGATCAGCGTCCTTCCCAACAGAATCCTCAGCCACAATCAACTCAAAGCCCAACAAAAACCGTCTGCAACAAAACATAAGAACCTTATCGGACAACATACACAAAATAGACAAAATACACCACAAAACCCATGAACCAACATAGACTCAGCTAGACAAATGTACACCACAAACTATGTTGAAACGCACCACAAACCATGCAGAAACGCACCACAAAGCAAACGCAAACAGAACCACAAACACCATACCAAAACAAAAACAGCCCCACAGACACAAACTGAAAAACCCAACTTACACCCAAAAAAATTTTTTCACAGCGCATACTAACCCCTCCCTCAGACACGGACTTAAATACACAATCCAGAAACATATCAACCGATGACCACATCATGCCAGAACCAAAACCGACCCCAGACCTGCTAAAGATAGAATCAGAACTCAAAGGCAAAACCCTCCTAGTATACTGGCACCTCCTACGCTCAGACTCACACGTAGGCGTCCGAGAAATCCAACGCACACTCAAAATGTCCAGCCCCAGCGTAGCAGCCCACCACCTAGAAAAACTCGTCTCACTCGGCATAGTCGACAAAAGCCCAACCGGAGAATACTACCTCACCCAAGAGGTAAAAATCGGCCTCCTACGATTCTTCACCCACCTAGGACGCTTCCTAATCCCACGCTACTTCTTCTACTCCGTACTCTTCACAACCATGCTCGTCGTCTACCTGACATTCTACGCACATTACGGAAGCATCGACAACCTCGTAGCCCTAACATTCGGCATCACAGGCACACTAATACTATGGCTCGAGACAGCAAGACTCTGGAGAGAAAAACCGTTCTAACCCAAAGACACACCGTTCTAAAACATGGGTTTAAAAGTACCAAACCAACAATAAAAAACCAGTGAAGGCCCAAGCAAATGAACAAAAAAACAGCCATATACACTGTCGCGGCAATACTAGCAGGGTTCACAATAATGATGATACCCCTAGCACTGGAAACAGGACCACCCTCATTCACGCCACGATTTGCCTTCACCGACGAAATGAGAAAGGCCCCAACCCCAGACGACAACATACTAGAAATGTATGGGCTAACCTCCAAACCCACGAATCTCCTACCAGCCAGCCTCGTGTTCCTTGTGGGCCTAGCCGCAGCCACAGGCGCTTATGCCACACTCAAGAAAAAATCGAGTTAAGCATCTGCGTTCAGTCTCGCTGCATTTTCCGGAATCTTGAACCTGACATCTGAAGCCGCTCGGCCAACAAACCCGCAAATCCATAATCTGATGCCTGATTTGATCCCCAGACGCGACTTTAGATCTGAAAAGACTGTCGAAATCGGCTAAAGTATTATATACGAAACGAACCTAAACTCAAGGCTTCGAAAACAAGGGAAAAAGAAAATGAAAACAAAACTATTAATTCTGACCAGTCTACTGGCATTCACCATACTATCCGCATCAACGACCAAACCAACTCAAGCCGTCATATCGTCCCCAAAGTGGCTCGGAGACGTGTACGCCGACTTTGACTCGTTCCACCGCGCCAACGTAAT
>Ga0315310_10001102_pt1 | contig 17014 bp, 28 predicted proteins | sample TDP5_MG_FD_203630 | JGI IMG/M metagenome (GOLD analysis project Ga0315310, IMG submission 203630) | Freshwater sediment microbial communities from Lake Towuti, South Sulawesi, Indonesia - TDP5 | ecosystem: Environmental > Aquatic > Freshwater > Lake > Sediment | place: Indonesia: South Sulawesi... | reverse complement strand
GCTTGAAGATGGTTTGCGCTCTCTTGGTTATCCCGAAGAAACTAAAGTTGCATTTCAAGCTAGACAAGATATAAAAAGACATTTAGACACATTACGCAGACTGATGGACCGTAACATAAGGGTTTATGGCTTAGTAATCAAAGAGACCTGAGTGAGAGAGCTTGGCAAAAGCACGCCGACTAGCCGCTAAAGAAATCGCAGAAATATTCACTGCTCTAACGAAAACGAATATCCCTCAAGTTCGCCGCCATTCTCCAACCGCAAAAGAGCCCGCTCAACCTTAACCTTCTTCCCAACCAACTCTGATAATCGTTGAGCAGCCTTCCACAAAGTTTGACGGTTCAATGGTTCTTTTCGAGTATCCTCAAAAAATGCTTCACCATCCTCCTTCAGAATCGTAACAAGTTCAGCGTAAGGAATAACTCTGTAACGAGGAATAACCTCTCGACCCTTGATACGATGAACCTTTGGAATTGACATACATTTACATTAAGTAGACATTTGCTTAAAAAATTTTACGACACCCTCTTAAGTGTCAAGAACAAATCAAACTCAGGGATAAAATATGCCAGTAGCAAAGTGGGCGAGAGTAACACCAGCCGTGCTGGCTGCAGTTGCTCCCATTCCTGGCGGACACATGGTTATGGCGACTGCTGCCAAAAAGCACTTGACGGTGTTTGTTCGTAGTAGAAGGGCTCCGGGCGCTGGGCATCCTGATGTGAAGGCGGCTTTCACGTCAGCGGCAAAGAAGACTCTGGGAATCGCCGCTAGGACTGAGAGAAACGTCATTGTTTCACGAGAAGTGACTGGTAAGGGACCAGGAAAGATTCGCAAGAAATCAAGAGCAAGACCAGGCTCTCCACTCTACGGAAAAGTCTACGAATACACTGTCAAATAAACTCCTCCCTTTTTTTCTTTGTCGTCTTAGATAAGTTTAAAGGTTAGTTTACCCTAGATTTCTCGGTTACTTGCTTTGCGCCCACACAGAATTGGCGTTATAATCCTCGTCATCGTCTCAGTTGTCTTAGTTTTGGCTACTTGGGCGCTGCAATCTGGTGTGTTTAAGATTCGGAACCATGCAACTATGAAAATGGTAGGTGTTGAAGTTTACTGGGACTCAGACCTAACACAACCTGTAGCCGAGATTCAATGGGGCAAACTTGAACCAAACGAAAACAAAACAGTCAGAATCTATGTAAAAAGCATAGCGAATGTTCCCAGCACATTAAACATGACAACAGAGAACTGGCAACCGCCTGAAACATCAACCTACATCACTCTCTCATGGAATTACAATGGAATCATTTTAAACCCAAACGATGTCTTACCAATAGACTTAACCCTAATGGTTTCACCTGAAATCACGGGAATAGCAACCTTCTCATTCGATATAATAATATCAATTGTCGGCTAGGTCTTTCTGTAGTATCCTTCTCTCGGCATGTAGATTGTGCCTTCTCTTTCCAGTTGGGCAACCACTTTATCCACTTCTTCATGAGTCATGCCGAGTTTCTCCATTTCTTTATGAACTTGCTCGTGGCTCGCCCAACCCTCAGTCTTAGTTTTTTCAGTTATGAAACCCAAAACAGTTGGAATCCAAGCCTGCCAAGAAACTCGCTTCCACATGGCTTCCCACTGTGCCTCAGTCATCTCCCGCTCCTCAGCCTCAACCTTCGCTTTATCATAGACTGAAACCTTCCACTTCCAAGTGTAAGGGTCATCTGAAGTCAAAATCGGCTGAACCAAAGTGTAGATGTGGGCAGGTGTTTCCTCTTTAGTGTCAGGTTTAAGTGTAAACGGCACAATCATAAGAGGCTTCCAAGTAACAATTTCCTTTCCTCTAGTAGCATGAACGTAGAGTTCCTCTCGACCCTTCGCCAAAAGATTCATTAAATCCTCAAACTTCTCAAACCGCAGAGTGTTCCAAGAACCCATAATTTTATACTCAAACTGATAGTAAGGCGGCTTCTGATGAGGAGCATACAAAACATACCATTCTTCAACAGGATATTCTTTGCGCTTGTAAACTTCTTCTGGTTTCTTTTCTTCAGTCTCAACTTCCTCAACTCGTATGAGATACTTCTTCACAGGAAAGATGTCTGTTTTTGATTTCCATTCACTCTCTTCAGCGAATAAATCAATATCCATGTAAATCATAGGTGCAGTATTCCATGCTTCTACATCCTGATAAAAAGTAACATCTGTCTTACGATAATAGTCAATAAGCCAACTTGGAGGCTTTGTCTCATACCACTCCTTCTCAGTTACATAATAAACAGGGAAAAGCGCAATGCCCAAATCTTCTTTCAATTTTTGAAAATCAAGAACTAACCTGAATTTTCTCGCCAACTCTCGTTCTGGCAAAACATGAGCTAACTTCGGATTAGCGGTTAAGCTGAGCATACCGCCTGCACGTGTGAATATTCTGTCGCTTTTCAAAATTGATTCTTTGTCGTCTGTTAAATGATAAATCTCTTGTTTTGGAACAAATTTGTGGGTCTGAAGTATTCGAGTTTCCTCAGAACTCAAAGGTTTTTTTTCAGGCTTCTCCTCAACAACAACTTCACTGCCAACCCTTAGCCATCCAAACTCAGGGGTTAATGTGCCTTCCCATCGAATTTTGCTTAGTTCTGGTCCATACTTGCTTTTCACTGTTTTTTCAATTATTCCAGACGTATGATGAGGCGAGATAGCTCCCTTCTTTATGAAGAACTCAACAGTTTTAACTCGTTTGCCGACGAGCTCTGGATGAATAGTAGGAAGAGTCTCCCACAGTTCTGGACCCTCTCGTTTCCTGCGCTCTTCCCTAACATCTTGGATAAGGTCAGGGATTTGGGGGTCAGGGTTTTCAAGAATAAAATCAAGACTCTGTATTGACATGCTCGCTAAAGCTGACTTGTAACCTTCTCTCGTTAATAGTCCTTGAGCATCAAGATATTCTCTCTTAATGGGATATGTCTGTTCTAATTGACCTTGCACTTTAGCGAGTTGCTGTTCAATGGTAATAGTCTCAGGCTTCTCCTCAAACTTTTCTAAAGCGGGAACAGCCGTAGTCTCAAAGGCAGTAGGCGGCCAGACAGGACGCATAACAACAGCCCCATAAACTTCTTCTTCACCTGTAGGCTTACGCACAACAACTTCATACCATCTGTCCTTGCCACTTCTAATCAGGTCTAAATGCCATTGCTGAGCTATCTTAAATGCTTCTTCTTCAGTTTCAACGCCCATACTTTTCACGTGCTCTTTAGTCTGCTTGGACCTTTGAGTTACAACCCAATTAACTGTCTCTTCCCTTTTTTCCCATGTAAAAAGAACTCTATTCTCAATATATTCGCTTAATGGCTTGAATCTGAATCCTGCACGCTTCAGAGCATCCTCTAAATGTGGAAGTGTGGGAAACCCGCCTCTTTCAGCATCATCTTTAGCAAGCTCCGACAACCTCACCTTATCTATTGAAGTAATCACGGCTTTGGCAATTTCTCTGTCGTCTAATGTTATGGTAACAAGGTCTCGCTCAGCTAATCCTTCGATTTCCTTATCGCTTCTAATAGTCTGAACCAATTTCTTGTTCCTTAACTGAACAGCCGCATCTAAACCCAGAACTCGCTCTGTAAAACTCAGTTTCTTCTCAACAAACTCTGTTAATGGGCGGACTTTGGCGGCTTCAAGAAAACCATTTAAAACTCTGCCTTTCATTAAGTCTTTAAGAGTTGTAGGTGCCTTTTTTTGTGCTTCTGGACACTTCTCTAAATGCTCGGTGTATTTACCTGTTTCAACCTCTTCTCCACACCAAGGACAACGAACCATACTACCTCACCTAACCTTTCTGAATTTTATTATACAACCCGCTGTCTCTCCAAGATGCTTGTAAGGGGGCATTAAGATGGAAAATTCATACTCTCCTGGTGGACTTGGTTCAAAAATTCTTCTTATATCACGTCTGATGTCTGAGTTTGGGTCTTTCAGGTCTTCTTCCAAAGATTTTCTAGCCTCTTCTGGGATGCCCAGCAAACAAGTGACTACTTGAAAATCAACATACCGATGATAAGGACCCCTCCAAGTGTAGGTTCTTCGCTCCTTTTCTTGAGTTCTTTTAAACTCTTTCTCAGGTGGATTTCCCTTGTAGCACTCGTCATAATGCTTTGAATATTCTTCTAGTGGTATTTCTTCTCTACACCAAGGACACTTGACCAAAAACCTATCGTCTCCGTCTTAACTCTTCCACGAATTTCAAGTAGTAATTTAGTTGTTTATGGAAGGCGTCTCTAAACTTGTCTACATTTACTCCGTGTATTTTTTGACTGTTAAATAATTGGTGGGAAAACTGCACAAACTTATCTACATTGTCTTCGTGTAAAACTTTAGGAGGACTTTCAACCCAAGTATTATATGTTATGTTCATTGCATCCCATACTGTTGCCATGTGTAACTCTTCAAAGGTCGCTTCTCTGACCCTTATTGGTTTTATGAAAGTTACTTTGCCAGTTTCGACCTCTGTAACAGGCAACCTTTCTTCACGTTTTGGGCAAGTTTCAAGGTGTTCTATATACTCTCTCGCTTCACCTTCCCAACCACAACCCCAAGGACACTTCAATCAAACTTCTCTCCTGTCAACTCCTCAAGATATTCTTTCGGCACCGCAGTGAACCATATATCCTTTTTGGCGTAAGCGTCTTTTATTGCTTCCTTCACTTCCTCTTCAGTTACTCTGGGATAGACTCCCCACTCAGCCAAAGCATCAATAAGCTCCTCCATATCCTTATACAATTTAGTAGCCGTAAAATGCACGATTGCGTCTCTACGCCATTTCTCAAGTCCCTTCGCTTCTTCCCAAGGCATAGGAATGCGGAGAAGAGGGATAAGTGCCAGTGGTCTGCCTTCCTCAATGTCCTTAACCATCTCTTGAAAAGTTTTCATCATGCCTTCCCAAGTTCGATATGGAATGTTCATACGTTCTTCCATAACCTTCCTATATCGGTAAGGGTCTATACCTAACCTAGACATTTCATATCTGAACCAGTCCCAAAGAACCGCTCTCTCTTCAGAAGTTGGAGACCGAGGAAAGGCTGCGGGGCTAAGAGGTTTTTTCGGCTTCTCAACAGGATAAATCACAAACTCAGGCGGCAATTCCACAGGCGGTTTCTCTTCCTCTGGAATACCAACCCTAACAATTCTCTCAGGAGGTCTCTCGGGAGGAGGTGGCGGTCTCTCAACAACCACTGCTCTTGCTGCTTCAAGTCCCTGAATGTCCTCAATCAACGCTGGTAACAACTTCTCTAAGACCTGCTTCACGGCTTCAGTTCTCTCAGTATCCCTAAGTTCACTTTTCCATGTTTCAACACGGTCTTTAAACATAGCATAATAGTTTCGTCCCTTAGCCATCGCAGGCGTAATGCCCTTCTCAGCTAACATCGACCAGAACCTAGTCTCTATTCTATCTTCTTCAGCCTTAGTTAATCCCGTAAAAGGTGTAATGGGCGGCTTAGTTGGAGGTGGAAGTGCAACTGGCGGTGGAGGGCGAATCCCTAAAATAACATTGATGAGTTCCTCTTTGGTTTCAAGCACTCTCAACCCCTTAATCTGAGCAATGTTTTTTAACTCTTCAACAGTCTTAATCTCCAACATTGCTCGTTCATAGGGCGTGTGAAAAACATTCCAATATTTTTGAGCCACAGCATCAAAAGAAACATCTTCAGGATAAATCCAGAAAACCCGAACATCAACACCCTGTCTAAAAGGTTCAGGATATGTCTTCAACTCTTCTTCAATTTCCTCTGGACTAAACCCTGCAGCCCTCAGATTTTCACGCCAATTAACGATTTCCTCTCCCGCTCTCAACCAGTTATCCAAACGGTCAGTAGTCCTAAACCCGATGAAACCAGCCTCAAAAGTGTCAAACATCATACGAGCAATGTATTCGCCCTTCTCAACCTGCCCTTCAACCTTAACCTTAACCTTCGCTTCCTTCTCAGAGGGAACAGGCACTTCTGGAGCAGGAGGCAGAACTTCAACTTCAGGTTTAAAGCGTTCAGCAAATCCTTTTTCAATCCTCTGAAGCGCCCACTCCAAATCACGAGTCTCAACAACCTGCCCACTCTTATAATCAATAATGCCTTCTCGAAAATCCTTCAAAACCCGAATCTTCACAGCCTTGACTTCAGGCGGCTTCGCCTTTTCCTGCTCTAACTTCCGAATGGTCTCAGCAAGTTCCAGCCGCAACTCCTTAACAAGTTTCTGATAACGCTTCTTCCTATCAGCCTCCCTCTCCAACTCAGCGATACGGTCAGTTAAAGAATCAAAAATTTCAGGATACTTCTCCCTCGCTTCCTTCTCCATCATACCCGTAATTTCTTTAGACATCACCTCATACTCTCTATCAGTAAGCGGCGCCCTCAACTCTTGGTCAAGAATCGCCTTGTTTTCGCTATACCGTAAAGTTGGGTCAACCAAAGCCTCAAAATCAACGGTTTCAGGGTTAATTCCCTTCGCCTCAGTCTCCCGCAAAAACCAATCATGCAAACCACGCAAACTAGGATACTTAAGAACAATCTTGTCCTCACCAATTTTCTCAACCCAGCGTTTATAAAGTTCATCAATGTCTATCGGCATTTCACCACCCCTTTTCCCACCAGCGACTCCGCTTCAACTGAATCTGCTGTCTCCTCTTATTTACCATGTATAATGTTTCCTCTCTTGGTTTTTTAACGTAGTAAGGTCTAACTGCTCCTACAGAAATAGTGGTTGAAGGTTTCCAAGGATAAGGTGAAACAGCGATAATTTTCTCAACTTTAAATCTATGTGCAGGTGTCCAAGGACTAGGAACAGTCATTTCTAATGCTTTTTGGCTTGCACGAGCCGAGTCAGGAGCCGTGATAATTAAATGGACATTCTTCTTAACAACAGGGTCCCAAACAATAACTTCCCAATCACTATCCATAATTTTTTCCTCACGGTAAATGTAATGGCGGTCTTTTTTCCCAAATTGCAACAGGTTCAATGAATCCTTCTCTGGCTAAGCGACTAAGATTTTCACCAACCATCTCTTTGAGCCGAGGCACATCCTTAAACTCAGGAAAGGTCGAGAGAAAACCAGCAATAACCGACTTCCTAGCCCATTCAAAAACAAGGCAGTAGGCAAGAACAGCATCCTTCACGTCAATTCTGTAACCCATGCGAGACTTCTGGTCAATCAAATCCTCAAATTGAACAACCTTCGGATGAAAATGGTCGTAACAATGTTCCTCATGCCAAACTTTTCTCTCAGGTTCGGCTGGCGGTGGTCTAGGCATAACAAGTTCAAACTTCGTTTTAACACAGACAATAATCGGCTCTTCATAGACCGTTTCGCTTGGAGTAGCCCAATCGGTGATTCGACTTCGGAAAACACGTAACCTAGCAACTCTACCAGAATCAAGCGTTCTCGGAAGCCTCAACCGTTCTGCTCGACTAATAATCGTGTCAGGTTCCTTAATCTCTAAAGGTTCAGTTTTGATAATGTCTAAAATCTGCTCAGTTGTTAAGTGAGGTCGTTTAGCCATCGCAGACTCAAAGATTTCAAGAAGTGCATCGTCAGGTAAATCTGGACGCCACTTCTTTAATTCATCAACAACCTGTTTGAAACTCATCATGCTCACTCCTCACTAATAATAGCCGTTATGCCCTCCGCCCTCAAGTTTCTAACAACTTCTTCTGCGGCTGACCGTGTTGGATACTCTTCTCTTCGACCTTTCCACTCAACAATATATCGCTTTACACCTATGAGATTTATTATGTCGTCTCTCAGTCTCTTAAGTTCCTCAGTCTTCAAAATCCAAATATCCCTGTCAATCGTCTCTCGGGTCGCTTCGTCCAGTTCCCAGCGAATCAAAAAGTAAACATCTGGCACATCAGACTTCTGCACGTCATACTGAATAATCGAACCCAAACTAAGCCACCACAAGTCTAATTTCAGCAAACGAAAGAAATATAACTTACTGTTCAGAAAACGCAAAACCCACAACCATACTATTAGAGAGATGAATAAATTGTATGAACCACTAATTCCAAAGCCAAAAAATGCTTTAGTTATAAAACCACTTGAAAGTTACCAGTCAGAGAACCCACCTCGCTTCAAAGCCGTTATGCTGAGAAATGCAACCACAAAGGCAAATGCGTTTATAGGCATAGAAGAAGGTGTCCTGGTAATATATGTTGAAGATAAGGAGAAGGTTAAATGAGCTATGATGAGTGGAAAAGCATCGAACAAATGACTTATGAGTGTGTCCGTTGCAATCAAAAATTCTCTGGTAAAGACTTGGCTCTGCGAGAAAGAATCGCCTGCCCCTACTGTAGTTACAAAGTCATAAAAAAAGTAAGACCCCCAATAGTTAAACGAGTAAAGGCTGTGTGAAAAATGAAGAAGATGTCAATTGAAGGGAAAGTCGTCTTTCTTTGGAGTGCCGTAGATACGACAAGACCTTGGTGTGCTTGCTGTGGAGACCCAAAAAAACCTCATGCACACAACTTCAATAGGCACATAGCGTTCGATGGAAAACCGTCCAAGGTTTTTGCGGGTGGACATCCACTAATCCAAAGTGTCGCTGATTTTGAACAAGAGTTCCTACATTTAGTTCCTAATCTTGAAGGAAAAAAGGTTAAAGTAACAATTGCTGTGATTGAGGAATGAGATAATGCAAGAAGAACTACCTGCTCCACATAATGGAAAATGTGATAAAGCCCCCTTCTGCCGTTACGCCTCAGAAAAATGTCGTCTTCCCCTCCCAGACTACCCTCTTGATTGGACAAACTGGCAAGACACCCCACTACCCGCAGCACCATCAAGACGATGGACGGTTTGCAGTGGCTTTAAGATGACGATGGGTTTAGTATTTGATAAAGAGGTTGCTTCTTGGGTCTATCCTGTCAAGCCTGAACACTTGGGCTACGCAAAAGTCAAGTCAGAGGGAAAATAACTCTTGGCTGAACTGCCGCCTCTCCGTGTCTCTAAAGCCGAGTATGACCGTGAGGTTGAGCAGTTAGAACGCTGGCTGGCAGAATACGAAAGAAAATGGCGAGACCAGTATCGCATTTCAGCTCGGGTTCGCTATTGGGAAACTCGGCTTCTAACACTCACTTCACGCTTCGAAGAATTGAGAACGAGAGGCTGGGTTTACCTTCGTGGACCAGAAAGAAAAGAATACCTGCGCTTAAGAGATCTGTTGCTTCCCAGAGCAAGACAGAAACTTGCGGGATGGCACGCTGAACGAGGACGACTCGCAGGAGACCTAATCAAAGAACGACTTGAAATCAGAAAGTTAGAAGAAACCATAGCTCGAAAAGAGATAGTTCCAGCCAAACAACTCATACACGCCAAAATCATCATATACACCATAGTTTCAGCACGCCCCCCAAAACGATACAGAAAAAGATTCCAAGGATTCTTCAATGTTGATGCCCTTAGAGACGTGGACACAGGCGAAATCGACTACAGCGCCAAACTCACACAAAAAGAAATAGACCACTGCATAGACGTGTTTTACGCCGCTTGGAACTGGGCATACCTGCCAACGGAAGCACAAGAACCACGCTGGATAGAAAGCGGAGAATGGGAAACAATAGACGAGCCAAAAGGCGCAGACCTGAAACAACTCAGCGTCAGAGAAAACGAAGAAGAAACATACAGCCGAGTTTACAGACCACCAGAAGTTGTCTATGAACCCAGCGAAAAAGAAATAGAAGAAATGATGGCATTACTCGAAAAAGAAGAAGAGGAGGAAGAATAAATGACACGCTACGAAGGAAAAGATGTTATGCAGTTTGCTTGTCCTAATTGTGGTTACTTTGCCATCTGTTATAACATCATTGGCAAAAAAGGAAATAGAGTTGACTACTGCGGTCAGTGTCAAACTGAATTTCCTTTAAGTGGTTTTGACGTCAACAAGTGCATTTTCATCTCTCAAACCTGCCAATGCGGACACGAACCAAGTGGAAGCACACATAATAGAGGTGTGGCTGCCTGTATCAAATGTAACTGTCAAAAATTTACTCCAACATGGATTGAAGTGGAGGAATTGAAATGAAGTTTTGGCGCCTTGAACTCGACTATGATAAAATTCCCAGAGAAGACGTGGATACTGACGCTAAACGCTTAATCAAAGAATTTCCAGAGTTAGGCGAAGAATACCGCATCGAAGCCAGCAAAACAGACAGAGACCACTACCACGTCATCTTCCTAAAGAGCCAATTCACCCGATTTGAAGACGCATATAACATAGCCTTAGAAAGTGCCTGCGACAAAGACTGGCTTGTACTCTGCAAAGAATACGAGTGTTTTGGACTGGAAACAGAGGGGTCAAGACGCTACAACGAGATTAGACAACAAAGAGAACAGAAACGTGTCGTCAACAAACCAATTAAAACAATTACTTTACCCTGCATCCTAGACCTAATTCCCACCAGCCCACTTGACGGCAGAAGAATCGTTAAAGTCTGTGAAGCAATAGACGACCCAGAATGGCAATACAACGCCTTCGTCCACGTTTGGGAACTAAAACAACATGTTCAAATCGGCTGCCGAGACGAACAACAGGCTGCTCGCCGTCTAAAATGGCTAACAGAACAAGGACTAAACTTCAGTGCAACCATAAAACCAAACCCAAAAGAATAGAACATCGTTCTAGACACTTCTTCCATACCATCTTAAATGAGGGACACCCCCCTTCATTTCAATTGGAGAATCCAAAAATGAATACAAAACTTAGACTCGTGCTGATACTCTCGTCTTCTCTGATGCTCTTGGCAGGCGTGGGCTTACTAGCGTTGACCATCTATCGAGAACTTGTTGAAGAACCACAATTTCCCGAAGACTACCACATGACTCCGCAGCCAACAGGAAAATATGAATTGCGAAGCCGTAATCCACTCGTAACCATAATTGGCATAGCATCCATATTTCTCGGACTATTTTTTCTCATGGTGGGAGTTACATGGAAATCTTAGACGACATAATAGACGCTCTCAAAGACGGACAGTGGCACAGTATAAATGAAATCAGCACACATGAAAGACTCCGAAATTACTCAATGACTAAACTAATAATGGGCTCCACCTTACTAGATGAATATGGCTTCATTGAACTCTCTGAAAAAGTCTCAACAAAGGTTGAATACGGAGGAAAAAGAAACGCTGAAAGCTTCCCTGAGGAATTCCTAATTCTAGAAGCAAAATTAAGCGACCCAACCCTAGAGTTCATCAGAAAAATAAGGTGGATAGAGAAAAGTGAAAGAAGTTAAGGCTCGGAAAGAGCATTATTGCGATTGCTGTTGTGTTACAATTCAAAAAGGTGAAAAATATTTTGTTAAGACTACCTACCACTCAAACAGCAAGTTTCTAGATGTTGAGCGTTACTGTAAGGACTGTGCGCCTTGGATTGCTAAGGGTCTCTCTTATCGGCAGGCACGGATAAAGGCGTTTGGAAGCCCTATCTTAAGAGGTTGGAGGCGACCTGATGTCTGAAGAGGTTGAAGTTGACCGCTTTGATTTGAGCAAGTTCACAGTAACGATTGAAAAGATAGGGAAAAAACACTTCTTAGTGATTAGGCGGAAAATTGAAAATGACTGCAATCTATGATGACGTGATGGACAAAATAGCAGGTGGAAAATAATGGTTCTCAAGAAATCCCATTGTAGAAGATGTGGGAAAGAGCTAACTTATCCAGCTACATTGTGTGGCGACTGCGCTGTAATTCTTTACCCAGAAATAAAAGGAGCTTACAAAAAGAAATGAGAAACCTAACACCATCAGAAAGAATGGGGCTCTACGGCGAAGTCAAGAAAGAAACGCAAAACACCAAACCATAACTATGAGGAATCGGATTTGCGACATGATACAGTTGTTAGTGCAGTAAACAGAGTCATGGAAGAATACACCATTAAACTAACCATACGACAACTCTACTATCGAATCATCAGCCCACCCTACCAACTGTTCGACAACACCATTAACAACTACAAGCAATTCGACAAAATCCTAACCAGAGCAAGAGAAAGAGGAGAAGTCAACTGGCGAAGAATCGAAGACCGAGCAAGACAAACCATAGGCGGAGACTACGGCTGGAACAACCCAGACGAATACCTCAACTACCTCATAGAACAACTCAAAGAAAGCGACCAAAACTTCACAATGCCTGTATGGGATAATCAGCCAAAATACGTTGAAATCTGGGTTGAAAAAGACGCACTCGCATCTCTGTTTTCAGACGCAGTTGGAGGCTTAAGAGTCGTAACCTTCCCAAGCAGAGGTTACAGCAGTTTCACAAAAGTAATGGAAGCAATGGCTGAACGCTTCCTAGAACGAGCCAAAAAAGGACAACCCATAATCGTCTTACACTTCACCGACCACGACCCCTCAGGATTGAACATGACAGACGACCTACTAAAACGCTTCAAACGATACCTCAAACTAGCACTCAGCGAAATGGAACACCTAGAATACGATGAAACCGTCAAACAAATAGAAAAAACCATTCAAGAAGGAAAAAAGTGGCTCGGCATAATCAGAGTCGCCCTCACATACGACCAAGTTAAAGAACTCAACCTAGCACCAAACCCAACCAAGCAGGCAGACCCACGAAGCAAAGACTACGTTGCCAAATACGGAGACCAATGCTGGGAACTAGACGCATACCCGCCTGACCGCCTACAAGACCTCATACGACAAGCCGTCAACACACACATAGACCCTGCCAAATGGAACGAAACCAGAACCAAAATAAACATTGGAAAAGGCTACCTCAAACACAAACTCGCAAAAATGAAAATTTCCTTTGGTGAGGAATAGAAATGCGGAGGTATCTAATCAAGATTAAGAGAAAGGACAAGGAGGCTACTGTTTCCATTTTTGGTGATGGCGTATTGCCTGAAGACCTCTACTTTCTATTGATAACTGAGATGGAAAAATATGCTGGAGAGTATGAAGTTGCAGAGAAAAGGCGGTTAGAATAAAGCACGCAAAACATCTAACCATACTATTGAGGGAAACAAGTATTGAGACCAAGAACCCTAAAAATCTCAGCAATTATTAGCGGGTTCAAAATGCCTATCGCTACTTTGAAAATCAAGAAGTTCGCTGACGTGCTTGAACCAGAAACCGACTTAGTGTGTCCACATTGCGGTCAAAAACCCAAATGGGAAGGCGGATACGACTGTTCATGCTGTCCCAAATGTGGTAAACCGATGGAACGCCAAATCATAGACGACAAAGGAACAGTTAATTGGAAATGCCCTGAAGACGGCTACCAAGAGCCATCTCACTTCAACCATTGGAGTCAACTCAAACGAATCCTCAAAGACACAGGCGAAGAAGTCATCAAACCAAAACTACTCACAGGAGAAGACGTAATCGCCGACCTCTACGTTATGACTCAAGAAGAGTTCGGACAGAAACACGCAGACGCAGGCTTAACCGAGTATGGCGTAGTTGTAGAAGACGACACATCAGCCAAAAACCTAAAGAAACTCCTTGTCGCTCTGTCAAACCTACGAATGGTCTCCATCATACGCTACAACGACACCTACGAAGAACGCATCGCCCTCTTAACCATCAGCCTCAGCAACCGCATCATCCTCAAAGAGATAATCCCTGAGAACATCGCCGAAATCAGAGAAACCATGAGGGTAGATTTGAAGGGAATAACCGAGAAAGACCTTCAAGAAGCCGAAGCCTTCATCAAACAACTACCAACACCAGACGACCAAATCTTCCAAGCAACCGACTACCGAACCAAAGGAGTAGAAGGAAAGAAAGTCTCACCACAAGTCTTAGAACTCGAAGCCATACTCAAAAAAGCAACAACCCCGCAAACCAAACAAGTCTCAACCCCCTAACCCCTTTTTTTGTGAGGTCGTCTAAATGAATTGTCAACATTATGGGTTCTGGAAATACAAAGGCATCATTGTTAGAAGCGGTAAAACCTATGCGATAGTGCAATGTCAGAAATGTGGTCAGTTTGAAACAAATCTGGACTTTGCAGTTCAAGAAGCGAGAAAAGTCATTTCAGATATAAAATGTGTTCGCTGTCTTCAACCCTCAACTCACTACTGCTGTTTTGTTCATTGGTGTGATGATTGTTATGAGGCTCACTCAAAAAGAGGTTCACATTGGAGAAGTTGGAAGAAAGAAGATGAAAGAGTGTTGGTGAACGGAGAATGGAAGAAAGTTTCGTTGAAACCACAATAGACAGCCTAATCCCAATAATGAAGTCGCTTCCTTCCTTCAAAGACCTAAAAATCAATCCGAACCAAACCGTAGTTATAGCCAAAGCCGATGGCGAATTTACTTATGTCGTCTATAACAGAAATGGTGAATCCTACACCATCAACAAATGGGGTCATAAACGATGGGACTTTCCAGCCCTCAACGAGTTAGTCTCAGCCATGAACAGAACAAGCGTTCAAAAGGCGGAACTACTCTGTGAACTCCACGCCAAAGAAAACAACAGACCTCTGAAACTGCCTAAATTCATTCACTACGTCAAGAGCAAAAACCATCTCTTACTCGATAAAATTCACATGGGCGTATTTGACCTCATCCGAATAGACGGAGAACCCGTCAAGGAAAACTATCTGTGGCGACTCGAAGAGGTGGAAGGCTGGCTCACAGGTTGCCAACTTGTCGGTGTCTTACCCTACCTTAAACCTAACCAACTCAACGAAGACACGTTGGAAGCGTTCTGGGAGAAGTGGGTCGTCAAGGAAGGCTACGAGGGACTTGTCATAAGGGACAACAGCGACATCTACAAGGTCAAGCCAACAGGCGACTTTGACGCAGTAATCATAGGCATAAACAAGGAAAGCGGATACGGAAAAAGAACCCTCTTTGAACAACAACAAGTGCCAAGTCTCCGACTAGCCGTAATGACAGAGGACGGAAACTTCATAGAGGTTGGAGACTGTGCCGTGCCAAACGAAGACCTCAGAAAAGCCCTCTGGAAACTCACAGACGACAAAGTTAGCGAAGACCGAGAAACCCTTTACGTCAAACCCATAGTCGTTGTTACGGTTCAATACACGGAAACCTACAACAAAGAGAGAAGAGTCCTCAAATTCGATGGCGAAAAATACGTGGAAGTTGGAACTCAACCCTTCGTTTCGCTTAGACATCCACGCCTCATAAGGTTTAGACCCGACAAAACCGTGAACCCTCAAGACCTACGAGCCACACAAATACCTCAAGGACAACCCCTAAACTTCACTCTATATCAAGGAGACAACCGAAAAATCCTGCCAACACTCCAAGGCGAAAGCATAGACCTCATCGTTACGAGTCCACCCTACTTCAAAGTCAAGGAATACGGCGGGATAGAGGGCGAGATTGGAACGAAAGGCAACATGGAGCAATACCAAAAAGACCTACTAAACGTCCTCAAAGAATGTTACCGACTCCTAACCCCTTCAGGTGTCCTGTGTCTAAACATAGACAGAGGCGGAGAGTTCTCAGTTTGGGACTTCATCCAGCACATAAAAGACATAGGTTTCCACTTGATTGACACGATAATCTGGTATGACCGAACAAGAAGAAGAGACGCAGGCTACCCACACCTAAGCCACTCATACGAACCAATCTTCATACTGACAAAAACCAAAAACTTCACCCTCAACAAATTCAGTCTTCACCAAAACGATGTTTGGGAGATAACGCACCACAAAGGATTTACAGCCCAAAAAGGAGACGCTTGGGACAGAGTAACCATCGCCACTTTCCCTGTTGAACTAATCAAGGAACTCATAAATCTATACAGCAACCCAAACGACATAACCCTCGACCCCTTCGCAGGAAGCGGAACAGTAATGGACGTAGCCCAACGCTTAGAAAGAAACAACATCAGCATAGAAATCAATCCCGACTACTCCGAAATCATAAAAACCAGATGCTTCGACAAACATCCACAACATAAATACCTACACTTAACGCAAATCCCAGAACCGTATCTATGAGGAAACCCACATGACTATCACAGAATGGGAGACCTTCGCAGAAGAAATCCAAAAGAACCGAGACGAGAGACTTAGAGAGAACCTTCACCGCAGATTTCTCAAGTATGCTCAACGCCTCAAAAAAACCGACCCTGAACTTGCCACGAAAATAGAGAAAAACATTGGCAAACTTGTAGAATGGTATGTCGTCAACAAACGAGACCTAACAATGGAAGACTTCAGCCGAATCATCGGAGGGATAGAACTGAATGAGTGAACCAGAAGAGAACAAGACGACCCGAAAAACCTTCAAATGCCCCGAATGTGGCGGAGAAGAAATCAACGAAGTCGTGCAAGCATGGATAATCACCAAATACGTCATCTACCGAGACCCTCTTGATGGAATAAAAACCGTGAATATGGGAAGCCAAACACAAACAGGCGACTATGTAGAATATCAATGTGCCAACTGTGAAAACATCCTCACATGGAAAGAAATCAAGGAAGCACTTGAACCAAAAGTAAACCAACTGAGCCTTTTTCCTATGTCGTCTCCAGAACCCCAAACAGAAGACGCAAAACACCCAACTACTTCTAATGAGGAAAAACCATGTGCCACAAATGTAGAATCGGATGTGAGTCTTGTCGAATCCTCATTGAACGATACGGAGAAGAAAACCTCAACGAGTGCGACTACTGTGGACACTACTACTACGGACACAAATGCACCTGCACAAGAGGACAAGGAGAAGACTGAGCCATGACCGAAATAGGAGACGCTGAAAGAGAACAAGCCGACATCGAAGAACTAAGAAAGGCATATCGGAAATATCAGCGTTCCAACAGCCAAAGAGACCACGACACCTTCATTAGACTATGTGAGAGGGTCTTGACATGAGTGAACCCCAAAGTGAAGCCCAAAGACTATACTCCAAACTCAGAGAAGAAAGATACAGGTTCTACGATGACTTACTCGCTAAGATTCTTGGGTTTCCACGACTTCAAGATGAAATTGCTGAAATGAGAAAAGACGAAGCGTGGAACAAGGAATACGGCTGGACAG
>Ga0315310_10001100_pt1 | contig 17023 bp, 15 predicted proteins | sample TDP5_MG_FD_203630 | JGI IMG/M metagenome (GOLD analysis project Ga0315310, IMG submission 203630) | Freshwater sediment microbial communities from Lake Towuti, South Sulawesi, Indonesia - TDP5 | ecosystem: Environmental > Aquatic > Freshwater > Lake > Sediment | place: Indonesia: South Sulawesi... | reverse complement strand
CCAATATGAATTTCGCCTGTAGGCTGAATTCCGCTGAAAATACGATCCATCTCTTTCTTCCTCCAAAAGGTCATTCATAACGCTATGCGCATAGCGCTAAGCGCTTAGCGTGTATCTAAATAATACCATCAAAAAGAAAGGCCATGGGTGAATATTGCCCATGGCCTTTCTTCCTTACACTCACGGACGTTATGGTCGCAAAGGTCTTAGGCAATGCCCACCTACTTTTCCTCTCCGCCATATCCAGACTATGTTGATCACCCTTCTCTCCGTCATTCTGTTGCAAAATCTATCCTAATCCCCCAAAAAAATCAATACATTTTAAATCTCGTTGATAAACGCGCAGAGCATTCGGGCGGTCTTTTCAACAATGGCAGCGCACTTCTCCATGCCACCTGCAGCTAACCATTGCTGCCGTTCCTCCTCGTTATCCAAATGGCAGCCGATGATGTGATAGCAATAGCAGCTCCCAAACTCCTTCTCAAATTGATTCCAGAATTGTTGGCATTTCCCATAAATCCTTGAGACCGCTTCTTTATCCTTCGGGTCGGTTCTCCCCATCTTCATCCCAATGGCCATAATCGATCCGGTGAATGCACCACAGAGCGATCCCTTCCGTCCAACCCCCCCACCAAATCCAGTTGCCAATCTCGGAATCATTGAATCCTTAATCCCAAAATATTCCTTGAAACTCAAGGAGATCGCTTCAGCTCAGTTGAATCCTTGGTTGAAGCTATCCTTAGCTTTCTCCGAAATCTTCTCTGAACCATCCTTTTCTTTCACTTTCTCTCCTCCTTTTAAGGTCCTGCCTTCTTTCTTGCGGAGACCTTGATGCTTGAAATTTTTGCGTTCCACTTATTTCCCTGTTGATTGATGGTTTTCTTCACCTCTTGTGGAAGATCCAGACATCCTGAATCCATAAGTCCCTGGATCGTCTCTCTATCATAATCGAGCCTGTCCACAACCTTGACTTCTTCAAAACCAGCCTCTCGAATCGTCCGAAGGTAACTCTTTTCATCGAGGGCACCTCCAATGCAGGAAGACCACAGATATCCTTTCAGTTTCTCTGGGATGCCTTCTGCAACAATATCAGAAACCATGACCTTGCCTCCGGGCCTCAATACCCGGAAGGCCTCCTCAAATACCTTTCTCTTATCAGGAGAGAGATTGATGACGCAGTTGGAGATAATCCAATCCACGCTCTCATCCTCAATGGGCATATCCTCCATCTCCCCCAATCTGAACTCAACATTATTGGCACCTGCCTTTGAAACATTCTCCCTCGCTTTCTTAATCATCTCGAGCGTCATATCGAGACCGATCACCTTTCCATTCGGCCCAACCTTTTTCGAGGCAAGCAGAGCGTCGAGGCCAGCTCCTGATCCAAGATCCAGAACCACCTCTCCAGACTTCACCTCGGCATAGGCCATTGGATTCCCGCAACCGAAAGAGCTAAGGTAGGCCTCTTCAGGAACCTGAGACCGTTCCTCCTCTCCGTAGCCGGCCAACTTCGCCAATCTCCCTTGCATTTCTTCTTCTATGCCAGGAGGGCCACAACATGAACTCCTCTTTCCACTGATCAGATCTCCATAGTGCCTTTTAACCTTTTCCTTCACCTGCTCCGATGAACAGCAACTCTTTTTCGCCTTTTTCATATCTCTTCCTCCTGAACCTCTTTTCTAACAGACTTGATAATCCATTGAAGGGACTCTAAAACCTGCGGTATCTTTTCAGACGGAAGATGTCCTAAAATCCGCTCCACATATTCTCGGGAAGAGAGGCCCAATCGCCCTGCCATCCTCCTCCCTCTTCGAGTCAATTGGACATTCACCAATCTCCTGTCCTTTGGATCCTTCACCTGCTCTATCCAACCTCCTCGCACCATGTTGTTTACGATTCGGGTCATCGTGCTCTTCGCCAGACCCATCTGCCTGCTTAATTCGTTCATGGTGAGTTTCCCTCTCTTCGACAAAAGATCCAAGGTATGGCATTGAGAAAGGGTCACGCCGTGACAACACTTGCCCGACCTTTCCAATTGGAGAAAGGCCAACGTAAGATTTGAGAGGACCCCGTCCATCTCCTTAACCCAGGACTTCAACGCTCCCTCCAGTTAGTTGTATAATGCAACTATAATCTGCTCTCATCAATTTGTCAAGTCAACCCTTCGACTCCCCGGCCTGGAGGCCTGGGCTTGCCTTCGGCCCGATCTCAGGCCGAGGGCTCAGGGTTGACCCTGAGCGGCGCTTCTTTATCTCGCCTTAAAAGGCGGGGCTCGGCGCCGCCGAACGGGTCAAATTTCAACAAACTAACTAAAACCTAAATTGAGCGATTCTCATAACCTCTATGGAGAGTAGGGATGCTGAAAAGGCTTTTAGAGCGAAAACCTTTTAATGTTGAAGAATTATTTATCGCCGATTAACCATTCACCCGTTTGGCGAAATGAAAAGGTATTGACCTCACTTAAAAAATCGCGTTCTAAAAGACTTTGAGGCATTCCTACTCTCCTTCAGAAATACTAAATCGCTCAATTTAGGTAAAAATTCATGGAAGGTTCGTCAGAAATGAGTTATTAAAATACTTCAATGTCCATCACCCCACAAAAAGAAAAAATCCAGACATTGCTTCTTCAATGGTTTAAGAAGAATGGCAGAGACCTCCCCTGGAGAAAGACCCGAGATCCTTATGCCATCTGGGTTTCAGAAATTATGCTTCAGCAGACCCAGGTGTCCACTGTAATCCCCTACTACCAAAAATTTCTAAAATCCTTTCCAACCATCCATCATTTAGCCAAGGCAGATCTTTCAAAAGTTTTAAAGGTCTGGGAAGGGCTCGGATACTATTCAAGGGCGAGAAATCTTCACCGGGCTTCAAAGATCATAGTAAGTCGTTTCTCTGGAAAAATTCCTAGCAACCCAAAAGACCTCCTCGCTCTTCCTGGAATCGGCCGATCCACTGCCGGCGCCATCCTTTCCTTTGCCTATAACAAAGAGGCGCCCATACTCGATGGCAATGCGAAAAGGGTCCTTTCCAGGCTCTTCGCTCTTTCTGGAAAGTCTGAGAGACTCCTTTGGCAAATCTCAGAATCTCTCATCCCAAAAGGTCCTCGCTCCAATCCATTCAATCAGGCCCTCATGGACCTTGGTGCAATGGTTTGCACTCCAAAAGATCCCCAATGTTCCCGTTGCCCTTTTCGAAATCCCTGTAAGGGAAAGGCAAAAGGAGATCCCGAAAGTTTTCCAACAAAACCGCCCAAGAAAAGAATTCCTCACATTAACGCAGTAGGAGCTGTGATCGAGAGGGATGGAAAGGTTCTCCTCAAAAAAAGACCTCCAAGGGGACTCCTTGGAGGCCTATGGGAGTTTCCAAATTGGAAAACCAAAGGGAAAAGAAGGCTGAGGTTACGAAACTGTATCAAAAAAGAAATGGGAATGGCTGTCGAGGTCAAGGATTCTATCGGAACTTTCAAGCAAACCTATTCCCATTTCAAATTCACCCTCCATGTCTATGGTTGCCAGAGTCTCAATGGAAAGGGAAACGGAAGATGGGTCTTTCTGCGAAGCTTACACCTCTTCCCCATGTCTCGAATTCATCGACGCATCGCTGAAACGATTTCAGACTGAGGTGTTTCTAATCTTAAATCTGAAGCTATTTTGTCTCCCAATCCCCCTATCGCCCTTTCTCCCTATCCATCTTCTTCGCCATGTCCAGAATCCACCGAAGAATCGCCCAGTCAATAGAATCGTATAGGATGTCATTGCAAGCGAAGCCCTGAACCTTATATGGTAAATTTTTTCCCGCTATCCTCTTTTTTGTAGCTTTTTACGACTTGCCAAAAAGTACCAGTGCTCCTTGGCCGCTACCTTTACTTACTTGCCATGTAGTCGACGGTTAGGTTAGCTAACGAGCGGATGCCGAGAGTTATGGCTTTCTCATCCACATACCAGTTTGGTGAGTGATGCGGTATAACCTTACCTCCCTCCGGAATAATTCCCAGCCAAATGAACATCCCAGGTACTTTTTCTGAGAAGTAAGAGAAGTCTTCTCCGCCCATCGTTGGGGTTGCGAGAGACACCTTTCCTTTACCAGCAACCCTCTCCAATGTTGGAAACATCTGTGTGGTAAGATCAGGGTCATTATAGGTGACGCCGGTCATTGTCTCAATCGTCACCTCAGCGGTGGCTCCTGCGCTCTCTGCGATCATTTTCGCTGTCTTTCGAAACCGTTCCTGGATGTCTTTCTGTATTTTGGAATCAAACGTCCGAATGGTACCGGTCATTTCGACTTTATCAGGAATGACATTCCATCGCGTCCCCCCTTGAATGGTTCCGATAGTAACAACCGCTGGGGTCACTGTCAGGTTAGTTTGTCGGCTGACAATCGTTTGTAGCCCTGATATGACCTGAGAAGCCACCACGATCGGGTCAACCCCCAACCAGGGCATGGCTCCATGGGTCTGGCTTCCTTTAATAACAAGTCCCAGGCGGTCTACGCCCGCCATCATTCCTCCGGGTTTATACAAGATCGTTCCAACTGGGGAATACCAGGAATGAAGGGCGAAAATGGCATCCGGTTTCGGGGATTCAAGCACACCTTGACGAACCATCAGGAGGGCTCCTCCTTCTTCTCCTTTCGGCGCTCCTTCCTCAGCCGGTTGAAAAATGAACTTCACGGTCCCGGGAAGCTCGTCCTTCATTTTGGAGAGCACTTCAGCGACGGCCATCAGCACTGCCGTGTGAACATCATGACCACAGGCATGCATGACCCCAACCTCTTTACCTTCGAATTGTGCCTTGACCTTCGATGCGAACGGCACATCCACAGCCTCTGTTATTGGTAGAGCATCCATATCTGCACGAAGGGCGACAACGGGAGTTGCCTTCTTTCCCCGAAGAATGCCTACGACCCCCGTGTGAGCCACCCCGGTTTTCACTTCCAGACCGAGATTTCGCAGATGTTCAGCTACCACTTTAGAAGTGCGGAATTCACGGTTGGAGAGTTCGGGGTTCTGGTGAAAATCTCGTCGCCAGGCAATACATTTTGCCTCTACCGCTGAAGAAAGCTGATCAATCTTCGACCAAAGCACACTCGTTTTTTGCTCTTGGCCAATGACATTTGATGTGACAGCGAGCACCGATAGGAGCAGTAATACAGAAAACAGATACACCAATGATGAAGATTCCCTTGAAAAGATAATCTTTTTCTTTGTAACCATAATTGTCCCCCCTTTCTGATGATTTATGAAAGATAGATTTGAAAGGGCCTCCAAAGGAATCCATGTATTCCCTCGGAGGCTTCATAGGATCATTTTCTGAAAACCCCTTCTCATCAATCACTCCAAAAGGTTGAGGTTGGTTGCGAGGTTGATCTGGTATCCTATGGTCTGATGAAAGCCTACTAAATTTGAATCGAAACTTCAAGAAGAATTCTTTTTCATTGATTACTGCTTAAGATATTGTACTGTAGGGCGAAATTGGAAAAACACGACTTCAGAAAGAAATCAATATTATCTCCGATAGCATCTTTCAGGTTAAATATCAAATTCCCCTGTGTCTCCCCTTCCCCCCAATCACCCCATCTCCCTATCTCTTTCTTGGATCAGCCCAAAATCAATATGTCTTCTCTCTACATCGACCCGATCGACCCTCACCCTCACTTTATCTCCAATTTTGAAAGTCCTATGGGTTCTTTCACCCACGAGGCAATATCGCTTCTCATGATAATGGTAATAGTCGTCATGAAGGCTCGTCACCCTGACAAGGCCTTCTATAAAAATATCGTTTAGCTCCACAAAGAAGCCAAAGGCGGTGACGCCACTGATCACTCCTTCAAAGACCTCGCCTACTTTACCCTTCATGAAGCGGACTCGGTAACGGTCAAGGATCTCCCTCTCAGCCTCCATCGCCACCCTCTCTCTCTGGGAAAGGCGGTCTGCTTTTTTGGCCAACTCTTCCTCTGAGGCCCCTCCATCTCTTTTTGAGAGCACTCGCTTTAAGATCCGGTGGACGATCAGATCCGGATACCTTCGAATCGGAGAAGTAAAATGGGCATAAGCATCGGAGGCCAGTCCGAAGTGGCCCAAATTCTTGGCCGAATATTTGGCCCATTTCATTGATCGAAGGAGGATGTTATTAACCACCCTCTCCTCAGATCTTCCCTTCACTTCCAAAAGAATTTTCTGAAGCTCTTTAGGAGAATGCTCGGTCTCTTTTCTCATTTTATATCCCAAATGGGAAATGAATCGTCGAAACTCATCCATGGCTTCTTGTTGAGGAGGTTCATGGATTCGGTAGATGGAAGGAAATCCCTTCCCTTCGATAAGACGAGCGACAGCCTCATTGGCAGCGATCATAAATTCTTCGATGATCTGATGGGCCACATTTCTCTCTGCACGAATGATCTCCTCGGTCTCTCCTTGAAGATTGAGGATCACCTCAGGTTCGGGTAGATCAAAATCGAGAGCCCCCCTTTCCATCCTTCTCTCTCGAAGTCTCTGAGAGAGAGAAGCCATCCATTCCAAGGGTTCGAGAATCGCTTTAAACTTATCCCTCAACTCGGCATCCTCATCCACCAAGATCTTTCGCACGATGGTGTAAGTGAGCCTTTCCTTGCTTCGGATCACACTCGGATAGAACCGGACGCCCTTCTCCTTTCCATCTGCATCATACCTCAGTTCCACGGTGACGGTGAGCCGATCCATCCTGGGATGGAGGCAGCAGATTTCATTGGAGAGTTCAGCCGGAAACATCGAGATGGCACGATCTGGAAAATAGACGCTCGTGCCCCGAAGAAAGGCTTCTTCGTCTAAAGGGGTGTCTTCCTTTACGTAGTGACTCACATCAGAGATTGATACATAGAGCCTCATTCCCCCATCCTTCTCCTTCTCAATGGAGACGGCGTCGTCAAAATCTCTTGCATTCTCTCCATCGATGGTGAAGGTCGAAATGGATCTCAAATCGACCCGACCCTCATATTCCTGGGACGGCGGCGTAAGAGGAAGACTTCTCGCCTCTCTCAAGGCAGCCGAAGAAAATCGATGGGGAAGATCGTATTTGTGGATGATGATCTGGGGCTCGATCTCCGGATCATCCGGATACCCCAAAATATGAGTCACCCGACCCTCTGGCCTTGCCCTCTCGGTTGGGTATCGCGTGATCTCAGCAACCACCAATTGATTCGGTCTGGCCCTCTTCGTCTCACCATCAGGGATGTAAACCTCCTGGAGAATCCGCTCATCTTCCGGGATGACGTAAGAATAATGCTTGGCCCTCATAAACTTGCCCACGATCTTGCGGAATGCCCTTTCCAGAATCCGGATGACCTTCCCTTCCCTCCCTTTCTTCCGGATCGACTCCACTCTGGCCACCACCCGATCTCCGTGCATGGCCTCCTTGAGATTTCTGGGACTGATAAAGATATCTTCTTGTCCCTCTTCTTCTGGAATGACGAAACCATACCCATCAGGATGGCTCCTGATCTTTCCCACAACCAAGTTCATCTTTAGAGGGAGGCCATAACGATTTCCTCGAATCCTGACGACCTTTCCCTCATCTGCCAGATCCTTTAATAACTCTCTTACCCTCCTTCTGAGTTCCTTCTTCACTGCCAAATGGCGAAGGATCTCTCTCACCAGAAGGGGTCGATCCTCTTCTTCCATCAACTGGAGGATCTCTTCTACAGAAAGATCTGAAGGCCTCTCCCTAACACTTCGCCTCTTCTTAGCCATCCTATGACACCATCTCTCAAGATTTTAAATTTAAAAAAGGGCCGCCTGACGACCCTTTTTTTACGAAAGTGGAATATTGCATTCCAGACTTATATTCTTACTCCCCTGGAGAATCCCATCATCCCGAAAAATAAAGGAATAAGAACGGCCACAACAATGCCGAGGCCAATCCCCACAATGAGGGGAAGAAGAACGGCTAAGATCGCTCTTCCAGTATTGATACCATGACCCTCCCTTACGCCAAGAATGGTCAGGATCAGAGTATAAATGCCACCGATAGTACTCCCTATAAATGGAACTATTCCAAAAAGGTATCCGGCGAAGGAATAGGAGATCGCACGAAAGGTTGCCTCAAACCCTTTCTTATTCCCACCCACGATCATGAGGCAGAGATGTGTCACACCGCTTCCGATCACGATCGATAAGGCGGCCATAAAAGGGAGAGCAACCACAATAACAATGAAGTAGAAGCGGAAAGGAAGGGCCGAAAATTTCTGAATGGGAAACCACCGTGAAAAGAAGAACCATTGCCAGAGAATCGATCCTCCGAATCCGATGATCCCTGAGATCATCCCATAAATCAAAGGAGCCCAGTACCCCTCGCCTGCAGCGACGCTCCTGAAGAAACGTGTCGGAGAGAAAAGGGCATCCCGTGTCGTCCTGAAAAAAGCGCCGATGAATCCCTCGCCGCTCTCCCATGATGTCCCTTGCTCCTCTGATGAAATTTCTCGAACCCTGCCTTCGTACAAGGGGGCCATCTCCTGGCGCTGGAAATATTTTGAGATGATGATACCACATTTGATACACTGATCATTTTCAGGTTGCTCAAATCCACATTGTGGGCAGGTGATCATCGGTCCAGTATAGGGTTTCCTCTCAGCCGTAGGTTCACGGACTGGCTCAGGCGAAAGTTCGAGGACTTCGCTGAGTGGTTCCCCCTCAACTCTGATTCTTCCTCCGATCTCTTCAAAGGCTCTGACGTACTTCTCCATCTCCTCTTTTGAAACACCCTTTTTTACAACAATGGGAACCCTCTGCAGTAGACTCTCTGCCTTTTCGGAAGAGAGATTAAACTTCTTCTGGAGACCTTTGACCAAGCGAATCTCCTCTTCCGAACCAGCTACGGCCAGACCCAAAAAGATCACCTTGTACGACCCCACCTCATCGCCTCCTTCTCAATATCATCAAGAATTCGGTTGTTGTTACCACATTCGGCCCAAAACTACAAGAGTTATTATGGTCAATGAATGTCAAATACCAAAGCCCAAATGGCAAATCAGATCCAAAATAGGTAAATGATGACTGGTGATCAGGAGAACTAATTTCCTGCATTTGAACTTTGAAATTTGAACTTGAATCTATCTCAGCAATTGTTATATCGTTCGAAATATAATATACAACGACTCGGCGGTAACGAAAATCGACAAGAAAAGGAGGCCCCATGTTTGAAACGCGATTGACCAAACTGCTCGGTATCAAATATCCGATTGTCCAGGGTGGACTCCAGTGGCTTGCGACAGCCCAGCTCGCTTCTGCTGTGTCAGAAGCAGGTGGATTAGGAATCATCTCCAGTCTCTCCTTTCCGGATCGCGATACTCTGGGAAAGGAAATTCGTCTGATGAAAGAGATGACTGAAAGACCCTTCGGTGTGAATCTCTCCATGCTACCGGAGTTAACCAAGGCCGACAGGACCGAGGAGATTTTAGAGATCCTCTTAGAGGAAAAGGTTCCTGTCGTGGAGACTTCGGGCAGGAGCCCCGAACCCTTCATCCAAAATTTGAAAAGGGAGGGAATGAAACTCATCCACAAGGTTCCGTCAGCGCGGTTTGCAAAGAAAGCCGAGTCGATCGGTGCGGATGCCGTAACCATCGTCGGATTTGAGTGCGGGGGGCATCCCGGGATGGATGATGTCACTTCACTCGTCCTTATTCCGAGTGTGTCGAACTCCGTTCGCATTCCCATCATTGCCGGAGGTGGGATCGCCGATGCCAGGGGCTTCTTAGCTGCTCTGGCCCTTGGAGCCGATGGCGTGTTGATGGGAACACGATTTGTCGCCACAGAGGAATGTCCAGCCCATCCCAGAATCAAAGAATGGTTCACCAAAGCGAGGGAGACCGATACCATGGTGATTCAACGCTCCATTCGAAATGCGGCCAGAGTGATGAGAAACAGAGCAGCCGAAAAAGCACTCTCGATGGAGGAGAAGGGAGCCTCATTGGAAGAGCTTCTGACGGTCATCAGCGGCCTCATGGGTCGGAAGTCTCTCGATGAGGGAGATCTGGAGGGAGGCGTGATCGCCTGTGGCCAGTGTGTTGGATTGATCCGTGAGATAAAGAGCGTAAAAGAGGTCATTGAAGAAATTACCCAAGGCGCCAAAGCTATCCTTCAAAGGCTGAATAGCATGGTTAAGGAAAGGGGCCAAGGGGTCTAAGGTTCAATCCTTCCGATACTTCCAAAGCCAGAGCAGGCCAATGATGATCAGAAGGATTGGGAGAAAGTAGATTTTGATGATTCCGGGAAATGAAATATGGATGGAGTAATATCTCGCCCCCAAGATGAAAATCCCGATGATCGTCGTGATCCAGGCAGCCAGAGCCTTCCTGTTCCGGAAAATTCCTCCAACGCCAAGGGCAATGACTAACCAGGGCCACCCTTCCCGCAACCCGTATCCTGCGCCCATTCGATCCATAAGAATGAGAACGCCCATGACAATGAGAGCCAATCCTAATCCCATCTTCTGCCTCCTCTAAGAAGATCAATGCTCAATGGTCAATGGCCAATGATCATTGTTGATTGCTATTTGTTCATTTCTATCTATTCAATCACAAATCGATCTTGAACCTGCCCCTCCAAATCGACCACCTCAACGTTTATCCTTCCTCTCTCCACTGAGATCCAAACGTAATGGAAATATCCTCCCTGATCTGGGAGGGCATAGATCGGCGCTCCACCCCCTCCTGTGATGAGGTAAAGAATTTTATCCTTCTCTCTCCGATCATAGCGGTGGTCATCTGCTGCGAAGACCGCTGTCACTCCTGTTCTCAAGAAGAGCCGATGGAGTTCATCTCGGTCGGATGGGTATTTGTCCATCGCCTTCCCTGTTTTTAAACTATCCGGTGGAGGGAATAGGGGACGATGGAGAAATAAAAATTTGATTCGCTCTTTGGATGTAGACAGGAGGTTCTCTAACCACAACCACTGGTCATCGATGATCCTTCCTCTCCCTTTTTCTGAATCTAAGATGACAAAAAGTCCACCTCCTGCTTGAAAGGCATAATACGTCCTCCTTTCTGGGAGATGAAACTGTTTTCGATACATCTCCTCGCCTAAACGGGTATTGCCTGTTTCATGGTTCCCTATTACAGGGAAAAAGGGAAGATGGATCGGTCTTGAGATCTCAAAAAATGCCTGCCATTCTTTCGCATTGGGTTTGGCGATCATGTCGCCCAAATGGATGACGAAGTGAGGTTTTCGCTCCAGGATTTTCTGAATCAATTGAGTATAAACCCTCTCACCATCTCGACTGTCGCCAAGGACCGCAAATTGGAATGGAGGTTCGATCGACTTCACCCTCTCAACATTCTGACTGACTTCTCGGATCGATGCCGCATAAACAGAGGAGCAGATGGCAAGGAGGATTAAGAGAAGCGCCAGGCTCTTGGTCAGTTTCCTCTTCATACAATCCTCTTGAAATTTATCTAAGGATCGTTGTATCGTTAGCCCGTTAGAAAGAAAATGTTCATTCCTTGTTGAGGGCAGGGTTAAAGCCCCCCGTCCTTCATAACGGGGTTTACCTAAAATTATATTTTCCATACACTATTTTCGATAGAAACGCAATTCTGAACCTCATGGAAAGGCGAAGATAAGAATGGACCCCAAATTAGTCAAACAGTTCATTATTTTTCTGCTTATCCTTTTCGGATGGACCATTGTCATCCTGTTGGCAGGACCCAAATAATAAAGTTCGGGCTTTAAAGTCATTAGCCGCATAGTCGATTAGTCTGATAGTTGGATAAATAATTGGTCCCATAGTCAAATAGTCATTGGTCGCGTAGTCAGAAAGAGAAAAATTACCAGACTGAAAGACCATGAGACTTCAGTCTCCGAACTAAAAAGGCGGGGACCTTTATGTTTAAAAGAACGGTTCTCTTTATCTCAATCTGTTCCCTCTTCTTCCTTATCTTCTATCTCTCCATTGCGCGTTCCGTGAAGGAAACCGTTCCAAAAGGAGATGCCTCCTGTTTTGAGTGTCACGAAGTGATTAAGTCACTCAAGATGGGAAATAAACATATTGCTCTTCCCTGTGCGAGGTGCCACAGCAAACTTTCGGAGCACCTGAAAGAACCTGAAAAGCTTCCTGAAACGAATTTGGAACCATCGCTCTGTGGCAGCTGTCATCGATTCCAATATGAGACCTTCATATCGGTCAATCTTAAGTCAAAGGCCAAGGTTGAAAAAGCCACAACCACGAGCCGGTCTCCAACTTTTGACCAACTGATGATGCCCCACGGCTTCACAAAGGAGCATGATGAACCCCGATCTCATGTCTTCATGCTTATTGACCACCTCCTGGTAGATCGCGCCTATGGAGGAAGATTCCAATTAAAGAGTTGGAAGGACATCACCAAGCCAGGAAAGGCATGGGACGTCTTGATCGATACGGGAAAGGACATTGCACAGACCGCAAAGGCAGGAAATACGGTCTGTCTCACTTGTAAAACCACAGATGCTATTTTGAAGTGGCCTTACATGGGTGACCCAAACCCTACAACAGAGTTGAAGAGGGGAGGAAACCCGGCTGCCATCTTCATGGCTAAAAAGTACCTCACCAACCCCATGGGTTGCATCCATTGTCACGATCCTCATGCGGCAAAGCCGAGGGTTGTGCGGGACGCACTGATTGAGGCTGTGGTCGACCGGCGAGAAGGAACCTATCCTTACGACAAAGAGAAGAGTAAGAAGTTGACCATGACGAAAGTAGAGTTTCAACGGGACGGAAAGCCCTTCAGGGCGATCGGGATTCTTAATAAACCCGATTCCAACCTTCTCTGTGCCCAGTGCCATGTTGAATACAATTGCAACCCAGGGTTCGATCCAAAAACGGGTCTCCATATCGGGATGGACGATCGGAGGGCCAACTATTTTCCATGGGTCAATGTCTTTAACATCCAGAGAAGGTATGCTGAGATCGGGTTTAAGGACTTTCATCATGGAATCACTGGAGTGCCTCTCACGAAACTCCAACATCCTGAAACAGAAACCTTCTGGGGGAGCAAACACGAACGGGCTGGGGTTGAATGCAAAGACTGCCATATGCCTAAGGTTAAGGACAAAAGAGGAAAGTTGGCGACCTATCACGGCCAGAGAAGCGCAAGGTATATGCTGAGGGACACCTGCGTTCACTGCCATACTTACTGGACCCAAGAACAAGCCGAATATGAGGTCGATGCCATCCAGAACTACATTCGGGGAAAGATGAGAAAGGCCGAATTTTGGTTAGGGAAATTAATCGAGACTTACATGCGAGCCAAGGACATGGGAGTGAGAGATGATATTCTCCGAGAGGTGTGGCCACTTCACGACAGGGCTCACATCCTTTGGGAGTGGTGGACGGCTGAAAACAGCGATGGCTTCCACAACCCCCAACAGGCCAGGGAGTCCTTGGCCCAGTCGATCAATGTTTCTCAGGAGGGAATCAAAATCTTAGAAAAAGCCATCGAGGAGAAAAGGAGGTAATCTCCCCCCCATCACCCTCTCCCCCTGCCTACCGCAGGCAGGCTTGGGGGAGAGGATTGAGGTGAGGGGTGTTAACCTTGAGCCTTCAGTGGTAAGTCTGGAAATTGCAGCTTGACAATCGGTTCTAATTAGTCTACTTTAAAGTAGACTACTCTGAAGAAGACAAAGGAGTTAAATTGACTTTCGTCAATCGCGAATCGGAGATTCAGTTTCTGCTTGACCGCATGACCTCAAATAAGGCGGAGCTCGTCATCGTTTATGGACGACGCCGAATTGGGAAAACCGAGCTTCTAAGAAAAGCTTTTTCTAAAGGGAAGGCGACTTATTTCGTGGCTGATCTTGGGGCAGATCAAGACCAGCGGAGAAGGTTTTCAGAGGCTGTTAATCTCTCCTATCCGAACCCCCTTCTCCAAGCAGACATGCCTTCTGACTGGGATGCCCTTTTACGATATATCATCACTCTTGCGGAGAATGGCAGGATCGTCTTGGTCCTTGACGAGTTCCCTTATCTCTGCTCAAGTGACCCGGCCCTTCCTTCAATTCTCCAGCGAATTTGGGATGAGGTAGGCAAAGATTCGAAGCTCTATTTGATTCTATGCGGGTCATTTATCAGTTTTATGGAGCGAGAGGTTCTGGGTCACAAAAGCCCCCTCTATGGTCGCCGGACCGGGCAGCTCCTGGTCCATCCCCTGCCACTCCGCACATTGAAAGGCTTTTTCTCAAGATACTCCCCGGAAGAAAGAATCTCGGCCTACGCCATCCTTGGAGGAGTGCCAGCCTACCTGATTCAATTCACTGATAAACTTTCGATACGTCAAAACATCGAAAAACAGATTCTGAAGCCAACAGCGTTTCTGCACGACGAGGTCCGATTCATTCTGATGGAAGAGCTCCGCGACCCCAAACATTATCTTTCAGTCCTTCAGTCGATAGCCTTTGGAAATACCCGGATGAATGATATTGTTCAGAGAACCGGGATCGAACGGGGTCCGGTCAGCAAGTACCTCTCTGTGCTACAAGATCTGAGATTGATCGAAAGAGAAATCCCTGTTACGGAAAAGCATCCGGAGAAAAGCCGTAAGGGAATTTACCGTCTTTCAGACAACTTCTTTCGTTTCTGGTTTCGCTTTGTTCTTCCTTACAAAAGCCGTCTCGTGGAAGGCGGGGAGCGGAGGATTATGGAAGAGGAAATTCTTCCCCATCTTGACAATTTCATCGGCCAGATGTTCGATAAAATTTGTATCGAAATTCTCCGGCACATCGCCGATGAGAAAAAGATAAAATTAAATTATGATCTTGCTGGCCGGTGGTGGAACGGAAACGAAGAAATTGACCTTGTTGCAATGGTAGGGGACAAACCTGTTTTTGCGGCTGAGTGCAAATGGTCAAAAAGGCCGGTCGGAATTGACGTCTTGAAAGGTCTTCGCAGAAAGACGTCCCTCATTTCAGAGGAAGGGCGAAAAGATCATCTTCGCCTTGGGCTTTTTTCGCGATCTGGATTCACAAAGGAGATCGAGAGCATCGGAAAAAAAGGGGACATCGAACTCATCGATGTCCGAAAGATCGGGCTGTAAGGTAAACCCATTTCCCCAACCGCTGATCACAAGTCCTCGCCTCCTATTGGGCCTCCAATGATTTTAATACATAACGAGATTTCTTAAGAAACCATGTGAATGAATACTAATCCGTTTCCCCCTTGATAACGACCTTTTCCTTACTGCTTTCTGTTTCCTGATTACTGACTACCGATTACTATTTTTGCCTATCGTTCACCCTCCGAAGCTTCAGCGTAGAAGGGTTTTCTGATTACTGCTCACTGCTTCCAAGACCCTGGTGCATTTGATAATTCTAAGAAAGTGTGATAAAAATAAAACACTTAGAAGAATGAAAAAAAGCCCACGTAGCTCAATGGTAGAGCTGCTGATTTGTAATCAGCGGGTTGGCGGTTCAAATCCGTCCGTGGGCTCCAAATCTTTTCCTTCGTGAGCATCGAAGTAGAGGCTTGATCAACCGATGAGACCTTTCGACACGACCTCTGACGCTGAAAAGGTCCAGATCGAAATCTTTCGACGTATGACCCCTGAAAAGCGTCTCCAATCCGCTGCTCTGCTATCCGAGACGTGCCGTACCCTTATCGCAGAAGGAATACGAAAACGCCATCCAAACTACAATGAAGAGCAAGTGAGGCTGGCGATTATTCGATGCCTCCTTCCCGAAAACCTCTTTCTTCAGGCCTATCCCTGTGCCCGTGACATCCTGCCATGACGTCTGAAGACGCACTGAAACTTCTTTTATCGAAGCTAGATGAATGTGGGATTCCCTATATGATCACAGGGTCCTTCGCAAGTAATATCCACGGACTCCCCCGGGCCACTCAGGATGCCGACGTGATCATAGAAGCGGAACAAAGGACCTTGGAAAGATTTGTCGAAAGCCTTGGGCAAGCGTTCTATTGCAACAAGGAAGCGGCAATGGACGCCCTTGCCAGGGAGCAAATGTTCAATGTGGTTCACCTCGAAACAGGGTTCAAAATCGACCTGATTATTCGCAAGTCAAGACCGTTTAGCAAAATGGAGTTCTCCAGACGGCAGCCTGCGTTCTATCTTGGAGAAAGCCGGTGGTTTGCAACGGCCGAGGATACCATTCTCGCCAAGCTGGAATGGTCAAAAATGGCTGATTCGGAGCGACAATTCTATGACGCCTTAAATGTGGCAAAACTCCAGAGGGACAATTTGGACCGGGTTTATCTTGAGAAGTGGGCCAGAGAGCTTGACATCGTCGACTTACTGGAAAAACTGTTTCGGGAAATGGAATTCTGAGATTCCTCATATCCCTCAACCTTTAAGTATGGAGAATGTCCCTCATCTTATATCCAACTGGTCATTCCCCTACCAATCTATCGCACGCCCCCAAAATCAGGCGGCGAGTTCGGTATTCGCCGCACCGCTTCTCTTCCCTTTCCTTCGGGACGCGGAAGGTTTCGCCGAGGAAGTTTGGTTAATTTTTGGGTGACCCCGATTCCCCGATTCCCGGTTTCGAAAACACGCAAACAGCGATTCCGGTTTGAGGATGGGAGTATATCAATAAACAAGTCCCCAAATCTCACCTTCTAATTTTAAAGGTAAAACAGGCCTTGACAAATTAAAAAGAGTGATTATTTTTTTGTCGATAATTAAAACCATATAGAGTAAGGAGGGATGCTTTATGGTGTGGGAAATCTCACCTTGGAGACCTTTTAGAGAGCTTGAGAGAATGAGGAGAGAGATGGATCGGCTTTGGGACTCCTTCTTGGAAGGGAGACCAGGCAGGAAAGTCGAGGAGATTGCGGAATGGCTACCCACTCTCGATGTCTCAGAGACGAAGAATGAACTCGTTGTCAGAGCTGAAATCCCAGGCATCGATACAAAGGATATCGACATCTCTCTGACCAATGATCTTCTCACGATCAAAGGTGAGAAGAAGCAGGAGAAAGAGGAGAAGGGAGAAAACTACCACCTCGTTGAGAGAAGTTATGGGTCATTCACTCGAGCCATCCGGCTTCCCAAAGAGGTCCAGGGGGACAAG
>Ga0315310_10001099_pt1 | contig 17029 bp, 18 predicted proteins | sample TDP5_MG_FD_203630 | JGI IMG/M metagenome (GOLD analysis project Ga0315310, IMG submission 203630) | Freshwater sediment microbial communities from Lake Towuti, South Sulawesi, Indonesia - TDP5 | ecosystem: Environmental > Aquatic > Freshwater > Lake > Sediment | place: Indonesia: South Sulawesi... | reverse complement strand
GACGACACCGCGGATTACGTCAGAATATTGGCTGTGGCCAGAGAAATTCTGTGATGATGTTGTAGTTTTTGAAAATGCGCTGTGTGCTGCAATCGGGCTTTTGACATAGGTTCTTCTTTTTTGGCTAGCTTTTCTGTTGGGTGAGAAGTGGGAAAATGAAGCGTGTTTGCTGTATTAACGCTTCAAAACGCTTGGTTTTGTTTGTTCTATTTCTTCTTGCTTAGCCACCACTTTAGGTATTCTCTGCGTTGTTTTTGTCGCTGTTCCTCTTCCGTCTCTGTTTGGGGTCGCAGTTGTTCGCGGAGTTCGATGAGTTCTTGGTGGGTTACGGTTAGGCCGCAGCTTTGGCAGACGTAGCGTTTTGTGGCTGGGGTGTAGCGCATTTCGCCTCCGCATTCGGGGCAGTAGGGCATGTTTGAGGTCGCCTTTTTCCTCTTGATATGGTTTTAGCGGTGAACAAATACCTTTTGGTTTGGGTTTTGAGGTGTTTGCGTGTGCGCACTGGTGACCTAGCCCCTCTGATATGGTTCAAATATGCTTCAAATAGGCGCTGAGTGAAAGAGACAGAGAGACGGATAGAGAGGAGTTGACCCCGTCTATTAGGCGCCAGATAGGCTACAAATATGTGGTGATGAGAACAGATGGGTGGGTTGAGTTGGGGTTAAGCGTGTGATTTGCGTTTTGTGGAGGTTACGAGTCCTATTGCTATCAGGGCTGCGGCTGCGATGGCGATTACTATTGTCCATAGTGGCAGGGGTTCTGTGGGTGTGGGTTGGGTTGCTGAGTCCACGGCGAGTGTGTGTAGCACGCCTGCGAGGGTGTTGACCGCGAGGTTTAGGGACTCGCCGACTCGGTTTCTGAAGGTTGGGTTGCTCCAGTCGTAGTTTTGGTCCATCCAGACGCACGTTAAATCTCCGTCGAGGTCAAATGTTGTGTCGTAGGCTAGGTTCTTTGCAGCGTCATAGGCAGAGATTGTTGTGAGGCTGCCATCGAAAAAGAGGTAGGAATCAAACTCTGCAGTGTAGCTTGAAGTTCGCTCGTTCACGTATGGTTCATAATCATCAGTGTGGTGTACTTCCTTTCCCCAGTCCGTGCCAGAACCCATAACGTGACCGAAAACAGCCATGTCCGCTATGTAGTGACTCATTATCCCCGCGTTCTTTGCGGCGTTGACGTAGTCCTTTGCTCTGAGAAAGCTCAAGGTGTCGGCATACTCTTCTGAAGCTCGAAGCGCAGCTGCGTCATCAACCATCACTCCGTCAGAGTTGTAGTAGATGTGATGTTTAGCGGCGGCGTCTCCGATGCCGTCTGGCGCCTGAGTTTTGTCGGGCAACTCTGTACCGTACAAGTAGGCTGCAAGATTATCCGAAATGTACTGTGTTTCGTTGAGAGGCAACCAGTCTAGAGCGTGTTCTGCAATCCAATCGTGTGTTCCGTAATCGGGGTTGGCTGGGTCGCTGCTGTAGCCGCCGTTGCTCCAAGCCGAACTGTTCGCTATGAAGGCTGAGGTTAGAACGAGAGTCAACAGAGTAGAGGAGACAATTCTTTTTGTCATTAAATCGCCTTTAACAATCTCATTGACTTCAACCACTTAAAGAATTTTGAGAGATTAAACTAACCTAATAGTATTATATAGTTTGTATTCGCAAAATAAGTGTAACCAGAATTTAGGTGAGAGAGCGTGAAAAGAGAGAAAGTCTTCGACTACATAGACAAGCATTATGCTGACCACCTCAAGAAGCTTCAAGAGTTTGTGCGACAGCCCTCGATATCTGCTGAGAACAGAGGAGTCCGTGAGTGCGCCGAACTCGTCAAAAAGTACTTCACAGATTTGGGGTGCAAAGATTCGAGGCTTGTCGAGACGTCGGGTCATCCAGTCGTTTACGGAACCTACGACGCAGGAGCCGAGAAAACAATCATCATCTACTTTATGTACGACACTCAACCAGTCGACGACCCCGGGTGGACCGTTCCACCACTTGAAGGAAGGATTGTCGACATCAAGCCCTTTGGAAAATGCCTAGTAGCCAGAGGAGCAATCAACACCAAAGGCGAACTGCGCGCCTTTCTGAACGCGTGCGAATCCATTCGGGCGGTTGGCGAAGAGCTCCCCGTAAACCTGACGTTTGTTGCCGAAGGAGAGGAGGAGCTCGGCAGCAGACACCTGCCAGAGTTTATAAAAAAGTACTTGAGGGAGCTGAAGAAGACTGACGCTGTGTTCTTTCCCTCAGCCGATCAGGATCAGAAAGGCAAGGTGATGATGGACCTCGGCGTGAAAGGAATCGTTTACTTTGAGCTGGAGTTGGATGGTAAAAGCTGGGGTTGTGGTCCCACACAGTTCGACATTCACGGAAGCAACAAGGCTTGGGTTGACAGCCCAACTTGGCGCATGATTCAGGCTCTGAGCTCCATGACCACGAAGAACGGAAACAAGGTTCTAATCTATGGTTTCTACGAGAACGCGATGCCGCCAAGCCCAGAAGACAAGGAACTGCTGAAGAAACTTGAGAAAACCTTCGATGAAGCCTCCATAAAAGACTTGATGAAGGTTGAGAAATTCATAGACAACGCTCACGGCAAACAAGCCCTACTCCAATACCTGTACTCGCCCACCCTCAACATCGACGGAATATGGAGCGGATACATCGGACCTGGAACAAAAACCGTGCTGCTCTACAAGATCACGGCGAAGGTTGACGTTCGCCTAGTTCCCAACATGACGGTGGAAGAGGTTCTGCCCAAGATTAGAAGGCATCTGGACAGACATGGGTTCAAGGAAATCAGAATCGGGGAGCTGGAAGAGGGCTACGGATGGGCAAAAACGAGCATAAAAACTCCAGCAGCTCAGGCTGTCCTCAAGGCTTACAGGGAGTTCGGCTACGAGCCTGAGATTTGGCCCCACATCGCGGGCAGCGCTCCCTTCTGCATGTTCAACAGAGAACCACTAAACCTGCCTTTTGTCAGCGGCGGAATAGGCCACGGAGCAAGGGCTCACGCGCCCAACGAGTACATCGTGGTGGAAGAGGGCGGTCCAACTGGCGGCTTAAGAACACTTGAAAAATCTTACGTGGCAATACTCAGCAACTTCTCCAAAATGTAAAAAAGCTACACATACGCCTGCAATCGTTTCTCTGTCGCTAAGTTATGAAGTTTGTCAGCCCTGCTTCTTTGGCTAGTTGAACCGCTCTCTCCATCTCGTCTCGTGTTAGTCTCCGCTTCAGCTCTGGAATCTCGTGGGCTCTCCATTCTGGGCGGTATTGGAACATCACGTTTGTGCGCACCCACGTTCCCAGGTTCTGGGCAATCCAGTTCAAAACTGGCTTGGTGCAGCACTCGAGGTGCTCTGGCAACACCAAAACTCGTATGAGCAACTCGCCGTGTTTCCCGCCATAAATATGGTTTCGAGTGCAAGCCTCCCAGTAGCCCGGCGCGTTCGAGATTCGTTTGGCACAGTCGTTGGACCCGTACTTGAAGTCAAGTAGGTAAACGTCGACGAAGCCAGCCAGAAGCTTGGCTGTCTCTTCACTGTAGTAGGAGTTGGAGTTCCAGACAACAGGAACGTTCACTTCGACGTGCTTAAAGGTCTCCAGCCACTGCTCCAGCCAAGGCGTGGGCTCGCCGCCGACGAGGTTGATGTTTCTGCAACCGCTCTTTCGGAGGTGTTCTACAGCCCTCGCCAAGCGCTGAGGCGAGTAGATTTCTCCTTGCTCGAACCACTGCGAGATTGTCCAGTTTTGGCAGTGTAGGCACCGCATGGTGCAGCCCAACGTGAATATGGTTCCAGAGGGCACGAGTTCGGGCTCCTCACCCGTGTGCTCGAACATGGTCGAAACCGTTATCTGTGTACCGCACCTGCACTGTCCCAACTCGCCCTGTAATCGATTGAACCCGCACCTGCGAGTGCACAGATGGCAACTCTCCAGAATGCGGTTGGCTATCTCAACCTTCAAGTCGAGATAAGACCTCTCTGGAGTTTCCAAGTCTGCGAGGCTCTTCTGGTGAGTGTCAACTTCCTTCTCAAATCGATAATAGCCGAGGGTGAGCTGGTCGTGGAGCGCCCACAAATCCTCTAGGGTTTTGTCTCTACCGAATTCCGCTGGCAGCTTCTTGGCTACCACGAATTTGGCTGGCTTCTCGTCTTGCATAACGTCGAAGTATCGGGCTAAGCTGCGCCTAGCCCTCTCGTCCCTCAACACGGACACTGCGTCGGGTCTCCAGACAGCCCACATGCCTCTGCCATCCAGCGCCTAGAACAAACTATGACACGCAAAATATTTAACATAACGCAATACACATAACTCAGGCGAAAAAGAGTTTCCACCGACAATTCAGAAAACTAATGCAACTTTTTAAATTCGAAGCACCAACAATAAGTGAAGAGTCAAAAAAAGGTTCGACTCTGCAACTAAGGTGAACTCAAATGACCTATGAAAACACGCTGAACACAAGAGAGGAAGCGTTAAACTTCGTAAACAAGTTCGGATGCGTCACCCTCTTCCCCATCAAAGGCTTGGCGTTTCCAAACCTGTACCGAGCCGTGGTTGGCAAGGACAGAGAAGAAAAATTCGCTAAGACATGGGCTTGGGCTGACCAGTTGGCTCAGGAGAAGAAGATTCACTACAGGAAACTCGTCAAAAGACAGGTTACACTGATATCCTTGGAAATGTTTCCCCACTTCTATAAGCTACACAGAAAAACTGAGTTCAATGAAACACCACAGAAGATTTTGGACTTCTTGAAGCGACACGGCGCCACCTCCACCACAGACCTAAGGAAAGGACTGAATCTCATGGGACGAGAAAACAAGAGAGAATTCACAAACGCCATGGACACACTGCAGTTAGCCTTCGCCGTAGCAATTGTCGACAGAGAGGAATCTCCAAAGATGACCTACACATGGGATCTACTTGAACGCTGGATGCCCAAAGACCTCCTGAGAAAAGCTGAAACACTCAGCGAGAAAGCGGCTAAAGAAAAGATTTCAGCCAAACTACTAGAAAACAAGATAATCGACAGAGCGGAGGAAGCCGACAAACTCCTCGGCTGGCGCTGACTACCTTCTAAATTATCGAGTGTGGATACGAGTATCCGCTTGGCTGAACCTGCCCTCGGATGGCTATGTCGCGTCCGCAGACTGGGCACCGCATATCCTTCGTTAGGTTCCACTTCACTATCTCGAAGCTGAAGCGCTTGACGAGCAACTCGCGACAGCTGGGGCAGTAGGTGTTCTCATACTTGTGCCCTGGCACATTGCCAATATACACGTAGTTGAGCCCAGCCTCCCTTGAGACGTCGCAAGCCTTCTCCAGCGTGGCTACGGGTGTTGAGGGCAGGTCGGTCAGCTTGTAGTCGGGGTGAAACCGCAGAAGGTGGAAGGGCGTGTCTCTGCCCAAATTGTCCCGCACCCAAGTGGCGAGCTCCCGAATCCTATCGAGCGAGTCGCCTGCCTTAGGCACAACCAGATTAGTTACTTCGACGTGTATGTCGTGGCGCTTCATCTCCCTCAGCCCCTCAAAAATGGGCGCAACAGAGGGCACAGCCGAGAACTTCTTGTAGAAGTCTGGGTCGCCTCCGCCCTTGAAGTCAACCGTGGCTGCGTCCAAAACTGGCGCTATGGTTTGCACCGCCTCGGGGGTCATGTAGCCGTTTGTGACGAAGGTGTTGAAGAACCCAACCTTGCGCGCTAGCGCCGCTGTGTCATAGGCGTACTCAAAGAATATCGTGGGCTCCGTGTAGGTGTAGCTGATCCCCTGGCAGCCGTTCTCTCTTGTGGCTCTCACAACCTCTTCAGGCGGGAAATCGTGCCCGACGATGTCCTTCTCCTGGCTGATTATCCAGTTGTCGCAGAACTGGCAGCGGAAGTTGCATCCGCCCGTGGCGATCGACATCACCAACGAGCCAGGGTGAAAGTGCGCTAGGGGTTTCTTTGTGATCGGGTCAACGCAGACCGAGCAGGCTTTGCCGTAAGCCAAGGCGTAGAGCTTGCCCTTCACGTTCTTTCTGACGAGGCAGAAGCCGACGCTTCCGTCTGGTATGGTGCAGAGTCTGGCGCAGAGGTTGCATCTCACTCGGTTTTCTGGCAGCTGCTTGTACAGCACGGCTTCGTGCAGTGACACTTCTACTTCACCTCTCTGACGTGCACTCCGTTGTTGTTCACAGTGATGCTGAGGGAGCGCCTCAGGGCTCGAAAACCCTTCCTGTGGCCCTCAGAAGCGATTAAGCCTGCGTCTCGAAGCTTTCTGAGGTGAAACGAGATGGTTGTGGGTGAAACCTCCTTCGAGAGGACTTTTTCAATGTCGGTTATTGTCTGAGGCTTGGGATACACCTTTATCAGGTGCTGCAGAATTTCGGTTCGGGTTGGGTCGCTTATAGCGTCACCGATCTTGCGTCCGTTCAACTCGCGTTTCGACATGCCTAAATCACTATTTTTATATTATAATATGAAAATATTTAAATCTACTGTTCGCCAGCAAGGTTTAAATATTACCTTTTGGTAAGTAATCTATTACCATTCGGTAAGTGAGGTTTCAAAATGGCGCTCAAACTACTACTCGTCCAAGACGGCAGAGTTCTAGCCGAAATGCCCCTGTCCACGGCTGACTGGTCTAAAGAACACCTGGAACACGAGTTGGACTCTTTTGAGCGAGAAGCGGACAAGTTTTCGAGGCTTTTCGACGCCTTGTCTCACCAGACCAGGCTCAAGATGATGAAGCGACTCTTCGAAGACGAGGATCAGAAGCTCGGCTTCGTCGACTTCATGCGGGATTTGGACTTGAACCCGAAGGTTGTCTGGGAGAGCACGAGAAAGCTGCGGGAGGGTGGACTGTTGGAAAAGGCGTCTGACGGGAAGTATCGCTGCTCAGACCACGGTGCCGTCGAGTTTCTCATGCTCAGCGTAGCGTTGAGGCGGCTGCTTCAGGCTTTGGAGGAACTGTAGCGGAGGTGAAAAAAGATGCCAGACGAGTTTGAAGACATATTCAGTGGCTCAGACGACGACTTCTTCAAGAAATTGGCCAAGAGAATGTTCAGAGAGATGGAGGAGATGGAGCGAGCCATACGAAGCGGAGAGCTCCGAGGCGAATGGGACATCAAGCCTATCGATGAGCCGGATAAGAAGGGATTCGTCGCCCGGGGAAAACTCCAACTCGACGAACCTTTGAAGCTGCCCAAGCAGGTTTCAGACGAGTTGCGTGAACCCCTAACCGACGTCTTCCAAGACAAGGACAGTGTTAAAGTATATGTGGAGTTGCCGGGTGCGGAGAAGAGCGACATACAACTCAGCGTCAAGGACGGAAAAGCAGAAGTCAAGGCGAAGAACTTCTACAAGACAATAGAGTTGCCAACCAAGGACTTGGAGTCAGAGAAGACTTCTGCCAACTACAAGAATGGAGTGCTGAAGGTTACAATCCCAAAGAAGAAGACAACAGACAGCGAGCAAGAGGCAAAGCAGACCATAAAAATCGAGTAGGCAGATATTCGCTGTGTTGCCAAACTGCTCCTTCAGGGCGGTGAGAACCGCATTCCACTTTATCGTTTACATTTTTGAGCTTTCTCGGAATGCAGTTAAGCTCTTATAACAGTCGAGTCCATTAAACTGAGGTCAAAACGGTCGTGGTCCTCATGAGCAAGACCTCTGAGATTTCGGGATTCTACAAGCTCAACCCGAGAGAGCGCGTTCAAATCGTGAAGGAGTTCGCAAGCTTAACAGAAGAGGAAGTCAACCTTCTTCAATCAACGGGTTCATTGGATATGGGCTTAGCCAACCGAATGATAGAGAACGTTGTCGGCGCCTTTCCCGTGCCCCTGGGCATAGCCGTGAACTTTCTCATAAACAGACGCGACTACCTGATTCCAATGGCTATCGAGGAACCATCGGTTGTGGCAGCCGCCAGCTACGCAGCAAGAATGGCCAGAGAGGGCGGAGGCTTCTTCACGAGCAGCACAGACCCCATAATGATTGGGCAGATTCAGACTGTACGTGTAAAAGACCCACACGGAGCAAAGACGGCTATTCTAGCCGCCAAAGACGAGATTCTGAAGAAGGCGAACGAGCAGGACCCGATGCTGGTGTCTGTTGGAGGAGGAGCCAAGGACCTCGACGTTAAAGTGATAGACACGAGTAAGGGACCCATGGTCATAACCGAGTTGCACGTGGACTGCAGAGACGTGATGGGTGCCAACGCGGTGAACACCATGGCTGAGGCTGTCGCTCCCCTCATCGAGAGAATAACCCACGGGCGCGTCTACCTACGCATCATCTCCAACCTAGCCACAAAACGCTTAGTCAGAGCGTGGACAGTTGTGCCCAAGAAGGCTGTGGGCGGAGAAGAAACGGTCGACGGAATAGTTGAAGCCTACGCCTTCGCAGCCGCCGACCCCTATCGCGCCGCCACCCACAACAAGGGCATACTAAACGGCATAATCGGCGTCGTAATCGCCACCTGCAACGACCACAGAGCCGTCGAGGCTGGAGCACACGCATACGCCGCACGCAACGGACACTATGAACCGCTTTCAACATGGGAGAAAAACAAAAATGGCGACCTCGCGGGCTCGATTGAGTTGCCGATGGCTGTGGGCGTTGTCGGAGGCGCCACGAGAGTGCATCCAATCGCCAAGATCGCCTTGAAGATTCTCGGGGTTAAGACCGCCAACGAGTTCGGTGAGGTTTTGGCGGCGGTTGGTTTGGCTCAGAACTTGGGCGCTTTGAGAGCCTTGGCGCATGAGGGCATTCAAAGAGGACACATGAGGCTGCACGCGAGAAACATGGCTATAGCAGCGGGAGCCACAGGCGACCTCGTCGACCTCATCGTGGAGAGGATGTTTGAAGAACGCAAGATTCGATTGGACAAGGCGAAAGAACTCGTTGAGGAGTATAAGGCAAGAACAAGACGTTAACGAGTGTTTTGTCTCTTTTTTGGGTTTTTCTATGATGAACAGTGGGCGAAACTTCAAGGATAACAAAGTGTTGTAATGACTGTTGTAAACTGAAAGAACAGAATTACTATATGGATTTGTAATTCATGTGGGTGGATTTATCGTTCATAAGTCTAATTAATCACAACTAGTTGTTGTAATATGGATGATAACTGTGAAAACAAAATTAACGTTGTTCGTTTTGCTTCTGCCACTGCTACTGCTCACTGGTGCGCTAATCCCTAATACCGTACATGCGAGTCCTACAATTGTAATGTTGAGACCCAATGCGGTGGGAACTCGTACAGAATGGAGTACGGTTCATGGCGTCACGGAACACTGGGACGCAGTTGACGAGGCTGCTTCTGACGAGGACGCAACCTACATAGAAACGCACGCGCCCGGTGATGATACATTCAATTTGCCAGACATCCCAATCGATGCCGTGGTAAGTTCGGTGACGGTTTATGCGTTGGCAAAAAGCAACCCAGCTCTTGCTGTTGATATCCGTTTGATAATTATACAGAACGGCATCGGGGTCGCGGGTGATTGGTGGGGAGTTCCTTCTGGTGCCTACGGGCCGATTCATTGGGAGTTGGGGACAATGACGGCTGCTGAAGTAAACGGTCTAGAAGCGGGAGTTGGATGCGGCACCATGGAGGAGGAATGGTGGTTCGCGAGAGTTACTCAGGTCTATGTTGAGGTCGAATACACACTGCCAGAGGTTGGAGTTCCAGAGCTTGGTCTCAGCATTCCAATAATCACCTCGATCCTGACTGCAGTCTATCTGTCGGTCAGACAACGACTGGGCAGAAGAAGGGAGTAGCCAAACTCCCCTTTTTCATGCACAGAAAGAATACGCAGAATCGTGGTGTAGCTTTGCCTTTCTTTAAAACCTCTTAAGAGAGTACAGAAGGCTCTTAATGGTCGTCCACCAACCCGAAGGTATAAGTTCTTCAACCCCAATCTGCCTCGGAAACTGAAATAATCCATAGTCTATCTACTCCTCAAGAAACACGCCGCCAAAACAACATAGCCAAACCAATCATTCAATCCTTCCAATTTCAATTCCACTAGGACAGCTCTTTTTCTTTATCAAATTCACACGCGCCTAACCTACGACGCTTCACGGCTGAGCCCGAGGAAAAACTATAACACGTAGCTCCCCATATCTCAAGTCTGAGATGATCAACGTGATCGTCGTTCCGGGTCCAGCCTCTCAAGAACTGGGGCGAAGAATTGCACGGTTGTTAAAAGCGAAAGTTGTAACGGTCGAGTTCAAGCGCTTTCCAGACGGAGAATCCTACATTCGGTTTGAGGACAGCGTCCAAAACGAAGACGCAGTCATCGTCCAAACAACAAGTCCGCCCCAGAACGAGAACCTCGTTCAACTCTTCCTGATGGCGGACAACGCCAGAGACACGGGAGCCAAGAGCGTGACCGCGGTTGTGCCCTACTTCGCCTACGCCCGCCAAGACAGCCGCTTCAGACCAAGTGAAGCGTTGAGCGTGAAAACGGTGGTGGCTCTGTTAAAGACGTGCGGTGTCAGTAGAGTCATAACGGTGAACTCGCACAACCCCGTCATGCTGAAAACTCTGCCCATACCGATAGAGGACCTCTCAGCGATAACTCTCTTAGCCCAACACTTCAAGAGGAAAGGGTTCAAAGACGCGTTTTCTGTCTCCTTGGGCAAGAAGGGAACGGAAACATCGGCGGAAGCCAACAAGGTTCTGAGAGGCGGGTTCGACTGCATCCCAACACAAAGAGACAGAGTAACGGGAAACGTAACAATCGAAAAGAAGCCCCTGCCTGTAAAGGGCAGAGACGCAATAATCTTCGACGACATCATAAGCAGCGGCGGAACCATGATAAAAGCTGTGGGCTGGGTCAGAGAGCAAGGTGCAAGAAGAGTCTACGCCGCATGCGTCCACCCACTTCTGATCGGCGACACAAGAGATAAGATTCTAAAGGCTGGCGCCGAAGGGGTTGTGGGCACAGACAGCGTTCCCAGCCCTGTCAGTGAGGTTTCGGTTGCGCCCCTGATCGCAGAGGCTCTGAAGAGACGAGCTGTTTCGGCGTGACCAAGCTCTTCTTTCTTCTGTCCGGTGAGCACCCAACCCTGCCCTTCTCCGAGTTGAAAGCCATCTTGGAGGCTGAGGGGTTTAGAGACAAGGTTATTGGAAAACTGAAGCAAGTGATGCGGGTTGAGGCAGATGCCAGAAGCGTGAAATCGATAGTTCATCGGGCGGCTTTGACACGCCTCTGCAACACAGAAATAATTCAATGCGACGCCGTTGCTGAGGAGATACTTGAGAAGATGCGGCTTGCTCCGCTGGAAGACTTTCTTCAAAAAGGCGAAACCTTCGCGGTCAGAGTGCGGAGGGTAGGAGAGAGTGCGCCTCATCTCGAGGGTTTAGAGCTGGAGCGCAAACTCGGAGAAATAATATTAAGCAGGGTGAAGGGTGCCAAGGTGAACCTGAAGCAACCTCAGAAAACCTTCTTCGGCGTTTTCACGGAGGACAAGTTTCTCTTCGGGTTGAAGCTAGCCGAGATACTTCCCAAACCCTTTGTGGAGAGGCGCCCGAGGAAACGCCCTTTCTTTCATCCGTCGGCTATGCAGCCTAAACTGGCGAGGTGTATGGTCAACTTGGCTACGCCCAGAAGCGGCGAATTCGTTGTCGACCCCTTCTGCGGAACAGCAAGCATACTCATCGAAGCAGGGTTGATTGGGTGTCGAGTCATAGGGTTTGATGTGCAGCGCCGCATGGTCAAGGGGAGCCTCCGAAACCTCAGACATTTTGGCGTTGAGCCCGAAGGCATGGCGGTTGCTGACGCCAGAAAGCTTCCACTCACCAGAGCCGACTGCGTTGTTACGGATCCTCCGTACGGCACTTCGGCGACAACGCTGGGGCTCGGAGCCAAGCAGGTTGTGGAGAGTTTTCTTTCTTCTGTTGGCGACAGGCTTTCTAGGGGAGAGAGAATCTGTATGGCTGCGCCCATGTCTGTGAGGCTGAGCGACATCGGCAGGGGTTTGGGTTTTAAGCACGTGGAGTCTCACTCTGTCTATGTGCACAGAAGCCTGACGCGGGAGATAGCAGTCTTCGAAGTGACCTGAAATGAGTCTGCAAGTGGTTTTCCTGGGAACAGCTGGCAGTGTTCCGACACCCAAGAGAGCCTTGCCAGCCATAGCTGTCCAAAGAAAAGACGAACTCATCCTCTTCGACTGCGGCGAAGGCGCCCAGAGACAGATGATTCAGGCGAGGGTGGGTTTTCACCGCAAGACGAAGGTTTTTGTCACTCACATGCACGGCGACCACGTTCTGGGTTTGCCGGGGCTGTTTCAAACAATGGCTCTGCTCGACCGTAGGCGGAAACTTGAGGTCTATGGACCCGTTGGAGTCGGGGCGTTTGTGGAAGCGATAAAAGAAACTGTTCAGTTTGCGCTCACTTTCCCCATCGAAATAAATGAGATAAAAGGTGAGGGTGTGGTGTGCGAAGAGAAAGAGTACGAAGTGCACGCTGTCTCAGTTGACCACGTTGTTCCCAGCCTAGCCTACGCGCTGATAGAGAAGCCTCGACCTGGAAAGTTCAATCCAAAACGAGCAGAAGCCCTCGGAGTTCCTGAGGGTCCCATGTGGTCGAGGCTACAGCACGGTTCAGCGGTGAAACTCCCAAATGGAAGAATCGTTAAGCCGGAAGAGGTCGTTGGAGAGCCTCGCCTCGGGAGAAAGATAGTTTATTCGGGAGACACGCGACCCATAAAAAAGCTCGTCGGGTTCGCCGAAAACGCCGACTTGTTGATTCACGACGCCACGTTCGACGACCAGTTGAGGGACAGGGCTGTGGAAGACGGACACTCAACGCCCAGTCAGGCGGCGGAGACCGCGAAGAAAGCCGGTGTGAAACGACTCATGCTAACGCACATCAGCGCCCGATACGAGAGACCAGCCCTTCTAAAGAGGCAAGCGAGAAAAATTTTTCCTCAAACCGACGTGGCTGAAGATTTTCTGCGTGTGGAGATTCCTCTTTCAACTTCTTAACCTGAAGAGGTCTCGCAGGCGCTGCAGACTTTCCTCTATGTACTCAATCGACTCCAGCATCACAATGCCGTCGTATTTGACGCGTTTCAGCGAGTCTGCAACACCGCGCCATTTCACCGTGCCACGCCCTATTCCACAGTGCATATCGCTGTCTCCGTTGTTGTCGCTCACGTGAACGTGAACCATCTTGCTCCCAAACCCGTTAATGAAATCGTCTATCTGATGGTTTAGATTGGCGTGCCCCACGTCAAAAGTCAAGCCCAAGTCTTCGCCAAGCTCCGAATAGAAACGCGAAAAATCACTCGCGCTCTTCAGAAGAAAGGGAAAAGGCTCGGGGACGTTCTCTATCGCGATTTCCACGCCTCGCTTTCTGGCAGTCTTCAGCAGATCTCGCACAGAGTCTATGTTGATGCGCCAGTCTACGCCAGGGTAGAAATGGCTTATGCCGGTTTTCAAGCCTGGATGAAAAACCCAAAGTCGACAGTCAAGCTCACGAGAGTAAAAGATGGATTTCTCCAGCCGCCTCAGAATTGCGCGTCGAAGAACCGGATTGGGGGAGGCTATGTTTATGTCTGCGACCGGAGCGTGAACCGTGAACTCGAGGTCACGCGATTCAGCAGCTCTCTTCAAGGCTCTTACTCGTCTATCGTTCAGCGCATGCAAGCCCTCGTCTAAGAGCTCCACGTGTTTTACGTCGATTTCGTTCAGTTTCTTCTGCAACGCTGAAAAAGGCTGCCCGATGCAGAAGAGCATGGACAAGCCGATTTTCATTTCTGGCGTTGACAGCCCCTCAGAGCGCACGTGTTTTTGTCTTCCCCATTGCGCCAGCTCCGCCTAAGACAAGAAACCTCGTTTTTATCATCCTTCTCTCATGTTGTTCTGGGTGCCAACCAGTCAATCAGTTCTCGAGGGTTGTCGCATTTAACTTGTACCTTGATGGGTCCGAGGGGTGACTCAGCCACCGGCTTCGAAAAGGAGAGGTGACCCACGCAGGCGACTTGCTTGTTCAGGTAGAAGGTGACTGAGTTTCCGCTCAATCCCTCGAACAACGCGCCTCTGGCGGCGTCACGGATTCTCTCTCGGCGCAGCAGGTTGTGGAGCTTGGTCAGCGCATCCGTTCCATGGGTTTTAGCGATGAGCACGCTTCCTCGCCTCTGAGGTTTGACCTCAAACTCAATGTTTGTGAAGATGTTAGCCACAGCCGTCTTCACCTTTTCTAGATCTTCGGTTGGGTTAACGTCAGCTTCCACGGTGACCTCTACTTCGGCCACTTCGAAACCGCAGCCTCCAAAACCTTACGGATGTTTCTCTTGAGTTCAGTCTTCGTTCCCTCGTTCACGATCATGTAGTCGGCTGTTGCGACTGCGCCGCCCAATCCAACGCTCAACTCTCGCAAATCCCGCTCCACGAAGGTATTCCAGCCCTTCGGGTCGTCGCTTCGGTTGCGTTTGAAGAGACGCTGGAAACGGGTTTCAGGCGAAGAGTGGATGGCGACGAGCTTGAAGTTCGGAAAGCGCTCTTTGAACTCAGATATTTCGTGTAGGCTTCGGACGCCGTCCACGACAAAAACCTCTGAGGCTGCCGCTTCGATTTTTGGAATGCATCGCTTAGCCAACACGGTCGGTCCCTCTTCCTCCCTGAGTTTGAGCATTATTTTGCCGAGGTTGTTGGGGGTGGGCTTTAGGCCTCTCTTCTGGGTTTCTCTTCGCACCTCGTCGCCCATAACCACAACCGAATAGCCCATGCTACGGACTATTTCGTTGACCGTTGCCTTTCCGGCGCCGGGCATGCCAGCAACGCCGACGACAATCTTCTGCCTCATTGGGTTGGCATCCTACCACGCAAGTTGTATTATGTTTGGATTTAAAATCACTTTTGATTCTGCGGCTTTGAGGAAAGCGAAGCGACAATTAAGGTTATTACCTCATCCCGGAGTATTTGATTTGTTCGTCTGGAGGAATCATGCCCTTGTCTGAGAGGATTCGGAGCTTTGTAGCGTTTGACATCGACAACGAGCTTGTGTTCCAGCGCTTCTCAGAAGCCCAGGCTACGATGGTTAAAACTGGGGCGGATTTGAAGTTGGTTGAGCCGAAGAACATCCACATAACCATGCGTTTCCTCGGCGACATCTCCGCCAACATGGTTGACAAGATTCACGAAGCCATGACTAGGGTTGACTTTACCCCTTTTGACGTGGAGATTCGCGGAGTTGGCGCGTTTCCCGACTTGAGATACGCCCGAGTGGTGTGGGCTGGAATTAGAAGGGGCTCCGAAGAGTTGAGGAGAATTTTCGATCAGTTAGAGCCTAATCTGCGCGGATTAGGGTTCAGACCAGACCCTAAAGGTTTCAGTCCTCACCTGACCCTCGCACGCGTCAAGACTGGGCGCAACAAGGCTGAGCTCGCCCGATGCGTGACGGGCTTAGTTGACTGTGAGTTCGGTGTGGTGAGGGCGAGCTGCTTAAGGTTGAAGAGGAGCGTGTTAACGCCTCGCGGACCAGTCTACTCAACCCTGAAAGAGGTTTGTCACTGAATAATCTGGTCAGAGAGAGCTCAAATGTCAGCCCATAAGAGAGGAGGGTCAACCTCTGGTTTCTGCTCTTGAAAAAGTTTGCAGAGCTGCCCTAGGGAAGGCTACGCCGAGCAAAGAGGAGAGAAACCGTGTCCTCGCCTTGGCAGAGGACCTGAGTGAGAGAGTGCGCCAAGCCGCCAAGGAGGCTGGCTTGAAGGCTACAGTGAGAGTGGAGGGCTCTGTGGCTAAGGACACGTGGCTGAGCGGCGAACCCGACATAGACGTGTTCATGCGTCTGCCACGAACCACGCTGCGCGAAGCCTTTGGCGCGGTCTGCTTAGACGTTGCCAAGAAAGCCACTAAAGGGTATAGGCAGGTTGAGCGTTTCGCCGAGCACCCCTACCTCGAAGCCTTCGTCAAAAACACCAGAGTGAACATCGTACCTTGCTATAAGGTTAGACGAGGCGAATGGGTTAGCGCTACCGACAGAACTCCCTTCCACACGGACTACGTGAAGCCTCTGCTCACCGACAAGTTGCGGGGTGAGGTCCGCCTCTTGAAGAGGTTCATGAAAGGCGTAGGCGTTTACGGCGCTGAGATAAAGGTGGGCGGCTTCAGTGGATACCTCTGCGAGCTCCTAACCCTGAACTACGGCTCGTTCACCGAGGTTTTGAGGTCTGTGGCTGAGTGGAGAGAAGAAGCCTCAGTCATAGACTATGAAGGCTACTACAAGAGCAGGGAGGACGAAGTCAAGAAGATTTTTGAGGAGCCACTTGTGGTTGTTGACCCGGTGGATAAGGGAAGAAACGCCGCCTCAGCCGTCAGAAAAGAACGCCTAGAAGAACTCATAGCGGCGAGCAGAGAGTTCCTGAAGAAGCCCACTTTGACTTTCTTCTATCCCCGAGAGACCAAGGCTTTCGATGCTAAAGGGGTTGTCAAAGCCATGCAACTTCGTGGCTCAGCGATGGTCTTTGTGAGGTTTGACAGAGTCAAAGCTGTTTCCGACGTTCTGTGGGGGCAGCTCTACAAGACTCGGAGGTCGCTGCGCAAGATGCTGGAGCAACACGACTTCAGAGTGATTCGCGACGGCGTCTGGAGCGACGAGAAGAACCTCAACGTTCTCCTGTTCGAGGTTGAAAGACGCTGCCTCCCAACGATTAAGCGTCATCTGGGTCCACCCTTGAGAAAGAGGACCGAGTGCGAGAGGTTTCTGCGGAAGCACCTAGGCGCGACTCACACTGTTTCTGGTCCGCGAGTGGAAGAGGGACGCTGGGTCGTTGAGATAAAGCGTGAGTACACGGACGTCGTCAGACTGCTCAAGGACAAGCTGAGGACTGGCGGAAGAAGAGTCGGCGTCGCAGACCTGATTTCGCAGACGGTTGCGAAGAGCTTCATGGTAGACGTGAACGAGACGGTGGTTAGGCTGTTTCCGTCTAATCCTGACTTCGCAAGATTCTTAACCGAGTATCTGAAGGGAAGACCGGGCTGGCTGTCGATGGGTTAAAACTATAACCGAGTTTCACAGCAAAAGAGACTTTATGAAACATAGGTACAGTCTGCCT